>FTJO01372226.1_pt1 | contig 13059 bp, 5 predicted proteins | sample 1658761 | NCBI WGS metagenome assembly FTJO01 (sample SAMEA3914852, study PRJEB12502) | metagenome | biome: forest; material: soil | place: USA | collected 2011-06-22 | depth 0.3 m | reverse complement strand
CTCAGCTATCGCATCGAGATGACGGCCGAGGGTCAGGGCTTCAAGGTGGCCGTGCATCTGGATCAGCCTTTGTCGGCCACGCTGGTGGGGAAAGCCGGGTTCAATCTCGATTTCCTGCCCACGGCCTACTTCGGCAAGAGCTACCGCCTGGATGAGCAGGTGGGCCTCTTTCCCCGTCATCCCAACGGCCCGATGGAACGCGATGCGAGCGGAGCCGCCGAGCCTCTTCCCATGGCGAGCGGGCGCGGCATCGTGCTTGCGCCGGAAGATCCGCTGACTCGCGTCCAAATTACTTCGGACACCGGCCCGGTGATGCTATTCGATGCGCGCGACCGAGCGCAGAACGGCTGGTTCGTGGTGCGCGGCCTGATCCCTCCGGACCGCACCGAGAACGCGCTGGTGTGGCACATTCATCCCAACGTCATTCCCGGTTGGATCCGCCCGCCGGTCGTTTCCTACAACCAGGTGGGCTATACGCCCGGGCGCTCGAAGGTCGCCGTGCTGGAGCTCGATCCGCTCTTTGATGCTCCCAGGAGCGCGCGGGTCCTGCGGCTGAGCGCGACCGGCGACTACGAGAAGGTCTTCCAAGGCGACATCAAGCCGTGGGGGAAGTGGCTTCGATACCAGTACGCCACCTTCGACTTCTCTTCCCTCCGCGATCCCGGCATCTATGTCATCGAGTACGCGGACCGCAAGTCCGGCCCTTTCCGCATCGGCGCGGATGTCTACAGCAAGGGTGTCTGGCAGCCCTCTCTGGACATCTACCTGCCTGTACAGATGGACCACATCAAAGTGCGCGAAGGCTACCGCGTATGGCACGGTGCCTCGCACATGGACGACGCGCGCCAGGCGCCGGTGAACTACACGCATTTCGACGGCTATTCGATGGGAGCCACGTCCGATTCGCCCTTCGCCGCGGGCGAGCACATTCCGGGCCTGAATCGAGGCGGTTGGTACGACGCCGGTGACTATGACATCCGCACGCAAACTCATGCACAGGTGATCACGGATCTCGCCATTGCCCGTGAAGTCTTCCACATCGACTGGGACGAGACCTCGATCGACGAAGAGGCGCGACTGGTGCAGATTCACCGACCGGATGGGCAACCGGACGTGCTGCAGCAAGTGAAGCACGGTGTGCTGCAGTTGCTGGCTCAGTACACGGCGTTCGGTCATGCGATCCCCGGCATCATCGAGCCGACACTCGAGGAGTACACCCACCTCGGTGATGCCGCATCCAAGACCGACGGGAAGATCCATGCCTCGCGGCTCGGCCCGCTGGAGACGGACGGGGTCTATTCCGGAGCCTCCGACGATCGCTGGGCGTTCACCTCGCACACGACTCCTCTGAACTACGCGGCAGCGGCAGCACTGGCAGCGGCGAGCCGGGTCCTGCAGGGCTATGACGACGCACTGGCGTCCCAGTGCCTGAAGACGGCAACCGAAGTCTGGAGCTACGAGCACTCCCACACTCCGGCGATCTTTCGCTCCTTCAACACCACCGGTGGGGAGCTGGACGAGGAGGAGGTCAAGGCGGCCGTTGAGCTCTTGCTGGCGACCCACGGTGACAAGCTCTACAGGACGCGCCTGCAGGGGCTGCTGCCGGCGATCCAGAAGAAATTTCCGCAGCTGGGCGGGCTCGCCGCTCGCGCCCTGCCCTTCATGGACGCCTCCTTCAGGAAAGCGTTATCGCAGACCTTGACCCAACACCTGCCGCAAATGGAGGCGGAGCTGGGGAAGAATCCGTTCGGCGTGCCGATCAGCCCGGGAACCTGGGGCGGCTCGATGGGGGCGGTGACGTTTGCCGTCAATGCCTACTTCCTGCACCAGGCTTTCCCCAATCTCGTCAGCGGGGAGCTGACCCTGCGGGGATTCGACTACGTCCTCGGCCGTCACCCGGCCTCCAACGTGTCGTATGTCTCGACGGTGGGGACGTCTTCGAAGCTGGTGGCGTATGGCAACAACCGGGCGGACTACACCTTCATCCCGGGCGGAATGATTCCGGGGGTGGTGATCATTCAGCCGGACTTTCCGGAGCTGAAGAGCGGCTGGCCATTCCTGTGGTACGAGAACGAGTACGTGGTGGATGCCGCCTCGACGTTCATCCTGGCGGCGAATGCAGCGAACGCGCTGACTCACTGAACAACACGGCGGCTGGTGCGAACGATACGCACCAGCCGCCACGGAAGAAGCATCCTGCGGTCTTGATCCAGTGACTGCGTGCGCGCCCTGCGCCCGGGCGCGTACGCTCGAGTGTCTCTCTAGACGGCCGCCGTAGCCGACTTGCGGCGACGTACTGACCACACCATCCCCAACGCGCCCACCAGGCACATGAGCGCCATGGACGGCTCCGGCACAGGCGTTCCGCCGCCGCCATCCCCGTTGGGGTTGGTGACGTTGACCGTCGCGCCGGAAGTCAGGGCACCGAGCGCCCCGGCGTTCAGACCCGTCAGGTCTGCGAAGCTGTACGTCAGCGCGCTCGTCCCGGCGGTGAGTGCGGAGAAGATGATGGATCCGAGGGTCACCGAGTCCCCCTGCAGACCCTGCAGCGTGGTATCGCTCTCGAAAGAGGCCAGATCCAGGCTGACCGTGCCGGCAGGGGCCTCGAACGGACCGAAGCCGATGCTGCCGCCGTAGTCGTTACCCAGCGAGCCGCCCAGGAACTGCAGCACGGTGGGATCGAAGTCGACGCTGATATCGAACGCCGACAGGATCTGCGCATTGGAGGTGAGCCCGCTGAGCACCGCATCGACGGTGATCTGGCCGCCCTGCTGGACGTCGCTGCCGCCCTCGGGGACCAACGACAGCGTGAGGGGAGCGGCGTTCACCGCCTGCAGCGCGCCGCAGGCAGCCAACGCCAAAGTAGCCAAGGAGAGTCGCTTCAACATGATCAAGACCTCGTTCTTGTTTTGAAGGGTGATCACCCGCGGTCACCGTTGACGAGCGGGTGATTCATTTCCATTTACCGGCAGCCCGCGTTCGTGCACTGCAGGGTGCACATCCGGACGTCCTGCGTCGTGATGTGCCCATCGTTGTCCACATCTCCCCTCGTCCCCGCGGGCACGGTCTGGCGCAGTCTGCCCATCAGGGTGGAGATGTCGGACGAATTGACCACGCCGTCATTGTTCAGGTCGCACGGCGAAACCGCGACCGTCGGGCAACTCAGCGTCAGGTGCACGTCCGTCACGGCCGGCGGAATCGTCAAGACGCTGCTGTCCACGAAGCTCTGGCTCGGATTGGTCGGTGAAGTGCAGCCAGCCTTCTGCGCGCGCACCGTGTAGAAGCCCGCGATCACGTTCCAGCCGAACAGGCCCTGGCTGTTGGTGAGCGAGGGGTTGGCGCGGTTGTTGATGTCCATGATGTTGCTGCCGTCCGGCACCGCGGTGAACGGTCCCGCCGAGCTGTCCGAACGGAACAGTGTCACGGTCGCGCCGCTGATCGGGGTGTTGTTGGTATCCGTCACCTGGCCGCTCGGGTCGATGTACATCGAGAACCCGCTGCCCGACTGGGTGCCGTTCGGGCAGCTGACCGTCAGCGTGACGTTGACCCAGCCGTGATGCGGGAAGAACGCCGGGATCGTGGCGGAGAAGTGGCCGGGGTTGCTAAGGACCTCGGGCATCAGGCCGGAGGAGAACACGGTGCCGTCATCCTGGCTCGAGACGACGTAGCTGGCCGTGCCGCCCGGGCAACCCGTGGTCGTCAGGGTCAGCGCGTTATTCCAGTAGACGACCGGATAGCCGCTCGCGTTGCCGTTGTTCGTCGGGGAGATTCCCGTGCCCGGCGGCGGCGGGACCGGGCCGGTCAGGGTGAGGTCCTCTCCGGACAGATTGACACCGGTCAGATTGACCGGAAGTGTGCCGGACTGATACTGCGTTCCAGACGGCGCGAACGCGGTGACGGTGTACAGGGCGTCGGTGAGCGCCGAGATGGTATAGAGGCCGTTGCCATTCGTCGAAGTCGTGCTGCAGAAGGTGCCGGAGGTGGCCGTGGCGCAAGCCTGCACCCGCGCGCCGGGCAACGGATTGGTCACGTCGCCACCGAAGACGGTACCGGAAATAGAGTGTCCGATCGGCGCCGCGCCGTTGCGCACGTTGAAGAGGTAACGCCCCGGCTGCACCGAATTGAGACTGCCGCTGATCAGTGCAGTCGGATTCGTCGTCGTGGTTCCCGCCAGAAAATCCAGGAAATAGTTGTTCACGCCCGAGCCCGTCAGCTCGAACGAGGCGTTCGAGCCGTTCGAGTAGCCCACGCGGGCGGAGGAGCCCGCCAGGCAGTTGACGTTGCCACCGCTGGCCGTTCCCGAATCCCAACTGATCGCCCCGTAGTTGAACTCGATGTCGAAGTCCCCGGCGCCCACATCGGAGCGGTTGATGAGGACCAGCTGGAAGCTGTTGTAGCCTCCCCCCACGGTGTTGAAGCAGCCCACGTGCACCCAGTTCACACCCCACGCCGGCCGGTTCCCCACCGTGCCGGAGCCGTAGGTCACCGGCTGGCTGCCGCTCACCAGGGTGTCCACGTCAGCGAAGAACGGAGCGATGATCTTGAACTGGTTGTTCAGCAGGCCGAACGGGGTGAAAGTCGACAACGCCTGGTCGAAGGTGATGTTGCCGTTGTTGTTGACGAATACCTGGTTATAGCCCACCCCGAAGAAGTTGATGTTGAACCCCAGCGGGACCTGTCCGGTGGAGCCGTCGTCATTGGCCGGCAGCGTGCTGGTGCTGAAGCCGGACCGAACTGCCTGGGCATTCGCCACGGTGCCGACCAGCAGACACGCGCACAGGAGCAGCGCGAACGACAGACACAGCCGCTGGGCGGCTTGCGCGAGTGCGATCAATGGGATCGAGCGATGAAGTGGCTTCACAAGACGTCTCCCCGTGTGATGGACCTGGCCCCGAGCAAGCAGCGGCGCTAACAGGCAACGTTATTCATGCGACTTCGTCGGTCGCTATCCCATGACACAGCAACGTCCATGCCAAAGCTGGTAACTCGATATTCCTCCAATAGTTAGCGAGCGGCCCGAGACTTCTTTCCAGGCCAACTGTAAAGTTTCTTGACGGCTTGCCGGCGCGGGCGATGACGCGGTGCGCCCGTTGCACCTAACTGGAGCCCACCTTGTGCAGCAGGTCCTCCGCCGCGGGCCGGGTCTCGAATTTTTCCGATGACTTCAGCAATTCGCGCAGCAGGGTCGCCGCGCGAGCCTTCTCCCCGTGGCGCTCGTAGGCCGCGGCGAGATGGTATTTGACGTTGGCGTCCCGCGGCGCCGCGGCGGCGGCCTTCTCCAGAACGGGTACGGCGGCGCCGGGGTTGCCGTTGCTGGCGAGAGCCCACCCGTAGGTGTCGGCGATCGAGCCCGAGGCGGGCGCCATTTCATACGCCCGGCGAGCGAGGTCGACCGAGCGGGTATCGGCGCTCTCGATATACAGCCACGCGAGGTTGTTGAGCACCATGGCCTGGAGGGCGGAGGGCTGATTCGCCAGGCGCTCGTATTCGGCGATCGCCTGGGGGCGGGAATCGGTCTCCTGGTAGTACTGCGCCAGAGTGAACCGGACGGGGGCATCCGCCGGCGACTTCTCGAGCCATTTGCGCAGCACGTCCCCCGGCGCGTTGAGCGAGCCCGCCCGGCGTGCCTGGAATTCCTTGATGACCAGCGCTGAATTGGGCTGCTGCGCGAGGGCGCTGGCAAAGGCGTCGCTCGCCTCCCGATACTGTCCGGCGGCCAGATCGGCATTGCCGGTCAGTTCGTCGGCGGCGTACTTCGGCAAGCCGGCCTCGGACAGCTTGCGGATGCGGGCTCGCGCCTCGTCGATCTTCTTCTCCTGCAGGTCCAGCTGCACCAGCACCACCTGCGCGCGCTGCGCGGCGGAGGTTGGGGAGGTGATGGCTTCAAGAGTCGCCCTCGCGTCCTGCAGCTGACGCAGCGCCAGCTGCGCGCGGGCGATACCCAGCGCGGCGTCGGCGGAGCCTGCCGCCCTCGCTGCCTTGAAGCGCTCGAGCGCCTCGTTTGGCCGGGACGCGCGCAACAGGAGCTCCCCGCCCACGATGAGCACTCTGGGGCGATCCTTCGAGACCTCCGCGGCCTGATCGAGCAACGTGCCCGCCAACGCGACATTGCCGTCACCGATCGCCATCTCTGCCAGCAGCAGGCGTGCCTCGACCACCGCGGGGTCATGTGACACGGCCTGGGAGAGCAGAGTTCTCGCGCCAGCGCGATCCCCACGCTGCTGCGCGATCCTCGCGCGCTCGATGTACGCCAGCTGGTTCTTCGGATCCAGGCTCAGGACGGTCTCGAGAATCCCGTCGGCGGCCTTGAGGTTGGATTGCCGCGCATGCACGCCGGCCAGCGCCATCAAGGCAGGTACGCTCTTGCCATCGAGCGTCACCGCGCGCTGCAGGGTGCGATCGGCCGTCTCGAGGTCGCCGGCGGACGCCGAGTAGTTTCCGGCGGCCGTCAGCAAGGAAACGTCATCGGCGTGTTTCGCGACCAGATCCGAGACAGCCGTCTTGGCCGCCTCCCCCGACTTGCCCGCTACCGTCGCGCTCAACAGCAGCGCTTGACTCTCCGCAGTTCGACCCTCGGGCCGCATTTCCTGCAGCGTAGCTACTGCCTTCTCGCCCTTACCGGATGCGAAGTAAGCGCGTGCCAGTGCGAGGCGAGCCTGGGGGTTCTGCGGCGAGCTGGCAACGCTGTGCTCGAGGTAAGTGAGGCCGGTCTCGCTTCCCCCGGTCTGGAAGTACGTCATGGCCTTGAGCCAGTCGACCTGGGCGTCGGTGGTTTGATCGGGCACCGCGTCGAGCACCTCACGCGCGGCCGTCGGATCGTGCAGCTGCAGATCCACCTGGGCGAGCAGCTTGCGCGCGGCGAGATTCTGGGGGTGCTGAGCCACGACGTGGACCAGCTCATCCCGTGCCCAGACCGCGTTGCCCTTGGCGAGCAACGCCTGGGCCAGCAGGATCCGGCCCGGCAGGAAATCCGCTTGCGCGCCGAGCATGACCTGCAGGCTCGCTACCGCGGAGTCGTAGTCCTTGTTCAACATCGCGAGGCGCGCTCGCAGGAAACGGCTCATCGGGGAATTGGGAAAGCGCGCATCGACCTGCTTCAAGGTCATCGCGGCGGCCGTGGCGTCTCCTGACTGGATCTGCGCTTCGGTCAACGCTCCCAGCAACTCTCCCAGGTGCGGGCGCTCGAGTTGCCGAGGCGCCGTTTCCAGCCCTTTCTGGAATGCGGCCGTGCTCTGACGGCCGTCGCCCTGCAGCAGCAGGAGCTGGCCTCGCAACAGCCATGCCGCTGCCATGTGGGCGTCGACGGCCAGCACCGTGTCGGTGGCCTTCAGCGCCTCCGCGTAGTTGCGTTCGGCCGCGATCACGCGCGCGCGCTGCAAGAGCGCGCCCGGATCCGCTGGGGCAGCCTGCAGCGCAGTGGCTACGCTGCGCTCAGCCGCTGTGTAGTCCTCGACGCCCATCTGCGCGGCGGCGAGCAGGGTGAAGCGTCGCACGGGCGGCAGTGTCTGGTCGGAGCCGAGCAGGGAGGCAGCCTCGGCGAAGTGTTGGCCAGCCAGCAGGATCTGACACCGCAGCTCCACCTGCTCGCGGAGGTTCAAGCCCGCCTTGAGGGCCCGATCCAGCTCCATCTGGGCGTCCTTCGCGTCGCCCATCTTCCAGTCCAGGCGCGCGGCGGCGAGCAGCACGCCGGGATCCTTCGGGCTCTTCAGGAGGGCTCTTTTCAGCTCGATGGCCGCCGGGCCGAAGTTGCCCTCGGCCATGTAGCGCTCGGCGCGGGCGACCCGGACACTCGTCGGCATCAGGTAATTCCATGCCGAGGGCCCGTAGAAGACAGCTCCGAGCAACACCAGCGCACCCCCGAACGACCAGGCCACGACCTTGATGCGAGCGGGCGAGATGAGACTGCGCCGGATACGCCGCCTGCGGCCGCTGTTGCGCTCGGGTTCTTGTGCATTCATGACAGAGAGGTCTCCACGTCCATTCAGCTTCGAGGCTCGCCGGCTCTGCCGGGGCGCCCCGGAATCGCCTTTGCCAGTGCGCCGCTGTGCCTTGTCCAGAAGTCGAGAACGAGTCCACGGGCCGCCTCGCAGCTCTCGCGACATCGCGCGGCCACTCCGATGACACCGCTGCCGCTGGGTCCCCTCAGAGTCAGCGCACCGTAGTAGAGCTGGGCAAACACTGCACTGCTCGTGAGATAACCGTCGACGGCGTAGCCGTAGGCGATGGCCCAGCGCTCGCCGGAACGGGTCTTCGCGGTCACAGTCAGCGGCGCGGCGCGAAAGCTGGCCAGGGCCGAGCGCCAGGGTCCCGGCGGGTCAACGGGTTCCCAGTCGTAGGGGGTCAAAAGGGAATTCTGATAGGAGGCCAGCGTTCGTCCCGGAAGCTGTTCCGCGTAGACGTTCACATACACTTCGACGCTGCCCGCGGCGGAGGCGTACGCGACCCGAACGGCATCGTCCGCACCCGGAAAGAACGGCTGCCAGCCCGCGCTGGCGGGCAGGGGTCCGCTCCAGCGCTCGACCAGCACGGGTATGCCGGCAACCCGGACGGGGCCCACCGGGGTGGTCCCGGGCAATACCGACAAGAGGAATATGAAGGCGCTCATGAGAACGAAGGGCGCACAGACGCGCGCGCCCGGCGGCTGCCACTGGATGCCCGAGCCGCCGGCCTGTGGGGTCTCCGGTCGGACGCCACCCGGCGTGCGCGGCGTGCCGACCGGGGCCCACCAGCGCCCGAGCAACACGATCAGCACCGTCAGAACGGTGAACACCTCGAATCCGAAGGTCTGATGCTCCACCGTGACCAGGTAGTGCTGCATGGCAGATGTGTGTCCGGCATAGATCACGACCATCACGCGTATCCAGTTGGCCAGCAGCGCCAGGCCGGCGCAGACGCCGAAGAACAGCACTTGTCGGCGGATGCGCAGACGATTCACGGCCCCTACGAGACCGGCCAGCGCCAGCGCCACCAGCAGATAGCGCTTGCCCGCGCACCCTTCGGCGATCTCGAACGTACCCTCGGGTATGGTGACGCGGTCCCCCACTACGTGCGCCTGAATTCCCAACAGCGCCAGCCCGAACTCACTGACCACCACGGTCATGCGCTGCAGATAGGGCAGCAGGTATTCCCACACGGGAATGGCGAAGTACAGAAACCCAAGCGGCGCCGCGGTGAGCCGGGCAGCCCGCGCGCCGGCCGCGGCGGCTACCGCAAGCCACAAGGCAGCCGGCAGCAGCAACTCCTCCCCCATCTGATTGCTGCCTCGGTAAGCCAGCAGCCACAGAAACAAAACACCGGCGAGCCCAATCCATGCCAGCGCGCTCGGACGGACGACGAGCAAGTCCAGCTGGGCGCGGCGCAAGAACAGCCACACGATGCACGTGCCGGCGATCATCCAGCCGTGCTCGTAGTCGAGAATCCCGTCCCAGAAATCCGCCAGCGCCAGCGCGGCCGGCCAGACTGCGAGCGTGGCACAGAGAATCGCGGCGTAGCTGATCGCGCTGGGCCGCAGGGAATACTCCGCAGCGCGGCTGCTCGCGGCGCTGTTGATTCCCGAGCTCATGCCTGCGTCCCTCGCAACTCATGGCGCTCCAGCAGCTCCTCCAGTGCCGCGGCCGAGATTCCCAACAGCTCGGCGGTCTTCGCAGTCTCCCCTTCCGACATCTGCAACGCCTGGCGGATGGCCTGTCGTTCGGCGCGTGCACGCACGGTTTGCAGATTCAGCATGGGTGTCGCCTGCACGGCCGCCTCGATCCCGAGGTCGGCGACCGTGATCAGCGGGTTATCGGACATGATCAACGCGGTCTTGATACGACTCTCGAGCTCGCGCACGTTTCCCGGCCAGGCATAGGCGTCGATCGCCGCCAAGGCTTCCTCGGTGAATGCGCGCTTCGCGCGCGGTTGAGTGGTTGTATTGCGGCGCAGAATCGCGTGCGCCAGCACCAGAGCGCCCCCGGTGCGGGCGCGCACGGGCGGCACGGTGATCGTGACTTCGGCGATCCGGTAGTAGAGATCCTCCCGGAACCGGTGCTCATCGATCAGCTGTTGGAGATTTTTGTTGGTGGCGCAGACGATGCGCGCATCGATAGGAATCGGCTGATGTCCTCCGACGCGCTCGACCACTCGATTCTGCAGGAAGCGCAGCAGCTTCGGCTGCAGCAACGGGGGCATGTCGCCCACTTCGTCCAGAAAGAGCGTGCCGTGCGCGGCTCGCTCGAACTTGCCGATGGATTGACGGACCGCACCGGTGAAGGCCCCGCGTTCGTGACCGAACAGCTCACTCTCGATCAGATCCGCCGGAATGCTCGCGCAGTTGATCGGCACGAACGGTCCTCGCCGGCCTCCAAGGTCGTGCAGCGCCCGCGCCAACAACTCCTTGCCCGTGCCGCTCTCTCCGAGCAGCAGTACCGAGACACCCGTGGGTGCGACCTTCTCGATCATGCGGCAAACGCCCAACATTGCCGGATCGGTGGCGATGATTCCCTCCAATGGCGTCGAATGCTTGGCGGCACGCCACTCCCGCGCCCGGCGCTCGAGCGCGTGCACGTGCAGAGCTCTATCCACCATCACCTTGAGCAACTGGGCTTCGAGCGGCTTTTCGTAGAAATCGTAGGCGCCGGCATCGATGGCCTTGAGGCCGCTCTCGTGAGCGTTGTTGCCGGTGATGACGATGACCTTCGTGGACGGGGCCGCCGCGAGGATCTCACTCAGGGCGCTCAGGCCCTCGGTGTCTCCGGCGAGATCCGGCGGCAGGCCCAGATCCTGGATCACCACTGGCGGCTCGTGACGGCGCAGCTGCGCGAGCGCCTCGGTCCGATTGGAGGCGAACACGACATCGAACCCGTCGAAGCACCACTTCAGCTGCTTCTGCAGACCCCGGTCGTCCTCGACGATCAGCAGCGTCGATCTTTGCGCGCTCACGCTGTGAATGTTTCCCCCGCCTCCCCGCTGGGGATCCCTCAGGTCCGCGACGATACGCGCCCAGGTGGCTTGTCACGATGTTTCGTGTTGTGCCGCCATTTTACCGTGAAAGGCTCCCCCGCCGCATTCTTTCAGGGGTCTCGCTCGAGGGGTACGACAATTGTAAAACGGGTGCCGACGCCCCGCTGGCTGGACACTCGCACCTCCCCTCCCAGGGCGAGCACATACTCGCGCACCTGATAGGCGCCAATCCCCATCCCGCTCGGCCCCTTGGTGCTCTCGAACGGCCGGAACAGCCGCTCCCGGATGAAGTCCGGATCCATCCCGGAGCCGCTGTCGCGGACCTCGAGATGAGCCGCCCCCTGCTCGCAGCGCAGGCTGAGGGTCACCTCCCCGTCCGCGGGCGTCGCATCCTGGGCGTTGCGGATGACGTGCTCCAGAATGGACTCGAACTTGCTCTGCTCGGCACGAATCCGGGCGGGCTGCAGCTCCCCCACGGCGGGGACCGGCTGACGATCCGCGCATCGTCGCGCGACGTCCGCAATCGCCTCGCGCAGATCGATGAGCTGCACCATCCACACCGCCGCCTCTCCCTTGATCTGGCGGATGAGATCGTTGATGCGCCGCGAGGTGTTGGCAATGGTGTCGACGGCGTCGTCGACGAACTCGGGGTTGTGCTTGTGATGCACGGCATTGGCCACGATCAGCTGCAGTTGTGCCGTCGAGTTCTGCAGGTCGTGCATCATGAAGGCCGCCAGACGGTTGTAGGCCTCGAACTGTTTCGCCTCGGCCAGTCGCCGCCCGCTCTCCTGCTGGGCAATCCGCGCCGCCACGTGGCGACCGGCGGTCCGCATCAGATCCCGATCCTCGAAGGTGAGCTCGAAGGCGTGTGGAGGCGATTCCAGGAGCATGATTCCCACCAATCGCTCCCGCTCTATCATGGGCATGACGATTCGCCAACGCGGGGTATCGCGCAGCCACGCCGGAATCTCAACCCTGTCGTAGCTGCCCGGATCGCGGCGATATTCGTCGAGATCGAGGATCCACTGCTCGCGCCTCAGGAAAGTGCACAAAGGATCCTGCGAGTGCAGCTCCTCGAGCGGCTGCACGTCCCGTACCGGGAGGGGCCACGCGGCCACCGGGCGAATGCGCTGCCCGCCCTCATCTGCCGTCAGCAGCGCCCCCGCCGGGCTCGAGAAAATATCGGCAACCGCCCGAATGGCCATCGGTGGAACCCGTGATTCCTCGGCGGTCGAGAGCGTGTCGACGAAGCGCAGCCACTCGCGCCGATAGTCGTATTTGTTGCGGTAGAAATGTTTGATGAGGAACACATGGGCGCGGCGCCGCAAGATCCCCGAGGCAGCCGCGGCGGTCAGCGCGAGAATCGCGCCGGTACCGACAACGACTCGCGTGAGGCCGCCCCAGCGGCCCGCGAGCGCCCCCAGAGAGTCCGCCAGTCCCAGCACGATCGCCAGATACGCGGCCGCCGCGAGTACTGCCGCGCCGAACAGGACCGTTTGCCGCGATACGAACACCTCCAGAGACCAGCTCGTGTTGCGTTGGGCGGCTATCGCCAACAGCGGAACCGCCAGCGTGTCGACGAAGCCCCGGGCCTGCCACGGATGGAAGTCTCCCCGATGTACGGGAGAGGCATGCAAGAACAGGAAGGCGTCGTACACGAACAGGAGCCCCAATCCCGCCGCAAGCGGCGCGATCGCCCAGCGGCCGGCAGCCCCTGCCTGACGGCAACGCTGCACGAGCAGCACGAGGCCGGTCACGGGCACCGCCAGACCTGCGCGTACCAGCCATTCGGTATCGCTCGCCGACTCACGCTCATACAGCACTGCAAACAGCAACAGTATTGCCGGGACGATGAGCACCAGCGCGGCATCGCTCTGTTTGCGCGTACGAGGCGGCAACAAGGGCGTCAATCCACTCAGCGCCAACAACCACGCGGCATCGTGCAACACGTCCGCCCAGAAGACCGCGGCGAGCGGCAGCGCGTGGCCGAGACAGTCATAGGCGAGCAGCGCGGCCCAGACACACGTGACGATCGAGGCGCCGATCAGCCACCCTCCGGAGCCTCGCGAGCGCTGGCTCAGGAGCAGCCAGAGCCCGAGCAGCATGAAAGAGAGCGAC
>FTJO01012113.1_pt4 | contig 13079 bp, 12 predicted proteins | sample 1658761 | NCBI WGS metagenome assembly FTJO01 (sample SAMEA3914852, study PRJEB12502) | metagenome | biome: forest; material: soil | place: USA | collected 2011-06-22 | depth 0.3 m | reverse complement strand
GCGCCTCGCCGGGCGCGATCGTCGGGCCGCTGCGCGACGCGCTCAAGCGCCCGCTGCTGGTGGGCAAGGACATCACGGAGCAGGATCTCGCCAAACGCGAGATCACCATCATGGCGGACAAGGCACTGCCCTACGAGGTGTTGAAGAAAGTCATGGCCACCTGCACCGACGCTGACTATGGCCGCATTTCCCTGGCTGTGATCCAGAAGGAAAAGCCGGTCGTGGCAGGTCAACTGAATCGCGCCTAGATCGAAGCGAGAGACGCCAAGCCCATGACCACCCTGGTCCCGTTTTATCGCGAGTACGAGCTGCCCTGGGAGGGAGATCCGGACTCGAGCGAGCGTTTCCGCAAGATCCTGCGGGCGATGCTCATCCTGTTCGTGCTGTTCGGCATCCTGTTTCCGCTCCTGCCGACGCCCAAGCAGAGCGCGGCCGATACGGAGGTGCCGCAGCGGCTGGCGCGGGTGATGATCGAGGAGAAGCCGAAGCCGCCGCCCCCGCCCCCGAAGGTCGAGGAGAAGCCCAAGATCGAGGCGGTGCCGAAGCCGGTGCCGAAGCCGGTCGACCAGAAGCAGCTCGCGCACGAGAAGGCGCAGAAGACGGTCAATCAGTTCAAGGACGAGCTTGCGGACCTGCGCGAGCAGATGGACCTGACGCCGCTCGCCCAGACCAAGAATCTTTCGGGCGCGGTCGGCGCCGATTCACATGCCGAGCGCGCGCTCATCACATCCAAGGTGGGCGCGGGCAGCGGCGGCATCACCTCCGCGAACAGCAGCCGCGGGTTCGGCACGGGCGCCGGCTCCCTGACGGGACACGACACGACGGCCGTCACGTCGCAGATTGCCCGCGGCGGACTGGACAGCCGCGGCCCGACTCGCACGGGCTCCAGCGGCAAGGCCGCCCGCTCGCGCGAGGAGATCGAGCTGGTGTTCGATCGCAACAAGGGCGCGATCTATGCGCTGTACAGCCGTGAGCTGCGCGAGAAGCCGGAGCTGCAGGGCAAACTGGTGCTCGAATTCACGATCGCCCCGTCGGGGGATGTGACCATGTGCCGCGTGGTCTCCAGCGAGCTCAACGACCCTGACCTGGAGCGCAAGATCGTCGCGCGCGTGCGCCTGTTCCGCTTCGACGCCAAAGACGTCGAGTCGATCACGACCACCAAGCCCATCGACTTCTTCCCGGCGTAAGAGGACCGCGCAGCGCCTCGAGCCATGAACCTCAACTCGGAAATCGAATTCTTCGCGGAGCTGCGGCAGCTGGACAAGGCCCGGCTGCTGAACCTGTTCCTGCACGAGCTCGCCGAGGAAGCGCGCAGCACCTACGGGCCAGGCGCCGACCAGGTCCACGACGGGGCGCACCTGCGCTTCGTCAACGAGCTCACGCATCGCCTGACCCGCGTGATCGAGCAACTGCTGGCCGAAGACGCCATGCGTCCGGCGGATGACGTCCTGCTGCGCATGCTGCTCTCGGCGCGCGCCGACAAGGTGGCCGAGCGTCTGGTCTTCAACGCCTACTCGCGCGCCATCCAGGGATTTGAGTCCTACGACACGACGATCCTGATGTCCTCCTAGAGCGAGCGGCGCAGGCGCCGCAGCGCCTCGCGCATCTCCTGCTCGTCGAGCGCCGCGAACCCGAGCCGAAAGAACGGTCGCGGCCGGCCATCGAATGAATACGCTCTTGCCGTCTGAATGCTCACGCCACGCTGCCCGGCTCGGGCGGCCCATGCGTCTACATCGATTTGCGGGGCCACGCCGGTCCAGATGGATATCCCGCCTGACGGCACGGTGAACGAGACGGCGTCGCCGAGCTCGGCCCGCAGCGTCTTCACCGCGCCGTCGCGCCGTGCCTGATATATCCGCCGGGCGCGCCGCGCGTGGCGCTGCACGTCTCCCTGATCCAACAGTTCCGCCACCGCGCACTCGAGAGTGTGATCGCCCTGGCGATCGAGGATGTAGCGGTGCGCGGCGACCGATTCCAACAGGGGCCGCGGGGCGACGACGTACCCGAGGCGCACGCCGGGAGCAACGACCTTTGTCAGGGTCCCGACGTAAACGACGACTCCGGCGCGATCCGCGCTCGCCATCGGCAGGATGGGCCTGCCGTCGTAGTGAAATTCGTGATCGTAGTCGTCCTCGATGACCGCGATGCGCAGGCGTCGCGCGAGCTCCAGCAGGCAGATTCTGCGCCCCGCCGAGAGCGTGGCCGTGGTCGGATACTGATGGTGCGGAGTTACGTAGACGGCGCGAATGGGCTCCCGTTCGGCGGCGTTCGCAAGAGCGGCGACATCGAGGCCGCAGGCGTCGACGGGAATCGGTACGAGCCTCGCTCCATGCTGCTGGAAGGCCAGCCATGCCGGCCGGTATCCGATCTGCTCCACGGCGACCCGGTCGCCCGGCCTGAGCAGTGCGCGGCTCACGAGATCCAGGGCCATCTGGCTGCCAGCCGTCACGGCTACATCCTCCGGCGTCGTCGCCAGGCCGCGCGTCGCTGCCAACATCGTGGCAAGCGCGGCGCGCAGGTCGGGGTGGCCGTGCGGAAAGCCGTACGCGAGCGTCGACCGGGACTGCCTGCGAACCGCTCGACGAAACGCTCGTGCGAGCAGCGCCCCCGGAGTCAACCGCACATCCGGTGAGCCGCTGCTCATCTGGATTCCCTGCGAGCGGGTCGCGGGCAGGCCGACGTCGGGCCCTGGGCCGACATCGAAGCCGGCGCGTCCGGGAACCTCCTTGCGGGGCGTTCCTCTGCTGAAGGCTCGTGGCCGGACCTCCGGGAGAGCAAGCGAGACGAATGTGCCACGGGCACGTGAAGATTCGATCCAGCCCTCGCCGAGCAGTTCTTCGTAGGCCGCGAGGACGGTATTGCGATTGACGAGCAGTGAAGCCGCAAGCGTGCGCGTACCCGGGAGGCGCTCGCCGGCCCTGAGCCGGCCCCGGCGGATCTCGGACACGATGCCGCGGGAAATCCGCCGGAACAGCGGTGCGGCGGCACTCTCATCGAGCGCGAGGGACAGGTCCCATCGATGCGCTGCAACTGGCCTGCCGACGGGCTTGGTAAGGAGTTGCGTAACTGGCGGGGTAACTGGCCTGGTCAATTTGACGAAACTGGCTCTTTTGGGGGATCCATTATAGGCCGCAAACTGCCCGCCATGAAGCCCACCCAACGCACCCGGCTCAACCGGCGCCCGGAGCGCGGCTCGCATGAGCTCGACGCCGTGTTTGCCATTCTCGATGAGGCGCTCATCTGCCATATCGGCTTTTCCCACGACAACCAGCCGTATGTGCTGCCGACGACCCATGCGCGGATCGCGGATCGGCTGTACGTGCACGGTTCCGTCGCGAGCCGCATGCTCAAGACGCTGCGGGGCGGCGTGCCGGTTTGCGTCACCGTGACGCTCGTCGACGGGTTGGTGCTCGCCCGGTCGGCCTTCCATCATTCGATGAACTACCGCTCGGCGGTGATCCTCGGCACGGCCGTGGAAGTGACCGATCCGGCGCACAAACGCCAGGCGTTCAATGCACTCGTCGAGCACATCGTGCCGGGGCGGACGGCGCAGGTGAGGGCGGCGAACGAGCAGGAGCTGAAGGCTACCGCGGTGCTGTGCCTGCCCATCGCCGAGGCGTCCGCGAAGGCCCGCACCGGCCCACCGATCGATCTCGAAGACGACTACGCGCTGCCATGTTGGGCAGGCGTGGTGCCGCTTGCGATGCAGGCTCGGACGCCCGTTGCCGATCCGCGCTTGGCGCCGGGCGTGGCGCCGCCCGCGGAGGTTGCCGCTTACCGCAGAGCGCCTCAGGAGGGCTGATGAGACGCCCATTGCGCTCGGAGGCCGCGGCAGTCTAAGTTTGGGCTGCGCTGGCCGCAGAGTTTGCATTGCCGATGATCGAGCCGCTGTCCCAGGTTCTCGTACTGCTCGCCGGCTCCGTTTTCGTCGTGACTCTGGCGCGCCGCCTCGGGCTGCCGACGACGATGGGATACCTCATCGTCGGCCTCGCCCTGGGGCCGCACGCCGTGGGCGTGGTGTCGGATTCCGACACCACCCGGCTGCTCGCCGAGCTGGGCGTCGTATTCCTGCTGTTCACCCTCGGCCTGGAGTTCTCACTCCCGCGCATGATCGCGATGCGCCGGGAAGTGCTTGGACTCGGCTCGGCGCAAGTCGTGGCGACTACGGCCGTATTCTCTGCGATCGCGCGGCTGTGCGGGCTCTCCTGGCTTACCGCCATCGTGGTGGGCGGGGCGCTGTCCATGAGCTCGACGGCCATCATCCTGCAGCAGCTCACCGAGCGCGCCGAGCTGAACCGGACTCACGGGCGACTCGCGTTCAGCATGCTGCTGTTCCAGGACCTGGCCTTCGTGCCCTTCCTGGCGCTTGCCTCGGCGCTTGCCGCAGGCGAGGAGCACTTTCAGCTCCGCGCGAGCGCGATTGCGGTCATCGGGGGCGTGCTCGCGGTCGTCGTGGTGCTGGCGGCGGGACGGTGGCTGCTGCGCCCGCTGTTCCACGAGATCGCGCACAGCCGGCTGCGCGAGCTGTTCACGCTCACCGTGCTGCTCGTCGTGCTGGGCTCCGGCTGGATCTCCCGCTCCGCGGGCCTGTCACTCGCCCTGGGGGCGTTCCTGTCGGGGATGATGCTCGCCGAGACGGAGTACCGGCACCAGATCGACGCGGTCATCCGTCCCTTCCGCGACATTCTGCTGGGCATTTTCTTCATCTCGGTGGGCATGCTGCTGGATGTCAGATTGCTCGTCGGGGAGCTGGGCCTCGTGTCTGCCATGCTCCTCGGCCTCATCGTCGTGAAGGCGACCGTCGCAGCCCTCGTCACGCGGCCCTTCACGACGACCCGGTTCAAGGCGCTGCGCACCGGCATCGTGATCTCGATCGGCGGGGAATTCGGTGTCGCCCTGTGCACCATCGGCCTGCAGACCGGCCTCATTCCTGAGCGATTGGGTGAGCCGCTGCTCGTCGCCGTCGTGCTCTCGATGGTCCTCAGCCCGGCCATTCTCAACAACAACAAGCGCGTCGCGCGCCTGCTCCTCGGGGAGCAGGGCCCCCCGGACACAGCAAGCCAGCGCGAGGACGCCGCAACGCGCGATATCGCAGCGCGCGACCACGTAGTGCTCTGCGGCTTCGGGCGCGTGGGGCAGAACGTTGCGCGGGTACTCGAGTCCCAGGGGTTCGAGTACATCGCCCTCGATCTGGATCCGGCGCGGATCCGTGCTGCACGCCAGGCCGGCGACCCCGTGCTGTTCGGGGATTCATCCGACGACGAGATGCTCGCCACGGCCGGGCTTGCGAACGCCAGTGCCGTGGTCATCAGCTTCTCGGACCCGTCCACGTCCATTGGCATTCTTCACAGCATTCGCCGCGTGCGACCGAACGTGCCGGTACTGGTGCGCACCCAGGACGACGCCCGCATCAAGGAACTGCAGGAGGCCGGCGCGACCGATGTCGTGCCGGAGACGTTCGAGGCAAGCCTGATGTTGGTGTCCCACGTGCTGATGTTGCTGCACGTGCCGGTAACGCGCGTGGTGCGCACGGTGGGTGACATTCGCAACAACCGGTATGCGGTACTCAGGAACATCGTTCGGCGTGGCGATGCGCGCCCGCTCGATGAGACGCACGAGTTCCGCGAGGAGTTGAAATCGGTCGTGATTCCCCCGGGCGCGTGGTCCGTGGGCCGGACGCTGGGCGATGTGCGGGGCCGGGGGGTACACGTGACCTTTACGGGCATCCGGCGGCAGGGGATCCTGGGCCGCGAGCCTTCCGGCGAGACGATCCTTCGGGACGGGGACATCGTCGTGATCTACGGGCAGCCCGAGGAGCTGGAGCGGGCGGAATCCGTGCTGCTCGCGGGGTGAGCAGCGCAAAGCCGCAGACCGCTATAATATGCGGCTGACCGTGAGCCGCAGCGACATACATTTCCCACCCAGGCACGAGGCACTGCGCGACGACGTGCATGCCCTGGGCGCGCTGGTCGGGGAAATCCTGCGTGAGCAGGGCGGTCAGGAGCTATTCGAGCTGGTCGAGCAGGACCGGGTGGCTGCCATCGCCCGGCGCGAGGACGATGAGCAGGCGGCCGTCGAGCTGGCCACGCGGGTTCGCGGGCGGCCTCCGGCGCTTGCGCGCGACCTGGTGCGCGCCTTCTCATCCTGGTTTCAGGCGGTCAACCTGGCGGAAAAGGTGCATCGTATCCGCCGCCGCCGCCAGTACTTCCTCAAGGACAGCCAGCGGCCGCAGCCGGGCGGCGTCGAAGACGCGCTGGCGACGCTCAAGGCGCGTGGATTGACCCTCGATGAGGTCCTGAAGCTGCTCGGCAGCCTGCGCATCGAGCCAGTGTTCGCTGCGCACTCCACCGAATCGACGCGCCGCACCTTGTTGCGCAAGCAGCAGCGGATCGCGCAGCACCTGCTGGATCGGCTCGATCCCACCCTGACGCCGCACGACGTCCGCAACATCTGGAGCAGCATTCGGGTCGAGATGACCGCGGGGTGGCAGACGGAGGAGCATCCCCGCGAGCGGCTGACGGTTGCCGACGAGCGCGAGCAGATACTGTTTTACCTCACGGAGATGCTCTATCGGGTGGTGCCGGCGTTCTACGAGGAAATCGCGCAAGCGCTGGAGAAGCTGTATTCGGCGCCCGCCGAGTCCGTCGAGCTGCCGACCATCCTGTTCTTCGGCTCGTGGGTGGGCGGGGACATGGACGGCAATCCCGACGTGCATGCGAAATCGATCCGCGAGACGCTGGCGCGCCAGCAGCAGGTCATCATCAATGCGTATTTCGCGGAATGTCAGCTGCTCGCCCAGCGCCTGTCCCAGAGCGCAAGCCGGGTCAGCGTCTCTCCCGCGCTGGCGAAACGCATCGAGGACTACATGACCCTGCTGCCGGGCGCGCGTGCCATCACGCCGGCGCGTCACGACAGGATGCCGTACCGGGTGTTTCTCGCTCAGATCGGCGAGCGACTTCGCCACACCTACGATGGCCGTCCGAACGGCTACGAGAGCGCGCGGCAGTTGCGCGGGGACATCGAGCTGATCGGCGCCAGTCTCCTGGCAAACAAGGGTGCGAACGCAGGCCTCTTCTATGTACGGCGCCTGCTGCGGCGCATCGACACCTTTGGATTCCATCTGGCGACTCTCGACGTCCGTCAGCATGCCAGCGTCCTTCATCAGGTCCTGGCGCTGGGGCTCGATGATCCAGGCTGGCTGAAGCGCACCAGCGCCGAGCGCCGCAAGATTCTCGCGAACGCGCTGGAGCGTGACGTGGGCGCGCGCGCCGAGCTGGATGCGGTGGGTAAGCGCACTCTGGCGGTGTTCGACGCCATCATGCAGGGGCGCCATCGGTATGGCGCCGACGCAATAGGCTTCTTCATCGTGAGCGGCGCGGCTGCCGCAGACGACGTGTTGGCTGCGTTGCTGCTCGCGCGTTGGGCCGAAGCCTACGACAAGCGTACGGGAGAGGTCGCCCTCGACATCGCTCCACAGTTCGAGTCACTCGAGGCGCTGGAGCGCTGCGGCGAGACGATGCAGGAGCTGTTGGCCGATCCGCTCTATCGCCGGCATCTGGAGGCTCACGGGCGCAGGCAATGCGTGCTGATCGGCTACTCCGACAGCAACAAGGAGGGTGGCCCGTGCGCCTCGAGGTTCGCGATCTATCAGGCGCAGCGCGCTCTTGCGCAAGTGCTCGCCGCCGCCGGCGAGCGCCATGTCGTCTTCCACGCGCGTGGGAGCAGTCTTGCGCGCGGTGGCGGCAGGATCGATGCTTTGGTCAGGGCGGCGCCCGCCGGCGCGGTCAACGGTGTGCTGCGCCTGCGCGAGCAGGGAGAGACAGTCAAGCAGGGATACGGCCTGCGGCCGATCGCCATGCGCACTCTGGAGCGCGCCTTCAGCGCGCTGTCTCTTGCGGCTTCGGCTGCGCAGAGGGGCACGCTCCCGCCGGACCTTCCGCAGCACGTCGCGTGTGGCGCAACGATCGCGGATGCGAGCGTCGAAGCCTATCGGCACCTCGTGTTCGGCGAGCGTGAATTCTCCGAGTACTTCCGCAGCGTCACCCCGATAGATGTCATCGAGCGGATGCCGATCGGCTCGCGCTCCGTGCACCGGGCCGAGATCGAGGGCATCAAGGGATTGCTCCCCGTCCCGTGGGTGTTCGCCTGGACTCAGACTCGCCACATGCTGCCGGGTTGGTATGGTGCGGGCGCAGGACTACGCGCCGCGGTCGAGATGCATGGGCTTCCGGCGATCCGTGCGGCCTATGCGAACTGGTTCTTCCTGCGCAATCTCATCGACGACGTCGAGACGATGCTGGCCCGGACGGACCTGGGCATCGCACAGGCGTACAACGCGCTCGCGCCCGAGCCCGCGCGCCGCTTCTTCACTGCAATCCGGGTCGAGTACGAGGTCGCGTGCGAGCATGTCCTCGCCGTGAAAGAGAGCGCCCGGCTGCTGGACACGGATCCGACGCTGCAACGCTCGATCCAATTGCGCAATCCGTACGTCGATCCCATGAACCTGATGCAGGTCGACCTGCTGCGGCGCTGGCGGGACAGTGAGCGGCGCGACCGCGACCTGTTCGATGCCCTGCTCGCCAGCGTCGGCGGAATTGCCCAGGGCCTGCAAAGCACGGGCTGAGTCATCCATGAGCGACCCCATCACGGTACGGCCCGCCGCAGCGCACGAAGTAACGCTCGTGCTGCGCTTCGTGCGCGAGCTGGCCCGTTACGAGCGCCTGGAGCACCAGCTCGTGGCGACGGAAGAGGGCCTGCGCGAGGCCCTGTTCGGCGCTCGCCCCTACGCGGAGGTCGTGTTCGCGTGCCTCGACGGTGAGCCGGTTGGATTCGCCCTCTTTTTCCACAATTTCTCGACTTTTCTCGGCCGGCCGGGCATCTACCTGGAAGACCTGTTCGTGCTGGCGGAGAGCCGCGGCCGGGGAATCGGGCGCCGGCTGCTCGAGTGGCTGGCGGCGCTTGCCGTGCAGCGCGGATGTGGTCGCCTGGAGTGGGCGGTGCTCGACTGGAACGAGCCTTCGATCGCCTTCTACAGGAACCTGGGCGCGGTGCCCATGGACGAATGGACGGTATTTCGCCTCGCGGGGGAGGCGTTGGAGAACCTGGCCAAGACGAAGCGCGCCCGGGTCTGAAGACCGGGCGCGCCGTCCGCGGCGGGATGCCTCGAGTGGGTACGCGGGCCTCAGGCCACCATTGCAGGAGCGTCGAAACCCAGGCGCGAAGAACGTTGGCGCTGGCGCGCTGCCGGGATGGGCTGCTCGCTGTCGTCGTCGAGCGCCGGCAGAGGCTGCCGTCCCTCGAGCATCTCCAGAAGCGTCTCACGGGCACGCGCCACCCGGCTCTTGATAGTTCCCACCGCACATCCACAGATTGCGGCCGCTTCCTCATACGAGAAGCCGCTCGCGCTCACCAGGATCAGGGCAGTCCTCTGGCCAGGTGACAGCGACGACAGCGCGCGATTGAGGTCGCGCAGCTCGAGCTTGCCGTCGTGATCCGGCGGCACGCTGGGCTCCGGCAGCAGCGACGTATCCACGCCGTGCGCCTCGAACTTCCGGCGCCGCAACTGGGAGTAGTGCTCGTTGCGCACGATCGTGAAGAGCCATGCCTTGAGATTGGTGCCAGGCTTGAAGCGCTCGATATTGTCGATCGCGCGCATCAGCGCTTCCTGCACCAAGTCATCGGCGCGCACGCCGTCCCGCGTCAGGGAGCGTGCAAAGGTATGAAGCTGGGGCACGAGGGCCACCATGTCATCTGTCACCATTTGTTCCCCTTTTGCCTCGGGCCTCGTGGCTGCATGCAACAGGTCGCTGCGGTCGATCATCATGAGGCACCTTGCGATTGGAGTTCATTGCCGCAAGTCGGCACGTGGGACCAAGTTACCGGCTTGCGGGCCCGCGCAAAGTCGGCGTTCACGGCGGAACGCGCACTGCCGCTTCCGATGCTCCTGTCAGACGTGTCCTACCTCGTTGCGATTTGTCATGGCGGCTGTCGCGGATCGCAGACGGGAACTTGGCGGTCCAGGGCTCGAGCCGCCTTGGAGCCCGAGCGGCCCGGGACCGGTTCTTGCGGCACGGTATTGCAATTTGGCGACAGTCACGACCTCAGGGGACGGCGATGTCAAAAGTGAGCAATGATGCGATCTACCGCGTTCGGGCGGCCGCATCGGATCATTGGGTGGTATTCCGCGATACGGCCTCTGAGCCGGTCGCCTCTTTTAGCGACAAGGCTTCCGCTCTCGCCTACGCTCTGCATCTTGCCCGCGGTCGCGTGGCGCCGCTGGGCCCGAGGTTGACCGAGCGGCGAGTCTAGAGACCAATACAAGAACACTGGCGCGATCCCGGAGGCTGCCGCGCGCAACTCCGGCTGACACAGCCGCTTCTCCTTCCTCCTTCCTCTCTGCAGCATCTCCTTGATGCTGCCTGCAGCGCGCCGCTGACGGCGATCCAGCGCGGTCTATACGTGTGCAGCGTGCGTACGCCGTGGTCAACAGGCGTGCTGTCGCGCGAGTGCGGGCGTGCGCGTGAAGTGCAGTCAGGTCGGAGTGCGCCTACGTATCGACGCGCGTTCCCGAAGGGCTTTGTAGTCGACGACCGACAGCTACTCGACGCGGGAAAGGCGACGATCTCCGCAGTGATTCTCACCATCAAAAGAGGTTGTGGTCATGACGCCACGAACGATTTCCTTGTCGGCCGCTGTGCTACTGGCCTTCGCCGGGCTCGGCTGCGCGACCCAGGGGCCCCAGCCGACCGAAGAAATGACTCGCGCCCGCGCAGTCATTGAGCAAGCGGACAAGGGCGGCGCACAGCGGTACGCGGCCGCGGACCTGCAACGCGCACACGATGAGCTGCGTGACGCCGAAAAGGCGAACGATGCGCGGAGGTACGATGAAGCGCGACGCTACGCGGAAGCTGCTGAGGCGGATGCAGACGTCGCTGCGGCGCGTTCCAGCGCGGGCGAGGCTAAGCGCGCTGCGGGCGAGGTGCAAAAGAGCACCGACACGCTGCGGAGCGAATCGGACCGCACTTCCCCCGATCCGGGAGTGAGCCGATGACAACCGAACCTCTCTCACAGGAGCGACCCGTGAAATACGCAATCATCTGTGCAGCAGTCGCGGGGTTGCTGGCCGCATGCGCATCGGCGCCGCCCCGCAACGAGCAGCTCGAGCACGCCCGCATCCAGGTTCAGGATCTGTCCGCGGAGCCCCTGGCTCAACAGGCGGCGCCTCATGACCTCGACGCCGCACGCGCCAGTCTGCAACAGGCGGAATCCGCGCTGGCGCAGCACAGGCCGCCGCAAGTCGTGGACCATCTCGCCTATCTTGCGAGCCGACACGCTGACGCTGGCGAGGCTCGTGTCGAGGAGGCGCGCGCGCGGCAAGAGATCGCGCGCGCGCAAGACGACCGCAACCGCGTCCTCCTGGAGGCGCGGACCCGGGACGCGCGGGCCGCGCAGTCTGAGGCGGAGACGGCACAGGGCCAGGCCCTGGCCGCCAAATCGCAGGCGGAGGCTGCTCAGCAGCAGCTTGCGAGCACTCAGCAGCAGCTGCAGGACCTGCAGGCCAAGCAGACCAACCGTGGCATGGTGCTGACCCTGGGAGACGTGCTGTTCGATACCAACCAGGCGACCCTGAAGCCCGGAGCGGACCTCAAGATCGGGCGGCTCGCGGCATTTCTGCAGAGCAATCCCAATGAGCGCCTGATCATCGAGGGCTACACGGACAGTACCGGCTCGGAGGACTACAACGAGCAGCTTTCCCGGCGGCGCGCGCAAGCGGTCGCCGACGCCCTGGCGGCACAGGGTGTGCCGGCGTCCCGCTATCAGGCCGTGGGGCGGGGGCCCGCGTTCCCGGTGGCGACCAACTCCAGCGCGGCGGGACGTCAGCAGAATCGCCGCGTCGAGATCGTGTTCTCGGATCAGGCCGGACGCTTCGCGCAGGGGCCAGCGGACGAGCAGGCCGGCCAGACCCGCTAGCCAATACCGCTTGAGAAGGAATCAGCGCCCGCGAGTCCCGCGGGCGCTGTTTATCATGCCCTGCGGAAGTCGACGGCCGGAAGCTGCATCGAGCGCCGATACTTGGTCACGGTGCGCCGCGCGACCTTGACGCCGCGAACTGCAAGAAGCTCGGTGAGCTGCACATCGGAAAGGGGATTGTGCCGGTCCTCCGCGGCGATGAACTCTCGCAGCAGGGCACGGATCGCGGTCGCAGAGCAGGACCCGCCGCTGGTCGTCGCCAGCTGGCGCGAGAAGAACCGTTTGAACGCCACGACTCCGCGCGGAGTCGCCATGAACTTGTGGCTCGTGGCCCGGGAAACCGTCGACTCGTGGAGGCCCAGCTCGTCTGCGATCTCGCGCAGCGTCAGCGGGCGCATGGCAAGGTCGCCGTATTCGAAGAAATTTCGCTGCCGTGTCACCACCGCCTCGGCGACACGCTGGATGGTCAGGAAGCGCTGCTCGAGATTGCGTACCAGCCAGCGGGCTTCCTGCAGATGCTGGGCCAGCAGTGCCGTTTCGCCGTCGCGCGCCTGGCGGAAGTAGTCTGCATACTGCTGATTGACCCGGATGCGCGGATAGATCGCTGCGTTGATGCTGACCAGCCAGCGCTTCTTGTCCTTGCGGACGATGACGTCCGGAACGATGGCGCGCGGCTCGAACGTGCCGATCTTGGAGCCCGGACGGGGATCGAGGCTGCGAATGAGCTCAATTGCGGCGCGCAGGTCCTCCTCGGTGCACTGCAATGCCTCCAGCAGCCGCGTGTGGTCGCGGGATGCCATCAGCGCAAGCTTGTCCTGAACGATCTGCAGAGCCAGTGCGCGGCCGGGCGTGCCGTGGTCCAGAGCCTGCAGCTGCAGGCTCAGACACTCGCCCAGATCGCGTGCCGCGATGCCGGTGGGCTCGAGCGTCTGCACGATCCGCAGAGCGGTCTCCAGCTCGCCGGGCTCCGCGTCGGCCGCCATGGTGGCAATCTCATCCAGGGGCTGGCGCAGGAATCCATCTTCGTCCAGCGCGTCTACCACCAGGTTTGCCAGGTCGTAGTCGCGCTCCCCGAGACCGAGGAGCAGGAGTTGCTCGCGCAGCGAGTC
>FTJO01264298.1_pt1 | contig 13265 bp, 12 predicted proteins | sample 1658761 | NCBI WGS metagenome assembly FTJO01 (sample SAMEA3914852, study PRJEB12502) | metagenome | biome: forest; material: soil | place: USA | collected 2011-06-22 | depth 0.3 m | reverse complement strand
GCCCGGTTCCCAGGCTGAGTCGCAGCGGAAGAACCGTTGTCGTGCCGGCCGGCTCTCTTGATGATCAGCCGACGGAAAAACCACGGGCGCGAATCTTCTGCGACTCGCAAGCGCCATGGGCTTGTGGTGCAGATGATCTGCCGCGCCATTCGGAATATCCCGACTGGTGGTAGCCGTTACTTGTCCGCGCAGGTGAAACTCGTCGCGGCGTTTTCGGTGCCGGCCGCTCCCGTGAACCGCGGATACTTCGGGTAGTCGCACAGCGGCCGCGTCCGGTTCGCATTCGGGTTGCCGTCCGTCGCGATGAGTCCGGCGGGTGCCTTGCCGCTCTCCACCCATTGCTCGAGCGCCGGCAGGGCATCGAACTTCGCGTTGAACGTGCCGAAGCCGTGGCCGAAGCCGGGGATGACGTAGAAGCGCACGAAGCCGTCGAGGCGACTCTGACCGAACTGAGCGACCTGCCTCTTGTAGTAGGCGATCGAGTTATGCGGCGTGATGAAGTCGTCTGCCGTCCCGTGCGTCATGATGATCTTTCCGCCCTTCGCCCGGAACCGGTCGAGGCTCTGGTCCGAGACGTCCATGATAGACGCGACGGTACCAATCCGCGCCTTGTGCTGTTTCGGATCGAATCGCAGCGTATCGAATTTCGGATCGCGCGTGATGATGTACTTGATCGTCCCGTCGCCTGCGCTGTAGAGGAGCGGCTCCGTGCCGGAAAGCGGATTTGAGGGCCGCGAGACCTTACCGAAGTTCGATGGACCGGAAAACTGCGCGCCTTCGGCCAGCGCCCACTTCGGGAATACGTCCATTCCCGCCACGCTGACGCCCGGCTTGTAATCCGATGTTATGGTTGCCACCGCCCTCAGTTGCGCGTCGGACAGGCAGTTGTCGGCCGTACCCCCGTTTGCGCAGCGCAGCGTCTTCACGTCAAACGCCGCATCGCAGCCGGTGACGTTGCTGATGATCTCGTCCTTGGCGCCGTCGAGCGCATCGCATTTCGCCATTACGGCGTCGGTAATCAGCTTGACGTGCGCCGCGTCCATCCAGCCGGCGCCGTTGTCCGCATACAGCGCGCGGCCGACATTCCACGATCCCAAGTGCAACATCGTCACGTTGTACGCAGGAAAATGGGCGATAACGCCGTCGTAGTCATCGGGATAGCGTGCGGCCGCGTCCAGCGCCTCGTGTCCGCCCTGCGAGCCGCCGACGAAATAGGATCGCTGCGGCGCATGGCCGTAGGCTTCGCGGATGATGGCCATCGCCACGTCGTGCGTTTTCTTTATCGACTGCTTGCCGTAGTTGAGCAGCGCTTCATCGTCGAGGCCGAAGGTGCCGTCGAAGCCCGGGCCGCCGCGATGACCGCCGTTGCTGCCGAGAGTGACGTAACCGTTTTTCAGTGGCGTGTCTTCGCCGGGGAGCTGGAGCGTGTACGCGCCAAGGGCGTTCACGAGCGAGCCGTCATACCCTCCCCCGCCCATCTGCAATGCTCGGCCGTTCCACGTATCCGGCAGGTTGACCTCGAATTCGAATACGGCGGTCGAGGCCGTGGCGTTCTTGATGACCCCGGTCACCTTGCAGAAATCACCGTTGAGGTTTTTCGGCTCGGTTGCCTTGACGGCCACTGCAGTTTCGACCGTAGCCCCGCCGGTGGGCAGGCCAATGGAAGAGGCCGGAATGGCGAAGCCTTTGAGCGATGCACAGTCAGCGGCGAGTTGAGTCGTCGCACCCTCTGCCCGTGGCGCTAAAGAGACTGCTGCGACTACCGCGCAGACAGTTGAGCCGAAGGCCGGTTTCAGGATTGCATGGCTTCTCATGGGACGGACTCGCGGTGGCCTACGGGGGTAGGCGGGCGTACTGTACCCGTCCGGGCCCTCTCACGCGACACATGAAGCGGGCCACGCAGTCATTCGCTGGAGGTAGGGCTTGAATCCGTTCAAAATTGACTTTGCGTCAATCGAGTGGTGCCCGGGTCGTCCCGGCGTCCGCTTCAAAACCTATCGAGACGGATCACGACAAGTTCGACTCGTAGAATTCTCGACGAGCGACGGAGATCCCCATTGGTGCGAGCTCGGACATATCGGTTATGTTCTGCACGGCGGGCTGACGATCGACTTCAACGGCACGGTGCTGTCGTTTGCCGCCGGCGATGGTCTGTTCATTCCGCCGGGAGCCTCCAGTGCCCACCGGGGAGTTTCCATCATCCCCGGCACGCGACTGTTCATGGTTGAGGAGACGTGAACAGGATACCCGCCATCGGCGGAACTAGGCGGTAGGGCCGCCCCGCCCCCCGCTGCGATCGCCCCGCACCTCGTAGCAAAGCGCCACCATGCCGCTCTTATACGCCTTGACCTCGGCCAGATGGAGGGCAACATCCGTGTCGAGCCTGTCGAAGAACGAGATGCCATCGCCGATCAAGATCGGCAGGATCGAATAACGCAGTTCGTCAGCCAGCCCGAGGCGCAGGCATTCACCGGAAACCGCGCCACCTCCCACAAACCAGATGGAACGGAACGTGGGCCGCAGGCGACCATTCACGAACTTCGCCAGATCGCCGGAGTGGAATTCGACGGTATCGCGCGTTCGAGGCAGATCGCGACGAGTGAGGACAAAGGTGGGTTTGTCGCCGTACGACCATCCGAATCCCTTGGCCTCGAAGTGCAACGCTGTCTCGTACGTTCGCGATCCCATGACGTAACAGTCGATCGTCTTGAGGAAGGCCTCGACGAAGCCCGGGTCCATGGTGTCCCCGGCAACGAATTCGTCGGTGGTTTCCAGCCAGTCGACGCTCCCGTCCTTCCTGGCGATGAAGCCGTCGAGGCTCGCCGCCATGTGAATCGTTACGCGCGAATCAGTGTTTGCCATGCTGTCATCCAGTCTAAACGACACCTGCAGCTCCGATACCCGGCACCAACAGAACCTCCCACGCACACAGAATCATCCACGGATTCGTGCATACTTGGACGGATTATCCCTGAGCGGAGCCAAAAGGTGAACGACGTTTTCCAACTTCATGGTACTTTCGCCGCACCATGAGCCGGCGCACCCCGATCGATCTGCGGCAGTTCATCGACGCGCAGCCGCTCAGCCGCTTTCAGCTGCTCGTGGTGATGATGTGCGCCGCCGTGATCTTCATGGACGGGTTCGACGCCCAGATCATGGGCTTCGTCGCCCCGGCCCTCATTGCCCAAATGCACATCCCGCGAATTGCGTTCGGGCCAGTCGTCTCCATCGGCCTCGTCGGCATGATGATCGGCGGCCTCGTCGGCGGTCCGCTGGCCGATCGATTTGGACGCAAGCCGGTATTGGTCGGGTGCAGTCTTGCATTTGGACTATTTTCCCTCCTGACCGCGAGTGCTACGTCGTTGGGATCGTTGGCCACTCTTCGACTCCTGACCGGCTTGGGGCTCGGCGGCGCGATGCCGAACAGCATCTCCCTCACCGCCGAGTACATGCCGAAGCGGTTGCGGGCAACGGCCATCACGACGATGTTCGTGGGACTGCCCCTTGGCGGCGCGGTCGGCGGCTTCGTCGCCGCCGGACTCGTTCCTCGGTTTGGCTGGCAATCGGTGTTCGTCGTGGGAGGGATCATTCCGTTGCTCATCGGTGCCTGGGTGCTTCGCGCGCTTCCGGAGTCGATTCGTTTCCTGCTCCTGAAGGGCGGTGAACGCGAGAAGATCAGCGGACTGTTGTCCCGCATCGCTCCACGCAACGCACCCGACGCCGTGGATGTTTCGATCGGAGCTGACGAGCGCCCCCGCGTGGGCTTCGTTGTCAAGAGACTGTTCATGGAGAACCGCGGCAGAGTGACGCTGTTGCTGTGGCTCATGTTCTTCATGAATCTGCTCGCGCTGTTCTTTCTCCTCAGCTGGCTCCCAACATTGATTCACGACAGCGGCATCACGGTATCGATGGCGATTCTCGTCACCACCATGGCCCAGATCGGCAACGCCGCGGGCGGCGTCTTGCTCGGCCGGCTGATCGATTGGCGCTCCTCCTTCAAAATACTGGGCTGGACGTATCTGGCAGCCGCGGCCTTGATCGTTTCAATCGGTGGAGCCGCAGGATCGCTCGAGGGGTTGATCCCGCTGGTTTTCGCGGCCGGCTTTTGTACCGGTGGCGGCCAGACCGCGGCGAACGCGCTGGCCGCGGAGTTCTACCCGACCGCGATGCGCTCCACGGGTGTCGGATGGGCGCTGGGCATCGGGCGGATCGGTTCCATCGTCGGGCCCACGCTGGGAGGAGTGCTGCTGGCTGGAGGAGCCGAAGCCAGCCAGATATTCTGGATGGCGGCCATACCCGTACTCATCGCAACGGTGGCCGCGTTCTCGATCGCCCTTTCTCAGGAACGTCAGCGACGCGGGCTCGAAGTCACTCCCGGATGAGGGACTGCGCGAGCGCCACGCGGCGCCCGTGAAGCGACCTCGTATGAACGCGAGTGCCTGGTGGCTTCGCCAACCAGGCACCCGGCCTTTCTCTGTTTTACGGGTAGAACCGACAGCGGTTACTTGAGCTGCCGCAGTGGACCCGCGTCTTCGGGGAAATTCGACGTGTTCAGCACCTGGATCCCCGCGTCGTGCTCGCCGTTGAAGGGGGTCACCGTAGCCGGGCACCCGGCATTCTGTGCGTCCGTGAACGAGTTGAACCACAGACCGAGGTGATACATCTGGAGCGGATTCGTGGGCGGGTTCACGCTGGCATCCGGGAACGGGCCGCTGAAGACCAGGGGAGCCGGTGCGGCGTTGGGTGCGACGGTAAACGTCTCGATATTGAAGATCCCGCGGACATGCTGAAACGCGTTGCCGTATTCATCGGTCTCCACGTCGGCCTGATACCAGGACATTCCGAACGGGGCCTTGGGTGTCTGGAGGACGAAGAAGTCGAAGTCGGTCTTCGCCGGCAGGCCCCTTGCCAGGATATACAGGTCCTGGGCGGTGCCATCGTCCACCACTCTGACCTCTGCGTGGGCGTGCGGAAGGCAGGTGGCCGCGCCAGCGGACACCACCATGTCAAAGTCAATCCGCTTGTGATGCTGGCCTTTGGCAAACGCGCTCGCGGTTGTCAGCAGAAGCGCCGCGACCGTCACGGCGACGCCGCGTGAGGTTGCAAGAACTCGTGTATTCATCTGATTTTCTCCTTTATCGATTGGATGAAGCTCGACGCGGGAGCGATGATGCCGAGGAGCGTCGCGGAGTTCTGTCAAGCGCTTGACACAACGTGCGCGGCCAGTAATCTGCGGCCTGGTCACTGCATTCTGATAGACATGGCGCCGATCACTCGAAGGCGGCTCGTTTGGCATACGGCTGCTGCGGCCGCTGCGCTGCGGATGCGCCCTCTGGCGGCGCTCACCGGCGAGCAGCAGAATTCCAAACCAGGCGCCCCCGGGAGCGCTCAGGTCGACGAAACATCAATCCGAACCCTCGCATCGACGACCGCTGGCCGCGTGATCGTCCCGGGTGCGCCAGAGTATGAATCGTCGCGCCTGATCTTCAATCGCGCCTTCGACAAACGTCCGGCGCTCATCGTTCGTTGCGCCAGCTCCGCCGATATCGCGCGTGCGCTGGTGTTTGCCCAACAACACCAGTTGCAGGTGGCGGTGCGCGGCGGCGGCCACAACCGCGCCGGGCTCAGCGTTTGCGATGGTGGCCTGGTAATCGATCTCTCGACCCTGAACCAGGTCGAAGTCGATGCAGGTAAGCGTATCGTCCGCGCGGAGGCCGGTGCACTTACGGTGCATGTGGACTCGGCAACGCAGCGCTTCGGTCTCGCCACGACTCTTGCCGGTTGCCCGACGGTAGGCATCGCGGGCCTGACGCTCGGCGGAGGCGAAGGGTTCTTGATGTCCAAGTACGGCGCTGCCTGTGACAACCTGATTGCGGCACAGCTCGTGACGGCGGATGGCAGGCAAGTCGAAGCCAGCGAGAGCTCCAATCCCGACCTCTTCTGGGCGATTCGCGGAGGCGGCGGCAACTTTGGGATCGCCACGACACTTGTCTATCGGCTCCATCCGGTAACAGACGTTCTGGCAGGAACTCTGGCATATCCGCCTGGGCGAATACCGGAGCTCATGCAGGCGTTTGCCAATTTCGTCGCCGCAGCACCGGATGAGATGAATGTGGTGGGACAGGTACTGCCCTCCGAGCATGGGGTGCGATTCCAGATGCTCGTCTGCCACTGCGGGGATCAGCTCCGCGGCAATGAGCTCCTGCGCCCGATGCGAGCGCTCAATCCCAGCGAGGACCACATCCGCGTCGCGTCATACCTGCAGACAAACGCGACGATCAACCCTGCGACTCCGGGAGCACATTTCCAAACCAACGTGTTTCTCCCGGTTCTCAGCGCAGCAGCGATTGCGCTCATCGCCGCGGCAACCCGGGAAGCCCCACCGGACACGAGACTCTTCATCGTGCCGTTGTACGGCGCCATCACGCGGGTGCGATCGAGTGACACGGCTTTTGCGCTGCGCAGCAAAGGTTACGAGTTGGATATCATGGGCCGCTGGACCGATTCAGCACAGCGGCTACGCGCAGTGCAATGGGTCACAGATCTGCGTGACGAGCTGCGGCCGATGGCGAGCGGAACATACGTCAACCAGCTGGGCGAAACCAGCGAAGACCTGGTCCGGACCGCGTACGGGCCGAACTACCCTCGTCTGGCCGCAATCAAGAAGAAATACGATCCCAACAACGTGCTGCGGTCAAACCAGAACGTGATTCCCCGCTGAGACACCGCGAGGCGCTGATCATGGCGGCCGCAGTCCGATCATTGCCGAATCCGCGTCACCCGTTGAGTAGGCCGAGCATCGCGTGGTTGTAGCGCTCGCCTGCCGCCATTCCCTGCGGAGCGATCTGGTCAATCAGCTCCAGCTCTGTCTTGCTCAGCGAAAACTGGACAGACGCGACGTTCTCTTCCAGGCGCTGCACGCTGCTGGAGCCGGGGATCGGAATGACATTGTCGTGACTAGCCATGAGCCATGCCAATGCCAGCTGCGCGGCGGAGCAGCCTTTATCCGAGGCGAGCCCGCGGAGGCGATCCGCCAGCTGCAGATTCTTCGAGAAATTCTCGCCTTGGAAACGCGGATTTCCGCGCCTCCAGTCGTCGGCGCCCAGGTCGTCGGGTGTTCGGAAACGCCCCGCCAGGAAACCGCGGCCCAGCGGACTGTAAGCGACCAGCGCAATTCCCAACTCTCGCAGCAGGGGAATCAGCTCATCCTCGGGATCGCGGGTGAACAGCGAATATTCGCTCTGAACCGCGGCGAGCGGATGAATTTTGTGGGCCCGGCGAACAGTCGCCGCTGAAGGCTCTGACAGGCCGATGTGGCGCACCTTGCCCTGTTTCACGAGATCGGCCATGGCACCGACGGTCTCTTCGATCGGGGTCTTCGGATCCACGCGGTGGAGGTAGTAGAGGTCAATGCAGTCGACCCCAAGTCGCCGCAGGGACGCCTCACAGGCCTCCTTAACATACTGCGCGCTCCCGTTGATCATCCGATCCGGCGAATCTCGCCGCTCGTTCGGGCTGACAGCCGTGCGGAATCCAAACTTCGTCGCGAGCGTAACCCGCTCTCTCCGCTGCTTGATCGCCTTCCCGACCTGCCGCTCCGAGTCGCCATAGACATCGGCCGTGTCGAGCAGTGTGACGCCGAGTTCGAGCGCACGATGGATCAGTGCGACCGCTTGTTCATCGTTGCGCACGCTGCTCGTATAGGTCCCGGCAATTCCTATGGTCATGCAGCCCAGTCCAATCGGGAAAACATCGGGTCCGTTACGCCCCAGCCTGCGATAGTTCATGGAAGTCTCCTCGAGCAGACTGACGATCTTGCCCAAGGCATTCGACAATGCAATCTCCACTTCGGGAGACTTCGCTTTATGAAGCGCCGGCGGGACCGGCGCCAATGCGGCTGTCACACTGCGCCGATCGAGTTTCGACTACCGTGGATGACGTCTGATGACATTGGAGGGCCTGTGGGAGCTCAAGAGATACGTGCGGCACTGGATCGGCATTGGGCGCCTCCGATGCCAACGATTTCGAAACAGAGCACGACATCTATCTCGAGGATGCGGTGCTGGAATACCCACAGTCAGGTGAGCGAATCCGCGGTCGACGCAACGTGTAATCGACGTCACCGCGCCGCGCAGGCTGCGGGCTCAGGCCTCGGCTCCGTTCTTGCGCGGACCGTCCTGGCGCCAAGCCACAGAAGGCTCCCCATGACGCTGTACACCAACGGAGCTCCCGCAGCATTGAACAGCGCCCAGGTCTTCTGGCTGGCATACACCGCCAGCAGCGCATTGAGAAGCGCCATGCCCAGCGTGACCGCGCAGTAGACCGCACCCGCCACCTCTATGAAGCGACGGCGTGCGCGCACCGAGACAGCCGGAAGTGCTTGCGCCTCCGGCGCCTTCGGCATGTAGCGATACATCCAGCCCGGCTTCAACATCACAAGGCCGACGCAGAAGTAGTAAACGGTCGGCTTGTACATCATGAACCGAGGGTCGTGCAACACGAGGGTCGCGCTGCCCATCACCAAAACCAGTCCCACGCCCAACAGCTGCATCGGCTCGAGCCGGCGGGCTTTGATCCAGATCCAGCTGGTCATAGCCACTCCGAACAGCACCCCGACAAGCGTCGCTTTGTAGATGTCGTTCGTGAACGTCAGGACCGCGAAGAACAGCAGCCCCGCCGCCATGTCAGCCAGCAAGCTTCGCATGGGTCTCTCCGCGGATGGTGTCGTATACGGCTTTACGGAACTGCATCAGACCCTTCTGACCCGGCAGGCGCGGCATTGCGCCACCGGGTTGCGGCGGCGCGGGCGTGCACTGCTGCAGCCAGAGCAGAATCGTGTCGGCCTGTGGATCCGCTTGCCACCAGCCACCGAAGGCACCAGGCCAGCCGAAAGTGCCCACGCCGCCACTGACGGCGCCGGGTTGGTTGGCGTCAATGACTACTGACATGCCGAGGCCGAAGCCCTGATTGAATGGCGCGCCGACCACGAACGGAAACGTTCGCTGCTCATCCGTAAAGCGGTTGCTGCACATCATCCGCACGGTGTCGGCTTTCAGTACGCGCGTGCGATCGAGCTTGCCGTCCTTCAGCAGCATGCGAGCGAAGCGCAGATAGTCGGTAGCCGTAGTTACCAGCCCCTGCCCTCCCGAAACATACTCCTCGGGCTTGCCGGCCGTGAAACCGCGCACATTCGCTGGTGCGAACACCCCGGGCTGGGTGGAGATATAGAACGTGGCCATGCGCGAGCGCTTTTCGGGAGGAATCCAGAAGCCCGTATCGGCCATGCCCAGCGGTGCAAACAGCTTTTCATTCATCGCGCTGCCCAAGTCCCGGCCGAGCACGCGGGCTGCGAGAAAGCCCAGCACGTCGATGGAGTGCCCGTAATTGAAGCGCTCGCCAGGCTGAAATATCAACGGCAGCTCCGCCAGGGATTTCAGCCACGCATCCGGTGTGAGAGCGCTGTCGATGCCCATACCCACTCGCGCAAGCAGCGCGGCCCCCAGTGGCGGCGGTGTGAGGAAGCCATAAGCCAGCCCCGCGCGATGCGTCATCAAGTCTTCCACTGTGATCGACCGCTGCGCGGGAACAGTGTCGTCGAGCGGACCGTCGGGACGGCGCAGCACCCGCATCTGTGCGAACTCCGGTATCCAGCGCGTGATGGAGTCATCGAGCCTGATCTTGCCCTCGTCCACGAGCCGCAAGGCGAGCGCCACCGTGACGGGCTTTGTCATGGAGGCGATGCCGAAGAGCGTGGAGCGATCCATTGGGACCTTGCGCTCCAGATCTCGCATGCCGGCAGCGACATCGCAACACAGCTCGCCCTCGCGCCAGATCTGCACCACGACACCAGGGATATCACTGGACTCGACGGCCGAGCGTGCGACGTGTTCCACGGCCTCTCGCAGCTTCGCAGCCTCCGTCCTGCGCGCCAATGCGATGTTGGCACTGCCGAGCGCGGCGGCAAACGCTGCGGCTGTACCGTCCGCTGGCAATTGACTGCTAAGAGGTGCGTTCATACCGAGGCACTCCATGATTCCGGAAAGTAGTGATCGACCCAGCTGCCCGCGGTTACGTCGAGCCCCTGTGGGTAGACCTCGAGCGCGGGCAGCAGCGACCGCGGCTGCGGAAAGCGCGACAGATACCGCGCAAAGATCGCTTCGCGCGCAGCTTGAATCTGTGGATAGACGTCGCCCTTGCGGACCACGTGGCGAAACACGGTGGACGTGCCTCCCGGCAGGGAGCGCTTCGCCAATTGCGTCGGCGGCACCGCATCGACAGCAATGCGCAGTGTGGGCATCATCTCAATGGCCCCGTCGCGGCGGTCGACATTGAGAAGCAGCACGTAGATGTTGGAATCCAGCGATCCGGGAAAACCCCGCAGCGACTCCACCTGACGCCACAATTTCGGTAGCTCCTGGGAATTCGCGGGAGTCGCTCGAAAGACGAGACCCGCCAGATGCAGGTCCGGCATCTGCTCGACACGCTCGTGAATCTCCGGCTCGAGCGCGGACGCCTTCTTCCGACGCGTCATGGTGCTGACGGGGCCCAGGCTGCGCAACCGCCCTGGTGGATGACCGAAGGCTTTCGCGAACGCGCGCGTGAACGCTTCCTGGGAGTCGAAGCCGCTGTCGAATGCCAGATCGATGATACGAATGTCGGGCTCGGTCAGGATGCGCCGCATGGCGGCCTCCAGACGCCGTCCCCGGACGTAGGACATGACGCTCTCGCCCTGCAGACGCGTGAAGCCGCGCGAAAATCGCGACGCGGAATAGCCAGCATGATCGGCGACGCTCTTCACGGTCATCGGCTCGAGCAGGTGGGCCTCGATCCAGGCCAGGGCGGCCAGATGCGCTTGGATCAGGGCCTCTTCGTCCCCCGCGACCGGGGTGTCTCGCGCATCATTTGACGTTGCCATGGGTGTATCTTAGACAGCCGGCGGAGGCTGTCTTGATAGATCCTGCCCTCCCCTACGCGTCCCCACGGGGCTACTCCCACTCAAGGTGACGCACGACAGCGTTACGCAAACCGCAGGAGCGTCAATGATTCCCACCATCACCGCTTTTGAACGGTCGCCCGATCGCGGCAGAGGACTGGCGCGTGACATGCGCGTTCGCTGGGCGCTTGAAGAGGTGGGCCAGCCTTACGAGGTTCGACTTCTCTCGTTCAGTGAGATGAAGGAAGCTGCGCATCGTAAGCGGCATCCCTTCGGTCAGATTCCGACCTACGAACAAGACGATCTCACGCTCTTCGAGTCGGGGGTGATCGTATTCCATATCGCGGAGCGCCATGCGGGACTACTGCCGGAGGATGCGAATGCCCGGGCGCGTGCGATCGCATGGATGTTTACCGCGCTGAATACGGTGGAGCCGCCGATTTTTGATCGCGCACTGGCGGTACTCTTGGAGCTCGACAAGAGCTGGTATCAGGAGCGCCTGGCTATCCTCGAGGATCGCATTCGTGTACGGCTGGACGAACTTTCCAGTTGGCTTGGCGCAGCGGACTGGCTCGACGCTGAGTTCAGCGCCGGTGACCTGCTGATGGTGACGGTGGTCGCCACCGGCGCCGAACCGCAGCTGCGGTGTCTCAGCCACGAGTCTCGCTATTGCGAGCCTTCGCTCTGGAACCCCGGAGCCCGCGGCGCGGCGTCACCAGACGCTCGCGCAAGTACTGCTCGGCCTTCGCACGAATGGAGCTCGGGTGGGAATCGTGCGCTTCGGCCCGCTGCCAGATCTTGGTGAGCGCCTCCTGAAGCGCCGTGATCTGCCTGTCGTCCAGATCGATGAGCACCTCGCTCTCGATCCTTGCAGCCACTCTCATGGCGTTGGCCACCAGCTTCTTGCCTGCGGGCGTCAGGTGCATGTGCAGCACTCGCTGGTGATTCGGACTGGGCTCGCGCTCCAGAAAGCCCTTGCGCTCCAGTGGACGGATCAGTCCGATCATGGACTGAGGCCGCACACCGATATCGCGCGCCAGCGCGGCACTCGAGAGCTCCGTGTGGTCGCGCATTCGGAACAGCATCAGCAACTGCGCGGGGGTGAGATCGAACTCCGCGAGCGCGACCTCCATGCAGCTGCGCACCGCGAGCTCTACCCGCTTCACCAGATAAACCGTACCGACCGGACGTTTGTACATGAGGCGCCGTTTTCCTAAACCACTGATTCTTCAACAGGATATAAGTTTACCTGCGACCGGAGCAAGGGGCGGGCGGACCCCGGGACGCCGTGACCTGCCACGTAAATCGCTGCGCAACCTGCCGCACATCTATGGTAGAACACCTTATACACGATAGTCGTGTATTCACACGGGAGGTAGCCATGAGGATTCGAGCACTCGCGTGGGGACTGCTGCTCGCAGCCGCCCCGGCTTGCTGGCCGGCAAGGAACTCAAGCTGCACACGGAGTTCATGGGGCAACCGATCGATTTCACGGTGAAGAAAGCCGACTGAGGCAGCGTCCGCGCGTGAGCCTCACGCGAGCGCGTCGCACGACCTCCGAACAGAGGAGAATCACAATGAGCGCAGGTGCCCAGAGCGTATCGTTGAGCGCACCGGTCAAGAGCTTCGTGGGTCGGCCGCATCAAGCACTGATCGGCGGCCGTTGGCAGGACGCCCGTGCCGGTGGCACCTTCGAGGTCTTCAATCCCGCCACCGAAGAGGTGATCGCCCATGTCGCCGATTGCCAGAAGGCCGACGTCGATCTGGCCGTGGCGGCGGCCCGCAAGGCGTTCGACGAGGGTCCCTGGCCGGGCCTGTCGCCTTCGGAGCGCGGCAGAATTCTCTGGAGGATCGGCGATCTGATCCTGGAGAACCTCGAGGAGCTCGCGCAACTCGAGGCGCTCGATAATGGCAAGCCCATCAGTGTGGCACGCGCCGCCGATGTGCCTCTGGCGGCCGACCTGTTCCACTACATGGCCGGCTGGGCGACGAAAATCGAGGGCAACACGATTCCGCTCTCGGTGCCATACACGCCGAACGCGCAGTATCACGCGTATACGCGCCGGGAGCCGATCGGCGTCGTCGCGCAGATCATCCCTTGGAACTTCCCGCTGCTGATGGCGGCCTGGAAGCTCGGGCCAGTGCTCACGGCAGGATGTACCGTCGTACTGAAGCCCGCGGAAGAGACGCCTCTGTCGGCGTTGCGCCTCGCCCAATTGTGCCTGGAGGCGGGTCTGCCTCCGGGCGTGCTCAATGTGATCACCGGCTTTGGGGAAACATGCGGCGCACCGCTGGCTGCGCATCCGGGCGTCGACAAGGTCGCCTTCACCGG
>FTJO01008494.1_pt2 | contig 13285 bp, 10 predicted proteins | sample 1658761 | NCBI WGS metagenome assembly FTJO01 (sample SAMEA3914852, study PRJEB12502) | metagenome | biome: forest; material: soil | place: USA | collected 2011-06-22 | depth 0.3 m | reverse complement strand
CGAAATCCGGCGTCCATCCATCGTGGCAGCAGGTTGAAGTTCGCGATCAGCAGGCCCAGCAGCAACGCGACCAGCGGAGGCTCGAGGTTGTAGTGGTCGGCCTGCGTCCACTGACCGAGCGTGAAGATCAATACCGATACGACATAGACGAAGAGGAACGAGCCCAGGAAGTGGCCGAGCTTCCAGCCGAGCGCTCTCGCGCCGGCACCCAGCAGAACGGCCCATAGTGCAAACAGCGCCAGGTAGCGGACCGCATTGGCCTGCAGGTCGGTGACGGCCTCCGCCAGATGACTCCACTTCTTCGGGGTCACGGCCAGCCACTTGATGCTGGACCCATCGAGGAACAGCCACACGGCCGCGAGGGTAAGTCCCAGGCCCAGCCACACGGCCCACCAGTCTTCCTTGCGGATCAGATCCTTCCAGCGGGAGGGTCTCGAAAGAGCGCTCTGCGTCGCTTGGGCGTCGGTGGCCATCGGCTTCTCCCGCGGGTACAGCGGGAGAAGCCTACGGCGGGGGGAGCGGCGCCCCCAAATAGCATTCTCTCATCAGCTTAGAACGCCTCAGCGGTTCTGATGGTCGGGATGCTCCTGGCCGCGCCCTTCAGGACGCCCGCTCTGGGGGTGGCCGCCCTGGGACTGCTCGCCGCCGTTCGGGTGGGGAGCGCCTTCAGGATGAGGACCACCGTTCGGGTGGGGAGCGCCTTCAGGATGAGGACCACCGTTCGGGTGGGGAGCGCCTTCAGGATGGGGTCCGCCGTTCGGGTGCGGCGCGCTGTGAGGCTGGCCGCCGCCGTTGGGGTGAGAACCGGCCTGGGCGTGGTGCTCCACCGGAGGACGATCCGCCCGTATCTCGCCGGCGCGCGCTGACTCCGCATGATGCATCGCGTCATGCTGAGCCTGGGGCGGACGGTCGGTACGCGTGCCGACCGGGTGAGCGCTGCCTGGACCGCCGCTGCCCGGACCCCCTGGGTGCGGGCCGCTGACGCCGCGGGCCGCGACGACTCCCCTGCCTGTGAAGGCCGCGGGCCTGGCCGTCGCCGCAATGTGCGGCCTGCCGTTGTTGACGGACGCGCGCAGATCGCGATCCTTCGCCGCCATATCGATGTGCTGGCGCTGCATCGGAGTGGGATCGAAATGATGATCGTGCTCGGCCGCGAGCTGCCCAGCGCTCGGCCGCGTATTGATGCCACCATTTCCGCCGTTGAAACTCACGTGATTTACGTTGTGAACCACGACCGTCTTGTTGTAGACGTTGGTCACGTTGATGTTGGTGACGTTCGTCACCGAGCGGTTGTAGACGACGTGCCCGCCGCGCCAGTAGCCGCCCTGGAAACCAACTCCGCCGTATCCAAAGCCGTAGTTGACGCCGCCGTAGAAGCCAACGTGAGGGCCCCAGTAACCGCCATGCCACAGATAGCCGCCGCCTTCCCAACCCCAGTAGCCGGGAGTCCACAGCAGACCCGGCTCCGGCGCCAACACCCAGGTGCCGGGCACCCAGTAGTAGCCGTCATCGCCGTAGGCCCAATACCCCGGAGTCCAGATGTAGTCGGCGGCCGGCGGCGCGGGCTGCACGTACACCGGCAGCAGCGGCGGCGCAATGTTGATCGAAACGCCGACCGCAATCCCGGCGAAGGACGCCACGGGAAGCATCGCCAGCACGAGTGCCGGAGCGAAGCTGCGAGCGAGGCGATTGAGCATGAAATTCCCCTTTTGACTTGGCGTCGACTGTGATCAGGAAGCACTGAATGCCCGCTGAACCTGCTTTTCGAGGATCCGAGCGCAGCTCGAGCCCTGCCCTTGACAACGCGCGAGAGGGGAATTTGTTTACATTCAGCGACAGCGCTTCAGGCGGCAGCACTTCGCCCAAGCAGTTGCACCGCGGTTTGGTAGAGGCGCGTGCGCAGCTTGACGCGCTCGCTTGCGCGAGTGATGTAGCGCACAGCGACTTCTACTCCGCCGTACGCCGGGCGAACGATCACTCCGGGAGCCGCTGAAAACCCGCTGTCGCGTTGTGTCCGTACTGCGCGCCGCCACTCCTGCTCCGCATCGCGCGCGGTGTCCGCCGTCGCCGCCAGCGCTTCCTTATGGATCGCATCGGCGATCACGTGAGGATCGCGCTCGTAGGGCACGAGAATGAGCACTTCGTCCCACAGCCACTGGCCCGACGTTGAAAAATTGAAGTAGTGCCCCTGGATGGCAAAGCTGTTCGCGAACGTCACCCGCCGTCCCGTCGGACGCGCTGCGTCGTTCCAGTTCCCCGTCTCCAGAAGAATGGTGTGGAAGACGCCCAGATCCACAACCTCGCCGCTGACGCCGTTGATCTCGACCCAGTCCCCGAGCCGCATCCCGTTCTTCCCCATGAGGATGAGCCACCCGATGAAGGCGACGATGAAGTCCTTGAGGGCGACCGTGAGGCCGGCGCCGACGATGCCGAGCATCGTGCCGATCTGCCCCGGCAGGCCGATCAGCACGAGCAGCATGATCGCGACTCCCACGACCTGCAGCGCGACCCGGGTAACCGTGCGCAGTGTTCCGATCTGACGGCGATCGAGTCGCGTGCGGCCGAAGAGCTTCTCGAGCCACCGGTCGAGGAACAGGAGCAGCAGCAGGATCCCGACCACGACGGTCCCGTTGACCAGCGAGGCATGCAGAACGACAGCGCTGCGCGCGCCGAGCAGGCCGCTCCATTTCCCGTACTGATCGACGAGATCCTTGCGGTTCTCGATGCGCTCGTCGAGGAAAGTGAGCAGCCTTTGGTCCGAGGCAATCTGGCGCGTCTTGGCCAGCAGGGATGCAGCGTCATTGGCAGCTGCGGCAGGCACGGGAGCCGCCGCGGCAGGCACAGGCACAGGAGCCGCCGCGGCAGGCACAGGCACAGGAGCCGCTGCGGCGGGCGCAGGAGCGGATGCGGCGGGCGCAGGAGCGGATGCGGCGTCCCCTCCCCGCGCGCGCTTCGTATGCTGCGCAAGAGCCGGGACGGATCCCTTGCTCGCCTCGAGCTGCGCCGCCATGGCGTGACGCTCGGCGCCCAGGGTCGCGATACTGCCGACGACCAGCGCACGGGCCGCATCCACCGATCGCTGCCTTGCGCGAAGCTGCATCCAGTGACGAACGCGGCGGGCCATGCCGCGCAGATTGGCGAGCGGATCGGATACTCCCACCTGTGCGGCAGAGGGCTTCTGCTCCGAGGCGGAGTGCTGCTGCATCATCGTTTGAATGCGCTGATGCACGTTGCCGCCAGCTTCGGCCAGATCCTGGTTGGCCTCCTCGACTTCATCCTGGTCGAGCTCCAGTTGAGATTTCGCCAGGTCCAATCGATCCTGCAGCGTGCTTTGCTGCGTGCCCGAGGCCTGTCCCAGCGCCGCCGTGAGTTGCGCGACCGCCGCCTGGTCAGCGTCCAGCAACTGCTGCGATTTCAGCAGGCGGGCCTCGATCTTCTGCGCCTCGGCGCTCAGCACGGGCGGGTGCGCTTCGATTGCGTGCAGCGCTGCAGCGAAGGCGATATCCAGCTCGTGGTCGGCCGACTGCACGGCCGCCTGAGCGATGGCGCGCTCCTCCGGGGCAGTAGCCAGCTGTGCCAGCTTCTGTGCCGTCGACAAGGTGGCCTGGTCGATTGCGGGAAAGCCGTCGGGCTGCGCCGAGCGCGTGGCCGCTCGTGCCGCGGAGGTGGACCTGGGAACCGCCCCGGCGAGGGGCCGCGTCTCCCACAACCCGTAACCGGCCAACGCGAGCAGGACGAGCAAGGCAGCGGCGGAGATCTTTTGCAGTACGCTCATGGTCGGCAATCGTAGTTTGGAGGTGGGTGTGAATCGCAAGCCAGCCACTCCTATCATGCCACGTCCGACCCAACAGTTTTTTACGACCCTTCACATTGTTTAACTGACTGGCTGGCCGGATCTGCCATCGTGCGCACAGCACGGGGCGCGGGGGCGGGTTTCTCAATGCTGGATGAGTATGTCTGACGCTGCGGCGCCAGCGGAACGCGCGCGCCCCTGGCTATCGCGCAAGCCCCTGTGGTGGACCCTCCTCGCACTGAGTGTCGTTGCAGCTGTCTGGGCTACTGCCTGGTGGTGGCGCTCCAAGGAACACCTGCGCTACATCACCGCGCGCGTCACGCAGGGCGATATCGAGCGCTCGATCAACATGACGGGGGCTCTGAATCCGGTCGTGACCGTTCAGGTCGGCTCCTACGTCTCCGGGAACATCAAGTCCTGGACCTGCGACTACAACACCGTCGTCAAGGTGGGCCAAAGCTGCGCGCGGATCGATCCCCTGCCCTTCCAGGTCGTCGTGGACGAGGACGAGGCCGACGTGCGCACGGCGGTTTCCCAGCTCGCGAAGGACAAGGCGGCGGCTGCGAATGCAGAAGTGATCTACGCGCGCGACAGCAAGCTGGGTGAGGAAGGTATCGTCTCGCAGGAAACCCTCGACGCGGAGAAGTCCACCGTCGCGCAAGAGAAGGCGCAGATCGGCCTCGACGAGGCAACGATTGCGGCGCGCAAGGCCGCGCTGCAGGCCGCGCAGGTCAATCTCAGCTACACCAATATCGTCTCCCCGGTCGATGGCATGGTAATCACCCGCTACATCGACGTCGGCCAGACCGTCGTGACCAGCCTGCAAAGCTCCACCCTGTTCCTCATCGGCAAGGACATGAAGAGGATGCAGGTCGACACGAATGTCAGCGAGGCGGACATCGGAGATGTGCACGAGGCCCAGAAGGCTTATTTCACCGTACAGGCTTTCCCAACCCGTACATTCGAGGCGACAGTCCGCCAGATCCGGCGTGGTCCGATCACGGTCCAGAATGTCGTCACATACGATGTCGTGCTGGATGTCGACAACTCCGACCTTGCGCTTTTTCCGGGCATGACCGCGGACGCGCACATCATCACCGCTGAGCGAGGCAATGTGCTGCGAGTGCCGCTGCCTGCGACGCGCTTTGTCCCGGAGGGACTGACACGGACAGCGCGCCCGCGAGGCACGCAGGCAACGGGCGCCGCGCCGGAACGCCGCAACGGGACGTCGCCGGAGGCTCACAGGCCGCGCAGCCGCCAGCCTCTGACAAGACTATGGGTGCTTCGCGATGGCAAGCTGACGCCCATACGGGTGCGCATCGGTCTTGATGACGGAACGTTGGTCGAGGTGTCAGGCGATGACCTCAAGCCCGGCGATGAGGTCGTCGTGAACGCGGTGCGCCCGAATGCGCCGCGGGGTCCGGTGAGCTCGCCCGCCGAGCGGGCGCCGGGATCCACTGCGGGTGGAGGCGGAGGTGGCGGCCGCGGCAACGGCTTCCGCTTATGAGCGACGCGGCGCCCACTGCCGATCCGATCATCATCATCCGCGAGGCCACCAAGGTCTATCGTCTGGGGGACACGGAGGTGCACGCGCTCCGAGGCGTGAGCCTGAACATCTGTCGCGGAGAGTTCGTGGCGATCATGGGCGCCTCCGGCTCCGGCAAGTCGACGCTCATGAACATCCTCGGGTGCCTCGACCGCCCCACCCATGGCGCTTACCTGCTCGAGGGCATCGACGTTGCCCGCCTCGACGAACCCGCCCTCGCCCGCATCCGGGGCCGCAGGATCGGGTTCGTGTTTCAAAGTTTCAATCTTCTGCCGCGAACCAGTGCGCTCGAGAACGTCGAGCTGCCTCTGTTCTACGCCGCGCAGAGCGCCGGCAATCCCGACCGACCTCGGGACATACTCACGCTCATGGGCCTCGCAGACAGGCAGGCCAATCAGCCAAACCAGCTTTCCGGCGGCCAGCAGCAGCGCGTCGCCATCGCGCGCGCGTTGGTCAATGAGCCGGCGATCATTCTCGCTGACGAGCCGACTGGCAACCTCGACTCGCGCACCGCGCTGGATATCATGTCGACGATCCGGGCGTTGAATCGGCAACGCCGCGTAACGGTAGTGCTCGTGACGCATGAGCGGGATCTCGCCGAGGTCGCGGACCGGATCGTCACGTTGCGTGATGGCGAGATCGTCTCGGACGAGCCGGCGCAGGGGGCAGCGGCTCTCGAATACCGTGAACTTCCGGCGATTTCACCCTATAGGGAGCGCCCGTTCTCCAGCCGGCTCGACGCCTGGATCAATGAGGCGTCGTCGCTGGGCTGGATGGCCGTCGTGGCGGCACTGCGCGCCATTGGAAGAAACAAGCTGCGCGCCGGGCTGACGATGCTGGGGGTTTTCATCGGTGTCGCCGCGTTGATCGCGATGATCGCGGTCGGCGAAGGGGCACGCGCCGCAATCGAAGCACAGCTGCAGAGCCTGGGCACCGATCTGCTGGTTGTTCTGCCCGGAAGCACACGAACCAACGGCGTGCGCGCGGGATTCGGAAGCGCCTCGAGCCTCCGGGTTCGCGACGTTGAAGCGGTTCTTGAGGAGGACGGCGCGGTCGCCGATGTCAGTTACATCAGCCGACAGAATACGCAGCTCGTGAATGGCAACAAGAACTGGAGTACGAGCGTGCAGGGGATCTCGCGCAGCTACCTGAAGATACGCAATTGGCCCGTGCTCTCGGGCCGTGGCTTCACCGACGACGAACACAGTGAAGGCGCATCTGTGTGCCTGCTGGGACAGACGGCGGCCAATGAGCTGTTCGGAGAATTCTCCGACCCGATCGGCGCGACCGTGCTCGTCAAGAACGTGCCGATGACGGTGATCGGCGTGCTTGCTGCAAAAGGGCACTCCGCCTCGGGACAGGACCAGGACGACGTTGCGTTCATTCCGTTCAGTACTTCCCAGGAGCGGGTGCTGGGCGTCTCCGCGCCGAGCTCGGCACAGGCGCGGGCAAACGATCTGTTCACGAAGATCGGACCCCCGCCCAACCCATTCGGGGTTCAGCCCAAGCTCGAAGGATTCGTGAACACGATCTATGTCCAGGCGCGCAGCACCGCGCTGGTAAAAACCGCACTCGCCGAGGTCACGAAGACCCTGCAGATCCAGCATCGGATCAAGCCGAACCAGAATGACGACTTTTCGGTGCGCGACCTGACAGAGATCGCCGCGGTAGCCGAACAGAGCACCCGCGCCATGGAACTGCTCCTTGCGGCAATCGCTTCCATATCGCTCGTCGTCGGCGGCATCGGGATCATGAACATCCTGCTCGTATCGGTCACCGAGCGGACCCGGGAGATTGGGATCCGCATGGCGACCGGTGCGCGCCGGCTGCATATTCTGACGCAATTTCTGATCGAGGCGATGTTGCTCAGCCTCATGGGCGGGGCCGCGGGCATCGTCGCCGGCGTCATCGCATCGAAGATCATCTCATCGGTCGCAAGCTGGCCCGTGCTGCTGCGCTCGGACGTCATCATCGCCGCATTCCTGTTCTCAGCCGCGGTCGGTGTGTTCTTCGGGTACTACCCCGCGCGCCAGGCGTCCCGGCTGAATCCGATTGATGCGCTGCGTTATGAGTAGGCGGTGCTTCCGTTCGCGCGGCGAGGTGTGCGCGCCTGGCGTCTCTTGGCGGATAACTATACGACGTACAAACTTGTACGCCGTTCACTTATCTGAAAAGGGACACACCCCCCTCGCTGAACCCCCCGCTGACCCCCTATCTGCAAAGGGACACACACCCCTCGCTCTGCTCGCGACCGTGCTTCTGAGCGCCTGCGCGGTCGGTCCGAGCTTTCATCGGCCTGCTCCGCCAGCGACCCTCGACTACTACCACCCCGACGACGGCACCTCGTCCGGCACGGAAACACAATCATCGACACCGCCTGCGCTGAAGGTCGGCGACGACCTTCCAGGAGAATGGTGGACCCTGTTCAAGTCCCCCCTCCTTGATGACACCTTGAGGCTTGCTCTGGCAGGCAGTCCAACCCTGGCCCAGGCTACCGCCAATCAGTCGCAGGCACGCGAGCAAGCAAGAGCCGCCGAAGGGGCGTTCTTCCCTCGGATCGCCGGCAGTGCGGGCGAGCAGCGCTCTGGATCGTCTGCACTGCCGGGCGCGATGTCCAGAGGCGCTGAGTACACAATGGGACTCTCCGCCAGCTATGCGCTCGATGTATTCGGCGGCATACGTCGTTCCGTCGAACAGCAGCGCGCGATCGCTGAACTGCAGCACTATCAGCTCGCTGCGGCGTACCTGACGCTGACCGGCAACGTCGTCGGCAAGGCGTTGTCCATTGCCTCCGCCCGCCTGCAGATCGCCACGACTGAGGAGCTCATAGCCGACGATCGCAAGAATCTGGCTCTCACCCAGCGTGAGTATGAGCTCGGTGCGGTTGCACGCACTGACGTCCTGACTGCCGAAAGCCAACTCGCGCAGGAGCTGACCTCGTTACCAACGCTGCGTCAACAGCTGGGTGTCGCTCGCGACGCACTCACAGTCCTGATCGGCAAGGCGCCGTCTGACTGGAAGTCCCCCGACTTCGACATCGAGCAATTCGCACTGCCGGCGCAGGTACCCCTCACGCTCCCGTCGCGTCTCGTGAGGCAGCGACCGGACGTGCTTGCCTCCGAGTCGCAACTACACGCCGCCACTGCTGCCGTCGGCGTAGCCATCGCGCAGGAATTCCCGAACCTGACGTTGTCAGGCTCCCTCTCGAGAACCGCGCTCACGGCTGGGGATCTGTTTCATGAGTTCGATTCGCTGTGGAGCACGGGCGGCGCATTGGCGGCGCCGATCTTTCAAGGAGGAGCCCTCCGTGCACAGACGCGCGCAGCGCGTGACGCGCTCTCCGCGGAAGCTTCCGCCTACCAACAGATCGTGCTGGAAGCGCTCGGGCAGGTGGCCGACGATCTGCGCGCACTGGACAATGACGCGGCAAGAATCAGCGTCAGTCAACATGCGCTGGACATCGCCTCGGAAGCGTTGCAACTGCAGCGCAGCAGCTATCGGGCGGGCAAATCCAGCGTGCTGCAACTCATTGACGCAGAACGCACTTACGCACAGTCCAAACTCGACGCCGCCACTGCGAAGGTAGCGCAATTCACGGACATGGCCGACCTGCTCGTTGCACTGGGCGGTGGCTGGTGGAACGACGTCCCTCGGTGAGCGGCGACGCCCTCAGCGACCTCTCATCGCAGCCCTCGAGCGCACCCTTGCGGGGTTCCACGCGGCCTGCTCACTCAGTACACTGCCGCCACGCGCCCGTAGCTCAGCGAATAGAGCATCGGTCTTCGGAACCGAGGGTCGGGGGTTTGAATCCCTCCGGGCGCGCCAGATCTACGCCCTCTGAGCTCCAGCTTGGGACTTGCAGAACGCGTACCCGACGGCGAGTGCGCCGAACCAGAACGGCGCTACGTAAAGCGCGACCCGGGTATCGGCGTCGAACCAGAGCATCACCGCCACCAGAAGCAGGAAGGCGAGCACGAGCCAGTTGGCGATGGGCGCACCGGGCATGCGGAACGGGGAAGCCTTCACCTTACCCGCGCTCACGGCGAGGCGATACCTGTAGTGCGCCACCATGATGATGCCCCACGTCCAGAGGGTTCCGACGAGGGAGATGCTCGTCACCCAGTCGAACGCCTTCTTGGGCACGAAGTAGTTCAGCACGACCCCGATGAGCATCACCGCAGCAGAGACGTGGATGCCGGCGGCCGGCACGTGCCTCGGATTCAGCTCCCCCAGACTCGCCGGTGCCTGCCGCCGCTGCGCCAGCGAATACAACATCCGCCCGGTGCTGAACAGCCCGCTGTTGCAGGATGAGGTGGCGGCGGTGATGACCACGATGTTGATGACGGCCGCGGCCGCAGGCAGGCCGATCTTGTCGAACAGGTAAACGAACGGGCTTGCATCCGGGCTGAGCTGGTCCCAGGGAACGAGGGACATGATCACCAGGAGCGCTCCGATATAAAAAATCAGAATACGAAACGTGATCCCATTGGTGGCCCGCGGCAGCACCACGGCGGGATTGTCCGCCTCGCCGGCCGTTACGCCGATCAACTCCACGCCCTGGTAGGCAAACATGACCATCTGCAGGGTCAACAGCAGCCCGAGGGTGCCGAAGGGCATGAAGCCGCGGTGCGACCAGAGGTTGGAGAAGCCGGCGGTCGATCCCAGATTGCCGAAGTGAAAGAAGATGACGGCCAGACCCCCGAGGATCAGTCCGACGATGGTCACGATCTTGATGAGAGCGAACCAGAACTCGAGCTCGCCGAAGACGCGCACGGCCAGAAGATTCGACCCGTAAAGCAGGACGAGGGCCACGAGCGCCGGCAGCCACTGCGGGATATCGGGGAACCAGTGCTGCATGTAGACCCCGATGGCGGTCAACTCGGCCATGGCGGTCACGATCCACATGAACCAGTACGACCAGCCGGTCACGAACCCGTAGAAGGGTCCGCAGAACTCATCGGCATACGTGGCAAACGAGCCGGCGATCGGCCGGTACGTCAGGAGCTCTCCCAGCGCGCGCATGATGAAGAAGATCGCTACGCCCGCAACGGCGTAGGTGAGCAGTAACCCCGGGCCCGCCTTCTGGATGGCCTTCGCGGAGCCCAGGAACAGGCCCACGCCGATGGTGCCTCCCAGGGCGATGAGCTGGATATGCCGACCCTTCAGGTTCCGGGAGAGCGTGCCAGTGGCTTGCGACATATCACCACCCTCGGGAAAAACTTGAGGTTTATTCAGGCTGGGCAGTATACCCGCGCTCCGCCACTGTAAAATGCGCGCAGGCGGGCATACCGGGCGAGGAACGAGGCCATGAGCGACACTCGACGGCGCTGCCGCTGGGCGCAGGACGCGGACCCACTGTCCATGCGCTATCACGACGAGGAATGGGGCCGCCCGTCGCACTCGGACCGGCACCTGTTCGAGATGCTCATTCTGGAGGGGGCGCAGGCGGGGCTGTCCTGGTCGACGATACTGCGCAAGCGAACCAACTACCGGCGCGCATTCGCGCGCTTCGACCCCCGCAAGGTGGCCCGCTTCGATGCGCGCCGGCAGGCTGCCCTGATGCAGGACGCCGGCATCGTCCGTAACCGACTCAAGATCCAGTCCACGGTGAGCAACGCGCGGGCGTTCCTGCAGGTTCAGCGGGAGTTCGGCACCTTCGATGCCTACCTCTGGGCCTGTGTCGCGGGGCAGCCTATCGTGAACCGCCCCCCCGGCAACGCGCGGCTCCCGGCCAGCTCGGCGCTCAGCGACCGAATTTCGAAGGACCTGAAAAAGCGTGGCTTCCGCTTCGTCGGAACGACCATCCTCTATGCCTATCTGCAGGCGGTCGGGATCGTGAACGATCATTCGCGCGCCTGCTTCCTGTGCCCGCCCGGACGCGCGGCTAGCCGCAGCCGCCCCTCACTACTAAGATAGGCCGGCTGACCACTAATTCGAAGGATCCAAGGTCATGAAAGCCTTATTTGCTCTCGCGGCAACCGCTGCATTCTGCGCAGGCCCCGTATACGCCGACTGTTCCTACCCCCCGCCACCGGACCATCTGCCCGACGGCAATACCGCCACAATGGCGGAGATGGTCGACGGCCAGAAAGCCGTGAAGGAGTACGACAAGGCGATCAATGCCTACATGGCCTGCATTCACCTCGAGCACGACGACGCCGTTTCCAAGATTGCCAAGCCGGGAGAGAAGCCGACGGCCGAGCAGAAGAAGGCGCTGGACGACATGGAGCGCATCGAGACGCAGAAGCACAACGCCGCCTTCGACCAGCTCAACAGCGTTGCGGAGCGCTTCAACGAGCAGGTGCGGGTGTTCAAGGCGAAGAGCAACCCCGACTCCGGCAAGAAGAACTGAGGACGAGGTGCTCGAGCCAGGGCAGGCCGACGAGCTCATCGGACAGCAGCTGCAGTGCCTGCCGATCGAGTCTCTGCCGCTCGCGCAATGCGCAGGGGCGGTGCTGCGCGAGAACATCTACGCGGAGCGGGACCAGCCGCCCTTTGACCGGGTTGCCATGGACGGCATCGCGCTCGATAGCGGCGCCGTGCGCGCGGGAGCACGCACGCTTCGCATCCAGGCGACGCAAGCAGCGGGAGATCCGCCGCTGGCGCTCGCCGAACGGGGCGCGTGCATCGAGGTCATGACCGGTGCCGTGGTCCCGTCAGGCTGCGACAGCGTTGTTCCGGTCGAGCAGATCACGATCACTGGCGGGGATGCCCAGCTCGCCAGCGAGATCGATGTCGAGCCCTGGCAGAACGTTCACCGGCGCGGCTCGGACTCGAGACAGGGAGCGCTGCTGCTGACGTCGGGAGTGGAGCTTCGGGCGCCGGAGGTCGCCATCGCGGCTTCGGCTGGAATGGCGCGTGTGCGTGTGAGCAGTCAACCGATGCTCGCCGTCATCTCGACCGGCAACGAGCTCATCGAGCCCGGGGAGCCGATCCTGCCGCACCAGGTGCGCCGGTCGAACGCCTACGCGATTGCGGCTGCGCTGCGGCGTCACGGCTTTCAGCGGGTCGCGGACGATCACATCGCGGACGACATCGTGGAGCTGCGGCGGCGCTTGAAGTTTCATCTCGAAACGCACGATGTGCTCGTCCTGAGCGGCGGCGTGTCGATGGGAAAGCTGGATCTGGTGCCGCGCGCGCTCGGCGATCTGGGCGTGCGGACGGTCTTCCACAAGGTCGCGCAACGTCCCGGGAAGCCCATGTGGTTCGGAGTGGCGAGCTCGGGTGCAGCCGTCTTTGCCTTGCCGGGCAACCCGGTATCCTCGTTTGTATGCCTCACCCGTTATGTCCTGCCCGCGCTGTTCGTGGCGATGGGCAGGACGCAGACGCCGCCTGAGCGCATGGCTCTCGCGGCACCCGTGAACGTCACCACGGACCTCACATTCTTCATGCCCGTCCGCGTGGAGGTCGATGACTGGGGCCGCGCCTGGGCCGTTCCAAGCCCCACCAACGGCTCCGGCGACTTCACTTCCCTCGCGGGGACGGACGGCTTCGTGGAGCTTCCTCCGGGCCCCAATGCCTACCCCAAGGGTTTCGTGACACGCCTGCACCGCTGGTAAAGACCACGGTCGGCCCCATACCTCCCATAGCCGTGCCCTATTGGCATTGGCGCAGCGCCGATGGTAATAACCCTCAATGGCCCGATCGGAAGTCATCGTTCCCTTGAACCGCCTGGCCGGCGCCGGCGGCCCCCCGGGGGCGGGCCCGCGGGATTCGGCTGTGGGCCCGAGGGACACGCTCGGGCGCCCTTTGCGGGACCTGCGCATTTCCGTCATGGATCGGTGCAACTTCCGCTGCCCGTACTGCATGCCGCGGGAGACGTTCCACGACAAGTACAAATTCATGGGCTCGCACGAGCGGCTGTCCTTCGATGAGATCGTGCGGCTGAGCCGCCTGTTCGTGCAGCTCGGCGTTCGCAAGCTGCGCCTGACCGGCGGCGAGCCGCT
>FTJO01005778.1_pt3 | contig 13313 bp, 13 predicted proteins | sample 1658761 | NCBI WGS metagenome assembly FTJO01 (sample SAMEA3914852, study PRJEB12502) | metagenome | biome: forest; material: soil | place: USA | collected 2011-06-22 | depth 0.3 m | reverse complement strand
GCCGCGAGGCGAACCAGCATGCTCACCCGGTGATTCTCGCTATCCTCGGACAGCAGCTTATAGGAGATCCCCGGGCCCACTTCCTCCCACTCCGGGTCCGCACAAGCAGGCGGCGTGGCAGGCATCGACCGGTCGCGCACCTCGGGTGAGATGCGCTCCGCCAGCCGTCCCCAGAGCGACTCGGAGGGCGCCAACAGCTCAACGGGCCATGAGCCGAACGATGCCACGGTGGATCGCAGGGTTTCGAGCTCTGCGCTGCACTCGTCGCATGTTTTCAGGTGCTCGTGCATCTGGGTCGCTTCGTTCGCTGGGAGCGCGCCCACTGCGTGAAGCGATACCTGCTCCAGGTATTCGCAGCGCGGGCTGTGGTCTGGACTCATCGCCGTGCCACCCCGTCCCACAAGGCGAATCGCAGCTTTTGCAGACCACTGCGAATTCGGGTCTTGACAGTGCCCACGGGCACGGCGAGTTGGGACGCGACCTCAACGTAGGTCAGGTCACCGAAGAACGCCCTCTCGATGGCCATCCGTTCAGCGGGTTGAAGTCCAGCGACGGCACGCCGCAGCATTCGGCCTCTTTGTTCTAGCTCAACGGTTTCCTCGCATCCATCAGGACTGTGCGTCACGGCAGCATCGGCGGGCGGGTTGATGCGTTTCTTCCTCCGCTCATGGCGGATCCGATCGATTGCACGCGACCGGGCTTGATTCAGGATCCAGCCGAGGACCGAGCCACCCCCGACCTCATACCCGGAAGCGCGGCGCCATATGTCGTGGAACAGGTCCAGCGTCACTTCCTCAGCAGAGCATTTGTCACCGACGATGCGCATGATCAAGGTATATGCGATGTGATTCGTGCGTTGATAAAGCTGCAGAAAGGCACGCTGATCGCCGGTGCCGATCGCGCGGACCAACGCTACCCAATCAATTTCGGTCGATCCAGGCGCTCCTTTCCCTGCGTACAGCAGATCGCCGAGGGTGCCGTGCACCTGCTCATTCGGATCCCCCTCTGGATGTTCGACCGCGTTCACGACCGCCAATGATGCCGCCGTCACTTTGAACGGGCAAGCTCAGGCCGGTACCACCGTTCGGGATTGGGGTCGCCGGTCGTCTGGGCAGATGGCCTTTAGTCTCGGGCATCGTCGATTCCGCTCTGCCGCGCTCGCGTTCGAACTCCCAGGCGGCGAAGCACCACATGTGCAATCGGGGGTTGCCGGCACCCAGATCGTCGCGGCCGAACTGAAGCTCGAACTCCGTCTGTGCCGATTCAATGGCACGTTCGCACAGAGTGCAGCGGATGCCCTCTCCCGATCCTCCCCATATGCGCAATGGACGGTCGTTCAGCAGTTTTCCTTCCTGCAGCGCCGCGCGCGCAAGCGCCCGGAGGGGCATCTCGTCGTCATTCATTGACTCAGCACCTTCCTCAAGGATCTCGATCTGGCCGATTACATAGACGTCAAACGGGCGCAGTCGGATTGGTGCCAGCCGCAGGGTGCCCTATTTTGGGGCATCTGATCCGTTGGACTTGTCCTGGAGCGAGAGCCGAGAGCGGCCGCCGACTTACGTGGGCGGCCTCATGGCTCGCATCTCGCGACCGGAGAAGGGCGCACGACTCGCTCGGTCAGGTAGCGAACGAGTCCCGGCCCATAGTGGCTCCACTCGATGCCGATGCCATCCTGAGTGCGATGAACGATCTGGCCCTCTACGAACAGGATTTCGCGGGGTAGGGGCTCTGCCGCGAGCAACTGAACGGCTACATAGGACGAGGGTTTCGCGGCCAAAGGGGTACGGATGAAAGCTCCGCTGGCGCTGATTTCGCACAGCTGCCCCAGCAAGCACACCGCATCCCGGGTATGCACATAGACGTCCACCTTGACCGGACGTCGGGTTCCGCAGCGCTGTTCCATCGCTCCCCCCAGAACGCATCGGAGTGCGGCCGATGCATCCCGCACGGGCCTGTCGAGACTATGTATACGGCTATCCCGAAAGACAATAATGGGGCAGCGGAAAGGCGTGTCGGTGTTTGTCTGACAGGTTCAGGAGCCGGTTAGGGCGGAGGCTGTGCCGAAGCCCGTAAAAAGCGCTCCCGCCGCCTAAAGCAGATCTTCGAGCCGAATGGGGAGCGCGCGCACCCGGGTGCCCGTGGCGTGGAAGACGGCATTCGCGATTGCCGCATTCGTTCCGACATTCCCCAGCTCTCCGAGGCCCTTGACGCCGGCAGGATTCACGGCCGTATCGACCTCGGGCAACATGAGGACTTCGACGTCGCCGACGTCGGCGTTCACTGGAATCAGGTAGTCCTGCAGATCGCGATTCACGGTTCGCGCGCTGCGTGGATCGATCTCTGTCGCCTCATGCAGCGCGGCGCTCATTCCCCAAATGAGGCCCCCCAGCAGCTGGCTGCGCGCCGTGCGGGTGTTCATGATGCGGCCGGCTGCGAACACGCCAAGGAGCCTGGGGACACGGATTTCACGCGTGCGCGCGTGAATGCGGACTTCGACAAACTCAGCGCCGAAGGCGAACATCGCCTGCTTGCGTTCGCTGCCACTGACCATGGTCGTCTGGCCGGCATAGAGCTTTTGCACGGCATCGGCAGGCGCGCCGTCTGGAATGAACTCCGCGTATTCCTCCAAGACCCCGACGCCCAGCTTCTCGAAGAGCTGCGCCAGGTGCTTGACCTTTCCGTCCGCGGAGCCTGCGTGCCGCAGGCGCGCCCGGATCTTCTCACAGGCCTTCAGTACGGCTGAGCACACGCTCGCGGTGCTGTTGGAGCCGCCTGAAACAGGAGCGGGGGGCAGTCCCGAATCGCCCATTTCGACCGAGACGTCGGCGAGGTCGACTCCGAGTTGCTCGGCCGCCATCTGAGCGGCGACGGTGCGAATGCCGGTTCCGATCTCTTGAGAGCCCGATTGCACCCGGACGTGTCCATTGGCCTCGAGTCGGACCCGCGCGGTCGCGACTGCGACATTGGTCGGGTAGACCGCCGTGGCACACCCCAGGCCCACCAGCCAATCACCCTTCCGCATGGAGCCGGGACGCGGATCGCGCCGCTTCCAGCCGAACGCCCGGGCGCCCTTGAGATAGCATTCCTTGAGGTGGCGACTGCTGAATCGCTTGCCGCTGATGGGATCTTTCCGGGTGTCATTGAGCAATCGAAGCTTCACGGGATCCATATTCAGAGCGTACGCCAGCTCATCGAGTGCGCTCTCGAGGGCGAACATGTACGGGAGTTCGGGGGGCGAACGCATGTAGGCAGGGGTCTGGCGGTCGGCCTTGACCAGGCGAACGCGCGTGGCCACGGTGCCGTAAGCGTACATTCGCGCTGTCGTGTCCGTCCCTCCGACGGCATAGTTGTCATTGCGGGACGTCAGTTCCCACGCGTCGTGGCTGTAGGCCCTGAGCCTTCCGTCGCGGGTTGCCCCGAGCTTGATGTGATGGCGCGTGGCGGCGCGATACGGTTGTGTGGTGAACCCCTGGCTTCGACTGACGATGCAGCGGACCGGGCGGTTGAGACGTCTTGCCGCCAGCGAAACCAGCGCACTGCGCGGAGTACTGGGACCCTTGGAGCCGAATCCGCCGCCCACGTAGGGACTGATCACGCGAACATCCGTCGCGTCCATGCCGAGCTGGTGGGCGATCTCAGCTCGGAATCCGTAGACCGACTGCGTGGGCTCATAGATCGTGAGCTGGCCGTCGTTCCACGCCGCAGTGGTCGAGAACAACTCGATCGGGTTGTGCGTCTGCGTCGGCGTGGCGTAGTCCGCTTCGATCCTGACTGCCGCGCCTTCGAATGCCTTGCTGAAGTCGCCGACGCATGGATCTTCGTCCAGTAGCGCTACTTTCCCCGCGGCATCCATTTCAGTCGTGCCGGCGCTGCCGAAATCGGCGGTTGGAGCCTGCGGCAGGTACTCCGCGGAGACTCTCGACGCCGCTTCTTCCGCGGCCTCGGGTGTCTCGGCCACGACAAGGGCCATGATCTGGCCGTCGTGGCAGATAGTGTGCTGGTGCAGAGGGCCCAGCGAGGTGTAGCTGGAATTCGAGAAGCGCGGCTTGCGCAAGTCCCCGATATCGCCGTAGCTGATGACATCGAGCACGCCCGGGTAAGCTCGCGCCTTCTCCAGGAAGATCGATTTCACCTCGCCGCGGGCGATGTCGCTGGTCACCAGGGCGGCGTGCGCGAGATTGCTCAACGCGATGTCCGCTGCATAGCGTGCTTCACCGGTGACCTTCAGGCGCGCGTCGATACGGGCATGCGGCTTGCCCTGGTTCTCGCGCGGGCGGGGTGTTGCGGCATTCATTGAGATACCTGCATGTCTCTTGCCTGCAGCAACGCTCTCACGATTGTCTGCTCTCCGATGGGGATCTTGAACGCGTTATGCGCAAGCGGGCGCGCGGCGGCGAACGCGGCTTCGGCCGCCTTCGCGGCGGTCGAATCATCGAGCGGTTGTCCCTTCAGGATTGCCTCCGCTTCACGGGCGCGCCAGGGAACCGTAGCGACCCCACCCAGCGCGATTCGCGCGTCGTGCACCACTCCGTCCTCAAGATGCAGTGCGACGGCCGCGGAGACGAGTGCGAACTGATAGGAGTCGCGATCCCTCACCTTGACGTAGCAGGAGCGACGGGTCCACGGGCCCGCTGGGATCACCAGGAAAGTGATCATTTCACCGGCGCGGAGCGCTGTCTCGATGTGGGGTGTATCCGCGGGCGGGCGATGCAGCTGCTCGAACGGGATCTCTCGCGTTCCAGAGGGTCCACCGACGGTCTCAACGACTGCATCGAGCGCGATGAGCGCCTGAGCGAAATCACCCGGGTACGCAGCGACGCAGTGATCACTCGTTCCCAGGACGGCGTGCTGACGATTGATTCCCTGCAGCGCAGCACAGCCGGAGCCAGGAATTCGTTTATTGCAGGGCCACGACAGCTCGCGGAAGTATTCGCAACGCGTTCGTTGCAGCACATTACCCCCCAGGCTGGCCATGTTACGGATCTGCCGGCTCGCTGCGAGCATCAGCGTCTGACGGATCATGGGATAATCGCGCCGCACGGCCGGGTGGTCCTCCGCCTGCGCCATGCGCACGAGGGCGCCGAGGCGCAGCCGCCGGCTGTCGCCGTCGATTTCTGCGAAACGGTCCCGCAGCGCATTGATATCGATCAGAGTCTTCGGGCGCGCGACCCCGAGGCTCATGTAGTCGGTTAGATTCGTGCCGCCAGCGATGAACTGGGCATCGCTCTGTAATGGGTTACCGCCGTCCGGGCGCGCGGACTGTGCGGCTCGGAGGGCCCCCTCGGGGGTGCGCTCGCGCCGATAGTCGAAGCGCTCCATCGATCACTCTGTCCGCATCGAGGCCGCTGCCTGCTCGATGGCTGCGACGATATTCGGATAGGCCGCGCATCGACACAGGTTGCCGCTCATGTACTCCCGGATGGACGCGCGAGAATCTGCATGGCCTTCCTCGACGCAGGCGATCGCGGACAGGATTTGACCGGGCGTGCAGTAGCCGCATTGGAAGGCATCGTGATCAATGAATGCCTGCTGCATCGGATGCAGTTCCCCGCCGGGGATGGCTAGTCCTTCTATCGTAGTGATCTCACAGGCCTCGCCCATGACCGCAAAGCTCATACACGAGAGCACGCGTTTACCGTCCATCAGCACGGTACACGCGCCGCACTGGCCGTGGCCGCATCCTTTCTTCGTTCCGGTCAATCCGACGTGGTCGCGAATTGCATCCAGCAGCGTCGTGCGCGGATCCAGACTCAAGGCGTGCTCCTGCCGATTGATACGCAGCCTGACTTCGTACAAGGACGGCCGGGTGCGGCCCCGCATCTCCTCCAGCGGAGCCACGGCAGCGGACTGGGGCGTCATGGGTAGGCACCTCCTCGCAAGCTGACTCGAAGGTCAACGCCAGTTGGCAGTCAATGTTCCTGCATCGTCGCGCACGAGCTGAGTTCTTGCGGAGTGTTGCCGGTCTGTCCTACCGGCCGGTCGGTCGTGGCGGCTGGTCCGTCGTCGCTACTTCTTCTTGGCTCCCCGATGCGACTTCGCTCGCTTGCGCGGCACCTTTGCGCCAGAGCGCCGCGCTTCCGACAGGCCGATCGCGATCGCCTGCTTCCGGCTTTTGACTTTTCGCCCGGAGCGTCCACTCTTCAGGGTGCCATGTTTGCGCTCGTGCATCGCGCGCTTTACCTTTTTGGCCGCCTTCTTGCCATATCGGGCCATCACCGTCTCCTCGTGGACTGTTGGTGAAGAGGTACCGAGCACAAATCGGGCCTGACGGCGCACATCCCGCCGCGATGTCGGGAGGCGGCTCGCGGCGGGAAACGGGCGCACTTCTTGCTCAGTCCAAGTCTGGTCTCGTGGGGGATTGCCTCGGGAATGATGCAGGAACGCCTGAAACGCGGATGGGAGCTTCTGGCGTGCGCGGCGCGCTACTGGCTTTCGGACAATGCGTCCAACACCGGTGCCGCGCTCGCTTTCTACTGCGCATTCTCGATTGCGCCGCTCCTCGTGATCGTGCTCACTGTGGCCGGGCTGATCGTCGATGCGCAGGCCGCGTACGCGCAGATCGGAGTCCAGCTGGCCCAGCTCTTTGGACCGGCGACGGCCAAGATTCTCATGGGAGCCGTGCAGAGCGCGCAACGCTCTCAGGGGCTGCTTGCCACGGTGTTGAGTGTCGTGACGTTGATCATTGGGGCCACGACGGTTCTCGCCGCGCTGAAGACTGCGTTGCAGGTGATCTGGAAGAGTCAGGACCTTGAGATCGCCGGAGTTCTCGGTTGGATTCGCACGCGGCTCTTGTCGCTCGGATTCATCCTGACGTTGGGGTTCCTGCTGCTCATCTCGCTTACGCTGTCGGCGGGAATCTCTCACCTGCAGACCCGCCTGGCGGCGAGTTACCCTGCACTCGTCGGGGTCATCGCCGGCCTGGACGTTCTGGTATCGCTCATTCTGGTCGCCGCGATGTTCACCTTGCTCTACCGGTATATGCCGGCTCGCCGCCTGCCTTGGGCGCGAGTGACCATGGGCGGCCTCTTGACGGCGGTCCTGTTCGATGCGGGCCGGTGGGCGGTGGGGTTGTATCTGGCCCATTCCACGGAACCTTCGGCTTTCGGCGCCGCCTCGTCCTTTGCAGCGCTGCTGCTGTGGCTGTACTACACGGCGCAGATCTTCCTGTTCGGCGCGGAATTCACGGCGTGCTTCGCCGGTGTGAGGGATGAGGGCGAGCCGGACTCGCCGCCGCGAAAGAGGCGCACCCGGCGATCTTCACGCTGAAGTCACTGGAAGGCGCTCACTCGAGCGGTCGTCGAACGCAAAAGTCGTAGGCCCGAGGGTTGCTGACCCAGCATCACCGGCGGCCAGCGGAAAGTGATATGCGCGACTCTGGAGTGAGCCTCCGTCAGATCGAGAATGGCGTGTTCTCGAAGCGCTGCCATTCATGAAACGCCCGGCTCGCGCTGCTTGGCGCTGGATCGCGGGGACCGCTCTCGGACTGATCGCGATCCTCCTTGTAGCGCTTGCCTTCATGGATTGGAATCTGCTCAAGCATCCCCTGGAGAGGGCCGCAAGCACGCGATTCGGTCGAATCGTGCGGATCGAGGGAGACTTGAAGGTTCACCTGTGGTCCTGGACGCCCACCGTGACGTTCAACGGCCTGAGCGTCGGCAATCCTCCTTGGGAAGCCAATCGGCCGATGCTGCAGGTCGAGCGCGTCAAGATCCGGTTGAAGCTGCTGCCCCTTCTCAAGGGCGATGTCATCCTGGCGCAAGTCGAGCTCAATCGACCGAATGTGTACCTGCACCAGGAGCGCTCCGGGCGCGCCAACTGGACATTCGAGAGCCAGGCACCGACGAATGCACGCGCTTCAGGACCCACCAGGCTGCCGGCGATTCAGGATTTCCTGATCGAGGAGGGCAAGCTCACCCTTCTGGACGACCTGCGCAAACTCAAGGTCGACGGCACGATTCAGGCGCACGAGAAAGGCTCCGCGGATGACCCCAAGGCGTTTCGGGTCGAGGGACGCGGAACGATCAACGATCAACCCTTCGAGATGCACCTCGCGGGCGGACCCCTGGTCCATCTCGATCCGGAGCACCCGTATCCGTTCAGCCTCGAGATCGCCGCAGGAGAGATCCATGTCGCCTCGGATGGCCGGGTCCTGAAGCCGTTCGATCTTGCGGGCCTTGATTTCGAGGTCACCCTGAGCGGCAACGACCTGGGGGAGCTGTTCTATCTGACGCAGCTGGCGCTGCCTAACACCCCACCCTTCAGGCTGCACGCGCATATCGCCCGCCAGGGCATGAAGGTCGCGGTCACCGACATCGCAGGCAAACTCGGCCGCAGCGACCTGAGCGGGAAGCTCGCTGTGGACGCGACCCGCAAACGGCCTTCCTTGACCGGGGACGTGGTCTCAGAGCAGCTCCGCTTGAGCGATCTGGCCGCCTCGTTGGGAGCGAAGTCGAAGGGGCCGGAGTCGCTGGACGCAAAGACTTCGGGCAATCCTTCCCCATCGCAACCCAAGCAGAAAAAGCCCCCGCCCGACCCGAATGCGCGCCTCTTCCCGACCGCCCATCTGCAGGTCGATCGGGTAAGGGCGATGGATGCGGACGTGCACTTTCGAGCGAAATCCATCGAGGCCGGCAGCGTTCCGCTCAAGCAGGTCGCCCTGCACGTGAAGCTGGAGGAAGGGGTGCTCTCGCTGGATCCCTTCGCAGTCGACCTGCCGCAGGGGCATTTGAGGGGCAACGCGCGGATCGACGCGCGCACCAAGACCCCGAAAGTCCGCATCGACGCGCGGCTCAAGGACATCCAGCTGGATCAGTTGAAGGGGAAGGCGCCCGATTCGAAGCCCGCGCTCGGGGGGGTGATGCAGGCGCGGGCGGTGATCGAAGGCACAGGGGATTCGGTGCATGCGGTGATGTCCGATGCCAACGGCACCGTGACGACCATTCTGCCTCATGGAGAAGTGCGCGCCGCCTTCGCTGAGCTCACCGGCATCAATGTCGCCCGCGGGGTGGGGCTGCTGTTGAAAGGCGACAATGACCGCGCGGAGATTCGCTGCGGCGTAGCACAGTTTGACGTTCACGACGGCGTCATGCTCGCCCGGATGGTCGACTTCGACACTCAGGATGTGCGCATCACGGGTCGCGGACAGGTCCGCTTGGGCCCGGAAGAGCTGGATCTATCCATCAAGGGCGATCCGAAGAGGCTTCGCCTGGCAAGGCTGCGCACCCCGGTCGAGATCAGAGGACATCTGCTCGACCCCTCCGTAGGCGTCGACGCCGGCAGCACCCTGAAGCAGGGCGCCATCGCCGCAGCGTTAGGCACCGCGCTCACGCCGATCGCTGCCATCATTGCGTTCGTGGACCCCGGGTTGGCGAAGGATGAGAACTGCGCCGCGCTTCTGGAGACTGCCCAGAGCCACGCCGCTGCGGTGTCGGCGCCCGCGACGCCCAGCGCGGCGCCAAGGGATCCATTTCGCACTGCCACGACACGCTAGCAGCACAGGGCATTCATGTGCCGAGGTTCACTCGCGCGAACCCTTGTCGGCGGGCGCAAACCGTTGTCGCAGGACGAGGGGGAACCCGTACCAGAGGGCCAACAGCAATACCAGCCCACTGGCGGCGGCGGTCAATCCTGCGGCCCCCGAGGGGAAGAGCTTGAAGAAGGCGATGAACAGATCACACGCGATAGCCAGCGCAAGCGGCGCGAGCGCCACACTGAGGAGGCGGGAGCCGATTCGGTGAAAGCGGGGATCGTCCTGTCCACCAAAGCCCACGCGATGAATCGCGGCCGGAGCGATCAACAGGATGACCGTGAGGGTGAGGCTGGCCAGTGCCACCAGGTGAACGTGGCGGAGGCCGAGGGGCAACTGGTCAAAAGCCTTCGTCATCATGACGATCAGCTGGAATCCCAACAGGGCTTGAGCCCCGGGCAGCACGACGCGGGCTTCGGTGAGCATCTGCTCTATTTTTGCGTGCAGGGGTGTTCTCGTGGCTTGCATCATCTCCTCCGTCCGCCTCGGCCCTCGCCGCAAGACAAGGCCTGGAATGAACCAGATCGCGCAGGCTGCGATCCCTGCGGCGATCGCCAGCACCGTCCCCACGTGTGCCCCAAAAGTCCTCGCGCTGGCCACATACAGATCGCAGGCAATGGCGATCGCCAGAGGCAACAGCGCTCGATTGGCATAGTGCCTCGCCGTCTGATAGATCCTCGGCGTGGCTGCCCCCTGCTCAACGAGCCGATGCTGACAGGGGACAGCGAGGCACAGTCCAAGGCAGATGACCATCATTCCCAGTCCTGTCGCATCGGCAATCCGTTCGGAGGAACCGAAGCCCTCGGCGCCATCCTGGAACAGGCCCTGGAACTGAAAGCCGAACAGGACCTGCACGCCCAGCATCTGCATGCGCAGCTCATCGAGGGAGACCTTCAGAGCCTGTGCCAGCACGTCCGCTCTTCGCAGCGCGGAAGCATCACCGGCTCCGCCCTCAGGAGCCGGATCAACGTGTGGCCGATGCGCTCTCGGTCGCTTCTCAAGCCAAAGCGGGCAGGACGACACAGCTGCTGCTCGACCCGCGCCAACACGAGATGGTAGGTCGAGACGCTCGACAACGACGGGGTCAGGCTGAAGACGGAACCACCGGAGGATGAGCCCGCAAGCGCGAGTAGCCTGTTCATCTCAAAGAGGGTGGCGGTGTGCGAGGGGCTGTCGCGGGACCTCAGGCGGCGAAGCATCGATTCAACGGCGGCTTGCTCAGTCACGACCATCGACTCATCGAGATCGATTCGCGGCGCCGCCCGCGCGTGGATGCGAGCGGCGGCCTCGAGGTTGAGGCGCTCCAGGAAACGGCCTGCCATGCTCAGAAATTGCACGGCGGGGGGCTTCAGCCACACCCGTCCGACCGCCGTCGAAAAGAACTCCCACAGCGCCGCGTTCGTCACGGCCGCCGCCCCAAAGAATCGTGTGCGTCTGGACAGCAACCGATCCCACCCGGCATAGAGACAAGCCCGACGGCGAAGCTGCGGGAGCAGATCGGCGACGGGGGATTCACGGCTCACGGGCAGCGCCTCGGCTCATAGCCACGCATACCCTATCCCCCTTCGCTCGCGCAGCGAACCGCTCGCATTCCTCAAGCGATGTCAGACATGTCCTAGGCGCAGCGCGGCCCATCCGGTCGGCAGGTAGGATCCTCGCGCGGGACGGGCACCCAAAGCGAGGACTCTACGTGGCTCGTTTTCTGCTCACTCAAATACGAGGGCGATCAAATCTCTGGGCGATGGTCTTCTCTCTGGGCGATGGTATTCACGACAGCAAAATCTACCGAGGAGCGGCGTATGAATGCGGCAAGCAGGCGTCTGGCAGTGGTCACCGGTGCGTCGAGCGGCATCGGATTGGAGCTCGCGCGCGAGTGCGCGAGGAATGGGTTTGATCTGCTCATCGCCGCAGATCTCCCCCTGGCCGAATCTGAGCGGGAGCTGCGCGCCTTGGGCGCGAGCGTGGAGGCGGTTGAAACCGATCTTGCGACCCCTGAAGGAGTCGCCGAACTGGTTTCCACCGTGGCGGGGCGGCCTGTGGATGCGCTGCTCGCGAATGCGGGCCACGGGCTCGGCAAGGGATTTCTGGATCAGTCCTTTGACGATGTGACCCACGTGATCGACACGAACATCACCGGTACGTTGGCGCTGATTCACGCGATCGGCGCTGACATGCGGGCCCGAGGCTCGGGACGCATCCTGATCACGGGATCCATCGCCGGCTTCATGCCGGGCACGTTTCAGGCCGTCTACAACGGGACCAAGGCGTTCATCGACTCGTTTTCCTGGGCGCTTCGGAACGAGCTGAAGGACACCGGCGTGTCGGTGACCTGCCTGATGCCTGGAGCCACTGAGACGGATTTCTTCCAGAGAGCGGACATGATGGACACCAAAGTGGGCACTTCCGAGAAGCAGGACCCAGCTGAGGTGGCGCGCGTCGGGTTCAAGGCCATGATGGACAGGGATGGAGATGTCGTGGCGGGACTGAAGAACAAGGTGCAGTCGGCGATTGCCACCGTCACGCCCCCCGCCGTCCTCGCGCAGCAGCATCGAAAGATGGCGGAGCCGGGTTCTGCGAAGCAGTAGTCCCAAGGAGATCAGCATGGCAACCGATCCGTTGCACTGGGGGGCTGGCGATGGCATTCCACCCAGCACCCCCCGCGAATCCCCCGCGGGCACCCGGCGGCGGAGGCTCAGCGCCACCCGCGTTGCGGAGACTGTGAATGCCGAAAACCTGGGGTTGCTCAGCCTGGCGCTCGGTCTTGCCGCGCTGCTCGCACCCCGAGCCATCGGCCGGATGACAGGCCTCGGCGAGCGCGATGGGCTGCTGCGCTTCATAGGAGCCCGAGAGCTCACGAGCGGCGTCGGGCTCCTGACGGGCAAGAGAAAGACAGCGTGGCTGTGGTCGCGGGTGGCAGGAGATGCGATTGACCTGGCCGTGATCGCTACCGCCCTCCGATCCGATAATCCCGCTCGCAACCGGGCGCTCACCACCGCGGCGGTGGTCGCGGCGATCGCCGCTGCGGATGTGGCAGCCAGTCTGCGGGGTCAGCGATCCAGCGACTCCGCCGTGAATCGTGCGGACGCGTATCTGGAAGCGGCGGTCATCACCCAAAAAACCCCTGAGGAGTGTTACGCGTTCTGGCGTGACCTGAGCAACCTGCCGAAATTCATGCGCTCGGTGGAGTCCGTCACCCCGGCGGACGGGCTGCGCTTGCATTGGCGGCTGCGCGGTCCCCTGCGTTCATCCTGGGAATGGGATGCGCAGATCACGACAGACCGTCCTGGGGAGTGCATCGCGTGGAAGTCGGTCGAGGGAGCTGAGATTCAGCAGGCCGGCATGGTGAGTTTCGGCCCCGCAACGGGTCAGCGGGGCACCTTCGTTCGCCTGTCGCAGCACTATCGACCTTCCGCGGGCAGCATCGGCGTGAAGCTTGCGAAGCTCTTCGCCTCCGATCCGCGTTCGGAAGCGCGTGAGGATCTTCGACGCTTCAGGCAATTGATCGAGACGGGCGAGATTCCCTCGACCCGTGGACAGCCCTCGGGCCGCCGCAGCCTCCTCGGCCGCGCGACCTCTGAAGGCCGACTGTCACGAGAAGGAAACCCGACATGAAGGCGAACTGCTGGCACGGGGCTGAGGATCTTCGGATCGAGGAGGTCCCGGACCCTGAGATCATCAATCCGCGCGATGCGATCATCCGGGTCACTTCAACCGCGATCTGTGGCTCGGACCTGCACATCTACGATGGCTATATCCCCACCATGATGCGCGGAGACATTCTCGGTCA
>FTJO01005163.1_pt1 | contig 13374 bp, 7 predicted proteins | sample 1658761 | NCBI WGS metagenome assembly FTJO01 (sample SAMEA3914852, study PRJEB12502) | metagenome | biome: forest; material: soil | place: USA | collected 2011-06-22 | depth 0.3 m | reverse complement strand
CACGAGGCCCGTCCAGAACTTTTCCAGCGATGACAGGTGCAACGCCACGAGCCGTCCATCCGCCGTGCGCAGGATGTAAGCTTGAGCGAGCCGTGGACGGTCATCGGAGGTGGGATTCGCGCCCAGCGCAAAGAATGCCGCGAAGGGCTCGACGGCAAAGTGCGCCATCGCTTCCAGCATCGATATCTCGACCTTTGAGCCCAGTCCCGTGCGGCCGCGCTGAACGAGGGCTCCGAGGGAGCCATACGCGGCATACAAGCCGGTGATCGCATCCGCCAGCGCCGGACCCAGAAAGCGGGGTTGCGCGGAATCGACGACGACGCTCAGGAAGCCGCTCAGCGCCTGCGCCACGGAGTCGTAGCTGGGGCGATCGACGTAGGGGCCGCTCGAGCCGAAACCGCTGATCGAGCAGTACACGAGTCGCGGGTTCAACGCGCACAGGCGCTGCGTGCCGGCGCCGAGCCTGTCGGCCGTGCCGGGACGGAAGTTCTGGATGAACACATCTGCTTCGAGAATGAGCCGTTCGAAGAGCGCCCGGTCCGCAGCCTCCTTCAGGTTCAGAGCAATGCTGCGCTTGTTGCGGTTGTAGGCCTGAAAATGGGGCGAATACAGGCCTTCCTGGTAGTTGCGGTAGGGATCGCCGCCCTCGCTTTCGACCTTGATCACATCCGCGCCCAGGTCTGCCAACATCATCCCGGCGCAAGGACCGGTAATGAACGTGCCCATCTCGATGACCCGCGTTCCGCTCAACACTCCCGCCATGAAAGAAGTCTCCACTTCGCTGCGCAGACCCGTTAGTCCTTGTCCGGCCGAAAACCCTCCGGCGCATTGCCGTCGTAGTCGATCGCCGCCTCGCCCGCGTGCGCGAGCACGAAGCCGATCGGCCTGTGCTGCTCCTCGAGCAGATGAGCGATCAGGCTGGCCGTGCGCGCGAGGATGGGAATCCCCTTCAGGGCCTCGAGCGGATAGCCAACGTCGAGCAGGACTGCCGGAATGGCGCCCGACACGTTGAGGGCCAGTGGCTTGCCCACGAGATCGGGCAGCAGCTGCTCGATCCGGCCGGCAAGGGACACGTAGCGCGCCGCACTGCCGGCCACCCTTGCGATGTCGAGCAGCTTGGCCGCCCGCGGATCGCTCGACTTGTGCAACGGGTGACCGTAGCCCGGTATCGCCCGGCGCGCCGCGCGATACTCCCCGATCACTCGAGCCGCGGCATCGTCCTCCGCCATTCCTCCATCCACCAGGCGTCCGATCTCGACAAAGAAGCGCCCGGCGGCTTCCGCAGACCCCAGCACTACGGAACCGCACCCGAGGATTCCGGCAGCGACCGCGCCCTGCAGAGCTTCCGGCGCCGCGGCGAGCGTCATCCGGCTGGCCTGCACGCTCGGCACCAGGCCATGCTCCGAGATCGACACCAGCGTCGCATCCAGCAGCAGACGCTGCTGGTCATTGGGCAGGCTGCCCGTGAGCAGCAACCAGAAGTGATCCGTGAAGCCGATCTTCCCCATCAGCTCCGAGGTCAGGTCGCGGCCCCGCACCACGATAGCCTGCGCGTTGGCCGTGCTGATGGCGGTGCTGTGGTGCTGCTGCGAGCCGATCTTCACTGTCCCCCCTCCTGCCTGCGCTTCGGCCGTAGCCGATTCTTTTCGCATAGCGAATAGATGTTCGTTACACGAAGCAATCGTGGCCGCCTCGGCACACGCCGTCAAGCCCGGGCGCAAAGCGCCGCCGCGCTTTTCGCATATCGAATAGAATTCCTCGCATGACGCCGAAGCGCAGCTCCTCGCCGCGCCGCGAGGCCATGGGCGGACTTGCCAAGGGACTCGCGGTGATTCGCGCCTTCACGCGCGAACATGCCACCCTGACCTTGAGCGAGATCGCGCGCAGCGCGTCGATGCCGGCGGCTACGGCGCGCCGCTGCCTGCTGACCCTCGAAGAGCTGGGGTACGTCAGCCGCACCGGCAGGGACTTCATTCTGCGGCCCAAGGTGCTCGAGCTCGGTGCGGCCTATCTGGAGTCGATGAACATCGAGCGCCTGACGCGCACGCGTCTCGAGGAGCTCGCAGCTGCGACACTCGATTCCGCCGCTCTGTGTGTCCTCGATGGCGTGGACATCGTGTACGTCGCACGCGCCTCCGTGCGCACGCTGCTTCGCCTGGAAGCCCACGTGGGCAGCCGATTTCCCGCACATGCCACGTCCACCGGGCGCGTGCTTCTGGCCGGCCTGAGCGCCGAGCGCCTCGATCGCTACTTCGCCGCGGCACGGTTCGAGGCATTGACCGACAAGACGGTGGTGGATCCGGGGCGTCTGCGTCGCCTCATCGATGAGTGCCGCCGATCCGGATACTCGGCTGTCGAGGATGAGCTTGCCTACGGCGTGGTCGCGCTCGGCGTTCCCGTCCTCGATTCCCACGGACGAGTCGTCGCCGCCCTCAACAGCTCGAGCCACTCGCGCAGGATCGCCAAAGCCAAGCTCGTCCGGGCTCGCCTAGGGATGCTGCAGGCCGCGAGCCGGCAGATATCGGCCGATCTCGCCAGCGTTCCCGGGCTGTCCCTCGGCGCCCAGTTCTAAAAAGCGGGCAGCCGGCCTACTCGGTCGCGGTGCTCTTGCGCGATTCCTCCACGAACCCAGGCTCGAGTGCAGCCACGGCCTCCGCGAGGTGTACCGACTTGTTGAACAGTGCGAGTTCGGCGAAGCGGCCCGCGCGCACCTTTCCGCAATCGTGAAGTGCGGATGCGCGCTGTCCGGCCACTCCTGCTTGAAGCAGCGCCGCGAGGACACATTGAACATGTCCACGCCAACGCCGCGGAGCAGATCCAACATGCCGCGCAGATCCTGTGGATCGGAAGCCACCGCCGCTGCGTAGTCCACTTCCTTGAACTGGGAGAAGCGGTACGAAATGACAAAGTCCTGGCCCACGGCGCTGCGGATCGCCTGTACGATTTCTGCGGAAAAGCTGCCAATAGGCCGAAGGGTGATCGGGATAGGTGGATTCGCTGATGATCAAGCCGACGCCGCCGGCCGAGCAGCGGCGCATGTAGTCCACCATCTTGCGGCTGGGTGCGCCGTCGTTCATGAAGCCGCGCTGCATCCCCGGCATCACGAGCCGGTTGCGCAGCGTCAGCTGCCTCAAGGTCAAAGGGGTAAACAGGACCTCCAGACCGGGGGGCGCCATGGGCTTGTTCTCCGCAGAGTGCGCCCATCCTGTCATTGGCGTGCAAGCACTTCGAAACCACGGGACAGCCGGTTTCCATCCGGGTCCACGATCGTCACCACGTGCGGGCCGGGCGGAACGTCGAGCGGCATCTGATGAAAGGTGTCGGTGGTGCCGATGTAGCGTCCGTCCAGATGCCAGTACAGGCGCGCAGCGCGATCCCGATGGATGGCCTCGAAAACCGTGCGCCCCACGCTGCCGTCGAGCTCGATCGGAATGTAGATCTTCGCCGCGGCGTTCGGGTACAGGAATTCCATCGGCGACTTCTCCTCACGCGCGCTGCGCTGTCCGCAGTCCTCGCGGTAGGCGGGCAGTTCTCGGTAGTCCGCATGGCTGCGTCGGTAGTAGAACTCCTGTGCGGGCGGGAGGACGAACCACGCCACATGCCGCATGTTCGAAACGCGCTCGCACCTCGAGTCGACGCGATAGCGTGCGCCCGCATCCAGATGGACGAGCACGTGAAACGGGCTCTGGCGGTCGAAGTGGCTCCCCGCTGGAACCCAGTCAGTCATGCGCTCGCAGCGCTCGTTGGCAAGAAAGCCATCGTCGCGGCACACCTCGACGCGCCGCATGCCGAGCGTCGGTTGCGTGAGCCAGGGAACCTGCTCGAGCCGGCTGTGGAGCTCGAACATCAGGGGCGCCGCGGCCGTGGCACCGGTCAACCCGGGCCGCCCCTCCCCGCTTGCGTTTCCCACCCAGACCGCGACGGTGTAGCGGCTCGTGCTGCCAATCGCCCAGGCGTCGCGGAACCCCCAGCTCGTACCCGTCTTCCAGGCGATCCTGCGGCTGCCGGCAAAGCTCTTCCACTGCGCCTCCTCCGCGGGACGTTGCGCTTCGAGCAGTGCGTTGAGGGCGAGCCAGGCGGCAGCCGGACTGATCTGTGCGGGGCGCTGGCTCTGCTCACGCTCCTCGTGATCCGCGCGGTCGGGAGCCTGCCGCAGGACGCGCAAGTGTTGATAAAGGGACGGCGGTCCGGGAGAGATCTTCCGTGCCGTGTCAACCAGGTTCGCGTACATGCCGGTGATGTCCCAGAGCGTCCCTTCGGCGCCACCGAGAATCAGCGTCAGGCCATAGTCCGCTGGAGGGCGCGACAGCGTGGACATTCCCATCCCACGCAACAGATCGTAGAAGCGCTCGACTCCATACTCCTTGAGGGACCGGACGGCCGGTACGTTAAGGGATTGCGCGAGCGCCACGTCGGCGGGCACGGCTCCGCGATAGGCGCGATCGAAATTCTCCGGAGCGTAGCCGGCGTACTGCGTCGGGACATCGGCAACCAGCATGTGCGGCAGCAGTTGGCTGCTATCGAGCATCGCTGCATACAGAAACGGCTTCAGAACGCTCCCGGTGCTGCGCGGACGCTGCACGATATCTACCGCCATCCCGAGATCGTTGCGCGTGGACCAGCCCGAATTGCCGACGTACGCGAGCACTTCAAAGGTTCGATTGTCGACGACCAGCGCTGCCACATTGTGAATCGACTCCCGGCCGAGAGTCTCCGCCCGCTCGCGTACCCGCTGCATGGCGTCGGCCTGCAGGCCCGCCTCGAGCGTCGATTCGAATCGGGACACGCCGGGATGCCGCTCGCGCAGCGTTTCCAGCAGATGCGGAGCTTCGTTGGGCAGCGGCCGTGGCGCACCCACGAGCTCTTCGGCGAGGGCCAGATCGAGCTCCAGGGGACTCAGAACCCCGGCGGCCTGCAGCCTGCGCAGCAGACGGTCGCGCTTGTCCTGCAGGACGCCCCGATTGCGGCCGGGAGTGACCAGCGCGGGAGCGTTGGGAAGCACCGCAAGCGTCGCGGCTTCCGACCAGGACAACGCGCCCGGCGGCCGTCCGAAATAGCGCCAGGAGGCCGCCTCGAGCCCGACGATGTTGCCGCCAAACGGCGCATGGCTGGCGTACAGAGCCAGGATCTGGTCCTTCGAATAGGCTGTCTCGAGACGCAACGCGAGCACCATCTCGGCAAGCTTCTCCGCGTAGCCTCTGGCTCTGCCGTGGTCCGCGCCGGCACCGTTTGAGTCGCCGGCGCGCGCCAGCCGGGCGAGCTGCATGGTCAGGGTGCTGGCACCGCTCACCGTCCGGCCGGAGCGCAGGTTCGATCGCGCGGCCCGACCAAGGGCCCACGGATCGATTCCGAAGTGCCTCTCGAACCGCTTGTCTTCGTATGTGAGCAGCGCACGGCGATACTTGTCGGGCACGCCTGCCAGGGGCGGAAATCGCCACTGCCCGTCGGCGGCGATGCGTGCACTCAGCAACGTCCCGTCGCGCGCAAGGAGAATCGCCGCGAGCGGCTCGCTGAACAGCGGCTTGGGCAGGATGCACCAGAATGCGGCTCCAAGCAGCAGCGCCGTCGCGCAGATCGAGGCGAGCGACCACTTGAGCCGCCCGCTCTCAGCGCGCTGCGCCTGCGACCTCGACCCACTTGCCGCGCGTGCGCGCGCTTTTCGTCGCATCGTACATGGCCTCCACCAGCACACTCGGTAAATAGAATCGCCCGCGATACGCCGCATTCACGCGCGTATCGAATCGGATCGTCGCGCCCGCCTGCAGCCCGAAGTACTGCAGAATGCGATCGTCACGGATATCCGTGTAGTCGCTGTGCGCCGCCGCACTGGAGCTGCCGCCGGGAATCATCCAGGCATCCCGCGGCCCCACAGGCTCGCTGAGCTTGCCCGCGACGCTCTGCTCATCGAGGCGATCGTTGTGGATCTCCCAACCGGCAGGCAGGATCTCGGTCAGGGCGATGTTGTCGATGCGCAGCCCGCTCACGTTCGTGACCTCGGTGTGCACCATCAGATCGGTCCCCTGCCGAACGCGGTCGATCTCGACCGGGTTGCCGCTTTCGTCCGTGTAGGAGACCGCCAGAGCCAGGCCAGATGAGCCAGCGTCGTCTCGGCCTGCCTCGGGCACGCCACGCGTTGCGATCGTCGCGAACAGCACGCGCTGCGAAGTGTTGCGGATGGAAACCGCCAGACCGTTCGCGGGCAACATCAGGCCTCTCGCCTGATACATCGGCGAGTGCGCAACGACGCTCGTCGTGGTGCCGGCGAGGCTCTGCTCGAACGTGAACGTGCCGGGGTCGCCATTCCCGGCGAGTTTCGCGATCGCCATGAGCGCGTACGCCACGGACTGCGTGCTGTACCAATGCTCAGAAGACAGCTCCGCAGAGATCGCTCTCGCCAGGGCCTCTGACCGGTCGAGGCGGCCCAGGGCGACCACGCTTTGCAGCACCATCGCCCGATCGCGCAGTGCAGAACCGAAGGTGTAGTCGGGACCGATGGAACCGCGCCGCTCCTCGGGCAAGGGCGGATCGCCCTGGGCGAGCGAAGTCGCCAGGTCATCCAGTCCGGCAAGCTTGTACGTCGCGGCGAGGATCCAGCGTTCCGTCGCGGGAAGGGCGGCCCCCTCGCGCATGCGATTCATCGCGCCGACGTCCGGTTGTCCCGCCAGTGCGAGGACGTAGAGCCGGTAAGCCTGATCCAGCGTCGATCCCCTCTCAGACGTCCACTCCTGCGCGACACTCTGCAGGTGCCTGATCATGCCGTTGCGCATGCCGGGCGGCAGCGCGTAGCCCGCCTTCTCGGCCTCGATGAGGAAATGGCTGGCGTAAGTGCTCGCCCACAGCTCATAGCCCTCGAGCGAGCCGGAGGCGAATCCCCCGCCCCCGCCGGGCCAGTAGCTGAAGCCCCCGTTGGAGAGCTGGAACCAGCGCAGCCTCTGGATCCCGGTGCGGATGTTGTTCTCGATCTCCTGGGTGCGTCCCCCATCGAGCCTGACCAGGGCAGGCAGATAGAGCTGCGGAAACACGGCTGAGGTCGTCTGCTCCAGGCAGCCGTAGGGATACTGAATCAGGTACCCGAGCCGCCTCTCCAGATCGAGTGGGGGAATGGCGGACACCTCGAGTGTCGCCGAGTTGGTGCCAGAGAGGCCATGTGGCACGACGTTCTCGCTCCACGACTCTCCCGGCTGCAGCACCTTCGTCGCGGTGATCGTGGTCGGCGGATTCGGGCTGCGCACGTCAAGGTAGACATCGCTTGCGGCGCGCTGGTCGCCTGAGGACGCCGTCACCCGGATGTGGCCATTGCCGATGCTGTTCGCCACCTTCAGCCGCAGCATGCCGAGCTTCTCATCCGGCCGTGTGAATGCGATCTGCGTCGTGGCCTCGCCGACAACCGTGAATTGCGCGTCCGGCTCGATGGCCAGAGTGACATTTCGTATCTCAGGGTCCGTCACGAACACCGAAACCGGAACGGACACGTCTTCCCCGGGACCCACGACGCGCGGCAGGGTGGGCAACAGCATAAGCGGCTGGCGAACGAACACCGATTTCGCGGCTGCGCCGTATGCTCCCTTGTCTCCAGCGACCACCATCACACGGACCGCGCCGATATAGCGGGGAAGATCGACCGGATGGGGCGCCCTGGCCCCGGCCTCCAGACGAAAGGGCCCGAAGAAACGCACCACCGGTGGAAAGCGTGAGCGCGCTTCGTCCGGATGGGTCTGTACCGGTGCATCGGAGCCGCCGAGCGCCAGCAGGCGCTCGAGCTCGGCGCCGTACGCGCCCACGACGTCGTCGTACAGGTCCCAGGTCGTCACCCCGAGCGCCTCACGCCTGTAGAAGTACTCATACGGATCGGGGGTCTTGAAGCTGGTGAGCGAAAGCAGGCCCTCATCGACTACCGCAAGCGTGTAGGTCATCGCTCTGCCGTGAGCCTCGGACACCTCCACCGTCGCGCGGCTCTCCGGTTTCCACTCCTCCGCCGTGCCGAGTTCCGGAGACAGCCGTGTCTGTGGGTCCGCGACCTCCAGTGGAATCACGCCATAGAGTCGGATCGGCCGATCGTTGGTCTTGTTCTCGTGCGGCTGGATGAGCGTTACGGCGACATAGACGTTGGGTGCCATCGCGGCGGCGATCGGGATCGTGAAGCGTGTGTTGCCGGGCCGCGGTTCGATCCAGCGCGCCTCGAGGATCTGCGTCCCATTCTCGACAGTGACGAGAGCCCGCCCCTGCGCGCTCTCGGGAAGCTGCACGGTCGCCGTGTCGCCGACTGCATACTTCTGCTTGTCCGACGTGATCGTCAGCACGCTCGCGGCGGGGCCGGACTGCTCGCGCTCCTTGCCCGCCCACGACGGCCAGTCGATGTAGAACGTGCGGCCCGCGCAATGGCCGCCGTCCACATCGCAGGCGCGGAGCAGATATCGGCCCCATTCGGGGTATCTGATCTCGAATTTCCATTCGCCGCGGCCGTCCACCGTGGCGACGGTGTCCTCACTCACGACCGTGTTACTGTTCCCTTGGGCATACTGCGCGAGAGAATCGCCAGCCTTGTCCCACCACCACTTCCATTCCACCTTGTACAGCGTGACGTGAACCTTGCCCGCGGATACTGGCTCTCCGGCCGCGGAAAGCGTTGCGATCTCGACGGTGTGCTCCTGATCCGTCATGAGCATGTCCCGCGCGGCGTCACCCTTCGGGAGGCGCACGCCTACGAAGCGCTGATATGGCGCGTACGTCGTTGTCTGTCGAGCGACGCTGAACGCACCTCCGCGTTCGAACACGCGAGTCGTGAACGTGGCCACCAGCATTCCGGGGGGCGAGGCGCCCAGCCTCAGGGGCACGTCGAACTTTGCCGCACCCTCGGCATCGAGCGTTCCGTCGAACACCGGCTCCGATTTCGCCCCGAACTGCCGGGCGGGATCGTCGAATACGAAGTCCGCGAAGCGATTGAAATGCGTCGCGGTAGGGTTGAGTGCGAGCCTGACATCGGCTTTCAACTGCGCCGCGGTCGCGCCCGACAGCCATTGGGCCGCCATGAGGCCATGCAACGGCACTCCCTCGACGAGCCCCTCTGTCCCGAGCTCGAGCGACACCTTCAGCCGGTTGGGCATCACCGTCTCGACCTTCAGGTGCTTCGTGAAGCTGATCTCGCCCAGCAGGGCTTTCGCGGTCCAGTCCCCGGTCGGGGCGTCCGCAGGGGTCCTGACATCGAAGCGATAGAACCCCCCGACAGGGGCCGTATTCGCGTAGCTCTGCACGAGGCGGCCGCGTGGGTCGTACAGCTCGAGCGTCACTGGATGGCTTGCAGGCAACGCGCCGCTCTTGTCCTGCAGAACGAGAGTCAGGTAGATGGTGTCGCCTGGGCGCCAGACTCCGCGATCGGCGTACAGGTAGCCCTTCACGCCCCCCATGACGGATTCCCCGCCGACATCGAAGTGGCTGGTCGGCAAGGCGTTGCCGGCGTTCAGCTTCAGGTAGCTGCGCTGCTCGCCCTCCTCCCCGATGAGCAGAAACGGCGTCCCGCTGGGGTTGAGGCGGGCAAGTCCGCCCTGGTCGGTGTTCCCGGCCGCGATCGGCCGACCCTGGAAATTGCGGACAGTGAGCTTGATGCCCGAACGCGGCTGCCCCGTGCGCAGATCCGTCGCGGTGACCAATAGAGCTCCGCGCTGGTCGCGCTTGGCGAGCAGACCGAGGTTCGAGGCCAGCAGATTGCGCTGCGCACGGACGTTTTCGCCGTATACGAAATAGGCGGCATCGCAAGGATCCCCGCGCCGGCTCCAGCTTGCGCGGCCCGCGTCGAAATACTCTTCGGCGTCGTCCCAGTTGGACCGCTCGAGCTGCTCGCCGTCTTCCTGGCTCGTGGGCGGCGTGTCCACGGGCGCGGCCGGCTGCGCGTTCACACAGCGATAACCGGAATCGCTGGGCGTCAGCTGCAGAGTCAGCTGGAACAGGCCGGCGGGGTACTTGCGCATCAGCTCCGTCACGTCGAGCTCGTAGCGCGTCCAGCTTGCTGTCACGCCGCCCGTGAGCGGCAGAGTCTTGCGCCACAGGGCCCGTCCGACGCGCCCCATCTCCTGGTGCCCGTCGAGCTTGTTCACCTGGAGAAACTGCCCCATGGCGTCATCGAAGACGCGCAGCGCCGTGACGTGCACCGAGCGGGCGCTCACCGCTTCGAACGGGATCGTCAGCGCCTTGCCGTCCGGCAAGATGACGCCTTTGCCGACGAAACGCACCTGGGGGCGGTTGCTCGCAAAGGCGAGCGTTCTCGCCACGGATGCCTCCAGCCGGTCCCCGCGGCCGTTGCGTATGCCCTTCTCCAGAGTGAGCGTCAACTCGGCCTGGGAGTCCGCATCCGGATAGACCGTCAGCATATTTCTATCGATGCGGGTCGTCAGCCCACCCCGCGACAGGCGAACGAGCCCGGTCAGATCCTGCTGCGGATCGAGATTGTCAGAAAAGTACACGAGGATTTGCCGACGTCCGCGATCCTCCACCGCTTGCGCGCGGGCCACCAGAAAGCGCCCGCGCGCGGGGACGTCGAGCCTCTGCTCCCCCACGGTTCTCGAGCCGATCGGCGTTCCGTCCCATTTGACGATGATCGGCTGCGGCTCCCTCTGGCGCAGCAGGCCGGAGGCCGTGAAATTGTGCGTGCGGCCGTCGTCGGCGTGGCCCCACCGCAGCGGAAGCGTGCTGCCGAGGTAGCTGACCGAGACCAGCCGCTCGACGCTGGCCGCACTCTCGACATCGGCCGATGTCACACCGCCATGCAGCGACATCAGGTGGTCGTCTGCCGCGTCCGCTTCGAGTCCCTGCAAGGCCACCTCGAACTGGGGCGTCTGGACGCGAAACGAGAACTCGTACGGCGCGAGATCCGGCTGCACGCCGCGCAGCCCCTGGGGGCGAACCTGCACGAGGTACCTCCGCCCCGGCTCCAGATCCTGCTTCGGCTCGAACACGATCTCGGTGCTGCTGGCGAACTCGATCCGCCCTGCGACGTCCGGCTCGATGTTGAGCGTCTTGCTCAGATCGGGGCGGCTGCCATCGGTGGGCGCGACCTCGACCGTGAAATGGACGTGCACGTCACTCTTGCGCGAGACCACGCCGGCCGTGTGGCCCGCAATGATCCGGCTCCACGCGACCTGTTGGGCCCCGCTCTTCACGGCCGGTCCCCTGGCGCCTCCGCAGGCGGCGAGCGTCAACAGGAGCGCGAGACACAGGTCGTTCGCAAGACTGGCCTGCAGGACGTGGAACCCTCTGTGCGGCAACATCGACTTTCTCCCACCGTTCCAGCGACGGTGAAAGTCTATGCGCGGTCGGAGGTGTTGGAAGGCGGATGCCGCGCGAATCACGAGAAATCACAGTCGCGCACAGGCCCGCCGCAATCGGCCACTATTTGCCACATTGGCGCGCAGGTATAGTGTGAGCCGTCAGTTCGTCAAAGGTACATTCAATGAACGACTCCGCCGATGCCCGCCTCCCGCGACGCAGGTTTCTGGAGCTCTCGGCCGCCGCCGCGCTGGCCGCAACCAGCCGTACGGTTCTGGCTGCCGCTGACACCGCTGACTCAGCCGGCAAGGCCGTCCCGAAAACCGTCTGCGTGTTGGGTGCGAGTGGGGAAGTCGGCAACGCCATAGTGCGTGCCCTGCTTGACGCCGGGCATCGGGCGGTTGCCGTATCCCGCAGCGTGGACAAACTCGCTCAGATCCGCGCCACCTACCGTGGCACGAATCGCATAGAGACTCTGCAGGGAGACGTGGGCTCCGATGAGCTCGCGGAAGTTCTGCGGGACTCGACCGTCAGCCGCTTCGGCAAGCCGGATGCGGTGGTTGCGTCACTGAGCGCTCACGAGGCGGATGTCCCGATGCGTATCCTCGACACCTCGACTGAACGGTTGCGAAGGGCATTCGATACCAACTTCTTCACGCATGTGACGGCGGCGCGGGCGCTCATTCCGGCGTTGGCCCCGGGCGGCGTGTACGTCGGGATCAACGGGGGGCTCGCGGATTTCGTGATCCCCAACCGAGGCCAGCTGTCGATGACGCAGAGCGCGCTGCGCACGCTCTACGCCGTTCTTGCTCAGGAAGCGCAGGATGAGAAGGCCCAGGGCCTGAAGGCTCAGGTGCGCCTGCTGGGCCTGTATGGCCTGGTGGCCACGGAAGAGCAGCGCCGGCAGCCGAACGACGGTCAGATCCCCGACACTCAGGTCGGAGCGCGTGTGGCTCAGATCATCGCGCAGCCCCGGGCATTCCCCGGGCCGGTCCTAGCGCTCAAGGCGAAGAGGTACTCCTGAGGGTGCGGCAGGCGGCGCACCGGCGTGCCGCCCCGCTACTTGCCTATGTCCTGGTGCGGCTGGCTGGTCGGCGGAGGTCCGCCTGGACCCACCGGCGGTGGTGCATTCTTCAGCTCGTTGGCGCGCGCGACGATGTACGCGCGAATCTCCTTGGTATCGTCGGGCTTCAGAGCCTCGGCGAAGGAGGCCATGCCGCGTTCGGCAAGAATGCCTTTCAGCACGACCTGGTCGAACCCCTCCTGCGTGTGCAGCAACGGCGTGCGAGTCAGATCCGGGAAGTTCGCTCCGCGGGTTTGCCCTCGCTCACCGTGGCATGCCGCGCAATACTTCGTGTATTTCTCGTTGCCTGCCTGCACGACATCGGCCGAGGCGGTCGCCGATGGGGGCGCCAACGGCAACGGCGTGAAGTCCTTCTCCGGCGGCAATTGCACCTTGCCGTCGAGACCGAACACCAGCATGCGCGAGTAGTTGGGAGCGTAGTAGCCGCCGAGGGTGTTGCCGCCAACACTCGCTGCGATGTACTGCTTGCCGTCCAGCTCGTAGCTGATCGGAGCGGCGAGCACTGCCGTTTGAACCTTCATGCTCCAGAGCTTCTCGCCGCTGCGCGCATCGTAGGCTCGGACCTCCTGTGAGCTGCCGCCGCCCTGGAACACGAGGCCGCTCGCCGTGGCGAGCGCACCGCCCGTCGGGCCCTGGTTCTGCTCGCCCTTCCAGACCTGCTTGCCCGTCACAGGATCCACTGCCTGCAGATAGCCGACGAACTGGCGCGGCACATCCGGGTGATCGCGGTAGAAGGTGACCTGCGCGCCGAAGTCCAGACCGAGGTTGTAGCCCACCGGATTCGGAGCGAAGGAAGGATCCGCCACCATCGGGAAATAGGCGAGCTGCGTCGGGACGTAGAGCAGGCCGGTGCGCGGATCGAAGGCGTTCGAGTGCCAGCCGTGGGCGCCTTGTACTCCCGGCGCGAGGTTGAACGGCTCGCCCACAGGGAAGCGGGCCTCCGGCTTGACGCGCGGCCGCCCGGTCTTCATGTCCACGCCATCGGCCCAGTTCACCTCTGTGAACGGCGTGGCGCGCAGCAGCTTGCCCGT
>FTJO01012605.1_pt1 | contig 13385 bp, 4 predicted proteins | sample 1658761 | NCBI WGS metagenome assembly FTJO01 (sample SAMEA3914852, study PRJEB12502) | metagenome | biome: forest; material: soil | place: USA | collected 2011-06-22 | depth 0.3 m | reverse complement strand
GGGGGGAATCGAACCCCCGACATTCAGCTTGGGAAGCTGGCGTTAAATAATGAATTTCAGCGACTTAGGATACAATTCACATCCTGACGGCACCTAGACGATCTTAATCACCAGGTGCCAGCTCGAGCAACCGATCAAGCACCCTCCTGGCGTCATCTGCGGCGGGGGAGGCCAGATCAGCTTCGGTGATGCCAATCAGGCTTCGGACATCCTTGCCGAGACGTTCGACGTGCGGAGCGAATTTGGATTCGTCGGGCAGGAGAGCCATCGCCGCGGCGAGCTCACCAAGAGCAAACAAGACGGTGACCCATGCTTCAATCATGTCGATGGGCAACTCTTGATATCGCGGATCGATGGCTAGCTTCTTGATCGGCGCGTCCTGACCAACAAAGAAGGCGGCAAGCACGCGGACAATGAGGCGGGGCCAGCCGGTCTCAGTTTCATCACAGGCGAGGCGATCCCGATGTCCCAGAAGAAGGAGCAACCAAAGCCTGAGGCGGAACACATGGTTGGCCCCAATGGCGCCGGCCCCGGCCTGAGCCAGGACGGTCTTGCGATAATCGGCGACGGCCTTCTCGATTTGGTGAGCGTCGAAGATGACCCGCGAGCGGTGGCTCTCGGCCCTATTTGCTGACGCGCCAGCTGGAGAACGCCGAGTCGGCGCGCCGCCGTTCGCGACGCCAGCTTCGTTCCCCTCGCGAACTTGATCTTCCTCGAGAAGACCCTCGTACGAGGGACGTTCACCGCCGGAAACAAGGTCGCTCAAGAAGCTTCGCATGACATCGACGCTGCTGCCGGCAAGAGCATTCCGTGCTCCGACACCACCATGCCCCTGTCCTTCCGGTGGCGGCGTTCGGACTCTCAAGAAGGCTTCGTAGCCAAGTTGGACAGGCAGCTCGGCCTCTGCAGACGAGCGCCCTTTGGGTCCCAGCCGACGCGGAATTGCGAGTGCAGTCTGCTCCTCTTTGTCGGCGCGTTCGAGCAGGTCGAGGAGACTGAGGAGCCTCATGTCCAGAGCGCCAATTTCCGGCAGCGCACTCGTCACCCGGTCGACGCTCAGGGCGTTCCTTTCCCGACGCCGCAAACGCAGACCTTCTTTGTGCGCAATGATTGCAACTCCGGAATTCCCGTTCGGGCCCGACGCGCGGGCAAACTTGGCTCCCTCCCCCGCACCATCGATGGTCGATGTCAGAGAGCCATCCGAAGCTCGCCAAGCGGTGGGAGCGATGCGGCCGACCGGCTCCAGTTCGGGTTCCTTCAGCAATTCGATCGTGACGTTCATAGGGTCGAGTCCCGTCGCTGGCCGCCAAGTCAGTCGATTGAATTCCATCTCGAACGAGCCGGGCGATCTCGCGGCAGGGTCCTCCAGGGGCAATGGCGCCTCGACTGCCAGTGGCGGAATATCGGAAGCGGCCAAAGCCGGACCGGAGAGAGCCTTGTCGAGCTTCAGATCCGAGACAACTGTCCCTTCTGGGACCCGCCTGTACAGGCACGCCTCAGCGTTTTGGCCCTTTCGGCCCGGAAGGCCCATTGCTGCGATAGTGCAGTTGGCGCTCCCCGAAAGGACGTGATCGAACCCGCCTCCCGTCGCGATCACGAGCTTCGCGTGGCTGAACCGCTCGGCGGGCGAAGCCTCACCAGGAACCAACTCCTTCACTTCGACATCCAGATCTCCAAGTGCTTCCACCGGGAACCGTTGCCGGCCTGTTTGGATCAGCACGACCGTGTGGCCGGGCTTGAGGGTTTGGATAAGTGCGCGAAGGGCCAAGAGGCCATCGTCCCAGTAGGGGCTGATCACCACCAGTTGGTCGATGCGGGTATCGTCAACTTCGAAAGCAAAACGATCGATGATTGACAGCTCTTGCCGGGCCTCATTGGCGATGAAAGCGAGCTTGCTTCCGTCCGCTAGTGTCCAGCTCCGCTCGGGTGGGACGTCCTGGGCGTCAGCCAACCACGGCGTTCGTGCCTCCAGCCAGGTGAAGGCGTCCCTGACTGGCCCCTGCTCCTCCTCGACCAAATCAGCCAGATAATTCCAGACCGCAACCGCGAACGCACGCTCAGGGCTTGGCGCGCCGGTGCACTCGACCTGCGTCACCACCTCCCGGTTTCCGGCGATCCCAGCGGATGTCGCATTGGCCGAGCCGACAACAATTCGAGCGCCGTCACGCCCGACCTGAAAAACGATCTTTGGGTGGAAGACCCCGGACCCATGCGGTGGCGTGTGGACGACATAGTCCTCCCCGGCTTTGGCGGGTAACGCCCCGCCGTCTGCAAGAGCGAGGGAGACCATGCCGGAGTCGGCCAAAAGCACGATGTTGCCCGCCCCCGCACCGAAAAATTGGGGCGCCAGCACCTGCTCGAACGCTGTGAACTCGACCCCAAAGGTTGTGACAATCGTGCTGTGAAAACCGCGCGGCGTCAGCTTTCGGGTAAAGCAATCGTAGAGCTTCATGAGAGCTCACTGAGCAAGTCTGAGCCGCGGGCCGTCAGCCCGGCGCCGCCAAGGAGTCGCAAGTCTTCGAGAAAGGTGATTGCAGGCCCAAGCCTGGGCGTCGTCAGAACCGGACCGTAGCTGGCCCGATATCTCAGACGTCCATCGTCCGCCTCGAAGAGGAACGTGTAATCTCTTTGGCGTGCGAACTTCACCATCGCGACTTGCGAGTGACGTCTGATGACCCGCTCCGCGAGCAGCTCGCCGATCACCTCGCTCAAGCTGCCCTCTGCGCGCTCCGCCAAGAACGAAAGCTCGCTGTTGATCGAGCGGTTGAACACTCTTGGATCAGTCTTCGGAAACAGGTTCTGGATCGCGTGCTGGAGGTCAGGTCGCGCACGGACTCGGTTCTCGACAGCGCCAATCAAGGTGATTGCCGATGCAACGGCTTGTTGGGGAAGACCGACCACCGGTAGGCGTGTGAGGGGCGAGGCCAGCGCAGAGGGATCATCGACACCAAGGTCGGCCACGAACCTCGACCAGGGCGTATTCTCTCTGCCAGGCAATGACGCGATCGCGCGCTCGGTTGAGACAGCGACGAGCTCACGGAACGTCAGCCCCTCGCCTCCCCGAAGGGCTTCGGTTGAGAGTCTAAGAAGGACGGCGAAGGCAAGCTGCAGCAGATCGTGAGCCTGATAGGCTTCCCACTGCAGGCGCTCGGGCTCCAACGCATCGCCAAACGACGCCGGAGCGGCACCGAAGAGCTCCCACCTCACCTGGTCGGCGGATGGCTTGTCGCCGATCCTTTCGGCTACCATCAGCAGGAGTTGAAGCGTCCTGCATCGCACCGCATCCTGCTGCCCCGGAGCGTCATGGAAGCCAAAGAGCGCGTTGAGATAGATCGAAGCCTCTGAGGAGTCAGGGTCGATGCGCGACGGCAGGATGCCGTGAAGCGTGGCCAGATCCGACCGTCGGACGACGGCGCTTTCGATGGCGGCCAGAATGAATTCCTCGCGCTGGTGGCCGATGCTCTCAGCGAATGCAGCAGCCAACGGCAGGCCCAGGTGCGGTGTTGGCACCCAGATTTGGTTTCGCTCATCCTCGGCCTGTCCGAGTAGGCCCAACTCGAGCATCTGAGTGGCGTAGGCGCCGCCGTAGACCCCCATGCGCTGTTGAAGGTAGAGGCTGCTCCCCGACGTTTCGGTGGCCGCCGCGAAGTCTATGAGATCTTCGCCCTTGGCGGCATGAAGCCGACCGCCGGCCCAATCCACGCCAGCGACGCCGATTTCATCGCCCGCGTCCGCGGCCGCGAGTGCGTGGAGCGCCTCCGCGCGGCGAACCCATCTCCGCCACACTGTGGCATCGGTGTTTCCGCCAGATCGCTTGGCATAGGCCGCGGTCAGCCAGGCATAGAGCCCGTAGGGCCGAAGTCGCAGAGTGACGTTGCTGATGCCCGGCAGGAGGTCCTGATAGAGGTTGATCCCGCTGGTTTGGAGGCCAAGCGGATCGAGACCACGTTTATCGGCCGGTTCTGTCCATTCGGTCGACGGCGCCGCCACGGTCTATTCGATCGACTTCTCGATGAACCCGAGGGTGTTGGCGTTTTCGATGAGTGTTCGCACCTTTGCACGCTCGAGACCTGTGGGAACCTCCGCCTCGATCTCGAGCCTGAGCTTCACCTCGGCGCCCGGCAGCGTCGTGAGTTGCTCGACGATCGCCTCGACAATCTGATGGATGTCCTTCGCGGGCCGTTCCGCCGAGATCATCACCGTTCCGGTGAAGCGGGTCGGCCTTTTCTCGGTCGGGGGTGTGACAGGCGTGCCTTCAGTTGGCTGCTCACCGACACCAGACGCTCCTTCGCCCTTCTCTCCCTGGTCACCGGTCGGCCCAGGTTGCGCCGGCGGCGGGCGGTGCGCTTCGGCCACATCGAGCTTCACGATCAGGCTATCGCTATCGATGACCACGGCGGCATTGGGGGCTTTCTCGATTGCCAACCCCAGGTAGGTGTCCGATTTCTCGTCCCATCGCTCGGCATAGGCGAAGGGGCCGGGCAACATGCCGCTCACGGCCGCCTGCACGGCTCTGATCAGGACTTCCTGATTCTTCAGTCGCGGCAGGTAGATGTAACGATTGAGGTACTCTCGCAGATCCTTCAGCGACAGGTGCGGCTTGCCATTCCAGATGTATTTCTTGAGATCGCGATCGAGGCGCGTCGGCCCGAGTTCTGTGAGCAAGCCTTCTTCGGCCACGAGCTTCTTGCTCGCCCTCGCCAGAAGCCCATCCTGCGCGGGAATCTTGCCAGACACCCACTCCACGTCGGCCTGCGCGCTCTCCTGCGCAGGATAATGGAGGTAGCACCAAGCCTCTTTGAGGCGCGTCCTCATCGTCTCGTTCGCTTCGGCCAGCTTCGCCTTGGCAAGTGCGCTGTCGCTCTGGGTGAGGTTCAGGCGGTCGGTGTCGCGAACGATCTCGCCCCAGGCCAACGCCGAACGCACGGCGTCTTTCAGGTTGTCGAGGTGGCGGGCGTCCGCGGCGATGAAGACCAGCATATTGCGATAGACGCGCGGCGTGCTGGCGCGCTGCATCAGGATGTCTTTGGCCTCGGCCAGCGCCTCAGAGCCGTCGCGCCCGTTGTGGGGATGGGCGACGCCCAGCACCACGGCCCGCACGCCGCCAGATTCATCGGGGACTTCGGCCGACGACGCGGGCGCAACCTGCACGGCGTCGAAATGCCCCCGATCCGCCAGACTGTTCACATACTTGCTCAGCTCACCGTCGATCGTCATCAGGACGAGCGCACTCTCGATCTGGGCCGCACGGTCGGCCGCGATCCGGTTGAGGCTGGCCGACATTGAATACCAGTAGCGACCGAGGTCGGCGTGCATGAACTTGGCTTGGTTGGTCAGGCGCCGAAGGGCATCGCCGAAGATCGCCGGGCGCTCGCCGGGCTGCACCACGCCGAGATTGATCTGCTTGTCGTCGAGCCCCGTGTTCTGCTGCTGATGGGTCGGCGCCGTCCCCATGAAGATCGCGCGGGCGACCCGTCTGGTCGCCGAGTAGCGGTTCAGGTTTGGCGCCGCCTGGTCGATCTTGTAGGGCGTCGACGTCAGGCCATCGACATCGCCGGCGATGATCGACTGCCAACTCACGTCGAGATAGTGCAGCAACTCCGGCTCTACACGCGGTGAGCTGACCGCAACACTGCCCGGCATGATCATCACCGAGGGATCGCCGTTCATCCAGAGCTCGTGAATGGCCTGCGCCATCAAGCGCAGCACGCCGCGCGTACGCTGGAATTTCTCAAGCGATCCCCAGGTCGTATAGAGCTGATCAAACAGCTCGGGATGGATCGGATAAGCCTTCTCCAGCTTGCGCCTGTAATCCTCGTCCGCACAGCCCTGCGGGAAGTCGTTGGCGTTTTCGCGATAGAGCTTGGCGAACTGCTTCAGCGTGTTGTCACGGTGATGGAACTTGTCGCCGGGAATCTCCTTGAACAACCGCCGCCGGACGATCTCATAGCTCTCTTCCTGGCTCGCCGGTCGCCATGAGGACTCGACCCGGCTGAAGGTCTGTTTGAGGCGGACCAGCGCCTCCTGGCCGCCTTCGCCACCAACTTCGATCTGGGACGCCGGCAAGGAGGCGACCAGCAGCGTCTTCGGGCTGGCTTTTACCGCCTCAGTGAGCGACTGGACGAACGACAGGTTCGCATCGAACGAGCCCGACGGTAGTCCTTCGACCCGGTAGATCTGGCGCAGATAAGCGACCCATTCGTCGATCAGGATCAGGCACGGTGCGTATTTGTTGAAGATCGCTTCGAGCATGGCGGAGCCCGGCGCAATTCCGCTGGCATCGTTCTCGGCGATCATGTCGAAGGCCTCGGCCCCGCCAAGCTGCCAGGCCAGTTCGCCCCAGGTCGTGCGAATTTTGCGGCCGCCCTCGGCGTTGAGGACATCCTGTGGCCCCCGGGAGGTGCCGACGAGTACAGCGCGATTGATGCGCTGGGGCACACTGAGCCCATGTTTTTCGAGCAACTGGTCCAGTCCGGGCAGGTCCTGGACCGGCGCGGAGCCCGCCATGTGATAGAGGGCGAGCATCGAGTGGGTCTTGCCGCCTCCGAAATTGGTCTGCAGCTCGACCACGGGGTCGCCGCCACTGCCGGAGAGTCGCTTGGCGGCGCCGATGAGAAGCGCACTCAAGCCCTCGGTTAGATAGGTGCGGCTGAAGAACTGCCGCGCATCGCGATAGTCGGCAGGCGCGCTGCCCGAATGCACCTTGGCGAGATCTGCCGCGAACTCGGCCTGCTGGAACTCGCCGGTGGCCACGTCCTGGTGTGGCTCGACCACGTCCCGCCAGGGGAGCAGGCCGGCCACGGTCTCGACCGAGATCTCCAAGCGCTGAGTCTTGCGGCGTTCCTCATTGCGCTGAAGTTCGGTGAACTTTGTGCGCAGGATCGTGTCGCGCATCTTGGAGAGCTGCTCGGCAGTCTCACCCGCGCTGATCGCTTCCATCAGACGACGCATCGAGTCGAGCGCGCGTTCAGCGTCGTCATAGGTGAAGGTCTCATTGTGCGAGAGCTTGTTGCGGACATCGCCCAGCTCATTCACCAGCGATCGTTCCGCGCGGCCGAGCACGGTCCTGAACGCATCATTCCAGAACCGATCCATCGCGTTGAGCAACGCGGCCTGATCCCAGCCAACAGCGCCGTCGCTGTTAGGACGCAAGTTCGGAAGTTTCTCCAGGACCTGGACTTGCCAGTGTCCTTTGAGTGAGCTTTCGAGCCTCTTTTCGACGAAGGGAATGAGTGCCGCTGGGAGCAGCTCCATTCCCTCGAAGACATACTGACGCGTACTCTTGGCCACGACGCTCCTCCTCAGAGATCTAATCGGATCTGCCGATCGCCGCCTGTGTCATGGATTGTCGCTGCCTGACGTGTAAGCTCCGTCCAGTCGGCGATCAATGCGTTGTAAGCGGTCGCTTCTTTCGCATCCTTCCGTTTATTGGCGCTGATATCATAGAGGCAGTAGGCGAGATCCTTCACGGCTTCGGCTCTTGTCTCTATCTTCTTCAGCAGGACGGCGGTGCCGTGCGATGTGCCGTCCTTCTCGTGCTGCCGGACCAGATATTGGAGGCACTCCCAGACAGTCAGGTGACGATCACTTCCCGGTTCCCAATCGTCGTCTAACTCATCGCGTGACAGAATGCGCACCCGACCGGCTGCACTATGGACAATCCCTGCATGCTTAGCGCTCTCCACTGAAATTCCGCGCGCCGTGGCGATATTGTTCGCTGTGCCGTAATCACCAGCCTTCAACCCATTCTGCTCGAACCAAGTAATCGCAAAGCGGGTGTCGGCATCAAACTCTCCCTGGATGCCGCCCAGGTACTCATCGAGTTCCCGGTTGATGAGCTGGAGCGCGGTCTTCACGCTCATCGGGTGGTCGCCCGACTCCAGTACTGCCTCATATCGCGAGAAGACTCCCATGCCGGGGCCGATCGCCGATTGTGGCATATCAGCTGGAGCGATGTTTGCCGCTTGAAGCTCGGCGATGGCCGGGGGGAGTTCACGCTTCAAATCACGGATGAACTCCGCGCGAGTGATAACCTCGGCAGAAGCTTCCTTCTTGCGGCAGACGAGGATCACAGAGTTGGCGAGCGCATTGGAACCAGCTGCTCGCATACGATTGGCGAGCTCGGTGCGCAGTGGCCAGGTCCGCACGACCGAGTACCCCGCCTCAAAGACTGCCCGAAGAAAAGTTGCCCATCCGGTCGAGCTGATTCCTTCTTGATCGATCTCACTCTGCTTGAACGCATAGTATATAGCGGCAGGGTAGAATTCAGAAGATTGCAAGACCATTTTGGAAATAGCGCTTGTCATGCCGTTAAGGAAGAAAGCTTCCGCCGCTTCCTTATTACCGTGGCGATATGGAGTCGCGACGAGCTCATCTGATTTGGGCGTCGCCAGTAACGCGAAAAGATCCGGATAGATTTCCTTTAGGCTTCTTTTCATCCACACGAAAAGAAAATCCGACAGATCCGCATATCCTATGTTATCATAGTATGGCGGATCCGTTGAAATTACCTTTCCTTGAGAAATAGTCTGAACCGATGCGTTTTCCTGGGTAATAGATCCGGCAACAGATGAAGGTAATGCCGAAATGGCGAGTGCGATCCATTCAATACTTGGGGTCCATGCTCCTGACGAAGCCCCAAAAACATTCCCCTCACCGAAATCCCACGTCATTGGAATAGCTTGGCGAGCGAAAGTGTTTCTCAATTGTAGTTTAGACGGGCTGGAATCCCAGGTCGCAATAGTTGAGTTTCGATCGGCGACCTTATTGACGGCCATCGCTAAATACACGCTTACAGCTTCAGAATATGCGCTAGCTCCCTGGCCACCATCACGAAGCGGGCGGAGATCATCGGAGAGGCCAGCCTCGCGAGCGTCTTTCTCGATCTCAATTCGTGCCTCATGCACAAGCTCGCTAAATGTATTCAATGCTACAAGTTGGCGATCCGTGAACAGATCGCCGAACGTCTTCATGCCATAGTCTGGCGGTGTGAATGCTCGCCGATCCGGTGACAACAACATTTCGGGCCGCCAGGAGGGTTTTGCTGAAGTAGCGATGTCAACGTGGTCCTGTGTCGGTTCCACGTAGATGCGTTCCCTATTTCCCTCGGCCACAATTGCGGCTAGCGCCTGCCCCAAGCCGCCATGCGATGCAGCTCTCACATGAGCCATGGTGATCGCCGTATCTGAAAGAATGCAGCGGAAGTTGGCCCCACGGCCGGCTTTGGTACCCTCCTTCGCTGCTGCGATCTCTGCCTTGGTCCCGCCAGTCCGGATTCGATAGCTTATGGTCTTCGCCGCCTTGTCGACGACGGGCTCGATCCATGCTTCCTTTCCTGGCCTAGAGCTCAGTAGGAAGCTGGACGCGATCGGCACTTGCACGTTGGAAAAGGCAGGGTCGGGGCTGGGCACCGTGCGTACCCAGATCCACGCGATCACCGTTGCCTTACCGCCCCCGTACTTTTTTGGCAGGTCCACCTGGGGGTAGAGTTTCCCGATGCGCTCCCACGCCTTCTGACGCATCCATGCGCCATAGTACTTCACGTCCTCCGCCAGCCCTCCCGCGTTCCGGTAGAAGGTTCGATCCTTGGCCCCCGGATGAACAGGCGGCTTGTCCGTGAAGAGCGGCGGGATTTCGATCATCGCCTTCCCAATCATGACCGCGACCGGGTTCAGGTCTGAGCCGTAGGCGGGTAGGCCTAAGCGTTGCGCTTCGAGCGGGATCGAACCGCCACCGGAGAACGGATCGTAGATCGCCGGTAGCTTGCCATCGCAGCTCTTGCGGATTTCAGCTCGCGCGCGCTCCAGCACCTCTTCGTTGGTCGAGTTCTCCCATTTCACCAGCTCTTCGATGATATCGAAAAGCCGCTTTCGTTCGACCTCAACGGCCTCCGGCGTGGGGAACCTGTCTGGATCACTTGAAGGGTCATCAACGAGCTGGGCAAACAGGACGGCGCGACACGCCGCTAGCGGACGCCGCGCCCACCACAGGTGCAGAGTGGACGGATGCCCGTGCCGGATCGACTTCTCCCGTGCGGACGCCGCATTGATCGCTTCGAGAGGGATCGCGACTTCGATGAGCTTCTTCTTGATGTTATTCGTTGAGGTCATAGACCAGCCTGTACGTCGCGGGGTGAAGGGTGATCTCGCCGCCTTCGCGAAGCTCGCGCAGGTGGCTTCCCGTCATCTCGGCGGGCTCACCTTCGGGACTGAGGAGAATGAACGAGTAGACGTCTGGCCTCTGGTCGAGCAGGCCCCAGACATCTGCTTCGATCTGGAGCGGCTCGCGCTCCAGGCAATGCTCCCTCGGAGAATAGTGACGCAGGACCTCGCCGTTCGATGAGCGGCGTTCCCAAGGAAATTTTGCACCTGCGACGCGGGCGATCCAACTCCCGTCGGAATGGAAGAACCGGTCGTCGCCATCGGCCTTGTAGCCCAGGGCGAGGGCGAAGCGCGCCATGACGCTCGGCCGCGCCGGCTTCGGAGCAGCTCGAGGCTTGGTGATGACCTCAGAGTCAATCAGTTCGCTAGCCAGCGCCTCCGGTTCCGAATCGGGATTGGCCGCCTCTGATGGTTCATCCGCTTCGAACACGTCCAGCACATTCCCGGGTGGCTCGGCTTCGACCACGCCGACGTCCTCATCTTCACTCTGGCGCAGACCGTGCGCGGGGGGGGCTAATTCGGCTATATTGTCGGTGTTATCGACTTGCGCATCGGTCACGGCGGTGGCGGCGGCGGGCTCCGGACCGAGCGTGAAGTTCTCCTCGAGATAGGCCTTGATATCCTCCGGCGACCTCTCGAACGCGTACGCCAGCGCAGCCCGAATTTCCGCGCTCAGGCTCTTCCCAATCTCCTCAGGCACGCGCTTGGCAAGCTTGGCCTTCGACAACGGGCCGACGAACAGCTTGCCATCGAGCCACAGGACGTCCGTGAGCCGCGCCGTGCCGGCCGGGACACCGTCGAGATAGGGAATGACCTCCAGTTTGGGCGCCGTAACCCAGCTTGTCCGCGTGATCGCGGTCGCGAGAGCCTGCACACGCTCGGATTCGGCAGGATCAGCAAGCTCGATCCGTCCAAGCTGAGTCCCGAACGCTGTCAGCCAAGGGCTCCGGCCTTCCGGGCCGGCGAGCAACGACGGTTGGCTGAACCTCTCTTCAACGAGGTCCGACAGTGCTGGCAGCGCCGAGAACGGCGGCGTTTGCACGATTTCCGCCGGCAGTCGCTGAAGGTCTGCGGCCTTGCGTTTGACCCAGTCGTGCAGGTGACTCCACCGGAACAGGGTCTGCATGCTCAGCGCGTAGGCGAGCGTGTCGACGGGAACCCATTCGCCCAACAGGTTCACCCAATGACCGCGCTCCTCCCAGATGCGGGTCGGATATCGGACTAGCAAGGTCCGGACGCGGCGGGCGTCATCCGTCGAGAGGGCCTTTCCCGAGGGCAGTGTCCCTAGCCATTGCAGCGCCAAGTCAGCAGATGGACGTTCGGCGACACCGATGCGCCGCCACATGCTGAGATCGAGCACCGAGGCCCGGATTACCGCGGCTCCGGGAACGTCCTCTTCGTCGCCGGCGAGGAACACGCCGCCCGCCATCAGCCATGTGCCGTCCTGCGCGAGGATCAGCTTCTCGGTCTTGAAGGCATCCTTGATGTTCTGGGTGTCCCCTGTGGAGCAACCGTCAAGCATCTGGTCGAGGCGGCGATACCATTTCTCGACCTCATGCGCCGGAGCCTTTTCGGATTTCGCCAAGGCGCGGAGTCGGTCGAGCAGACGACCGGGTCCGCTCGGCGTGCTGCGGACGCCGAGCAGGTCGAGCAGCGGGCGCGTCGTATCCCGGTCGAGCAGCCCATGCACGAAAGGCTCGATGTCGATCAGAGATTCCGTTCCGGGCGTTCTGCGCAGCAGGTCCGTCGGAAGCCGAATCACGTCGCGTGTGTCCGGAAGACAAGGCTTGCCCCTTAGTTTCAGCAGCCAATCCGCCAGCAAGGGCTCCGAAGTGATGGATCGTGTCGATCCCGTGGTCGCGACCTGCGACAGGCGCGCGCTCGACGCCCGCGCCCAGTAGCTGTCGCGCTGTTGCAGAATCCGCGCGGCAACCCTCGCCCATATCCGCGGGTCGGTCTTCGACACCGCCTCCCAATGCCTCCAGTAATCGGCTGAGAAGTCCCAATCGTCGATGACGAAACTGTCCGTGACGTAGGGATAGTAGACCGACCCACGCAGCCCCCGCGCCTGCGCCTCCGTCGTGACCCGCTGCCGCCCGTAAATGCTGCCCCGCTTCGAGATCAGAGGCACAAACGTCTGGAGTCCAGAGCGACCGGAAGACACCCATCGCAGCCAATCCTCCCGCGAGCAGGACTTGAAGTCCGTTACATAGTCGGCGTGCAGGAGCTGCGTCTGCTGAACCGCCTGCGGCAGCAAATCCTCGAGCGCACCGTCTTCGTCGAACAGGATCGCCTTGGCGATTGGTCGGAGCTTCAAGTCGGCGCAAACATACCGGAAGGAGTCTCCGATGGCGGCGCCAAGCTTGGCTGCGATCTGGGCGAGCTGGACGCATTCGGTCAACTTAGGCTGGGCCGAGCCGAAATAGTCCGCGGCAACTCGCTCGATCACGGCATTGACGTCGCTCGTGTCGTCCAAGCCGACCTCTTCGAGCACAGCGAAGGCAGCCTGGACGGGGTCGTTCCGACCGCCGGCGCCCTCGGTCTTGTCGCGCCTCTGCTCGGCGAGGAAGCGGGGCCAATTCTGATTCAGGACGATCAGATGGCCGGCGAGGAATACCCAATCTTCCTCCGACTGCAGCAGCTTCTTCTCGCCAAGCCGCACCACCTCGGACGCCGAGTAGAGGACCTCTTTGCCCTGGACGGGCACAATTCGCAGCCGGTCGGCGTCTTGGCATTGCCAGCTCGTCACCTCGGGCGCGATGTAGGACCACAGGTTCAGCAAATGACGCCAGGTCGACGGCCGAGGGAGATGGTTGGTGCGCAGCCTCTGAAGGAGATCGGCCTTCGAGAATTCCTCAACCAGATTCCAGCGAACGAGCTTGTTCCGGTCTCTAACCGACACGTGCTGACACAGCGCCAGCCGTGCCCCGGCGTCGAGCAAGGCCATCGCCTGGTCAGCTGGCCAGATGTCGAAAATCTGCTGCGGAACGACAACGGCGCCCTTGGCGGTGACGAGCTCACCTTCTTCAGTGAGCACGATCGGCCGATCACCGACGGCGTCCTCAAACGCAAGCTCAACAATCGCGGCGCAAGACCCTTCGAGCGAACTGACCTCACGGTCTACGTCGGGTAGCAGTCCATAGGCGTCAGCGCGGTCTCGTGGGCTGGTCTTCGTCTGTTCGAGCCACTCCGACATCGCGCTCGCGGCAAGCTCGCCGGCGCGCT
>FTJO01000003.1_pt2 | contig 13424 bp, 10 predicted proteins | sample 1658761 | NCBI WGS metagenome assembly FTJO01 (sample SAMEA3914852, study PRJEB12502) | metagenome | biome: forest; material: soil | place: USA | collected 2011-06-22 | depth 0.3 m | reverse complement strand
TTCCAATGAAGATCAAACACGCGATCCACAGGTCGCAGGTGTTTCTCCGGGTGCCGATGGCAGTCGAGACACCACTGCATGGTCAAGGGTGCCGTGCGAGCCGTCAGGGGCATCGTGTCGATCTCCCCGTGGCAGCTTTCGCACCCGACGCCCTTCGCAATGTGGATGCTGTGGTTGAAGTAGACGAAGTCGGGAAGCTTGTTCAGGCGCTTCCAGCGCAGCGGCGCGCTGCCGCGGAACGCCGCAACCAGGGGCGCAAGGGACACCTGATCGGTGTAAAGCTGGGAGTGGCAGGTCATGCACGTCGAGATCGAGGGCATGCCTGCGAATGCGGACTCGTCCACCGAAGAGTGGCAGTAGCGGCAGCGAATGCCGTCATCGCCGACGTGGTGCTTGTGGCTGAAGGGCACAGGCTGCTCAATCGGATCGTTCAGCCCCGCTGGATACGCCATCACCGCACGCCACAGGAGAACGCCGGTCGTCGCGGCGAGTACCACCCCGATGAGGCCCAGTTGAAACAGGAATCCGAAGCGTCTGTGAAATAGCTGCGCCACAACAGGTGGCCGCAAACTTCATGCCCAAGCCCGGCAGCGCCGGCATCGAGCGCGGCTCGGCCGTGAGCGCGGCTCGATCGCGCGATCAGCTCGAGGGCTGCACGTGGATATCCGGGAACTTCTCCTCGTAGAACGCGAGCCGTCCCTTCAGGGACTGATGCTCTTCGAACGGCTCCTCGTAGGACCAGACGGCGTCCTTCAACCGCTTGCCATCGATGTTGAGATCGAAATAGTGCGCGGTGCCCTTGAACGGGCATTGAGTGGTGGTGCTCGAGGGCTCGAGCTTCTCCATGGCCACCGCGGAGCGCGGAAAGTACAGCCGCGCCGGATTCCCGTCCTCCTCGACTCGAATCACATCCTGCGAATCGGCGATGCGCTCATTCCCGATCTGTACTTCTGCCCCGCCGCTGACGGGCATTTCCTTGACTTGATGGTCCGGCCATTTCTGATGTCCCGGGGACTTCATGTTTGCGCTCCTGGTGAAATTGCTAACTCTTGGGGTGGTGGCCTGGAAGCACCGCGCTCAGCAGCTCCTTGGCTGTTCCCAACACCGTGCCACTCTCATGGGGATCTCCCTTCATGAGCATATCCATGAATTTGCGCGCCTGATCGAGCGTGATGTGGGAAGGAAGTGGAGGGACTTCGGGGTCTGTTTTGACCTCGAGCACGATCGGCCGATCGGAGCTCAGTGCCTGTGTCCACGCGCCCGCGAGGGTACCCGGGTCTTCCACATAGATGCCACGCAACCCGATGAGCTCAGCAAAGCGGTGATAGGGGACATTCGGAATCTGCTGGGTCGCGTCGAACTTGGGATTCCCCTCCATGACGCGCTGCTCCCAGGTCACCTGGTTCAGATCCTCGTTGTTGAATACGCAGATGACGAAGGTCGGGTTGGCCCATTGCTGCCAGTACTTGGCGACCGTGATGAGCTCGGCCATGTTGTTCATCTGCATGGCGCCGTCGCCGACGAGTCCGATGACGGGACGGTCAGGGTGGGCGAACTTGGCAGCGATCGCGTACGGCACGGCAGCCCCCATGGAGGCAAGGCCGCCGGATAGCGAGCACATCATTCCGCGGCGAATCTTCAGATCCCGCGCGTACCAGTTGGCGCAGGAGCCAGAGTCACTCGTGATGATGGCCATCTCGGGCAGACGGGGGGAGAGCTCCCACACGACGCGCTGCGGATTCACAGGGTCGGCGCTGACGTGCGCGCGATGCTCCGATTCCTTCCACCACGCCGCGACATTCTTTTCGACGGTCTCCCGCCAAGATCGACTCGCCTTTGGCTTCAGCCGTGGCAGGAGCACGCGGAGCACCTCCGCACTGTCGCCGACGAGGTTGACCTCCATCGGATACCGGAGACTGAGCATCTCCGGATCGATGTCAATCTGAACGGCCCGGGCGGCGCCTTCCTTGGGCAAAAACTCGGCATAAGGGAATCCGGAGCCGATCATCAGCAAAGTATCGCAGTCGCGCATCAGCTCCCAGCTGGGCTTGGTGCCCAACAGGCCGATGCTGCCGGTGACCCACGGCAGCTCATCGGGGACCACGGCCTTGCCGAGGAGGGCTTTCGCAACCCCAGCGCCCAACCTCTCGGCTGTCTGGATCACTTCATCGGTCGCGTGCAAGGCTCCACCGCCTACGAGGATCGCGACCCTCTCACCGGCATTCAGGACGTCCGCGGCGCGCTGCAGATCATCCTCCCAGGGTACGACTCGGGGCGCTCGGTACCCTACTCCTGAGTGCAGGGTCCCGTGCTTGCGCGGCGGAGGCTCGTACTCCTCCTCCTGGAGATCGTTCGGGATGACGATCGCCGTCACGGTGCGCCTGGAGACGGCAATCCTGACCGCGCGGTCAACCAGGTGTCGTACCTGAGGTGCGACACTCGCTTGCTGGACGAACGCGCCCGCGACATCCTTGAACAGACTCACCAGATCCAGCTCCTGCTGGTAGTGTCCCCCAAGTCCGGCGCGCGCCTGTTGCCCCGCAATCGCCAGCACCGGCATGTGATCCAGCCGGGCGTCGTACAGACCTGTGATCAGATGCGACGCTCCAGGCCCCGAGGTCGCGAGGCAGACGCCGAGCTCACCGGTGAACTTCGCGTACGCGCAAGCCATGAATGCGGCCATTTCTTCATGGCGGACCTGGACGAACTGGATCTTGTCGGCGCCGAAGCGCTGCAGGCCGCCCAACAGCCCATTGATGCCATCTCCGGGGTAGCCGAACACTCGGCGCACGCCCCATTCATAGAGGCGCTCCCACACGAAGTCCCCAACCTTCTTGGCCACGATATGCGCTCCAAAGGAAGTACAAATGTCGTGTGCCCAGATAGTTCCGGGAGGTGCTCGAACCGCGCGCCGACTTCAGCTCGTCAGGGCGGGCGGTATCTACCAGGCTGCCGCAGCGATATCCCGTGGCCTCTGGTACGCGAGGTCACCGGCCATCGTGTACTCGAGTTGATTTGACGCAAGGCACCGCAGCAGAAGGAGAAACTCGAGAAACCCTCGATCTATTCAACCTTCACCTCAGGATAGCGGCTTGCGTCCAGAGCGGTTCGTGACTGCCCCTTGAGGTATACGTCAAAGAAGGAGTGCACGTAATCCGCGGTGATGGCAAGCCCGCGGCGCCCGTCCAAGCGCACCGCGCCCAACGCCCGCGCCAGCCCAAGCAGAGCCTGGCTTTTGATCAGCATCTGGTCGCTGAAACTGAGATGGTTGGCGCCGCGGATTTCAAGCTTGAGCCGACTCTCTGGCGGAAGGCGATCGTAGACGGATTGAATATCCGTGAGCACACGCCGGTTCTCAGGATCGGATGAGTCTTGATCGCTCAGAACGAACATGAACGGCTGGTGTAGACCGCTGTGAACGACCGGACCGAACAACATGCCATCGAGATCGATACCCGCCTTGCAGCGTGTGTCCTGGCGGCAGAATTCCGCCGCGGTGGCGCCACCAAACGAGTGACCGACCACGCCGATGTGCTGCAGGTCCAGTCGCCCTGCGAATCGTCCCGAGGGGTCGCCGTTCAGGATTTGCATTTGATTGAGCACAAAGCCGATGTCGCGGCACCAGATGGGCAGGAGTCGATCGACCAGCTGTGCCGCCTGCGGTGCAGGTACCTCCTCAGGGTTATACGCCGGAAGCCTCGTAACGATGCGACCGCCGGATAACACGACGAAGGTGCTCATATAAGGTGCATCGAAGCCGACGACGATGTAGCCGTGGCTCGCAAGGTCCTCTGCGAGGGAAGTGAAGCTCGTCGTGAGGGCCGTGCCTCCCGGGCGCAGGATCACCACCGGATATGCGCGGTCCGTCGGCGAGAGAGCGGCGTCACTGATGCTGTGAGTATGGACTTGTGACAGATCCCGCGTCAGAAACCGACTCATGAGGACACCCGAGGAGCGCACGTACGCGGCCTGCCATGCGGGCGGCAGGTATTCGCTTGCGGCGGCAGTCGACGCCGATTCAGCGGGATACCAGACCCAGACCGCAAGCTCCCGCTTCACGCCCACGGCAGGTGCCAGCTCGTCGGCGGCCGACGCGTCCACCCAGTCGAAAGTGGTGCGGCCGACGGCGAACGGCCCGGTGGGCTTCGGAAGAGTCGTCGATGTTCGATGCTCGACCCCCGTCGTAACGAGGAGGATCACTATCGAGCCGGCAACGACGACAATCGCTGCCGCAAGACCGCGGCGGAATCCGCTGACCAAACGTCTCAGGAACATCGAAGAGGCTTCGGGTCTGCAACTGCGCGGGTGGTGTGGTCCGCGCCCACTATACACAAAGTACTCTGCGACGTAAAGTCTCGAGCAGACTGGCAAGCAACCCGGAAATCGAGTGCCCGTTTCGTTGGGTTCGCTCCGCGGGCTTGCCCGGAGTGCTCACGGCGGCAGGCCGCCGCTAGCTACTTGCGTACGAGCTGACGCGGTTACTGAGAAGAGCCGCCGCGCTGTGCATGAGATGCTGCGTCACATCCGCGACGCGCCGGTTGCGCCAACTTTGCAGTTCAGTTCCCCTCACCCATTGGTTGAAGGCACCCAGGGCGGGACCGCAGTGGATCTGGTAGTTGACCCGTTGCACTTCGTGCCCCTCGATGGCCCATCGAGCGCTGTGCACGAAATACCACTTGAAAACGACTGCCATCTTCTGCCGGGGATCGGCATCGATCGTGCGAAGGCGATGCGGATGCGCCCGGGAGTAGTAGTCCCGCGTCTCGAGCCACACATCCTCGAAAGAGCGCATGAAATAGCCGTCCTGAATCCGGGCACTGGTCTTCGAATCGATCTCCTGCAGCGAGCCGTACCGCTGATATAACTCGTACAGCTCGTTGGCGCGCCCGGGAAAGCACAGCTCGCGAGCAGCCACCTGCATGCGTCCGCCGTCTTCAAACAAACCGCCCGCCGGCGCGTAAGCGGTGTCACAGGCATCGAGTCTTTCCAGAATATCCTTTGCGGACTCACTCGTGCCCGCCTCGCGCGTGCACTGGTTGATCGAGCCGGTCATGATGAAATCCGCGCCCATGATGAACGCCGCTGCCGCGGCGTGCGGAGTTCCTATACCGCCCGCCGCGCCCACGCGGATCCGGCTGTGATAGCGGTGTTTCGCCGTCATCGCGTCGCGCAGCGTGAGTATGACCGGCATCAACGTATAGGCCACTCCGCGCTCGGTGTGGCCGCCGGAATCCGCCTCAACACAAATGTCATGAGCCATGGGTATCAGCCGTCCGAGCTCCGCTTCACTCGGGGTGAGCTGGCCGGACTGCACCAACCGGTCGACGATGGCCGAGGGCGCCGGCTGCATGAACGCACTCGCGACTTCCGGCCGCGCAACCTTGGCGAGAATGCGGTGCGGCGCCTCGATCGCACCCCCTGCACCCTGCTTGACGCCACTCAATCGAAAACGCACCAGCGCCGGCGTGATGCGGGCAAACGACGCCGCTTCGACGTAACGAACGCCACAACTGAGAAACAGATCGACCATGCGCTCTTCGGTCGCCGGATTTCCGTTCGACAACAGGTTGACGCCGTAAGGGCGAGATCCCAGATCGTTCTGGATGGCTCGAATAGAGGACTCGATCTCGGATAGACTCAATCCGCCCGTACCGAGGAAGCCCATGCAGCCGTCGTTGCCCAAGGCGACGACGAACGCTTCGGAGGAGATCCCTTTGTACATCGACCCGGCAAGACAGGCGTACTTGATCCCGTAGTCCGCCCTGAACTGCGCATCGCCCAAAGCTTCTGCCGTTATTCTCAGCATTGTCCTCCGTGCCTCCGCTCTTTGCGGCAACCGGGAGCCCCCCGGCGGCGCGACTATATATCGCTCCCCCACGATGAGCACGGTTGCCTCGCGCAACCGCACGCGCCGGGCCGTCCGAGGCTCTTTGGCCAACAGATATGCGGGGTTGTATCGTTGCGTGATGCAATCCGGCGGGCTCCCGCCTGGTGCCGATGAGCGCGCCGCCGCTCTAAGCGGCTAGCTGCCGAATCCGGCGAGTGCGGCGCAGAAGCTCGCCCATTCAGCGTCATCGCCATGATATCTGCATGGATCGTCCGCAAACGGCTCGGTCGTTACCGACAAGTCGTCCCAGACGTACAGCACCGCCGTCTCGGCCTCTGAAAATCCGCGTGGCAGACAATTCTCGATCCTCTGCCATCGGCAAAAAGACCGCACAACGCTCAGGGGATAAGCCCAGCAGTGACGGGCCGCTCCGGGTTGCATGGCTTTCTCCTTCAACATCCGTACAAGCATTCTGACAGCCAACGCTCTGGACAGCCCACCCGATCTGCGTTTCACTCGCTCGGGCCCGCCTCTCCCACACCTACGGACTTGCTCGGTGGCTGCTGAACCGACCGCCAACACTCCCACCCCGGAGGTCGATCCTGCAATTCGCCTCCTGAACGAGCTCACATACGAGGGGGTAGAGTTCTCCGTAAAGGGAACGCACCTGCGGTTCAAAGCCCCGCGCGGTGTCCTCAGCCCCGATCGCAAGAGAATGCTGCTCGAGTGCAAAGAGCGGCTCATCGCGTTGGTTCGCGAGCGTCTGGACCATGCGCTGATTCCGGCCGAGCCCTCCCCCGAGACGGAGGCAGTATGGGAGCCCTACGGCCATCAGGCGACAATGGTCGAGGACCCCGATGTGCGCAACATACTTTGCCTTGTCCGCTGGCAGGGAGTGCTCGATGCTTCTACCGTGCAGACCGCGTTCGAGGCGTTACTGGCGCGCCACAGTATTCTGCGGACTCGCTATGCACGCGCTGAGGACGGACGTGTACTTGCGCTCACAGAGAAGCGGATAGTCGTGCCACTCTCGATCATCGACCTGCGGTACCTGCCTCCGCAGCTACGGGAGTCGACCCTACGCCGTATCGCGAGCAGGCCGTTCGATCTCTACAGGGGGCCGCTCGTTGCGCACTACGCTATCCGACTCAAGGACGACATCACAGCCTGCATCGTCATCGTTCATCATTCCATCTGCGACGCCGTATCCGCGGCGCTCGTCAGCGACGATTTGGGCGCGTTCCTGGTCGCGGCGGCCTCCGGCTCTGCCGCCTCACTGCCGCCTCTGCCGATGGAATTTCGCGATTTCGCTCGTGAGCGCTCGAGGTGGCTGAAGAGCGAGGAAGCCCGGCCCCACGTGGAGTTCTGGCACGGAGTTCTGTCCCGCTGCGGCTCTATATGCCGTCTTCCCTACGATCGCAGGACACCGCCGGAGCCTGATTTCCTGCGCCCCGGGGTTGGCGGCCGCCTCAGTGCGGAGATCGTTGCGAGCCTGCGCGCGCTTGCCGCCGCGGAAAAATCCACGATGTCCGTGTTGTTCTCGGCGCTCGTTGCCGTCGCATTGTCACAGTGGACCGGCAGCACTGAAGTGACGGCCTGGATCTGCGACGTTGGCAGATCTCGCCCGGAGCTTTATCGGCTAGTGGGCTGCTTCGTGAACCATTGGCTGCTGCACGCGGATCTGGCCGACGACCCGGACTTTCTGGAAGTCCTGCGCCGCGTGCACAAATGCCATGTTGAGGCTGCACGGCATCTGGATGTCACCATACACCGATTGATTCCGGAGATGCGCCGGTCCGAGGTGTGCACGCTGTATCCCGCCCTGATCGTCAACTTCATGCCATTCGCGCGCCACGCCGGGGCGACTTCGAGCTCCCCGCCCCCTGCCCGGCAATCCCTCAGCAGCGGGTACTCCAAGAGCTCACCACTCGCCATGGACATCAGCTGCCGGGAGTCGTTGGACGAACTGGCATGGGTTGTGGAGTACAGCTCTCACCTGTTCGAAGACACGACCGCGCAGCGCTTTTCGCTGGCGTTGACCGCGATCGCGGAGAGCGTCGCACGCGCTCCCCGGTTGAGAACGAGCTTGCTTCCGCCGCAGCCGATCGCAGCATCACCGGACAGTCGCGCGCCGAACTGAGCGGCGGTTGGCTCGGCGCCGACAGTCGACCCGGCTATCCGACGGGTGATAAATACCGCTATGTTTACCACTTTACCACTTGCCATGTTACCATCCACGGCGGTCGGTCCGCCCCGCAACCCAGGGGGCGCTAGGGAGGGGTTCGCCGATGAAGTCCGCCGAAAAGAAATCGATAGTCATGGTGAACCCGTTCGAGTGTCGGATGTGGCCGATGCACGACCGCATCGAGGGCCACATCACGGAGGAAACCTGCCGGGCCGAGATAGAAAGCCTCGCGCGTCATGGCCAACTGGTGCCCGTGCTCGGCCGACCGTTGCGCGCAGACCTGCAGCACAAGGTCGAGCTCGTCTACGGAGCGCGGCGCCTGTTCGTCGCCCGGCACATCAACGTGCCTCTGGCTGTCGATCTGCGCGAGCTGTCGGATCGGGAGGCGATCGTCGCGATGGACATTGAGAACCGCCATCGGCGGGACATTAGTCCCTACGAGCGCGGTCTGAGCTACGCCCGCTGGCTGCGCACCGGCCATTTCCGGTGCCAGGACGAGCTCGCGCGTACGTTGCGCGTATCCTCGTCTCAAGTATCGCGGCTGCTTAAGCTCGCACAGCTGCCGTCGGCAATCATGAATGTGTTCCAGCATCCAGGTGACATCTGCGAGAGCTGGGGACTGAAGCTCTGTGAGGCGCTCGAGGACGGAGCCAGACGGCAGAGGATTCTAAACGCTGCACGTGCCCTCGCCGAGCTCACCCCGCGCCCAGCGGCACGGGAAGTATTTCGGCGGCTCCTCGCCGCATCGCACAGCGGCAGGCCGGTAAAGGCGAAATCGCGCGACGAGATCTTCAGGGACGATTCGGGACGGTCGCTGTTTCGCGTCCGGTACCAGAGGCAATCCGTCGCCGTATTGCTGCCATTGACCGCCGTATCCGCGCAGACGCTGGCGAGCATTTGCAGCTCGATAGCCAAGCTCCTCAAAGACCCCAAACCAACCGCACCGCCCTCGCTGAGCAAACCGCCAGCGCGCACGAGTCGCCGGGCGCTGGAGCAATGCAGCGCGGCAGAGCCTGGCGGACCGCGCGACCGCCTGGACGCGTAAGGATCAGTCGCGGCCGGCGAAGGAATGGCAGGCATGCGCAGGATTTCTACTCGGCCGAATCGCCGAGCGCAGCGTCGAGCCTTGCATGGGCGCCGCGCAGGCTTTAGCCATTCACCATTTTATTTTGCGTTTCATGCGGCGGTAAATTGAACGACCCCGTGTGACAGCCACAGGATGGCAGCGAATTGGAGGACTCACATGCTCGAGATGACTGTCAACGAAGACCCCGTCATCCCAGTGGATGTCCGCTCTCAGCACGGCCTTCTCGCTCTGGCCTCACCCGCGCCCAACGAGGCAACGTTGCCCCTCGCACGTCCGAGATCGCGAGCCTATTCGGCGAAACGCAACACGCTGCAGCTGCGCGTGCCGCAGAACATCCGCGAGACTCTGCGAGCAACAGGGGTGCAGGCCACAGCACTCGCGGCAGCGGTTGCATGCGTGCTCTATCACTACACTAATGAGCGGCGCCTGTGTGTTGGCACGGGCGTACCGTGCGGACGGTCTGAGAGCGCGCTGCCACTGCTCCTGGTCGTCGAGCCTGGAATGTCGATGGGAGAGCTCCGTGAGGCTGCCGCGGCCGCCATGACGGAGATCACCGGTAGCGGCACGACACTCTCGCAGCTCGTCGCCCAGCTCGGGCTCGATGGCGTCACGAATCGCAACCCCCTTTTCTGCGTGGCCGTGCGTGACAGGGCAGCGCAGAGCCCGCTGGGTGACTCGCGCTGCGACGTCATTCTCACGTGGAGCGGATCAGAGAGCGGCCTGCTGGAGGCGGATTACAGCGCTAGGCTCTTCGATGCCAGGACCGTCGAACGCTTCGCTGCTCATGTGATGCGTGCGCTCACGAGCGCCGACGCTACATCGGTGGACCTGGTGGACTACCTTCCTCCGGAGGAGCGCAGCAGCTTGATTGAGCTCGGCAGGGGCGCGAAGGCGGTGCTGCCCTCGAGCACGGTGCTCGAAATGTTCGCTCGCCAGGTTGCCGCGACTCCTGCAGCACCGGCGCTCTTCGGCGCGGATTCGGACGAGCATGTGTGGAGTTATCGGCAGGTCGATGAGATCAGCAATCAGTTCGCCGCGTCACTGCGTGCACGCGGCGCCCGCCGGGGAGATCGCATAGGACTGTGCTTGCAAATCGGGCCCGCACAGTTGATGTGGATGCTCGGTATCCTCAAATGCGGCGCGGCGGTGGTACCGATTGACGTGACGTTCCCCGCGTTCCGACTGGCCAAGATCATCACCAATGCGCAACTGGGCGACGTCGTCGGGGAGGAAGGCTTCCGCAGTTTGCTTCCCAAGGATACGCGCGTTCTCATGTACGACGGTCGCCTCGAGCGCGAGCCGCCAGCAGAGCCATTCGTCGCCGCGGCGCTCCGGCCCGAAGACCCTGTGTATGTCCTGCATACCTCCGGATCGACGGGCCGCCCGAAGGCTGTCGTGCTGCCGCACCGTGCGCTGGCCAATCTGGTGCAGTGGCAAAACGGTCAGAGCGGGTGCGGGCGCCGCCGCACTTTCCACCGCACCTCACTCACATTCGACGTCAGCTTCCAGGAGATCTTCTCGACCTGGTGCGCGGGCGGATCGCTTGTGATCGCGGACGAGGCGCAGCGGCAAGATATCTCGCAATGGCCGGAGTTGTTCCGGCGCCGCAACGTCGCCCGTGTGTTCCTCCCAGTCGTGGCGCTGCACCAGTTCGCGGAGGTCGCCACCGCGGCGTTGCCCGAGCTGAAGGAGCTCATCGTGGCGGGCGAGCAGTTGCGGCTGACTCCGGGCGTCACGCGACTGTTCCGTACGCTGGATGCCAGGCTCATCAATCAGTACGGGCCGACAGAGACCCATGTCGTCACCAGCTACATCCTGAAGGGAGGCAGCGCTGAGTGGCCAACGCTGCCTCCGATCGGCGGGCCCATCCACAATGCGCACGTACTGGTCCTGGACGGCTGCGGAGACCCGGTGCCCATTGGCGTGAGCGGGGAAATCTGCATTGGGGGTTTGCCGCTCGCCGTCGGCTACCACGGTGAGGAAGCGCTCACGCAGGAGCGCTTTCGGCCGGCCTCGGCGCCTCAGATGGAAGGCCTCCGTCTCTACCACACCGGCGACTTTGGACGCTTCACGGCAGAAGGCATCATCGAGTTCACCGGGCGCCGCGACGACCAAGTCAAGCTTCGCGGCTATCGCATAGAGCTCGGCGAGCTCGAGGCAACACTGGGTGCCATGGCCGGCATCCGTCAGGCAGCTGCAGCCCTGTGGAGGGACGAGCAGGGCGAAGCGCGACTCGCCGGCTATATCGTGCACACGCGTGAGGGAGAACCCTCCAACGCACAGGTCCGCAACTACCTCAAGGAGCGACTGCCGGACTACATGGTACCCTCCATGTCCCACATCATTCCACTTGAAGCGATGCCGATGACGCCGAGCGGCAAGATCGATCGGCGCAGTCTGCCTCGCCCAGCGCTCGAGGAAGACCCCGCCGGGCTCGGGCCAGCACCCGATCCCGCGCAGGCAATCGGACAGTTCGTGGCCGCGACGTGGGCTCGCCATCTGCGCGCGGGGCAGCTGCATCCGCAGGACGGATTCCTCGACCTGGGCGGACACTCGCTGCTCGCCATCCACATCGTGTCGGAAATCAACGAGCATCTCGGCACCAGCGTGCCGCTACGCGAGCTGTTGCGTGGACCGACACTCGCCCGATTCACCGCCGCGGTTGAGGAGCGTGCCCGGGGAGGCACCTCAGGTGACTCCGCCGATAGCGCGGTGAATGTGACAATGCCAGATGGGACCCGCGTCGCAGCGCCCTACCCCCCCGAGGCGCACTACCTGTACACGGACATTTACGAGTATCGCACCTATGACCAGCACGAGCTGCACTACTCGGATGCGAGAGTGATCGTCGATGTCGGGGCGAACATCGGTCTGTTTTCGCTGTATGCACTGCGCCGTGCGCCGCACAGCCGCCTCGTCGCGATCGAACCGGCACCGGCCCTGTGGACAGCGCTGCGAGACAACCTGGCGAGCTACGGCGAGCGCGTGCTGCCGATCAATCTGGCGTTGTCGGATCGCAATGGTACGGCCGAATTTACCTACTACCCGGCGATTCCTGGGATGTCCTCGCTGCACCCGGATGCCGGGCAGGAGCGACAGCTCCTGGCGACGATCCTGCGAAATCTCGCGGACTCCGGGCGCCCGGACATTCATCGCCTGTTCTCCCAGGAACCGCGCTACCTCGAGGAGCGGCTGGTCACCGAGACGTTCCCGTGCCGCGTGCGACGGTTTTCCAGCTTGCGCGCAGAGCTTGGCCTCGAAGTGATCGATATCCTGAAAATCGACGTACAGAAGGCGGAGCTCGAGGTCCTGCAGGGTATCGACGCCGACGACTGGAGGCGCATTCGGCACCTGGTGATCGAGATTCACGACATCGGGGGGCGAGTGCAGGAGATCACGCAGCTCCTGCACGGACATGGATATCGCACGAGCGTCGCGGAGACCGCTGCGATACATCGAAACTCCGTCGTGCGCTTCCTCTACGCGAGCCTCGCCTCGGCCGCCGCACCGAAGTGAGTCCGCTGCCAACTCAGCGGGCGCTTTATGATCTGAGCCGCGCTGTCGGAGATCCGGCGGCGCTCAATCTGGCGTTCGGTCTACTGCTGGATGGACCATTCGACGCCGACGCCCTGGAAAGGGCGTTGCAGGACTGGTTGAGGCGGCACGAGCCGCTGCGCACGGCCTTCCACAGCGAATGCGACGCGCTCTCGGCCGAAGTCACCGCGGATGCCAGCCTGCGCCTCGAGCGCGGCGACCTTTCGACTCTGCGCGGATGCACGGGTGAGAATCAGCTGCTCGAGCACTTCGATGCCGCGGTGACGTGCCGCATCGAAGAGCCTCCGATGCTGCGGGCCCACTGTCTGCTCATGGCCCCCGACCGACATGTGCTGCTACTTACGTTCAATCATCTCGCGGTGGACGGATGGGCGCTCGAGCTCTTCGGCCGCGAGATTGAGCTCCTTTACCAAGCCCACCTCGCCCGCGAGACGCCAGCGCTGCCGCCCTTGCCATCGCGGCAGCTGGAAGAGGTCGAGCGCGAGCGGCGCACTTGGTGCATCAGCACTCGAGCACACGCGGAGCTGGCACGGCGGCATCAGGAGTTTGCGGGAGTCTCCGCGCGCATGGTGCAGCCGTATGGACGGTTGCATTTGGGCAAGGGGCCGATGTGTCGCCGCGTGCTCGGATTTACGCCCGAGGCGCTCAAACGCTGGAAGGAATCTGGCCTCCGCTCCGGCACGACTCTTGTTCCCGCAATGGTTGCAGCCGTGGCGATTGCGCTTTGTCGCCTTCTCGATCTGCCGCAGGTCGTGCTCGGCACGCTCGTC
>FTJO01010724.1_pt7 | contig 13485 bp, 13 predicted proteins | sample 1658761 | NCBI WGS metagenome assembly FTJO01 (sample SAMEA3914852, study PRJEB12502) | metagenome | biome: forest; material: soil | place: USA | collected 2011-06-22 | depth 0.3 m | reverse complement strand
CGAGAACACGTTCGTGAAGCAAGGAGGGATCTGGAAAATCCACTCCGAGCATCAGTACACGACGTTCTGGGCCAACTATGCCAACGGTTGGTCGCAGGGTTACGAGCCCATCGCCGGTCCGAGCGACGCCCCTCCGGCGGATAGGCCGCCGACCGAGGTCTACGCGGCCTTCCCGGATTACTACCTCCCGCCCTTCCACTACCCGAATCCGGTCTCGGGTCGGCGGATCGCGCCTTAAAGAGGAGGTCACCGGCGCTCTGGCGCTTGCCAATAGCGAGACCTTTGGCCACGCTAGCGCCCGCTGTCGTCGTGCCACCGCCCGCGGGTGAGGGATCCCTCATGACCGGTGTAGTCAAGTATGCGAGCGCGGTCGTCATCGCCGCGGTGGCGGTGGCCATTCGCTGGCTACTGGTGCCCTTCGTGGGTCCTGACGCCCCTTACGCCACCATGATGGGAGGTGTCGCTCTCGCTGTCTGGCTGGGAGGCTGGGGTCCGGCGTCCCTGACTGCCGTGCTGGGACTCGTCGGGACCGCGCTGACCATCGGCCGCCCGTTGGGGACCTTGCCACTGGATAGCATCCACACGGCGGTGGGTCTGGCCCTGTACGGCTCCACCTGCGGCTTGATCATCGGGCTCGGCGAAGCGATGCGCCGGACACGCGATGCGTATCGCCGATCGCAGGAGCGATTCTTTCGCTCGCAGGAAGCGGCCATGCAGGGATATGCGTGGCTGGAGCCACGGCGTTCGCCCGACGGAGAAATCCTCGATTTCCGGATCGGCTACATCAACCCGCTGGGCGCTGCCATCTGCAAGTCCAGGCCGTCGCAGGCCGTCCGCCGCAATCTGACGCAGATCATGCCGGGCGCGTGCGCGGCCGGACTCCTCGAATCCCTCCGGGCAGTCCTCAGCAGCGGTGAGCCGGTGGACATCGAGCTTGCCGATGAGACCACCTCACCCCCTCTGTGGCTGCATTGCATGATCGTCAAGGTGGAGGATGGAGTCGCGATGTGCTTCTCCGACATCACCGAGAACAAACAGCTGGCCATCGAGCTGAAGCAGCGCGCCACCGACCTGCAGCGCGCGGACTCCGCAAAGAGCCTGTTCCTGGCGACCCTGTCGCACGAGCTGCGCAATCCGCTCGCTCCCATCCGCAACGGGCTCGCGATTCTGAAGGAGCGGATTCCGGCCTCTCTCGGCCACATCCCGGCGATGATGGAGCGGCAGATGCACATTGCCACGCGGCTGATCGACGATCTGCTCGATGCCAGCCGCATCGACCGCGGCAAGCTCGACCTGCGTCGCGAGAACGTGCTGCTCGACTCGATCATCGATGCCGCCACCGAGATCGCCCGCCCCGCCATCGAGGCGAAATCGCACGAGCTGCTCGTTGGCCGCCCGCCAGCCGATCTTTACGTGGACGCGGACCCGACGCGCCTCGCCCAGGTCATCGCCAATGTGCTGAACAACGCGGCGAAATTCACTCCCCAGGGAGGTCGGATCGTCCTTTCGGTGCGCGCGAAAGGCGGCTTCGTGACCCTGCGCGTGCGCGACAACGGCGTGGGTATTCCCGCCGCCGATCTCGAGCACGTTTTCGAGATGTTCGTGCAGCTGGATTCGAGCAAGGCGCGCGCCGGCGGAGGCCTTGGATTGGGACTGGCCCTGGCCCGCTCCCTCACGGGCTTGCACGGAGGAGAGATCACTGCCCACAGCGCAGGTCCCGGCAAGGGGAGCGAGTTCCGTGTCCGGCTGCCTGTGGCGGAAGCGCCGGTCTGGCAAACGCCGCAGGCCAGCCTGGTGCGCGCGGATGACATCAGCCGGCACATCCTCGTCGTGGATGACAACGTGGACGCAGCCACGAGCCTCGCCGCGTTGCTACAGTGCAGAGGTCATCGGGTCCAGGCCTGCTTTGACGGTGTCGCGGCATTCGAGCACGCCGCGAGGTCGCCACCGGAAGTGGCGTTCATCGATCTGAACATGCCCTTTCCCGATGGGATCGAGCTCTCCCGCATGATCCGCAACCAGCCCTGGGGCAGGAACGTGAAGCTCATCGCGCTCACGGGCATGGGCCAGCCCGAGGACCTCGAGCGAACCCGCGCCGCCGGCTTCGATCAGCACCTGACCAAGCCGGTCGCCCCCAACGAGGTCTTCAGCGCCATCGGTCAGCTGCCGGCCACGGAGGAGCCGCAGGCCATTCCCGGCTGACCCTCGTCCCAGCGCGACTGGATCCAGAGGAATTCATTCGCGTGCACCGCTCGCACGTCGTCAGAGTGTCCTTCATCGCAGAGATGCATCCGATGTTCAGCGGCGACTACGAGCTGACGTTGCGCAACGGCGAGCGAGTCGCTTTGAGCCGACGCTGCAAGTCACTGCTGCCCGCCTCGATCAGAGATCAATTGTAGGGACGACGACGCCATCAGCCCGCAGCAGCGGCGGTCACCACACGGGGCGCGGTTTCACGGATGCCGAGCGCTACCAGGCAACCTCCCAGAGCGAGTCCGAACATGATCCACACGGGCGCCTGCAGCCCGACATTGTCCGCAACGCGTCCCGCGACATAGGGCGACAGCACTCCTCCGATCAGCTCGCCCGTCCCCATGCAGATTCCCAGCGCGCTCGCCATGTTCTCCGGTGCGACACTCTCGGAGGGAACCGTCGACATGAACAGCGGGAAGACGCCGGTCACCAGCCAGCCGACGACGAACAGGGCGGCCATGACCGCGACCGCGCCGGCGTAATACAGCGCCGCCAGCGGCATCAGGATCGCAATCAACGGCATCGTGATCATCACACCGCGGCGGCCGATTCGATCCGACAAAGCGGGAACGACGAAGGACGCGATCGTTGCCGAGATGCCCAGCGAGCCCATCAACCAGCTCATGGTCGGAGCGTCGTAGCCGCGCACCCGGGTCAGAAACAGAGGCATGAACGACCAGCAGAGAACGAGGTAGGAAACCAGGAGGACGGAGAGAATGGCGCACAGCACGACGTTGCGCTCTGCCAGCGCCGTACGAAACCCAGCCGCCGTGAAGCCGCGTGTGTCACCCGCACGTGCGGGAGCCTGCGAAGGCCGAATCACCCAGGCCAGCAACAGCGCCATGAGAAAGCCGGGCGCCCCGGCAAGGAAAAATGCCGGGCGCCAGCCGAATTTCTGCGCGAACCAGACCAGCATCACCGGGGCCACGAAGGAACCCATCAGGCTGGAGAAAAAGCCCTGAGACACCCCCATTGCGAGCCCCCGGTGGCGCGGCTGGACGTCGGAGGCAATCAGCGACTGGCTGAGCGGCATGATGCCGCCTTCCGCGGCTCCCATCAGCAGGCGCGTACACAGGAGCATCGTGAACGTCTGTACGATCCCCGAGGCAAACGAGCAGACAGAGAACGCGAGGGTGGACAGAATCAACAGCCCCTTGCGTGAGCCGGTCCAGTCGGAGAGCACTCCGACGCTGAACGCGGCGATCGACCACGTGAGGGAGAGCGCGCCGGAGAGCATGCCGACCTGCGCGTTCGTCATCCCCAGCTCCGGCTGGATGAACGGCATCAGGAAGCCCGATGCGTTTCGATCGAACAGCACGAAGCCGAAATTCATGCTGAGCAGCACGGTCAGCGCGATCTGGTAGGGCACGCCGTGGGCCGTCCTCGGTGCGAGCTGCGATTGCCCTGGGAGGGAGTTTCGCTGGAATGGCATCGATTACAACGCGAGACCCTGCAGTAGCCGTTCGATCTGCCGTTCGATCTGCGCCCGAGTCTGCAGCACACCCGCTACCCTGAACAGTCCCTGCAGATAAGTGACGAGGACCTGCGCTGCGGACTCGACGTCGAACTCCGGAGGCAGCTGCCCGGACTCCTTCGCCGCCATCAAGCGCTGAGTGAAGCACTCGGAGAAAGCGTTCATCTCACTCACGACGAAGCGCTTCAAGTCGCGCTCGCTCAAGACATCACTCGACAGGCTGCCTGCCAGCAGGCAGATGCGCGGAGTGGCCGGATCGTCCAGCTCATCGAGCACGGTACGGAAGAATGCACGGACGCCTTCACCGACGGTAGCGCCGGAGAGCAGCGCAGCCAGGCGGCGCTGCGATACGGTTGCTCCGTAATGTTTCAGGCACTCGAGGTAGAGCGCCTTCTTGCTCTTCACGGTGTTGTAGAAAGACCCCGCGCCGATGCCCATCGCCTTGAGCAGATCGCGCAGCGAGGTGTTCGAGTAGCCCTTCTTCCAGAAGAGGCGGGTGGCGCTATCGATCGCCCGTGGGTAGTCGAACTCGATCCGGCGAGGCATGCGCGCGACCGTAGCATATTTGTAGCGATCGGTACAAATATGCTTGACAGCCTCGCCAGCCTCGTTTTATTTTGTATCAGTCGATACAAATACGGTTGAGGAGTCTCGTATGCGCGCGATCGTCAGGCAGAGTTACGGCGGGCCGGAGCAGCTGGTGATCCAGGAGGTCCCCGAGCCGATACCCGCCGCGGGGCACGTCGTGATCGAGGTGAAGGCCTTCGGCCTGAACCATGCCGAGATCTACTTTCGCAAGGGTCTATGGGGCGAAGTCGCGCCGGTGAGTGGCATCGAATGCGTGGGAGTGGTGAAGTCCGATCCGGACGGCCGCTTCGAACCCGGAACCCAGGTGCTCGCGCTGATGGGCGGGATGGGACGAAGCTTCGCTGGCAGCTATGCGCAGCTCGTGCGCGTCCCGTCGTCAAACGTGGCGGCGGTCGACACCAGCCTTCCATGGGAGGAGCTCGCGGCCCTGCCGGAAACCTACGCGACGGCCTGGACTTGTCTGAACCGCAACCTCCGGCTCGCGGCCGGCCAGGTGCTCCTGGTCCGCGGCGGGACCTCCGCTCTCGGTCAAGCGGCGGTGAATATTGCCGCGGCGGCTGGCGCACGGGTTCTAGCCACCACGCGCAATCCGGCACGAGCCTCCGGTCTGCAGAAATTGGGCGCGGACAGCGCTCTCATCGAGTGCGCTGACCTCTCAGTCCGCCTGCGGCAACTCGCCCCCCAAGGGATCGATGCGGTGCTGGAGTTGGTGGGCACCGCCACCCTGTTGGATTCGTTGGCCGCCGTGCGTCCGGACGGACGGGTCTGCATGGCCGGTTTTCTCGGCGGCCAGGCGCCGATCGCTGCCTTCGATCCCCTGCTGCACCTGCCGAGCGGCGTGCACCTGAGCTTCTTTGCCAGCGCGTTCACCTACGGGAACCCGGACTATCCCCTGTCCGACATCCCGTTTCAGACGATCGTCGATCGCGCTCGCCAGGGCGTGTACCGGGCCAGCCCCGCGCGCGTGTTTCGCTTCGAGGAGATTCAGGAGGCGCACCGCCTCATGGAATCGAACGCAGCCAACGGCAAGATCGTGGTCCTGGCACCCGCCCTCGAGCGAATCTAGAACGGGAGTCCCACATAGTTCTCGGCGAGCGCGGCGAGCGCCTGCCGGGACGAGAACAGATATGACAGCTCGGTCTGCTGCAGCCTCTGCTCATACGGACTGTTGTCCGGAAATCGATGCAGCAGCAGCGTCATCCACCACGAAAATCGCTGTCCCTTCCAGACTCGCTCGAGCGCGCGTTGCGAGTAGCTGTCGAGCCCGCGATCGTCTCCGAGCCGGTAGTGATCCAGCAGCGCGTGATACAGATAATGGATATCCGAGGCGGCCGTATTGAGGCCACGCGCCCCGGTGGGCGGCACGATGTGCGCCGCGTCCCCGGCCAGGAACAGGTTCCCAAAGCGCATCGGCTCGGCCACGAACGAGCGCAACGGAGCGATGCTCTTCTCGATCGACTCCCCGACCTGCATCGCGGCGGCCACTTCGTGGGGCAAACGACTGCGCAGCTCGTCGAAGAAGCGCTCGTCCGACCAGTCCTCGACGCGATCACTCAGAGGCACCTGGATGTAGTAGCGGCTCAGCGTCGATGAGCGCAGGGAGCACAGCGCGAAGCCGCGCTCGTGGGTCGCGTAGATCAACTCGGGCGATACGGGCTGCGTTCGCGTCAGCACACCCAGCCAACCGAACGGATAGACGCGCTCGAATGTCTGGAGCTTGTCCTTCGGGATCGCCTCACGACTGACCCCATGGTAGCCATCGCAGCCTACGATGTGCTCACAGTCGATGCGCTCGACTGCGCCGTTTGCCCGATAGGTGAGGAATGGACGCGAGGTATCCACATCGTGGACGCTTACATCCTCTGCACCGTGAGTGACGGTACCGCCGCAACGGTCCCGGGCTTCATAGAGATCCCGGGTCAGCTCCGTCTGTCCGTACACCAGGACCGTCTTGCCGCCGGTGAGCCCCTTCAGGTCGATCCGATCCTTGCGCCCGTCGTGGGCGATGAAGAACCCGTCGTGAATCTGTCCCTCGCGGTCCATGCGATCGCCGACCTGGGCCTCTCGCATCAACGCCGCGAAACCGTGCTCGAGAACTCCCGCGCGGATGCGGCTCAATACGTGATCGCGGGTGTGCTTCTCGAGCACGAGTGTCTCGATCCCCTGCAGGTGCAGGAGCTGAGACAGGAGTAGCCCCGAAGGGCCGCCTCCAATGATGCAGACCTGAGTTTTCATCGCCCGTCGATCGCTGCGCGGACCACGCCCGCTACGTGACGGTAGGCAAGCGAAGGCGTATCTTCAATCTCGTTTCATCGATATCGATTATCACTGGGAGTGATACAGCCGTGGCGCGATCCTTCGACCTCAATCTGCTGCCGATCCTCGTGAAGATCCATGAGTTCGGCAGCGTGAGCCTGGCCGCGACGGACCTGGGCATGAGCCAATCGGCCATCAGCGCAGCGTTGGCGAAGTTGCGGGTGAAATACGGCGATCCGCTATTTCTTCGCGTAGGTCACGGAATGCAACCGACCGCGCGCATGCGTGCACTGATCGAGCCGCTGCGCGAAGCGGTCGCGCGCCTCGACAGCGCCTTGACGTCGGGGCCCCACTTCGACCCGCGTACGACCGAGCATACCTTCACGCTCGCGATGAGCGATCTGGGCGAGATGGTCTTCATGCCCAAGATCCTGCGGCGCATTCGCCAGCTGGCCCCGCGCGCCTCCGTGCGCTCGGTTGCAGCGAGCGCGGCGCAGATCGAACGCGGTCTGGAGAGCGGTGAGATCGACCTCGCGGTCGGCTATTTTCCCGATCTGCGCGAGAAGGCTTTCATGGAGAGACACCTCTTCTTCCATCATTTCGTGTGCCTGCTGCGGGCGAATCATCCGATCACCGCCGCAACGCTGTCCCGCGCGCAGTTCCTGAGCCTCGAGCATGCAGTGGTCTACGGTGCCGGGCGCACTTACGAAATATTCGAGCGCTACCTGCGCGCGAAGAAGATTCATCGTCGCATCGTGCTCGAGACGCCTCACTTCATGAGTATCCCGTTTGTCATCTCGCAATCCGATCTGGTCGTAACGGTACCGCACGCCGTCGGGGTCTTCGTGAAGCAGGTACATATGAATATCCGCATCGCTCAGCCGCCCATGCGCGTGCCGCGGATCGACCTGAAGCTGCACTGGCACCGCAACTTCCAGCGTGACGCGAACAGCAAGTGGCTCCGCGACTGCGTTGCCGGCTTGTTCAGCGACGAGCTGGATGAATGGCAGGCGTAGGGCGCCGGGCGTCAACGGTTGTCGCGCCAACCTCGCGCGGACCCCTGGTCTGCCGGTCCGGGGACATCCGCCCGGGGAGGAAATTCGACTCTGCCGGCGCCCTGATCGCCATCGGGCGGCGGCAGAGCTTCCGGGGACGGTGACGACACGGCAGGCGCCGGCTCGGGTATGACTGGCGGCACGCGTGCGGGCACGACTTCGGACGGGTGCTCCAGCACGACTTCGGACGGGTTCGCCAGCACGATTGTGGGCGCGGGCGCTTGCTCCTCGCGCCACCGGTGCCGCCATGCGCAGGGCCCCAGGGCTCCAAGGCCAATCAGCGCCACGATGACCACACTTTGCCGCTGGGGCATTGCTTTCTCCGCGGATGTGGCCCGCGAGCCTACGCTGCGATCGTGAAGGTTTGGCGGCGATCCCGGGTCGGATGCGCATTCAGGTCCGCAGTGACCAGGTGGAACAGGCGAAGGAAGTCATCGCCGCCTTTGAGCGCGGTGAGTTCGCGCTGGCGGAAGATCCCGAGTAACGCTAAGAGACAGGCACCAGCAGCGCGCGACGCAACGCCCGAGCCTCGAAGCTGAACTCGTAAGCCGAATGGCGCAGCGCTTCGATGACGCTGTTGGCATGGCATGCGAGTGCGCCGCCGCGCGGTATGCCAATGCCGCGGGCGGTGCCTTCCAGAAGCTCGATCGTGCCCGCAAGCTTCGCCCAGTCTCTCGCCTCGTCGTGGACGTCGACGATCAGCGGGACCAGGCCGAGCATCGCGCTGAGCTCGTGAGAGCCGTCGGACCGTTCGAGGACGGCATGCGAGCCGAGGTGGATCGCCCCCGCCGAAACGCCGATCAGTGCGGCCCCTCGGGCATAGCGGTCTGTGATCTGCTCGCGCATGCCGGTCTCGACCAGCACTTTCCAACCGCGCTCGACGTCACCGCCAGCCAGCAGGATGAGGTCCGCCTCGCGCAGGAAATCCTGGTCGGCTGACTCGAACGCCGCGCGGATCATGCGCCGCTCGGAAACCCCGGCGACGTCCATGGCCGCCTCGAAGATCGCATAGAACTCCGGGAGATCTCCATTGGAGGCGCCGATGTAGGCGGCCTTCGAGGCCCGCACCGAGCTCCACAGGGCCTGCCCCTTCGGGCCGCGCCAGAAAAGCAGCTGGCTGTCGGCCAGCAGATGAATGGGTTGCGATGGAAGCGGCGACACGCGCGAGCGGCGGGCTGAGCCCCTAACCCGTCAGGTACCGCATCGAGGTCACCTTCCATGCGCCGCGTCTCTTGAGGTACGTCGCCTCGAAGCGGCCGGATTCCCAGCGACGATCGGCCATCTGACCCTGCAGCCGCGCCATCTGCGCAGCCGTGCAGTCTTCCTGCATGGGAGTGCACACCTCCACCTCCACGTGGAAAGTGGCTGTCGCGTGCCGGCGGCCCTCAGTGACATTCAGCGAGTCATTCAGCTGGACAGCGGCCGGCCGGTAGGCGCTGTGGATGGCCGGCGCCTTTTGCCGACGATACTGCTCCGTAAACAGCCGCAGGATGTCAGCCTTACCCTTCGCGCTCACTCCGCTCAAGTCGAGAGCGGCCTGCTCATCGAACAGCTGCGCCGCCTCTTCGTAGCTCCGGCTCTGGATCAGTGCCACCAAAGTCAGATGCAGCCGTCGAATGGCCTCGCGATCGTCATCCTCGCCCGGTCTGTTGGGCGCGGCCACCGCCACTGTCGTCGCCACGCCGGTGCCAAGGGCGGCGCCGCCTCGAAGGAAGAACGCGCGGCGTGTGCTCTTTGCAGTGGTTCCACTCATGAGCCGCTCCCTCAGGTCCTGACGCCGATGTGCTGCTGGATGTCGAACTTGCCGGCATGCCGTGCGCGAGCGCCCACGACGCTCAGACTGAGGCCATTGCGTCCAACGTGGAAGCCGAAGCCGGCGTCATGCATGAGCCGTTGATTGAAGCAGATGACTCCCAGCGTGCCATTACACGCCTCTTCCACCCAGGCCATGATGTACACGCCGTCACGCACCTTCGAATACCAACCGGGCGAGCTCCATTGCAAGCCTCCGGACCCGTCGGGCTGAAAGATGATCCACGAGTACGTGTTGGGCGTGGCATAGAAGTGCATCGAAGTGAGGCCCGGACTGCCCCGCTGGTAGTTCCAGGTCACGCAGTGACCCACCATCTCATCCGTCCAACCATGGCGCAGGTACGTGGGAGGCGTCGGGCTGCCTTCCGTCTGGAATACGCCGAAGTAATAAGTGGGATGCGTCTCGTTGTTGCGGAAAGGCGTGCCGGTGGTCCCCTTCACGAGCGTGGCGAGACCGTTCTTCATATCCAGCGCCACCATCGCGCAGGAGCGAGGATATTCCGCGTCCAGCAGATGCGCGAAGAAGTACAGCCGCTCATCCGGCTCATACATCTCATACCACGCCGGGCGCCAGTGGTTGTCGCCCTGATAGCGCCACTTCAGCTGCTTGCCGTCGACGAAGTCGTAGTCGATCGCCGGCCCGTTGTCCATGCGCACCGAAACCTGCTTGCCGGCAAAGTGGCTGACGGGCTCGGTCTTGTAGCCGCCCATGCCCGCGGCGCCGCTGCCCTTGCCGTCGCCGAAAGCCGCGGCGTGGTTGAGGCACTGTTCCTTCACCTGCTCGTCGGTCATGGTCTCGAAGGTCTCCAGCGGACGGTACACACGGCGCGGCCCGGTGCGCGTCTCGCCGTTGTTGCCGAAGACCTCGAAGCTGGCGATCTGGCCGGTGACCTCGCCCTTGCCGGTGTACAGGTAGTACTCCAGCTCGTCCTTGTCGGTCAGGCCGAGACGCACACCGCGTTGGGTGACATCGAACAGGTCGATGAGCTGCAGGGTATAGGTGCCCGAAAACTCGCACTCGATGCGCGAGTAGATGAACTGATGGTCGTTCACCATGATGTAGTCGGAGGGCGCGCAGACCGTCAGCTCGCCCCCGAAGCGCGTCAGCTCGATGAAATTGGAGTACAGGACCGTCAGGTAGAACTCGAGGATCTCGATGTCGTTGTCCAGCTTCCAGTAGATGCCCTTGCCCTCCAGGCGGTTGGTATAGGTATGGCGGGCGACCGGTGGCGCGCCTCCGGTGGCTCCGCCGCCGGTGGCCGCGGTGGCTCCATCCACGTGCCCAAACCAGATCTTGCGCTGTGCTTCCCTGTTTCTCTTTCCCGTCTTGAGCTGCGGCTCGCGCTTCGCCTGCGCCGCGGCCGCCGTCTCCTCGGCGGCATAGCCGCTGAAGTAGACCTCGAACACCGTCGCCAGCCCGGTCGATGGGTCGAGGACCAGGTGAAAGCCGCGTTGTGTGCCGGGGATCGTGTGCGAGACGAGCACCAGGCTGCGGTTGTCCAGCGCGCCGTAGCCCGCCTTCACCGCCTTGCCGCCGTTCTCGGACAGCTCGAGCTCGCGGGCAGTGCGGAAGTTGTAATCGAGCGTCGGACCGCCCTCTTCCGTCACGATCCGGATGCGCTTCCCCGCCAGCGCGCCGGAGAGTGTGGACTTGCAGGTGGGGCCGCTCGAGGTGGGGCGCAATGCCTGAGTTACCTGCGCCTCCGTCAAGTCGGAGTACGCAATGCGATGCATCTGCAAGGGGCGGTAATTGCGCGTCGACACGGCGTTCTCTCCTTGGGGCGCGCCCCGCTTATGGGTGCGGGGTCGCTCAAGCGTAAGGCATCTCAGTTTTGATTGGAATGCAAGGCGTCCTCGGCTTGGATGCCGAGCCGCAGGCCGGGGCACGCGGGCCAGCTGGCTTGTTAGAACCGCCAGGCGGTCGGCGGCGTCTTCGCAGCAAGGGACCGAGACTTCATCAACGGGACCGCACCCAATGTCGTTGCTACCAACCCCTTGATCGCAGAGCGCCTGTCCACCGCGGACTGCCCGGATCGGCTGAGCGATTCGATCTCCTCCACCAGCGTCGAATTGCGCACTTCCTCAGCAACGGCATCGCCCAGTTCTCGTGCGCGTGATCGAAAAGACGGCTCCTCCAAAAGACGAGCGATCGTCGCGTGCAAGTCGTCGACCGATGCAGCGGGGGGCAGCATAAGCCCCGCGCCGCGCACGACGATACGCGCAGCGTTGTCGCCTTGATCGCGCCCGTGCGGAATAACCAACAGCGGTACTCGGGCAATGAGAGCAGTCATCACAGACCCGTGTCCGCCATGCGTGATGACGAGCGAGGCATCCCGCATCACCTCGCTGTGTGGTGCACTCTCCACCACGTACGTGTTGAGTGCTGAGGTCAGCTCATCGACGCGCAACGAGCCGCCGAGGGTGACGAGCACTCGAACCGAAAGATGCTCACATGCGTCAATGATGCGCTGGACGCATGCGGCGTGATTCTGAAAGCTCGTCGAGAACGCAACGACGATGAGAGGCCGCTGATCGCCGGACGGCCATGGGCTTGCCCAGCTCATCGCCCACACGGGGTCTCGAATGAGCGGCCCCACATACCTGACGTAGTGCGGAAGTGCCTCCGATCCGAAGTCGAAAGCCCGCGCGGTCGCGAGCCAGCGCATCGTCGCGGCGTTGGCTTGATCCAAGACGTGCTGGAGCGGCGGGAGTCCGAGCGTCCTGCGCGCGGCGTTCAGCGTTGGTAGGCCGGTGTCGTAGAGATCGCTGACACTGCGTGCAATCTGAGCGTGGAGATCGCGCTCTGCATCGGTCTTCGGCGGCATCAGTCCTGGGCCGAACGGTGGGACTCCCGGCAGCGGAAACATGCTGACCATCGTCGAGAGCAAGGCGAGCTTCTGACCACGCGCCTCGCAGGCCGCCATCACGCCCAACAACAGGTCGAAGTTGATCACCAGATCCGCCGGTTCGCGCTCGAGCTCCGCGCTCACATCCTGTGCATAGGCAAGAGCGAGACCACACAGAAAGTTCCGCACCATTTCGCCAATCGCCTGCTCCGGCGTCGCGGCGGCCCAATCGGCGGGGTCGAGATCTCTGGAGCGAATGGCTTTGCTGGGTGCTTGGGTCCAGGAGATGAATGTCGCGCCGGCGGCGTCCGCTTCATCCCGATTGACTCGATCGCTCATCACCCTCACGGCGTGGCCGCGCCCGACCAGCTCCGCGACCACTTTCATGATCGGCGCCACGTTGCCGCCGCCGTCGAACGTGGTGAACAGAATGCGTAGCGTGCTCATGATTCGGCTCCGGCGATTGGCGTCCCCGTGTGCTCAACGAGAACGGCATTGACGAGACGCATCATCGCCGCTCGCGCTTCAGCGACGGAGCGGCCCATATCTCTACGAAATAACTTCCACGTATAGATGTCCGTGGCAACGATCAGTGCATCGAGGGCTTGCCGGCTCGCGGCCGCACTCAGACGACTCAACCAGGGCGAATAGACCTCGGCGGTCAACCTGCGGTGCTCCTTGCGGCCGAAATCAGTGATCCTACGCAGCTCCGGATAGCGATCCTCCTGGGCCAGGTTGCGGATAACGCCGTCGCCGTGCTGCTCATAGATATCGAACAACCCTGCGATTGACCCGGTGACATCACCCGGACGTGCGGCGCGCCGGGCGCCGAAGTCGGCACCGATCTGCTCGATGGCGGCGCTGATCAGTCCGTCCTTGCCTCCATAGCGGCGAATCACGCTCTGCACGCTGACACCGGCCCGCTCCGCAATCTCATTGAGAGTGAGCTCGTCGAACCAAAGATCACCGCTGAGCTCGACAAAGGCGTCGATGATGCGGCGGCCCGTCTCGGCGGCCGCGTCGGCGCGGACCGTCTGCCGGTAGGGTCGGGGCGCGCCGCCCTTCGCTTTATTTTTCATGTTAATACTATTTACACCAAATAGCGCCATCGCGCAATTGGTGTCAGTTCAATTAACATTAAATAGGGAGCGCCTGCTCGAGCGAGCGGCGCCGGGCCGCTAGCCCGATCGGCGCGCCGGCG
>FTJO01000481.1_pt4 | contig 13545 bp, 11 predicted proteins | sample 1658761 | NCBI WGS metagenome assembly FTJO01 (sample SAMEA3914852, study PRJEB12502) | metagenome | biome: forest; material: soil | place: USA | collected 2011-06-22 | depth 0.3 m | reverse complement strand
GACCAGCTGGTCGAGGAGGTCAGCCGTCTGATCGAATCCGGCCGTCTGCCGGAAGGCCACCGCCTGCCCTCGGTTCGCCAGCTTGCGCGGCGCGCGGGAGTCAGCGCCTACACGGTCACGACCGCCTTCCAGCGCCTGAGCGCCAAGGGTTTGATCGACGCGCGACCGGGGTCGGGGTACTTCGTCGCGCGCTTCCGACGGCAGGTGGCTCGCGTCGAGCTCGGACCGGCTCCGAGCTTGGACCCCGTTCTGGGTTTCACGCGCAATCTGTTGGAGCAGGACAGCGTCGTGGTGCCGGCAGGGTCCGGGTTCCTGCCTGCGGAGTGGCTCTCGGACGGCATCCCTTCCTCGGCCCTATCCAGGTTCGGCAAGAGCGGCGCGGCCTTCGAGTCGGCGCCCTTGCAGGGCGACCCGGTGCTGCGCGAGCTGCTCGGCGAGCGGCTGCGGCTCGCCAACATTCCGGTTGCGTCCCAACATCTGGTGATTACCTATGGCGCCTCGCACGCCTTTGATCTGATCGCCACCACGCTGCTCGCCGCTGGCGACGCCGTGCTGGTGGAGGATCCGGGCTATTTCGTGCTGCCGGCTCAGCTGCGCAATCGGGGCCTGCGGGTCATTGCCGTACCGAGGCTCGCGGACGGTTTGGATCTGGAGGCATTGGAGGCCGCGGCGCAGCTCCACAAGCCGCGCATGCTGTTCACCCAGACTCTGGTACACAATCCGACGAGTACGAGCGCTTCCGCGGCGCGCTGCCACGGTATTCTCAAGATCGCGGAGCGCTACGGCTTCCTGATCACCGAGGATCATGTGTACACGGATCTGGCGAGTCCGCACATGGTTTCCCTGGCGCAGATCGATGAGCTGCAGCGTGTGATCTACGTCGGCAGCTTCACCAAAGTGTTGGGACCGGGGCTGCGCATCGGCTTCCTGGCCGTCCGTGACGAGCTCGTGCGCCCCCTGCTCGAGGGCAAGCTGCTCGGAGTGTTGTCCGGATCGGCGCTCGTGGAATTCGTGCTGCGGGAAGTGCTCGATGGAGGAAAGTACAAGCGCCACATCGAGCGCCTGCGCGACCGGGTAGCCAAGGCGCGTGCGAACGCCGCGCAACTGCTGACGGCCGCGGGGCTCACCGTTGAGGGCGCCGGTGCCGAGGGGATCTTCCTGTGGTCGCGTTTGCCGTCGCACGTCGATGCGGAGCGCTTGTCGATGGACGCGCCGGCTCAGGGCATTCTGCTCGCCAAAGGAACTCTGTTCTCGCCCACGGGACAGTTCGGCGAGTGCCTGCGTCTCAACGTGGCCTACGCGGCCGACCCCGTGCTCATCAAGTTCCTGAGCTCGAGAACCGGCGCCGTGTCGCGTCCGATCCTCTGAGCCTCACCGCGGATTCGGGTGGTGCGAGTCATCGACCAGGTGCTTCAGATCCTGGTCCACACAGGGTGCCGGCTCGGCGAGCTCGCTCTGGGTCAGCTTGGCGAGCCTCGTCTTCTTCCATGACTCCTGCAGTACCTTGGGATCCTCGGAAATGGCCTCGTACTCGAGCACATCTCCGGCGCGGTGCAGCCTCTCGATGACGTGCAGGTCGGCCGTGTGGAACGCTCCGTTGTCCGTGAGCCAGCTGTCGTCGTTGAACTGAGTGGCGTCGATGACCAGAGTGTCCCCTTCCCAGTGGCCGACGGAATCCCCCAGATAGCCCGGGTCTACATCGGTGCGATGCGGACGCCCGTCCGTGGGGATGATGCGCCAGAAGGCGCCCGAGACATCGTCGTAGAGGAAGACGACCTGACCGGGACTCTGGACGATCTTGTCGGGGGGGCCGATTCGCGGCAGCCCGGGAGACTTGCACCGCAGGACGGGATCGGTCTCGACCTGACGCTTGTCCAGATCCTTCACTTTGGCCAGGAACTCCGGCCGGTAGTGCGGAAAGCCGGGGGCCGGTGCGGCGCGGCCGGAGGGCGGCGGCGCGGGCCGAGGGGGCGCGGCCGCCACGGGCTGACAGCCGGCGATGCACACCGACCCGTCCGATGATTTCTGCGGCTGGACGAAATCGATTCCCGCGCCGTTGTCCCACACGCCGTTCAGGTCAGGATGACCGTCGGACAACCGGGGTACTGGCTTCTCGGCAGAGGGACCTTCGGCGGCGTGCGCGACGCCGATCGCTATCGTCGCTGCCATGGCCGCTGCCACCGCTATGGTCACTGAGGCTACTTTGCGCAGACTCATACGTCGTTCCTCGTAAGGGCAGGCGGTTACTTTTCTGCTGCCGCCGCGGTGTCCTGTGCGAACTGGAAGTGGTGGCCGTCCGGGTAGGTGATCTTCGCCAGAAATCCGAGCTGCGCCGTCCCGTCTCGGGCCGGGTACGCGGCGACGGTCACTCGATCACCGTTCCCCATGAGGCCCTTCATGCTCACGCCGCCTTTGTGCGCCATGGCCACCGGGACGCACTCCAGGCGCCAGGTCGCGACCTTGCCACTGGCGTCCGTGACATCCAGATAGACGTAGATATGAGGATTCGCCCAATCGACCTTGGAGACCACGCCCGTCAGCGTGAGGGTCTTGCGAGTATCGAATTCGCCTCCCAGCGAATGATGCGCCAGCGCTACCTGGGCATTGCTACACAACAGCAGCGTCGCCGCGAGCGCCGCCAACCCAGTGCGCAGTCGATCGAATCCAATCACAGCGCCCCCTACCTCGTCCCGATGATGTCTGACAGCGTCTCAGCCTCTCATTGTGGCTGCACCGCACGCTACGGCGCAATCGGTCGATAACCGACCCGTGGATTTCGGTCTCCTAGGGAGTCAGGCCGAAGTGCTTCGCCTCATTGGCAATCGACGGCTGCAGGGCGGTGGCCGCGGCGAGGTCGGCTTGCCCTTGGGAGGTCAAGCCCTTGTGCAGCTCGCCCAGTCCCCGGCCGTACAGGGCCCAGGCGAACTTCGGCGCCAGGGCGAGCGCCGCTTCATAGTCGGCAATGGACTTGTCGATGTCACCCATCCGCAGCCGCACCAGGCCGCGGCTGTCTAGCGCGCGCGGTATCCTGGAGTTGAGTTTCACGGCGTCGTTGCAGTCCGAGAGGGCTTTCGGGAGATCACGTCCCAACAGCCCCCGTGCGCGGCAGCGCCCGATGAAGGCCTCGACCTTGCGCGCGTCCTCGTAGTGGGAGGGGAGCCATAAGTCGTATTGCGCGATCGCCGACTCGAGCCGTCCCAATCGCAGATAGGAGGTCGCCAGTCCCAGGCGCGCGTCCGCATCCTTCGGCGCCACCCGGTCCACCGCATCGAGATCTGTGGCCGCCGAGGGCGCATCGCGGCTCTCGATCCGCAGCTCCGAGCGCGCCATCAGGGACGGCACGTCATCGGGCTTGAGCTTCAAGGCCTGATCGAAGTCGGTCATCGCCTGGAAGGGTTGCCGGTTGCCCAGCCTCGCCATGCCGCGCTCGTAGAAATACTGGACCTCGTTCGGGGCGAGCTCGCACGCGCGCGTCAAGTCCGCGATCGCATGTTCATAGTCATGTCGCGCGGCAAAAGCCGCGCCTCGCCGGCTGAAGCCGGCGGCATCCGTGGGCTGATCGAGGATCTCCTTGGGCTGTGCCGAGCCCACGGCTGCGGCTGGCGGGGTGGCCGTCTGACCCGCGGGGGAGGCTGTCGCCGCGGCTGGCGAAGCGTCGCCCGGCGAAGCGTCGCCCGGCGAAGCGTCGCCCGGCGAAGCGTCCGATGGTGGCTCCTCTGCGTGCTGCACGCTGAGCGGCACGGCATTCAGGTTGAAGACCGGTCCCCCGTTATAGGTGAAGTACAGCTTGCGCTGGCTGGTAGCCACATAGACCCGGTGGGAGAGAAAGAAGTCGGCGCCGATCAGCATGTCGGCTTCCTCGAGGGTGATATCGCCCAAGCGCAATCGGGTGTTGCGCACCTCCTCATCGCCGATCTTGAAGCTCGCGAACGGGGCCACCCAGGTCTGTACACCGCGACGGCCGAGGCCGTGACTGTAGCCAGCCGGAAGGACGCCTTCACCGCCGGGCTTGATGCCGGCGCGTTCCGCGGCGCGCAGTTTCAGGAGAGACTGCGCAGCACCGGTATCGAACATCACGGTGATCTTGGCGCCGTTGACGTAAGCGACGCCCTTTGTGTGCGGCGATTGCTTTGATGCCCAGTCGATGTCCATGACGGAGAACGGTTTATCCGTGGCCCAATACGCCAGCTCGGATTTGTCACAGTCTTGCGGACGCCACAGCCGGATCACGCCGTTGGCGAGGTCATACTCGACATCTCCAATCCTGAGGATGTTCTGCCCGAGCAGGCCGACTGTGCCGGCTCCCACATCGCTGCCCGCGACGATGAATTCGACGTTACGAAAGGGGGTGTTGGCGAAGGTAAAAGTCTTGACCGTGGTATACGATGCTCGCGTCGCTCCGCCGACGCCCCAGACGAGGAGCTCGAAGGGCAGGGGCTTCACGCTGAGGTTGTATTGGGACGCGGCGTTGGGCGTGATCATGCTGTAGAAGGCGCCGCTGTCGGCGATGAACGTGGCCTCGACGCCATTGATCTTCGTCGACACCACCGGGCGCAGGCCCGTCATCGTTACGGGGAGCTCGGCGAGTTTGTGCAGCGTGCAGCCCGCCGCGAACGCGTGACCGGCCCACGTTACCAGCGCGACGCACAACAGCGTGAGTAGGCAGAAGCGCCCCTTCATGGTACGACAACACTACCGCAAAGCTTGATGTTACGGGAGAGCGAGATGGCCGAAGAGATCGTGTTCTATACCAACCCCCTGTCGCGCGGGCGGATCGTCCGTTGGATGCTGGAGGAAGTGGGCCAGCCCTATCGGACTGAGATCATCGATTACGCGACGACGCTGAAAGGACCGGCGTACCTGGCGATCAACCCCATGGGGAAGATTCCCGCGATCACCCATGGTCGCGAGGTTGTAACAGAATGTGCGGGCATCTGCGCCTATCTGGCGGACGCCTTCCCGGAGGCGGGTCTCGCTCCCGCGCCCGGCGACCCGCAGCGCGCCCCGTACTACCGCTGGCTGTTTTTCGCGGCCGGCCCGGTCGAAGCGGCGACCAGCAACAAGGCCGTCGGATTCGAGGTGCCGCCCGAGCGCAGCCGCATGATGGGCTACGGTACGTATGCCACCACGATCGACACGCTGGAGAAAGCTGTGTCCAACGGCTATCTGGCCGGAGGCCGCTTCAGCGCCGCGGACCTGTATGTAGGCTCACAGCTGAACTATGGGATGCGCTTCGGAATGATGGAGAAGCGGCCGGCCTTCGAGAGCTACCTCGGTCTGCTGTTGACGCGCCCCGCGTATCTGCGCGCGAGCGAGATCGATGACAAGCTGGCTGCGCAAATGCAGGGTGGGGCAGCGCCGCCGCAGTAGCGTGCGTCCGCGTCAACGCGGCAACGGAACCGTCACGGCGATAATTGGCCCGATCGGCACGTGCTCGTCATCGCGTCCCAAAGGCCTGGCGTACAGACTGGAGACGTTGCCATCCAGATACAGCGCGTCGCTACACTTGAGCGCGTCGCGAAACAGCAGCGCGAATTCGTAGAAGCTGACGGGGTCTTCGCTGATGGCAAACACGACGTGCGTGGAGTTGACGACACCGACGCCGTTGCGAATGAGTCGCGAAGTACCCTGAGGGTTGAGAGCCGGGTTGACCTGGCCGCCTTGAACCAACAGCGGGCCGGACTGCGTCGCGAGCATCGCAGGGTCCGACAGGGAGCGGTATTCGGAGCTTTCCACGATGCGCGCTCCGGAAGTCCCGAGCACGAACACGCCGTTGGGCTTCATGTAGAAGTTGCCGAATCCGGAGGCCAGATTGAGCCTGTGCACCTGCCGGCCCTCGCTGACCATGAGGCCGACGGGAGTGTAATCCTCGCGATACATGCCCGCGTTCATGGCGAATGTCAGCTGCTCGCCGTGCGCGGCCAAGGCCTGGCCGAGCTTGCGGAAGGAGGTGAAAGGGGCGCCGGCGTCGTCCTTGAGGAACAGCTGCAGACGATCGGAGCCGATGCTGATCTGGCAGACCGTCGCTCGGGTGTCCTCGAGCTTGATCTGTGAGCATTGCAGCGCAGCTGCAAGCGTGGGAATGGCGCACGCCAACGCAGCGAGGCACACAGAGCGCGTTCGGATCCACAATGCGAGGCTCATGGCTCCGCTCAGGGTCCCTTCGGGACCGAGGTCTGTGCCGGGTGCTCGAACAACTCCACGAATCCCCCAACATCAGGATCACGCACCATGATCTCACGCGTGCCGCTGCGCATGGTCACGATGCCGCTGCTGGAGACCGTCCTGCCACCGGCAGCCTTTACTTTCTTCAGGAAGGCATCCAGCCCCTGAACCTCGAAGCCGACATAGCCGATACCGACATCGCTGATGCGCGTGGGCACGACGGGCTGCTTGCGGTTCTGGAACTCGACGAGCTCGAAATTCAGATGGGAGCTGGGGGCTGAGGCGTCCGTAAACGCCTCGTTGTAGAAACGCAGGATGTTGCCGTGGCCGCCAACGGCCGAGTCGTAGAAGTCTCCCTTCAACCAGGGCGCCTCGGTCGTCAACAGCTTGCCGCCCAGCAGATCGCCGTAGAAGGCCCTGGCCCTCTCGGAGTCCAGCACGACCAGGCCCACGTGGTTGACGCCGGGCAGCAGCGCGGGACGTGCGGGACGTCCATCCTCGGCCGGCGCGGCGGGCCTTTGGTCGATGAGCTCGATGTCCAGACCGTCCGGGTCGGTCATGTAGGCGAGCATGCCCTTGGACTGTCCCGGAGGCGCGATCAGCTTGGCTCCCCAGGATCGAGCGTGGAGCTGACCGGTCGCCTCGAGTTGCGACCACGTCTGCTGGGCGTCCGGAACGATCAGCCCGAAGTGACTCACTCCAGGGTCCCACGCCGTGTGGTCCGATCGGTTGGAGCGCGGCAGCCCCCGGAGCTCGCGCAAGTAGACGACGAAGTGCTGGCCGGTACTCGAGCTCACGACGAACATCTTCGCCATGCGCGTCTCGACGTGCCGGATGCCATACAACCGCTCGATGACCTCGTCACGACGCCAAGCGGGATTGGCGGCCGGATCCTGGGCGAACCCGATTGTCTTGTAGAACGCTACGGAACGGTCGAGGTCCGAGACCATGCGCCCAACGAAGGCGAGGCCGACGACCTTGCCTTCCTCCGTGACGGGTGTCGCGCACAGCGCGGATGTGACCCATGCCGCGGCGGCGGCCAGGACGAGTGTCGCTAGTCGAATCATGAGCGTGCCCCCTCCCGAGAGAAGAGTAGGTTACTGCGAATCGCCGGGCGCCGAAGCCCATCGCTTCGCGCGTGACCGCGAGCCGGCGGCAAGGCCTCAGAGCAAGGAGGGGCGCACGCCGTTGGCGACTTCCCGCGAGAAGAACGCCCGCTTCGGCTCATCCAGTAAAGGCAGGGCCCGGATCGAGGCGTCGATGTCGAGCACGCGTGGAGCGCTCGGGTCCAGCACCGGCCAGGTGGGCAGGGCTGTCCCGTTGGGATCCGCGCGGGTGACGAAGTTGACCCAGTAACGCATCACCGTTCGTGACAGCTCCACGTCCGCGTCGAGGAAGGGTCGGCCTCCCTTGTCGAGCGTGCCGAAGACATAAGGAATTTCACAGGAATGAAATGCCTGATAGCGAACGGCTTCGGGTCCCGGCTCGACGTGACGATACATGTACATGTACACCGGCGCGTGTTTCGTCCGTGCTCGTTCGCGAGCCCACAGCCAGCCGCCCGCCTGACCAAACTCGCGGGGGATGCGTTTGCTCATCTCACCGGCTGTCGCATCGTCCTTGGCCGGATACAGACTGAGCAGTGCGGGTGCATCCGCTCCAAACACGCGCTTGGCGTAGTCCTCGAGCGTCGCCGGTGTCGCGTGACCATAGCGCGGGTCCAATGCGCTGGCCTCGTTGGCAACGAAGCCCGTGAGCACTGGGACATCCGAGCCCACAGTGGCATCGGATGACACGGTGACTCCGTCGACGATCGGGCCATAGCTCATCCGAAACGGAGCCGACGTGGGCGGCTGTGTGGGGGATGCTTGCGGCCCGACAGGCGCAATCAACGTATCGGCGGACAGTGCGTGTAGCGCCGCAGCGGTCGTCGCACCCTTGGATTCCGCGAAAGCGGCTCCCTGTCGCTGCGCTTCTTCAGGTGACTGACCGAGCGGGAAGACACCGGCGCCGCTCTCGGCGATTGCACGTGCGAACAGTCCCTTTGCAGGAGGGGACGCCAGCAGGGCGAGCACGGCGGAAGCGCCCGCTGATTGACCCGCGATCGTCACTCGCGCCGGGTCTCCCCCGAAGGAATGGATGTTGCGCTGAACCCATTGCAACGCGGCGATGATGTCGAGAAGGCCGTAGTTTCCCGAGCGCGCGCCCAGCGCCGGCGCCGACAGAAATCCCAGAGCACCCAGTCGGTAGTTGAGCGTGACGACCACGATCCCCTGCCGCGCCAGCTGTCGACCTTCATAGACCGCAACCGAACCCGAGCCGCCCGTGTAAGCACCGCCATGCACCCACACCAGAACGGGTCGATGGGCGGCGGCGTCGGCGGTCCATATGTTCAGAAACAAGCAGTCTTCTGCGGTCGGCCCCGAGATGAGGTATTCGGGAGTCCATGGACCGAGGCCGTTGTCGTTGCGCAGCTGAGGGCAATTCGCGCCGAACTCCGCAGCGGACCTGACACCCTTCCAGGCGGCGGGCCGTGCGGGGGATTGCCAGCGCGCCGCGTCCACCGGAGGGGCGGCGTAGGGGATGCCGAGGTACGCACTGACAGCCTTCTCCGTGCGCCCCGATAGCTGTCCCGAGTCGATAGTGACTACAGGCGCGGCCACGGCGAATCCGGCGGCGAGCATGCTCAGCGCGGCCAGCCCGCTGGGCATCGATCCGATTCTAACGAACATGGTGTTGGCTCCTGACCGGGCGACTGTTGCTTTCCCGACCCATTGTAATCGATTGCATCTGCCTCTAGGCTTGCGGCGGGAACAGGGGGCCATGCGCATGCGATTCGTGTTCTGCGAGCGATTCTTCTCCGCGACCTCGACAATTCCGGCGCGTGCGCCAGCGCTTGCTGGATTCCTGATCGCGTGCCTGCCGGGCTCGTCCTTCGCGCAGGGCACTGTGGCGGCTGCCAAGCCGCTGGCGTGTGATGCGCTGACGGGCCTCCAGGTGCCCGGATTCAACATGGCCATCCAGCGCGCTGCGGTCGTTCCTGCGGGCCCGGTCCCGTCCTCGCCATTCATGACCGTCACGGGCATTCTCCCTCAGTATTGCCGCGCCGACGGCGTCATCGATGAGCGGGTCGCCGGCGGCAAACCTTACGCGATCGGCTTTGCGGTCGCGATGCCGGAGCAGTGGAACGGCCGATTCCTGTTTCAGGGCGGTGGCGGGTTGAACGGGGCCGTGCAGCTACCGATCGGCGCCGCCGCGGCGGGTGAGACTCCAGCGCTCGCTCGCGGGTTCGCGGTGATCAGCACCGACAGTGGGCACACAGGGGCGGTGTTCGATGCGAGCTTCATGTCCGATCAGGAAGCCACACTCAACTTTCTCTACCAGGCGATCGGCAAGGTCGCGCGCGTCGGCAAGGAGATCGTGGCCGCGCACTATGGGCGCCCGGCCGCGCATTCATATTTCGTCGGCTGCTCAACGGGAGGGCGCGAGGCGATGATCATGTCGCAGCGCTATCCGGACTACTTCGATGGAATCGTGGCGGGCTCGCCGGCGATGCGCACCAACTTCTCGAATCTCGCGGATCGCTATGTCACGGTGGCTCTCAACCAGGTCGCTCCGCGTGATGCATCAGGAAAGCCGGTCTCGGGCCGAGCACTGTCCGAGAGCGACAGACATCTCGTCATCGACTCGGTTCTCAAGGCCTGTGATGCCAATGATGGCCTGAAGGACGGCATGATCTTCGACCCGCGGGGTTGCGGTTTCGACGTTGCCGCGCTGACCTGCAAAGGACCCAAGACAAAGGCATGCCTGAGCGCCGGGCAGGTGAGCGCGCTGAAGAAGGGCTTTGCCGGGCCACGCGATTCCCACGGGAATCAGGTGTATCCCGGTTGGTGGTTCGACACGGGCATTGCGGCCTCGGCTCCCATTCCCGGTCTGTTGAACCCTGTTCCGAGTCTGCTGGGCGCCCCGACGATCAGTACCGAGATCGATGTCGAGACGGAAGCGCGTGTCGCCGCAAATTCCGTCGCGGCCGTCGGTGATAGCGCGAGCTGGACGCAGTTGAACTCCTTCTCGGGGCATGGCGGCAAGCTCATCTTCTATCACGGAGTCAGCGACCCCTGGTTCTCTGCGCAGGACACAGTGCGGTACTACGAGCAGCTGACAACGGACAACGGCGGCGCAGATCCGGTGTTGGGATGGAGTCGTCTGTTCCTCGTGCCGGGAATGGGGCACTGCGGCGGAGGAGCCGCGACGCTCGATCGCTTCGACCTGCTCGATCCAATCGTCAACTGGGTGGAGAAGGGGGCTGCGCCCGACTCGGTGACAGCCACCGGTGCCGCATTTCCCGGCCGCAGCCGCCCGCTGTGCAGGTATCCGCTGCACGCCCATTACAAGGGAAATGGGGACAAGGAGCAGGCCGCCAGTTTCGAATGCCGAGCGGGCGCGCCACCGCCGACGCCTCATCACTGAGACCGACCCGCGCGCCGCGCACGGGCCGCGCCGCGTGTCACCTTCGACGGGGATGCGGGTGCTTGCCATTTATTTTAGTTTAATCTAAACTAAAATCATGCTCGAAGAAGCCCAGCTCCTGTCGGCCATCGCCTCGCCCCGTCGTCGCGAGATCCTGCGATTGCTGTGGAGCGGGGAGCGCACCGCGGGTGCCATTCACGCGGCGTTACCGGATGTCACGTTTGGCGCGATTTCTCTACAGCTGCGGGCGCTGCGGGAAGCCGGGCTCGTCGAAGCCCGGTACGAGCGGCGCCATCGGCACTACAGGGTTTTCAAGGACGCGTTGGGTCCGGTGCGAGCCATCCTCGAGCGGATGTGGAATGACAGTCTCCGGCGCCTGAAGCTCGAGGCTGAGTTGGAGGCGAGCCGTCGGGGTCCGCGTCCGGGTCGCAGAGGTAGAGCATGAAGAACGAGCTGCCGCACGTGCTGGAGCGGACCGTGCTGATTCAAGCCGATCCGCGCACGGTCTTCGGATTCTTCACCGACAGCGTGCGCTGGGCAAAATGGTGGGGCGCCGGCTCCACCATCGACCCGCGGCCGGGCGGCCGGGTGTTGATCCGCTACCCCAACGGAGCTTGCGCCTCAGGAGAGGTGCTCGACATCGCCTCCCCCGATCGGCTGGTGTTCTCTTTCGGTTACGACAGCGGCCAACCGATACTACCGGGCCAGTCACGCGTGACGATTCGTCTCGAGGCGCATCCATCGGGCACCCGGTTGCACCTGTCGCATGCGTTCGAGGAAACAGCGGTGTGCCAGCAACACGTGCAGGGCTGGAGATTCCAGCTGTCGCTGTTTGCCAACGCGGTCGCGGAGGAGAGGTTTGCGGATGCGACTGCCGTGGTCGATGCCTGGTTCGGGGCCTGGCTGATCACGGATGATGTCGCGCGCAGAGCCGCGTTCGAGAAGATTACCGTCGCGGGCGTGCGGTTCAACGATCGCTTCAGCGCTCTTGAGTCGTTGACCGATCTGACCGAGCACGCGGGCGCCTCACAGCGATTCATGCCCGGCGTGCGCCCGCAGCGTGCGGGGCAGATTCGACACTGCCAGGGAGCGGTGCTCGCCAACTGGACGACCGCGGGTGGACAAGCGCCGCCGTCCTCGGGAACCCACCTGTTTCTGTTCGCCGCGGACGGCCGAATCGTCACCGTCGTGGGGTTTGCCGGATGAAAACTCCCTGTACGCTATCTCTCTTCGTCCGCACCGCCGGCTGCGACATCAAGCCGGCTTCGTCGCCGTCAGAATGACTGCTCCCGGTGTGCCTGCTGGACGGCCGGGGTGTTCCAGCCCGAACGGGCGCCCCACAGGAAAAATACCAGCCCCAGCACGGCGACGACGACGAGATCCCAACCCCACGTCAGATAGTCCCGGCCGCCGAATTTTGCGCTTCCGGCCCAGGAGACGAGCGCGATCGTCGGCAGATAGACGATGACCCACCACGCCGCGCGCAAGTGCCGGCCGAAGCCTTCCCACCGAGCGCGTGCCTGGTAGTAGAAATAGACCGGCAGCGCCACGACCACCAGGAGAATGATCTCGCCGCTCAGGGGCCACTTCGCCCAGTACAGCAGCTCGGTCGAGAAGATGAATGCCAGCGCGGAGACGATCGGCAGGCCCGGAACCCGAAACGGTCGCGGCATGTGGGCTGCAGTGCGTCGCAGCGTCATCGCGCTCACCGGCCCTGTCAGGTACGAGATGATCGTCGCGACCGAGATCACGGCGGCCAGGGTGCCCCAGCCGCGGAAACAGAAGAGGAACACAAAGCTGACCAGCAGATTGAACCACATCGCGTTGCGAGGGATTCCCCAGCGTGGGTGCAACATCCCGAAGATTGCCGGCAGCGTGCCATTGCGCTGCATGCCGTAGAGCATGCGGGCCGTCGTTGCCGTGTAAGTGATGCCGGTGCCGCTCGGGCTCACGAAAGCGTCCGCGTACAGAAGCACGGCGAGCCAGTTGAGGTTCACGAGAAGCGCGAGCTCCGCGAAGGGCGAACGGAAGTTGATTCCGTGCCAGCCGCTCTTCGCCAGCAGCTCGGTGGGTACGGTGCCGAGGTAGGCGATCTGCAGGATCACGTAGACGACCGTCGCCAACCCGATCGATCCGAGCACGGCAATCGGAATGCTGCGCGCGGGGTTGCGGGCCTCGCCCGCGAGATTCACCGGGCTCTGGAATCCGTTGAAGCTGAATACGATGCCAGCCGTCGCCACGGCATTGAGGATCGCGGCGAAGTCGATCGTGTGGGGATCGCCTTCCAGATGAACGCCAAAGTTTTCGGAGTGAAAGCCGCTGGCGATCAGCGCAATGCCGGTCGCCGCGGGCACCACCAGCTTGAACACCGTGATCGCGGTATTGGAATGCGCGAACAGGCGAACGCTCCAGAAGTTCAACAGAAAGTAGATGATCACGAGCACGGCCGCGATGGCGAGCCCAGGCGATGTCAACACTCCGTGACCATCCGGCATCTGCACGTACAAGTCGTGCGCCCAGCCATAGGGCCAGGAGGCCATGTATTGCACGGAGGCCTCGGCTTCGACGGGTATGACGGAGACGATCGCGATCCAGTTCGACCACGCAGCGATGAATCCGACGAGGGAGCCATGCGAGTAGTGCCCATAGCGGACCATACCGCCTGATTCCGGGAACATCGCCCCCAGCTCGGAGTACGTCAGGGCCACCGTCACGATGATCGCGGCCCCCAACACCCAGGCCCAGACGGCTCCAGGTCCTGCGATGCCGGCGGCGCGCCAGGCTCCAAACAACCACCCCGATCCGATGATCGAGCCCAGCCCGGTGAGCATCAGGGCAAAGGTGCCCACCTCACGGTGGAACCGCGTTGGCACGCTCATGCCGGGCCTACTGGAAGAACTCGGCGCCGGG
>FTJO01372154.1_pt1 | contig 13707 bp, 11 predicted proteins | sample 1658761 | NCBI WGS metagenome assembly FTJO01 (sample SAMEA3914852, study PRJEB12502) | metagenome | biome: forest; material: soil | place: USA | collected 2011-06-22 | depth 0.3 m | reverse complement strand
TGAACAGTCAGCGCGCCGAGATCGCGAAGATGCGGGGATGGCTCACGCAGTGGGGGCTCGAAACGCCGCCAGCGTCTCCGTAGCAGCCCTGCGCATCAGCCCCTGATCCGATGAGACGACGAACACGCTAACGCCTATCGATCTGAGCCACTCGAACTCCGCGGGAACATAGCGCGACACGTGCGCGCACAGTGGAATTCCAGTGGCGCGCGCGGCCGCCGCAATTCTCTCGACTGCGGAGCGCACCGCAGGAGCGTCTGGTGAAGGCGCACCCAACGCGACCGTAAGATCGCCTCGACCGAGGAACAGTCCATCCAGGCCAGACACGGCCGCCAGCGCATCAATCTCTCCGAGCACCTCGGGGTCCTCGACCATGGCTAGCACGGTCGCACGCGCGTCACCGGCCGCAACGTGCTCGCCGATCTGCAATCCGCCATATCGGCCCGCACGGGGTGAGTTCGAGAAACCGCGCTTTCCGCCTCGATAGCGGGAGGCGCTGACGATTGCCCGAGCGGCGGCCGCTGTCGCAATGTGCGGCACCAGCACGCCGTCCGCGCCGTCATCGAGCGCTGCCAACAAACGAGAGGGAGTGGAGTCCGGCACTCGAACGACGGCCGCGATCCCGGCTGCTCGGGCGGCCAACAGGATGACATCCGTGCTCGTCCGGTCGAACGGCGCGTGCTCTGCGTCGACGACGACGAAGTCATAGCCGACGTCCCCGAGGATCTCCGTGGCGTGCGGCGAAGGCGTCTTGAGGAACGTCCCGATCAGCAGCTCGTGCGCGGCCAGGCGTTCGCGAAATGTCTTGGCGTTGCTCATATCAGCCGAAATAGAGCCTGAGGGCGGTATCGGAGATCCTGCGGCGCACGTGTCCATCCGGGACCCACCGCGCGAGCTCCTCGAGAGTATCGTCGAAAGACACCGCCGATTCATGCCCGACGAACGGGCAATCGCTGCCCCACAGGAGCCGCTCGGCGCCGGCGTTCTGCAACAGCGACTGCGCCAGCTCCTGGGCGAGGCGCAAAGATTCCGTATCGCGCGTAGCCTGCCCGGCCTTCGCCCAGGTGAGCCGGTAACCCGCGGAGAGCTTGACCCAGGTCCTGCCCCGCTCGATGGAGCGCAGCACCGCCTGGAATCCGGCGCAACGGACGCCTTTGAGGGGATCCGGATGGCCGAAGTGATCGACGACGATCTTGACACCGGAGGCTTCGAGCAGTTCCAGCACCTGCGGGCAGCGTGGTCCTTCGACGATGACCTCGACGTGCATATCCAGGTCGGCGAGGCGCCTCAGCAGCAGCCGGTACTCCTCGCTCGCGAGGTTGGGCAACTCCTCACGACGGGTGAGCTGCAGCCGGATCCCGACGATGCCGTCCGACCTCATGCGCTCGAGCGTGTATCGGTCCGTCGTCGCGGCCACATTGGCCGTCCCGCGCAGTCGCCGGTACCTGCGCAGCTGCTCGATCATGTAGTCGTTATAGAGCCCATAGATGCTGATGCCCGCAATCACCCCGAAGTGAATGCCGTGCCGGTCCAGCAGCGCCAGGTATTGCTCTGCCGTAAAGCCGTACTGCGGCTCGAACCACGCCGAGTCGCTGCGCGGCATGTCCATCGTGAAGATGTGGGCGTGCGTATCGACGATGGGCGGTTCGGGCACCGCGGGTGAGCTCATTTGGGCGGCTCCGGCAAAGGATACTCGTCTGCGTTGAGCACCCAGCCCGGCATCTTCGAGAAGTCCATCCGCGGCGGCGCAAAGATGTCCACGAGCTGATTAATCGCCGGAGCGGACCCCGCCGAAGTGTGGATGGCCGGCGGAGGAATCACCGCCAGCGACGGCGCGGGGCACACCTCGTGGTCGTCCGTTCGCCAGTCGTGGATGTTGGCGGTCCAGGGCCAGCGGATGTGGTGGGTGAACGAGCCCTGCAATGCCAGGGATCCCTGTTCGAAGTCGTCGTGATGATGCGGCGACAACCGCGCGAGATCCCGAGGCCCCGACTCGACGGGAAGCACGTTGATCATGACGGTCGAGCAGCGCCAGATGCGACCGAAGCGCCCCTCCTTGGGAGGCACGTCGAGATCATAGACGCGTAACCGAGGGCCGCTCGGAGAGACAGGCCAGGGCTGGTACGGCGGAATGTTGGGATGCGACTGCGTGTAGGAGTGCGCATTCGATGCGAGCGCGACCAGATCAGGAGATTGAGCGCTGAATATGCGCACGATCTTGCCCCGCGAGCTGGCGGTGACAATGCTCCTGCCCGGCGGGACGATCACCAGCGAATGCCCACTGACGATTCGAGTCTCCTGCGGAGTGCTGATCGTCACCTCGAGGCCGCGCTCGGGAATCAGGACTACGTACTCATCCAATTGATCGGCGCGTACCAGCACCGCGCCAGGCGCGGCCTCGGTGTAGGCGACAACGAAATTCTGCCCGCGTCCGTACCACGTGCGCGCGCATTCGGAGGTCTCGCGAGGCGGTTCGTCATGGAACCTGACGTATTCCGCCGCGGCGAATCGCATCGCGCCGGGCGAAGTGGAATACGGAGCCTGCGCGGCTCCTGCGAGCTTTGACCTCGGATCGTCAGAACCGTACATATCACTTCACCTCGTCAGAAGCGCACCAGCTCGGCGCCCTTCAACGCGAGCCGCTCACGGGCTTCCTCTGGCGTTGCAATCTGCAGCGACAGCGCCTCGAGGATGCCGCGAATCTTGCTGACCTGCTCGGCATTCGAGCGAGCGAGCTTTCCCGGCCCGATGTACAGACTGTCTTCGAGCCCGACCCGGACGTTTCCCCCGAGCAGGGCCGCGTGAGTGCACATTGCCATCTGGTGACGGCCCGCCGCAAGCACGGACCATTCGAACACCTTCCCGAACAGCCGCTCCGCGGTCCTGAGCATGTGTAGCAGCTGGTCCAGCTCGGCACCGACGCCGCCGAGGATTCCGAGCACGAACTGCAGAAACAGCGGAGGCTCGTACAGCTTGCGCTCGAGCATGTACGCGAGATTGAACAGGTGGCCGACGTCGTAACATTCGAACTCGAAGCGGGCACGATGCTCGTTGCCCAGCTGCTGCATCACGGTCTCGATGTCCTCGAACGTGTTACGAAACACGTGCCGGCGCGCAATCTCCAGGAACTGCCGCTCCCATTCGTGGCGCAGGGAAGGGAGCTTGCCCAGCGCGACGAATCCTCCGAAGTTCAGGGTTCCCATGTTGAGGGAAGTCATCTCGGGACTGGCCATGAGAGGCGCTTCCAGGCGCTCCTCCAGGCTCATGCCGGGCCCGCCTCCCGTCGTGATATTCACGATCGCCTGAGTCCGTGCGCGGATTTGCGGCAGGAACTGCATGAAGACGGACGGATCCGCGCTCGGGCGGCCGTCACGCGGATCGCGTGCATGAAGGTGAAGAATGGCGGCGCCCGCTTCGGCCGCGGCGACGGACTCCTTAACGATCTCCTCGGGAGTCAACGGCAGGTGAGGCGATTGGCTCGGCGTATGAATCGAGCCGGTGATAGCGCAGGTGATGATGACTGAACGGGTCATGGTGCGCGCTCGGAAGGTAACAATAGCACCGCTGGAGCGCGGCCACTGACCGGATTGCGATAGTGGAACGGGACGTCCACGATAGTCGGAAACGGCGCCAACACCACACCCCTGAGTGGCCGATCGGGCGCCAGCGGCGGCACTGAGCCAGGCGGGGGCGCGAAGCGCCGGCTATCCTCGGCTTCGGCGTGCGCCCAGCCCGTCACATACGTCGTGGTCCAGCAATAGTCGAGATCCATGCCCGCGATCTTCCAGGCTCCGTCCTCCCTGACAATCTCGTTCTCGTACGTTCCGCCGATGTAGGAGCCCGGTGTGTCGGTGACGCTGTTGATTTGAAACAGCCGCTCGCGAATTCGTGCCGAGCGACCGTCCGGAGCGACATGGACGACGGGCTGCGTCTTCTGGTGCAGCGTCATCTGCTTGCCGGTGCGGCCGCGTGACCCGTAGCGCAGAGTCATGGACTTGCGCACGTTCTCGCGCCCCACGTAGGTCCCTATATAAGAAAGCTCCTTCCAACCCTCACGCGAGAACAGATCGGCGGTGTCATCCCACTTGAACTCGTCGATGTAGTAGCCGTACGCGTTCGAGACGTTCTCGGCACCGTCATAACCTTCTGCAACCGCGAGATCCCGTTCGGCCGAGACGATCCGGGTCGCGAGCTCCTCCAAGTTCCCGGGTACGTCGCGCCGATCGGGCAAATCCCCGCGGCCGGCTTGCCTGACCGGATGCGGATAAGGGATAGCTGGAAATCCCACCGCCGGATACACAAGGAGCAGTCCCTCGGTCGAGGGTCGGTCGGAGTGAAACTCCCGGCTCGGTCCCGGAGCCGCGAGAGCGCTTTTCGCCCACCCGGCGGAGTAGTCGGTCAGAAGGCGGGGGTACACGCGCAGGCGATGGATCTTCCACACCCCGCCTTCCTTCACGTAATCGTTCGCGTAGAGGCTCTCCGACCACTGTCCCGTACCGGCGGCACTGGTCATTCCCAGTTGAATTCCGTATGCGCTCGCGCTACGGCCATCGGGCGCCATCGTGACGACGGTTTCCAGCTGCAGCTGATCGTTCAATTCGCCTGCATGGAGCGCCCCGAACTGGTCGAGCGCGCGACGGATGCTGGCTTTGCCTACGTACACGCCCTGCTTACCAAACTCCGCGGTGGCGTCGCTGCTGAACAAGTCAGCGACGTCGTCCCAGAGCTTTCGATCCGTGTAGAACCCGTAGGAATGCTGTAGGTTCTGCACGTCTGCGGCGTCATTGAGCTGCCTGACTCGATGCTCCAGCGCACTGAGCTGTTTTGCCAGAACGGTCAGGCCCTGCGCGCTTGCGGGCTTCGCGACGACACGCGCCGCCTCCGGAATCGGGATTCCCGCCCCCTGCGCATCATAGTGATAGGGCACCAGGAACGGAGTCTGCGAGAGGCTGCGCCAACCCTGCTCATAGCTGCCCGCATACTGCGGATAGAAGTGCAGCCGGGCGATCTTCCAGACGCCCCGTTCGCGCACGTAGTCGTTTTCGTAGATGCCGCCTTCCCAGCGGGCGCCCTTGCCGTACTCCCCCAGCAATGCCACCTCGTGCCAGCGGCCCTTGGCATGCTCTGCGTCCTCCGACAGATTGATCACCGGAGACAGGACCACGCGCAGATTCAGGCGTCCCGGAGCAAGGCCATTCTTTCCCTGCCCGATCTCATCGAGCAGGTAGCGGCGCACTGCTGCTTTACCCGTTACGCCCTTATCGCCGAACTGCGCTACGCCGCTGTCGGCGAACAGATCTGCGAGATCGCTCCACCGCCCCTGCTCCATGTAGTGCGCGTACACGTGCTGCAGGCGCTTGACCGCACGGATTGCCTCGGTGTCGGCCACTCCGACAGCGAGTCGCTCGATGCTGACCTGGGCCTCAGCGAGAGTACGTGGGCGCGTATCCGGAGGCGGATCCAGCAACGCAAGAGCCTCCAGCCTGATGCTGGGATCGACGAGCTCAGCGAGTTGCGAGCGCGAGCGCACCGCTCGACCGCCCTGCTGCGCCAGCCAGAGATCCTCGTCGGCCATGACATCCGGCAGATCGTGAACGAGGGTCCCGTAATACGCTTCCTGATGCCAGGCGGTTTCCACCACGGACTTGTCGAAACCCGAGGCCCGGGCGACGAGCCCCATGGACTCCTCTGCAGAGCCCGAGCGAATCGTCTCGCTCGCCTTGATGAGTTGCGCGACGAACGCCACGATCTGCCGCCGCTTGGCGGGATCCGCGAGCTTCTCAGCCGTCGTGTTGAGATTGAAGAGCTCGCGATAGACCGCGTGATCCTGGAATTCGATTGCATCTGCGCCCAATGCGTTGGCGGCGCGCTGGATCTCGGGCTCCCAGACCGTCACTGCATCCACTTCACCGGTGCGCAGGGCGTCCGCAACCTTGGTCAGGGGAACCAGCGGGACCATGGTGACATCGCCCTCGCTCAGGCCGACCGTGGCCAACATCCTATGCAGATGGTACGCAGAGGAAGTGTTCGGTACGGTCCCAATCCGCTTCCCGCGCAAGTCCGCCAGCTTTGCCACACCCCCCGACCGGCGGGCGACGATGCGATAGTAGCCCTCCGCCACTGTGAAAATGACCCGCAGATTCGGGTGCTCGATGGACTCCCGCAGAGTCTGCGTCTCGGCGTTGGTCGCCACGTCCGCGGCATCGGCGCTGAAAAGATTCGGAATGCCGCCGGAGCTGACGGTCACCACTGCAGTCCCCGCTCTCTCCGCGGCGAGCAGGACTGGCGCGATCTCCAGAGTGCTCGTATTGCCGAACACACGCAGCGGCGCCGGCTCGGCCGAGGCCGCCTGTGCGGCCGCGATACAGGCGATGAAGGCCAGGAGGCGGTGCATGGGCGCCCTCACTTGTCATCGAGGTTGGGGTTGGTTGGCGGAGCCCCGCCCTGAAACCAGGTCTCGAACCTGCGGTGCGCGTACCGCCATCGGCCGTCTTCTCCGCGTACACACTGATCGGTGACCAGGGAGATAGTGATGGGTGGATGTGTTGGCAGGATGCGCACACCGTCGGCGGCATACAACAGCAGATACCACGTCGAGATCGCTCGCGTGTCGCTCTCGAAGTGCACGCGGAAGTTGTTGACCGCATGGACTACGACGCGGACTCCCCGGTCCTCGCGCCATTTGTAGAACTGGGCGATCTTCGCCGGCCCGCGGTAGCTCGCCTCCGGGCCTTCGAAAACCGCGTCCTCCGTATAGTACGCGGCCGCCCCGCGGCCCCAGTTGGTGTCGACGTCGTGCCAGTAGTCCATCAGCTGGCTGTGCAGCTCCAGATAGACCAGCAGACGCTCCTTACTGTGAGGGGCGAGATTCATGGCAGTCTCCTTCAGAGAACATCGAGATCAGTGGGCGGCCGGCGGTTTCCGGAAGCAGGAAAGTGGCGATCACGGCACACAGAATGCCCGCCACCGCCGTGACGAGCATGGCCAGGCTCAGCCGCATGCCGGTGCTCAGCAAGGCCGCCGCCTGAATGAATATACCGCTGGCCGCGCGCCCGGCGTTATACGCAAACGCCTGGCCGGCACCGCGCACCTCCGTCGGAAACAGCTCGGTGAAGTAGGGGCCGAAGGAGGCATAGATGCCGAACTGAAAGAACCCGTACACGAATCCGGCGGGCAACAAAGTCCACGCGGAGGCGCCCAGAGGCGCGTACAGATAGAGCACCACCGCCGCGATAAAGCCGACGCCGAACCACTGGAATACGCGCCTGCGGCCGATGCGATCGCTGATCTGGGCATTCACCAGGAACCCGCAGAAGCCTCCCGCGCTGTTCACCAGGACGTAGATTCCGGCTACCGTCGCCGACAGTCCGCGCTCCTGCTGCAGGAAGGTCGTCAGATAGTTGCTGACTACGTAGCCCGCTCCCTGTGCGCCGACGGCAAGCAGCGAAGCCAACAACGTGGTGCGCGCGAGCGTGGCGGAAAAGATGCTGCCTCGCCAGCCGCCTGCCGCGATGCGCCGCTGCGTCCGAAGGTAGATTTCCGAGTCATCGCCGTCGCGGCGGACGAAGAACACCAGCAGTGCGGGCAGCAGCCCGATCCAGAACACGACGCGCCAGCCGAGCCACGCGGCGACTGGGCCGGCTAACAGTGCCGCGAGTCCCGAGCCCAAGGCCGCCGCACTATGAACGGTGCCTACCGCTCTGCCCCGGTGAGCATCCGCGACCCTCTCGCCGAGCAGCACCGCACCGACAGCCCACTCCGCGCCGAAACCGAAGCCCTGCAGAGCGCGCACGCTGAGCAGTTGCGCGTACGAATCCGTAAAGCCGGAGAGAAACGAGAAGAGGGCGAACCACAGGATCGTGATCTGCAGAATGCGAGCCCGCCCGAAGCGATCGCACAGCCAGCCCCCGAGCCAGCCGCCGATGGCCGAGGCGAAGTAGTTGGCGCTGGCGATGGTGCCGGCCTGCGCCAGCGACATCCCGAACGCCACCACGAGGAGCGGAATGAGATACTGGTAGACGAGCGCATCCATCGCATCGAGGCCCCATGCGACAGAACACGTCCAGAACACCCGCCGCGCGCGCGGGGTCTCGGCTTGGTACCAGGCAAACATTCGCTCGATCAAAACGCCTTCCGGTAGATCTCCCTCGCGTCCTGCTCGGTCATGACGCGTAAATTCTTCTCCAGCAGCCGGGTCACGGTCATCGCCGCCTTCGCCATCCGGTCGATGGCCGACTCGGGAATCGAGAAATCCGCGAGCCGGCTCGGAATGCCGCAGGCCCGTGCAAGCTGCGCCAGACGCAGCACTCCGAGCCGCGCGGTCTCGAGGTCCTCCCCCGTGTCGGAAGTGCCGAGCGCCCGCGCGATCTGCGCATAGCGCGCCGGGGCAGCCGGCAGGTTGAATTCCACCACGTGCGGCAGAAGAACGGCATTCGAGACTCCGTGCGACACGTGGAATTCACCGCCCAGAGGATAGGCGAGCGCGTGCACCGCCGCTGTGTTCACCGGTCCGAGGCACAGGCCGCCATACAGGCTTGCCTGTGCGAGCGCGGTCCGCGCCTCGACATCGCGACCGTCGTGCACAGCCCTGACCAGATGTCGGGAGATCAGCCGGATCCCCTCCAGAGCCCATGTATCCGTCACGGGGTGCGAGCCACGGTTGGCGAAGGCCTCGATGCAATGGGTCAACGCGTCCATCCCCGTCGCCGCAGTGACGTCCGGAGGAAGCGTTAGAGTCAGCAACGGATCCACGAAGGCCGCATCCGGGACGAGGTGCGCGCTCACGACGCCCTTCTTCAGCTCGTCGCTCTCGTCCAGGAGGATCGCAATCGGCGAGACCTCGCTTCCCGTCCCAGCTGTGGTCGGCAGGCACACCAGCGGCGTGGACCGCGAGCGCACGTTTCCGACCCCGAAACAGACAGGCAGCTCCTGAGTCCCGTCCAGAAGGACGGCGACCAGCTTCGCCACGTCCATGGCGCTTCCGCCGCCCAGGCCCACGATAGCCGTGGCGCGCGCCGTACGTGCCGCTGTCAGCGCCAACTGAAGATCTGCGATGGTCGGCTCCCGGTGCACTTCGCTCCACAGCGTCAGGGAGATACCGCGCCCGCGCAGCGACTCGAACACGGAATCCGCGATCGACACCAGGGGCGGGGAGGTGACCAGGAAGACCCTCGTCAGCCCCTGCGACGCCAGATAGGTCGCACACTGCGCAGCGCAGCCAGGACCGAACACCAGCGTTCGCACCTGATTCAGAGCAATGTCGGTCCTCGACTGTGGCATCGGTCAAAGCCTGCCCACGCGCGCCGGCCTTCACTTGACCGACGCGGAAGTGCTACTTGCAGCAAGGCACACTTCCGCTTCGAGCAAGGAGTGCGCGGCCGTGCCTGCGGATACTAGGCCGATCCGTCATCGCAAGGACCTCTCGCATGCCGAGCCCGCTCGTCAACCCTGTAACCGGCGAGCCCGGCCCGACGCCCCGCTGCCAGAGTGAGGCCGAAGTCGAGCAATTGCTTGCCACCGCCGCCGCGGCCGCACGCGACTGGGGAGCGGCGTCCTTTCCCGACCGCGCTCGAATCCTGCGAAGCGCAGCGCGTCTGCTGATTCGCGACCGGGCTGCTCTGGCGCAAGCCATCACCCTCGAGATGGGCAAGCCGATTGCCGAGGCCGAAGCCGAGATCGACAAGTCGGCGTGGAACTGCGAGTTCCTCGCCACTCACGCCGAGCAATGGCTGGCGGATGAGCCGGTGGCGACGGGTGCGAAGCTCAGCTACGTAGCCTATCGCCCGCTCGGGGTGGTGCTTGCCATCCTGCCTTGGAACTTCCCCGTCTGGCAGATCTTTCGCGGCGCCACTTCCGCGCTCATGGCAGGCAACGCGGTAGTCCTCAAGCACGCTCCGAACGTGCCGGAGTGTGCTCGCAGAATCACCCAGTTGTTGCTCGAGGCCGGCTTGCCACGAGGAGTTTTCCAGAACCTCGAAGTGCCCGTGCCACGCGTCGCTGAAGTCATTGCGGATGGCCGAGTCTCCGTCGTGACGTTCACCGGCAGCCCAGGTGCCGGCGCGGCCGTCGCTGCGCAGGCGGGAGCCGTGTGCAAGAAGTCGATCCTCGAGCTGGGCGGATCCGATGCGTTCGTGGTGCTGGAGGATGCGGACGTGGAGGCGGCTGTGGCAGCAGCGGTTCGCGCCCGCTTCAGCAATTGCGGCCAAGTCTGCCTGGCGGCGAAGCGTTTCATCGTGACGGAGCCGGTCTGGTCCGCTTTCCAGGAGCTTTTCGCGCAGGCCATCGCCTCACTCCGGGTCGGAGACCCCCTCGACCGCTCGGTGCAACTGGGCCCGCTGGCACGCGAGGATCTGCGCACGACGCTGCACCGGCAGGTGCAGGATTCCATTCACAGGGGAGCTCGGCTGATCGCAGGAGGACACTCCCTGTACGATCGCGGTTGCTACTACGCTCCCACGCTGTTGACCGATACCGATTCCTCCATGCCCGTCGTGTCGCAAGAGACGTTCGGGCCCGTCGCGCCTCTGCTCCGCGCGCGCTCGGGCGAGCAAGCACTGCAGATGGCGAACGACTCCCGGTATGGTCTCGCGGCGATCGTATGGAGCCGCGATACGGATCGCGCACGTGCGCTCGCCGCCAAGCTCGAAGTCGGCAGCGTGTTCATCAACGCAGTGACCGTCTCCGACCCGCGATTGCCGGTCGGCGGAGTGAAGCTCTCCGGCTACGGTCGCGAACTGGGCGCGGCGGGAATCCGCGAGCTGGTCAATGTTCAGTCCGTATGGGTCGGCCCGTAACGGGATTCGGATAGTGGAACGGCGGCTCGACGATGTCGGGAAAGGCATATTGCCGCGCCTCGATCGGCCGATCCGGCGCGTACTCCTGAGCGATGCGCGGGCCGGAGGCAGCACCGCCGAGACCCTGTTGGATGCCGCCACCGGCCACGTCCCGGTCGCTCGCGGCCTTCCCGGCGAGAGTCTTGCCTCGCATCTCGGCCCCCGCTCTCGCCCACCCATTGCGATACGAGGCGTTGTAGATGTGGTACAGCACCTGCGCACCGAACTTCCACTCGCCATTCTCCTTCACGGCGGTGTTCTCGTAGATTCCGCCGATCCACGAGCCCGATGAGCCGTCGGCATTGCCGCCGCATTGAAAGAGTCGCATGCGTGCGTTGCCGCTGTTGCCGTCAGCCGAAATGTGAATCACCGGCTGCGTGAGCTGGTGAATGGTGAAGAAGTTAGGTGTTCTGCCGCCGCGCGGACCGCGCAGATTCAGCACTTTCCGAATGCGGTCCGGTCCGACGTACACACCTGCCCCGGTGATCTCCTTCGACCCGTTGGTGGCATACGTGTCCGCCATGTTGTCCCAGGCGGATTCGTCGATGTAGTACCCGTAGGAGCTGTTGAGATTCTCCACGGCATCGACGCCGATCGCTGCGTCGAGTCCGTGCTGCACATCGTCGAGAGTGGCGGCGGATGGGCTACCCCGCGCTCGCCCAGTGTTTATCACCTGAACGTGCGCCACGGGACCGGCGGGGTAACGCACAGGCCGACCGGTCACCGGATTCACGAAGTCGAATCCGACGTACTGCACCTCCGGGAAGGTATGGAAGTCGGCCGGGGAGGCCTGGTCCGGCGGGAATGCCTGGCTGGGTCGCGGGGCCGGCTCGGCGTCCTTCGCCCAGCCGGCGTCGTAGTCAGTCCGTAGGCGCGGATAGTAGTGAACGGCTTTGATCTTCCACACACCCCCGTCCTTCACGAACCGGTCCTCGTAGGTGCCCAGCTCCCAGAGCGCGTACTGACCGTTCAATCCGATCATGCTCAGCTGGCGGGTGCGAGTCGCGGCAGTGAGTCCATCGGAGGAAAGAGTCACCACGGTGGCGAGGTTCAGGTGGTCGAACAGCTCTCCATGGCGCAGCGGCGAGGCACCGAACATCGTCTCCAGCGCGGTACGGATGTGAGCTTTGCCGACGTATTGGCCGCTGGGCGCGCTCTCGAACGTTCCATCCTCCGTGAACAGATCGGCAAGCTCGTCCCAGAGCTTCCGGTCGAGGTAGTAACCGAAGGTGTGCTGGAGATTGCGGACCTCGTTCTCGTCCGCCAGCCGCTGCACGCGCAGCGCCAGCTCTGCGACCGAGGCTGGGGTACGGCCTGCGCCTTCCAACACCGCAGCGGGAATCACGACTCCGAGGTGCTGTGCCGTGAAATGGTAAGGAATGTTCCACTGAGCCGGTGCCTTGTGGCCCCAGTCCTCGAACGCGCCGCGGTACTGTTGGAAGAAAGCGAGCCGGCCGATCTTCCAGACTCCGTGGTCGAGCCGGTACTCGTTCTCGTACACGCCGCCCGCCCACGAAGCCCGTGAGCCGAACTGGCCCAGCAGCGCGACCTCGTGCCAGGCCCCCTTTGCCGTCGACCCGCCGGCATCCAGGTTGACGATGGGCTGCAGCACGAGGTGCTCGAACAGCTGGCCCCGCGCAAGCCCAGGCTCCCGGCGAGCCGCTTGCGCCATGAGATGCTGCCCGATGGAGCGCTTGCCCGAAACGCTGACGACGCCCTCCTCGCTATGAAACTCCGCGACGGCGTCCTCCGCAAACAAGTCGGTCAGATCGGTCCAGAACCCGGAGCTGAGGTACTGGCTGTAGATATGCTGCAGCCTCTTTACGGCCCTGATGCCCTCCTCCGCCTGCAATCCTCTCTCGAGGCGTGCGCTCCGCGCATCCGTGAGGGTTGACGCGCTGGTTGACGCGTTGGCCGTGCCGATGACTGCGAGGATCGCCACGCAAAAGAGGAGTCGACGTGTCCTCACATCCCACCTGCGACGACGAGATTGGCTCCGGTGACGTAGGAAGACGCGTCGGAGACGAGAAACAACACCGTCGAGGCGACCTCCTCGGGGGTTCCAGCCCGTTGCATGGGCGGGCGCTTTGAGACCACATCGAGCCTTCCCGGGCGATGCATCTCCGTGATGATCGGGCCAGGAGACACGGCGTTCACGCGGATCCCTTCTGCGCCAACCTCGCGCGCCAGCCCGAAAGTCAGGCTATCCATCCCGCCCTTCGATGCCGCATACCACACATACTCGCCGGGTGAGCCGTAGAACGAGGCACGCGAAGACAGGAACACGATCGCTCCCCCTTCACCCCCGAGTCTCGTGGACATCCGACGCACCGCCTCGCGAGCGCACAGAATCGCCCCGCGCAGATTGACGTCGAGCACGCGATCGATGGTCTGGGTCTCCGCCTCTACGAGAGTGGAGTTCGTGCCGGTGATCCCGCTGTTGTAGACGAACGCGGCGAGCCGGCCCTGCCGGTCGGCCTCGGCAAAGAGATTGTGGATGTCCGCCTCTTCAGCCGTATCGGCGCGAACGGCGACGGCCTGGCCGCCTTCGGAACGGATCCGAGCGAGCACCGACTCCGCGCGCTCCGCGTTGCGCACGTAACTCAGTACGACGAGATAGCCCTGGCGAGCCGCGCCCAGGGCGATTGCTTCACCGATACCGCGGCTTCCGCCGGCGACCACGAAGACACGCGCGCTCATTGCGCCCACTCCCGCACTCGAGAAAGCGCACGCTACGTGCACCCCTACCCGCGTGCTTGACCAAAATGGCAAATTGGCTTGCCCGTACAGGCAAGCCCCGCGAAGCCCCGGACGACACTATCGGAGCCGGTCAAACCATGTCCACATCCCCTCCCCAGCGCCACCTCCACAATCC
>FTJO01012890.1_pt1 | contig 13733 bp, 11 predicted proteins | sample 1658761 | NCBI WGS metagenome assembly FTJO01 (sample SAMEA3914852, study PRJEB12502) | metagenome | biome: forest; material: soil | place: USA | collected 2011-06-22 | depth 0.3 m | reverse complement strand
TCGAGCGCGCGATATGTCGGACTGCTCAGGACTTCGCCCACGGGTATGTGTAGTTGGCGAAGCGCCTCGCCCATCGCGCGCGCGGAAGCTCGGCCACTCTCATCCAGTTGGCGTTCGTGCTGCGTGTTGTCGGGGTTCGCCTGGGCGGGCTCTGGAGGCGTGGGCGGCGAGCTGGCGTGTCGCATCAGAATGACGTAGCCGCCCGAGCCCAAGGCCGCCACCAGTCCCGGGCCCGCTAGCGGCACCCCATGAGCCACGCCGCAAAGCACGAGCACGGACGATAGCAGCAACCGCGACCGTCGCAGAGTGTGGAGCACCCCGTTCATGTCGGAAACCGCGAACTCCCGGCGTATGGACTTTAGCAACACAGAAACGATCTGCAGGTCGACGAACCGCAGCAGCAGTACGACCCACAGGACCGCCAGTACGTATGCCCGGTAGAGGTCGATGACTGGCCGGACGTCGCCGCTGACGGCGGCAGGAGCGTCCTCAATCGCGTTGAGCGGTGCCATTGATACTGCCTTTAGCTCATGAACACGATGCGGGATCACGAACTATACGGAAACACGGACGAGCAAGGGCGAATCGCAGAAATTATCGGCACAGGCGCGACCGGCAGCAGCGCCGTGGGCGAGTGTCCGAAACCACCCCATCGAGGCAATTTGAGCCGAGCCTGCACCCGGATCAGCAGCTCACGGGACCAATGGCTGGATTACACGTTTGAATGGGGCCCGGGGCCCTCGGTGAGGGATTGTTGCGCACCACTGGTCAGGTCAATCGAGATCATTTGCGAGCCCACGCGTGGAGGGGGGAACGCTATACGCGCGCCGGAGGCGTGGTCTGTCTGCATCTGGTCGAAAACAACGTGCTTTCCGTCGGCCGGCTTGGAGAACCGGCGAACACGTCCGCGGGTGTGTTAGAGAACTTCGACGTGACAGGGGAACGTGTAGTACGCTTAGCGGCGATGCAATGAGTGCTGATGGTGAAGCTGTCTGCCTCCGGGCGCGACCCGCCCTTTCGGCACCTTCAGCGGAACAGGGAACAGGACCTCTTCCTTCAAATGCTTCGCGAAGGGACCAACAGGCTTTTCACCGGAGTCGGCCCGGGAACCGCAATGGGCGGCGACCTGCGCCGCTACTGGCATCTCTTAGCGGTTCGTCACGCCGTTGCGGCGGCTCTCGAACTCAGTGAGCTGGCTGACTACCCGGAGAAGGGCGCGTGACCGAGCTGCTGCGGCCGCCGGATGTCACAACCACCAGGAGTCTCGCGGAGCTCATCGAGGGCTTTTGGATCACGCAACTCATCGGTACGGCCGTCATCCTGGGAATTCCGGAGCAGCTCGCTGAGGGCGGGAGATCCTACGAGCAGATCGCGAGCTCGTGTGAGTCGGATCCGTCCTCTGTGCTGCGGCTGCTGCGGGGTTTGCAGACTGTGGGGGTATGTCGTGCCGCGGGCTCCCATTTCGAGCTGACAGAGCGCGGTCAGGTTCTGCGGCATGGCGTGCCGGGTTCGATCCGCGGCCGCGCGCTGTTCACCTCGGGAATCATGTGGGATCTCTACAGCCAGCTGGCCACGGTCGTGAGGACAGGTCGGGCGCTGCCGGCGGGTCGCGAAGGCTTCAACAGGTTGGCCGAGCATCCGGGTCTGGTCGGAATGCATCAGGCTATGGTCGAGAGCAGCATCAGAGTCATCGACGATGTTGCCCGGGTGCATGATTTTGGGAGCTACTCCCGAGTGCTGGACGTTGGCGGAGGCTATGGTGGCGCTCTCGCAGCTCTGCTGCAGCGGTACGCAGGTATGAGCGGTGACGTGCTCGACCTGTCGTATCTGGCGGATGGGGCGCGGGCGTACTTCCGCACGAGTGGGGTCGCCCCTCGCGCTCAGTTCATTACCGGAGACTTCTTCGAGGCACTGCCTGCTGGCTACGACTGTTATCTTCTGAAGTACATCGTTCATGACTGGAACGACACCGACGCGCGGCAGATTCTGCGCAGTTGCGCGGTTGCGGCCCGGTCGGGGTCGGAGGTTATCCTGCTCGAGCGGGTTCTGCCGCCGATGCTGGACGAGAGCCCCGCTCATCAGGCGATCATGCAGATCGATCTTGCCATGATGACGACGGGAGGCATGGAGCGAACGGCGGAAGGATACCGAGCCCTTCTCGCGTCTGTCGGTCTACGGATGATCTCGGTGACCCCGACCGAATCACCCTGCAGTATCCTTCGTGCCGTTCCCGCGGGGTGACTCGTCGAGCAGCAACCTCCCAGAGCGCGGTCTCTTGAGTAGAATCCGCCGCAATGAGTAACTATACAGTTTTACAGTTTCGCAGATGAGCTGCGAGTGCTAAAGTGCGTGCAACCGCGGCGGCTTGAATTGATCATGCCCGTGGCTGTCCGCGCTGCTGCCTCCGCCGGGCGTCCAGTCGCCGCAATGGCACTGGAGGCAGAGCAACAGCGCGGGCCCGTAGCAGCGACAGGAGCCAGGTACGGCGGAGCCGAGGCGTGGGCTCAAAGGCATGCTGCAGGCTGCCGAGCGGCACACTTCCCGTGCGACGCTGACTTTCTGGAAGGGAGTGCGCACAGGGTGTCAGAGCAGCAGCGCAAGGTCGAGGGATTGCGTCCAGGGCATCTGCGAGGACTTGTCGGTGCGTTGGTGCACCATGCCGCTCCATACAGATGGGCGCTCGCCGGAGTCATCTTTCTGGGCATGCTGGCTACCGCAAGCCTGCTCGCCATGCCGATCGCGGTCCGGGAACTCATCGATGCCGGTTTTGATGCACGAGCCGCGCGTGCTCTGCAGGCCCGACTGGGATTGTTCTATCTGGCCGCGCTGTGCTTCGCGGGCTTCTCCGCGCTGCGCGCGTACCTGATGGCATGGGTCAGTGAGCAGATCATAGCCGACCTGCGCTCGGCAGTGCACCGCCATGTCGTGCATCTGGACGCGCCGTTCTTCGATGCGATGGGCTCGGGCGACATTGTTTCACGGCTGTCGCAGGATGCGGCTCTCGTGCAGACGTTTCTGGGGCGCGGACTCATCGGCGTGGTCGGCGGCGCCATCAGTCTCGTCGGCGCAGTTGGAATGCTGATGCGAACGAGTCCCGTTTTGAGCGGCCTCATGCTGCTGCTCGTCCCACTTGTATTCGTGCCGACGGCTCTGCTCGGCAGAAGCGTGCGCCGCTTTGCCCGACTGGCGCAGGAGCGGCTAGCGGCCACGTGTTCGCTGGCGGGGGAAACCATCACCGCAATTCAGACCGTTCAGGCATTTAACCTGGAGGGCGTCCGCGTGGAGGCCTTCGATCGCGCAGTGCGCGGCGCCGCCCAGGCTGCGGTGCAGCGCAGCCGCCGGGGCGCACTCATGGGCTTGGCGGGAATGGGGCTGTTCACCACGGCAGTAACCGTGGTGCTTCTGTTCGGCTCGCACCAGGTAGGCGTCGGCAAGATGACCGGGGGGGAATTGAGCCAGTTTACCTTGTACGCGGTCATCCTGATCGCCGTCGCGGGAAACTTCAGTCAGTCGATGGGCGAAGCGCAGCGTGTCGCGGCGGCGATGGAGCGCTTGCTGGAGCTTCAGAAGGCGCGAGCGCTGCTCGCCGCTCCGCCGCTCGCCCGCTCGTTTGACGCACGAGTGCGCGGCGCCGTGCGGTTCGAATCCGTCAGCTTCCGCTATCCATCGCGGCCGGATGCAACGGCGCTCGCGGACTTCACTCTCGATGTCGAACCGGGGGAGAAGGTGGCGCTCGTAGGCGCCTCGGGCGCGGGAAAGAGCACGGTATTTCAGTTACTGATGAGGTTCTTCGATCCGATCGGCGGTCGCATTCTCATCGACGGTCGCGACCTCCGCGACGTCGGCCTCGGTTCTCTGCGCGCCCAACTCGGACTCGTCTCGCAGGAAGTCGCGCTGTTCGACACGACAGTGGGCGAGAATATCAGACTCGGTTGCATGGCGGCGACCGACTTGCAGCTCCGACAGGCCGCGCAGGTAGCGAACGCCGCAGAATTCATCGGCGCGCTGCCTCACTCCTACGCCACCGCGCTTGGCGAGCGGGGGGCACGCCTGTCGGGGGGGCAGCGGCAGCGAATTGCAATCGCGCGCGCCGTGCTGAAGGACCCACCGATTCTCCTGCTGGACGAAGCGACCAGCTCGCTCGACTCGGACAACGAGCATCAGGTCGAGCTGGCGCTGGCATCGGTGATGCACCATCGGACAACGCTCGTCATCGCGCATCGCCTTTCGACGGTCCTCAGGGCCGATCGCATCGTGCTGATGAACGCCGGACGCATCGTCGCTATCGGATCACATCGCACCCTGCTGCAGACTGAGCCTCTGTACGCGCACCTGGTCGAGCTGCAGTTCATCGATCCCGCGCCAGCGAGCTACCGACAAGCGGAGGGGACCACAAAAGGCTGAGCGGTCAGCTCGCCGGCAGACGCGGCGGGGGGCTGCGGCATGGACCGCGCAGATCCGCTGGCGCTCAAGTCGCGACCACGACCAAGCCCAGGAGCCGCGCGAGCAATGCGGGTCGCACTTCGCCCTTGATTTCCACGCTGACGTCTGAAGTGACCAAATATTGTCCAGGCTGACGTAGTTCGATCGCCGCTATGGTGCGCAACGCGCGAATGTCGCTGCCGACTCTTACCGGAAGTAAAAAGCGCGCGTTGTCTACTCCATAGTTGATCGTCATGTGCGCTCCCTCCACGGTGAAGGCCGCCTCGCTCAGCAAATAACTGAGCAGCGAGAGCGTGAGGAAGCCGTGAGCGATCGTGGTGCCGAAAGCACTATTTGCTGCCCGCTCGGGATCAACATGAATGGACAGGCGGTCTTCCGTGGCACTGGCAAACGCGTCGATTCGCTGTTGATCAATGTGAAACCAGGGCGATGGACCGAACTGCCTTCCCACCAGCATCCCCAGCTCGGATGGCTTGACGATCATGGTCTCAGCCTCTGCTCGGTTCCCGGCGCGCGCAATCGCCCTGCGCGCCCCGGACGCGCCGCAGGGCGGAGGCGCCAGGTACGGATCTCGAGGCTGGGCTCGTTGCAACGCAAACCGCTCCAGGCAGCCGCGACCGCGTGTACACGCACCGGGCGGCGAGCGCGGCATAGGCTGACAGCATGTTCACGTGCAAGTTGCGCATGTTCAATTTTGATGCTAAACGCTTTAGCGGGCGCAGTCCAGCGAGGCCATATATCGGTGCGCGGCCGAGCGGGGCGTGCTACCAGACGAAGCTGACAGCGCGTTCTTTCAGGAGCGCAGCGAGTGGGTGTCGTCGCAGTTGCACGGTTTGCGGCCGGGTGAGGAAATGCGATGAGGCTGCTCGACGACGCCGAGGAACTCGCCTTTCGGGAGGAGGTGCGCGACTTCCTGCGCGACTTGCCGCCGGAGATCCCGAGTGCACAGCCCTTCGGGTACGAGCACTCGCGGGCGATCCGCGAGCTCTGGACCAGGACACTCGCGCGGCGCGGGTGGCTGGTCCCGCATTGGACGCGAGCCTGGGGCGGACGGAACTGGCCACCGATGTTTCACTACATTCTCACGCAGGAACTGTGCGCGCACGGCTGCCCGGAGATCGATCGCATCGGTACCGATCTGGTGGGGCCGATTCTGCAGTTGGTTGGCTCGCAAGCCCAGCAGCAACGCTATCTGCCACGAATTCTGGACGGCCGCGAGTTCTGGTGCCAGGGATTCTCGGAGGCTGGCGCAGGATCGGATCTGGCACTGGTGCGCACAGCGGCGCGCCGCGAGGGTGATCACTACAGGGTCAACGGCCGCAAACTATGGGCGACCCAGGCACACGAAGCCGACATGATGTTTGCGCTCGTGAAGGTGAACGCGGGTGTGTCCCTGCAGCAGGGACACACCTTTCTGCTCATCGATATGCATGCCGACGGGGTAACGGTGCGGCCGATCATCACCATCGACGGGCGTCATCACGTCAATGAGGTGGCTCTGCAGGATGTGTGTGTGCCGGTTGCCAACCGGGTCGGCGAGGAGGGCAAGGGCTGGTCGTACGCGCGCTCGATTCTCGGCACGGAACGAATGGGTGCGGCCGGAATTCCTCACACTCGGCGCGATCTGGGATACCTGCGCGAGCTGGCTAGCCGCATGCGGCAAGACGGTCACCTGATCAGTGAGGAGCCGTTGTTCCGTCACCGCCTGGCAAAGCTGGAGATCGAGGTTCTCGCGCTCGAATTCCTCCTGCTGCGCGTCTTGCATGCAACGCCGGGCACGGAGCGGGAAGCGCTCGGATGCGTGCTGAAGCTGCGGGGTACGCAGGCCTATCAGCGTGTCAGCGATCTGATGATGGGGGTGGCAGGAACGCGCGCGACGGCTCTGGTGCAAGAGGGCACTCCCTCGTATGAGCCATCGGTCGCGGCTGCATACCTGTTCAGGAGGTCGGCGACCATCGCGGGGGGCACCAGCGAGATCCAGCGAAACATGATCGCGGCGCTGGCGCTGCAGATGTAGGGCTATGGAGTTTTCGCTCAACACCGAGCAGATGTCCCTGCGCGAGAGCGTGGCCAGATATTGCCGGGAGCGCTGCGGATTTGACGCGCGCAAGCGTTCTGCGGCGAGCTCCGGCTCCGCGACTGGATCGTATTGGCAGGATTTTGCTCGCTATGGCTGGCTCGGCGCGGCCCTGCCGCAGGACTGCGGGGGAGCAGGCGGCACGGCGGTGGAAGATGCGATCGTCATGGAGGAATTCGGCCGCTCGCTGGTGCTCGAGCCATTCCTGCACTGTGCTGTGCTCCCAGGGCAGTTGGTTCACGCGGCGGCGAACGACGGACAACGCAGGGATCTGCTGCCACCGCTACTGAGCGGGGATCTGGTGCTGGCGGTGGCTTTGGACGCCGCGGATGCGGGGCCGACGGGCCGCTTCGAGGGAGTGCCCGGCGCTGCGACGAGCGGCGCCGAGTACATTCTCAACGGGGGTGGCGCTCTGGTTGTGGCCGGATCGCGCGCCGACAAGCTCATCGTCCCGGCGTGCACCTCGGAGGGACTGACTTTGTTCCTCGTGGACGGCCTCGCCAGGGGACTCCAGCGTAGCGCCTTTCGCACCATCGATGGGGGGGAGGCCGCCGACATCCGCCTCGAGGAAGTGCGAGTCGCGCAGTCGGCCGTGCTCGGCAGTATCGGCGGCGCGGAGGCTGCCCTGCAGAGCGCTCTCGAACACACCATCGTGGCGATGTGCGCCGAGGCCGTGGGTGCCATGGCGGGTCTGCTCGAAACCACGCGTGACTACCTGCGACAGCGCCGACAATACGGAGCGGCGTTGAGCAGTTACCAGGCGTTGCAACACCGGATGGCGGATATGTTTGCCGAGCTCGAGTTGTCGCGCTCGATGCTCTACGCGGCGCTGCAAGCGATGCTCGGGTCGCAGCCGGGTGCGCGTCGCAAGACCGTCTCCGCGGCCAAGGCCTACGTCGGCGGCTGCGGCAAGTCGCTGGGCGAGAGCGCCATACAACTGCACGGCGCGGTGGGAATGGCGGACGAGAACAAGGTCGGACACTACTTCAGGCGGCTGCTCGTCACGGCCGGCTCGTTGGGCGGCGAGGATTACCACCTTGAACGCTTTGCACTCTCGGGCTGACGGGCCCGTTTTGCGGGAGAACGATCGGTGACCTACGTGACAGCAGGCGACATCGAGCCGGTGTATCTGCGGCCGCAGGTGAAGCTGGAACCGCTCCTGGGGCGTTGGTACGCGTGGTCGCATCTGCTGGCCCCGGCGCAACATGCCATGAACGTGGCGTATCGGCACCTGCCTCTGCTGCAGTCGTTCGTGCTGAATCCGTCCGTACACCTGGCTGCGACGCGGGATCCGAAGATGTTCGGGGGGCCCTTCGTCAGCCTTGCGACCGAAGATCGCGAGCGCGTGAAGGCGCTCATCGAGAGGACCTCTCAGCAATGCAGTGCGGTGCTGAAACTGGCGAAGGACCTGAAGGACCTGGATGCGATGCTGCAGGAGCAGGCGAAGGGCTTTTCGCTGAACGAGATGTACGCGCGCCTGCCGGAATCGTTGCGCGGCCTCGTGGAGCTGGCATATGACCTCAACAATCATCCGGCGATCCGCGTTCGCGAAGAGCTGCTGTACGAGCAGCGTTTGAGCGCGAGTCAGGAGGAAGTGCTCCTGACGAGTGTCGGCGAGCGCGAGCGGCACTTCTTCATGAGCACGCCACGACTGGAGGCACCCGACAATCTGATCCTCAAGCTCGGATTCGACGATGAGCGTGTGGATGTTCTGAGCTCGATGCGTACGCGTCCACAGCCCTACGGCGAGGTTGCGCACCTGATCGACCTGGAGGAGGGTCAGCGGGATCTGTATCGCAGTTTCTTCACCTCCCAGGTACCGGTGCCCCGGGAACCGCAATATGCGGGCGGCGGCGTGCGCATCCGTTATTTCGGTCATGCGTGCGTGCTGGTGCAAAGCGCGGCAGTGTCCATTCTCATTGACCCGATGCTCGCGTTCGAGAACGTGCCCGATGGACGCTTTACCTTCTGCGACCTGCCGCCTTTCATCGACTACGTGGTTCTGACGCACAACCATCAGGACCACTGCTCGCCGGAGATGCTGATGCAGCTGCGTCATCGGGTGGGCCGAGTGCTCGTGCCACGCAATAACACCGGCTGTCTGTGCGATCCTTCGATGAAACTGATTCTGCGACGCCTGGGTATCGCGCGGGTGGATGTGCTGGAGGCATTCGACAGCGTGAGCCTGCCGGACGGGAAGCTGACGGCCCTGCCGTTCGCAGGAGAACATACCGATCTGGACATCCACACGAAGCAGACGATTTTTGTGTCGCTCAAAGGGCGCGGCATCCTGTTCCTCGCGGACTCCGACGGTTGGGATCCCTCGCTGTACCGGCGCGTGATGGCGAAGCTTCAGCATCCCGTGGACATGCTGTTTCTCGGAATGGAGTGCTACGGTGCGCCGTTGACCTGGTTGTACGGACCGCTGCTGACACAGCGCATCAGCCGCAAGGACGACGAGTCGCGCCGACTGTCGGGCGCCAACTGCGAGCGCGCCTGGAGTGTGCTGGAGGTGATCGGGGCGCCGAATGTGTTCGTGTACGCCATGGGCCAGGAGCCCTGGCTGCGTTTCGTGATGGGTCTGGAATACACCCCGGACAGCATCCAGCTCACAGAATCGGCAAAGTTCGTTGAGCGGTGTACGCAATCCGGCGTGCGCGCGCAGTACCTGAGCACGAGTGGGGAATTCACACTCGATGCGCGGCAGTAGCCGCGCTATACGCTTGCAGCGAGGGGCAGATGCTCATTCTAGGATGGCACGGACATCCGGCGCTCAAGGAGAGCGACGACTCGCGAGGCTTTGCTCACCACGATGCCGCCGCCGTGCTGTTGCGCGACGGACATATCGTCGCCGCCATCGAAGAGGAGCGGCTGAACCGCGTCAAGCATTCCAATGCCTTTCCGGTTCGGTCGATGCGCTTCTGTCTGCAGGAGGCGGGAGCCACCCTCGCCGACGTCGATGCGATAGTCACGGACAGCTCCGAAGAGTTCTCTGACTTGGTCGCTGCGCGCGAGACATTGAGTGATCCGCGGGCGGGATTATGGCGTGTGCGGGATCTCGTGGCCGATACGTTCCGGAACGAGTTCGGCGTGGACGTTGCGGGGAAGTTGCACTTCTGTCGGCATCACATCGCGCACTTGCACGCGGCCTGGTATCCGAGCGGCTTCCCCGTGTCGCTCGCGTTGTGCTTGGACGGCAGCGGCGACGGGGCCTCGGGTCTCGTGGCCCACTGCGGCGAGCGGGAAATAAATGTTCTGCGGAGTCTCTCGGCCGCTCAATCGCTGGGAGACTTCTACACGGCGGCGATAGCCTATCTCGGTTACAGCCGCTTCGATGAGTACAAGGTGATGGGCCTTGCTCCCTACGGTGACCCACGGGCTCATGAATCCTTGTTCGCAAAGCTCTACCAGCTGCTGCCGGACGGACGCTACTCACTGCTGTCCCATCAGGAGCGCACGATGTTGTTCGCGGATGCCGGCCTTGCGCGTACGGCGCGACGCAAGTCAGGTCCCTTCACGCAGGATCACAAGAACTTCGCGGCCGCGCTCCAGGGGACTCTGGAGCGCATCGTCGACCACGTCTTGGCTCATTACCAGCGGGAGACGCGCCTGCGGCGGCTTTGCCTGTCGGGGGGTGTCGCGCACAACTGTTCCATGAACGGCGGCATTCTGCGTTCTGGGAGATTTGACGATGTGTACGTACAGCCGGCCGCCCACGATGCCGGGAATGCTCTGGGCGCGGGGCTTTGGCTGATGCAGCATCTGGGGCAACGACCCGCATGCGCAACACTTACGCTCCCCCACTTGTATTGGGGTACGGACATCGGATCCGACGCCCAGATCGGCCGTCAGCTCGCGCAGTGGGGGCCGCTGCTCGAGGTGAAGCCAGTGCCCGATGCGGCGGAGGCGGGAGCCGAGCTGATCGCGGGGGGCGCAGTGATCGCCTGGGCACAGGGACGCTCGGAGTTCGGGCCCAGGGCGCTCGGCAACCGATCGATCGTGGCGGATCCGCGGCCGGCCGAGCACCGGCAGATCATCAACGCGATGGTGAAAAAACGGGAGGGATACCGCCCCTTTGCGCCGTCGGTGCTCCAGGAGCGGGTGAGGGAGTTCTTCGAGCTTCCGCCGGGCACGGATCGGGTGCCCTTCATGGTCATCGTTTTGCCGGTTCGTGCGCACGTGCGCGAGTTGCTCGGGGCCGTAACTCATGTCGATGGCACGGCTCGTGTGCAGAGCGTATCGTGTGCCGACAACCCGCGATATCACGCCTTGATCGCAGCATTCGGGCGGCGGACGGGTGTGCCGGTCGTTCTGAACACGTCGTTCAACAACAACGCCGAGCCGATCGTGGACTCGGTCGATGACGCTGTCACGTGCCTGCTGACAACGGGAATTCATGCACTGGTAATCGGCAATTGGGTCGTGCGCAAGACCGAGGACGTCGCGGCTCATCCTGCCTTTCTCGATCTGGTTCCGATCGTGCCGGATAGCCGCAAACTCGTGCGGCGCTGCCGCGGCACGCAGCCGCCCGCGTTCTCGCTCCAGAGCACGGTGAGTCGATATTTCGCCGAGCCTGAGGTCGGAATATCCGAAACGATGTTTCACGTGCTGGCCGATGCGAAGGCCGCTGAGTCGGTGCGCTCGCGCGCGCAGCGTCTCCTCGGACCTGACAGGTCCGAGGAGAGCCTCGCTCGGGAGCTGTATTCGCTGTGGGAGCGCCGGGCAGTCACCCTTGCCTCGCACGTGGGAGTCTAGGCAAACGTGTGGTAAAGTGATAAACATAATGATAAATATTGTGGGTCGCCATGCGAGAAACACGGCTCAGCGATGATCGTCGATTACCGCACGTCATCAGCGCCACGCGGGGCTCGCGCAATCTTGCGGAGTTCCTGCAGCTGGAGCGGGCCGGGCTGCCGCAGCAGCTGCTCCAGCACGGTGCGCTGCTGTTTCGCGGCTTCGATGTCTTCTCCGTGGAGCGCTTCGATGCAGCCCTCACCGCCCTCGCCGCCAGCAGGCTCGATTACCTTTATCGCTCGACGCCGCGGACGGCACTGGGCGGGCGGGTCTTCACGGCGACGGAGTACCCCGCCGAGCAGTCCATCGCGCTGCATTGCGAGAACGCCTACCAGCGCCAGTGGCCCTTGAAGGTCGCATTCTGCTGCCTGCTGCCGGCCGTCTCGGGCGGCGAAACGCCGCTCGCCGACGTCCGTCGCGTAACGGCGCGACTGAATCCCGGATTGCTGGATCGCTTTGAGGCCAGGCAGGTCCGTTACGTGCGCCATTACCGGCCGCACGTCGACCTTCCCTGGCAGACCGTGTTTCAGATCTCGGACCGGCAGGAGCTGGCGGAATTCTGCGCCCGCTCGGACATCGCCCACGAGTGGCTGGACCAGGAGACGTTGCGCACGACCCAGGTCTGCCAGGGGACCGCCCGTCACCCGGCGACCGGGGAGCGGCTCTGGTTCAACCAGGCGCACCTGTTTCACGCCTCGAGCCTGGGAGCGCAGACGGAACACACGCTCGCACAGGTGTTGGGTCCGGATCGCCTGCCGCGCAACGCCTATTTTGGCGACGGCGGAGAGATCGACGCCAGCGATCTGGCCGCGGTCCGCAGGGTATTCCAGGAGGAGGCCGTGACATTTCCGTGGGAGGTCGGCGACGTTCTCTTGCTGGATAACATGCTGGTGGCACACGGACGGCGACCGTTCAGGGGCGAGCGTAAAGTCGTCGCAGCGCTGCTGGACCCCTCCGCGCCGCCAATCGGCAACGCCTCGGTCGCGAGCCGTTCACAAGTGGCATGACGAGGGGGACTGCTTGCAGAGCGCACCGATTATCGACACCGACGGGCAGAATCTCCTGCTCGTGCGCGAGCGCGCCGACGTCGACAGCGTAAACGCGGCTTTCTACGGCAAGTATCCCTTTCCGTGGCGCACCCATCGCCTCGAGCGCCCGTTGGATCCGGACTTCGAGCGGCTCATGCTCTGCCAGGATCTCGGAGACTGGTCCCATCGCCTCATCCCCGAGCGTCCGTCGATCTGGGTAGCCGGATGCGGCACCAACCAAGCCGTCATGACCGCGCTCGCGTTTGCGCGCGCCACCGTTGTGGGCTCGGACGTGTCGGCGCAATCGGTCGAGATCGCGTCGCGATCTGCGAGTGACCTCGGTCTCGCGAATCTGACGCTGCGAGTCGAGAGCTTGAACGCGGTCGACTACCGCGATCAGTTCGACTACGTGATCTGTACCGGAGTGATTCACCACAACGCGTCACCAAGTGACGCACTCGAGCGTCTCGCGCGAGCGCTCAAGCCGGGCGGCGTGCTGCAGCTGATGGTCTACAACCGGTATCAGCGGATTCTCTCGTCCTGCGTGCAGAAGGCGTTGCGTCTGCTGACGAGCGCGCTGAATCCCGGCAGCGATCGGGAACGCTCCCTGGCAAGCGCTCTGGTGCGAAGTTTCGAGCACCCCGGCCGAATGAGTGAGTTCTTGCGCGGCATGCGCAATGCCAGGGTGGAGGAGCTGGCGGATACGCTGATGCAGCCGGTGGAGCACAGCTACACGGTGGCGAGTCTGAACGAGATGGCGCAGCAAGCCGGGCTGCGGATCGAGCTGCCGTGCCTGAATCAATTCGATCGCTCACGAGGCAACCTGGACTGGAATCTTCAGCTTGCGGATCCGGATCTCGACAGCAGCTACCGCGGGCTGCCGGACCTGGATCGCTGGTATGTGACCAACCTGCTGCTGTGTGAGAGATCGCCGCTGCTGTGGTTTTATTTACGGCGCGCAAACGGTCAGCCACGCGTGAGCGAAGAGCAGGTATGTCGCGAATTCCTCGACCGGCGGTTCGCGCGGACGGCCAGCAGACGCCGCGGCTATACGTTGGGGGAAGACGACCGGTATCGCCCGAGCCCGGGCTCCATCGAGTATCCACCGCCTGCCGAGAATCCCTATCGTGCGGTGATCGCCGACACGGACTCGAGTACCCCGATGCGGACCATTCTCGAACGACACGGGCTCCCGACGCAGTTTCCGGCGGTCAATCTGTGCCGCCTGCGACTCGCCACCACGGCTTTCCCGTATCTCAGGGCGATCGACGACTGATCCGAGAACTCGCACCTCACACAGCGCAGGAGGCTGACCATGGCAATCGAGGAACAGGAACCCCAGAAGACCTACATCGTGCTGATCAACGAGGAAGAGCAGTACTCGCTCTGGC
>FTJO01007172.1_pt8 | contig 13983 bp, 11 predicted proteins | sample 1658761 | NCBI WGS metagenome assembly FTJO01 (sample SAMEA3914852, study PRJEB12502) | metagenome | biome: forest; material: soil | place: USA | collected 2011-06-22 | depth 0.3 m | reverse complement strand
GGCAAGATCGAGGGTGTTCGTGACGGGCTGAGCGGGACGATTGAAGGCGTGCGCGTGGAGCTCACTGGCAAGATCGAAACCGTTCATGACGAGCTGACTGGCGAGATTAAGAGCGCTCGTGACGAGCTCAGCGGCAAGATCGAGGGTGTTCGTGACGGGCTGAGCGGCAAGATTGAAGGTGTGCGTGACGAACTCACTGGCAAGATCGAAACCGTTCATGACGAGCTGACTGGCGAGATTAAGAGCGCTCGTGACGAGCTCAGCGGCAAGATCGAGGGTGTTCGTGACGGGCTGAGCGGGACGATTGAAGGCGTGCGCGTGGAGCTCACTGGCAAGATCGAAACTGTTCGTGACGAGCTGACCGGCGAGATTAAGAGCGCTCGTGACGAGCTCAGCGGCAAGATCGAGGGTGTTCGTGACGGGCTGAGCGGCAAGATTGAAGGCGTGCGCGTGGAGCTCACTGGCAAGATCGAGGGTGTTCGTGACGGGCTGAGCGGGACGATTGAAGGCGTGCGCGTGGAGCTCACTGGCAAGATCGAAACTGTTCGTGACGAGCTGACGGGCAAGATTGAAGGTGTGCGCGTCGAGCTGACGAAGAAAATCGAAACGGTTCGCGTAGAACTCATCGAGCGGATCGACCGCGTCGCCGGAAAAGTCGACGCGATGAAAGACTCACTCGCCAGCGCAAAGATCTGGGCGCTCATGCTCTATCTGGGGCTCGCCGCCGGCATGCTCTTGGTCCTGGCGCGCGGCTTCAAATGGATCTGAAATCTCACCGCTCCTGGTGATTGACCAGGACTTCTTTACGAGAGGTCTGCTCTCGGTCAGCGGGCTGGAATGTTCCGGTCGAGGAATTTCTCGAGTGCGGTCAGCATGGCCGTGCGGTCGGATTCCCGGCTGAGCTGATGATCCGCGCCCTCGAGGATGATCGATTCATGCGTCTTATGCGCAGCCGTGAGTGCGCGATCCATGGCTCGAGTTTGCTCGACGTTCGCCTGCGCATCGGCGTCCCCGTGGATCATGAGCACAGGAATGCCCACGTCGGCGACATGGCGACGGGGAGAATCCGCTTTCAATTTTGTGGAATCGGTGCCGATCTGCTGCCGGGCGATGGCGCCCACAATGAAGTTGTTTTCCTGCGACTCGAGCAGGCTCAGGTCGCTGATGCCGGCGATGCTCACGGCGCAGCGAAACACACTGCTGTCGCGCACCGCTCCGAGAAGGGCCGCGTAGCCGCCAAAGGTCCACCCGACGATGGCTATCCGATTCGGGTCGGCGATTCCCTGCTTGATCGCCCAGCGCGCCCCGTCTGCGATGTCCGAATAGGTGAGGCCGCCCCAGTCCTGGTGGGCATCGTAGAACCACTTGCTGCCGTATCCAGCCGAGCCGCGGAAATTCATCTGCAGCACGGCATATCCGCGGCTCACGAGGAAGGCTCGCAAGAAATCGAATTCCCATGAATCGCGATAGATCGGACCGCCGTGAGGCATCACGATGAGTGGCAAGTGCTCTGCGCGAAGGCTCGGCGCAACAGTGAGGTAGCCCGGAATCGAGGTTCCGTCCCGGGCCGGAAAGCTGATGCTCTGCATGCGCCCCATTTGCCTGGGGTCCAGGTCAGGATAGGCACTGCCAATACGTGAGGCCTGACCCTTGGGCACATCGACCAGGTAGTAGGTGCCTGCATCGATATCGGATGTCGTGCGGATGAGGTAGTGGTTGCCATCCCGGGTTACGTCCCGCACAACGATGAACGCGCCTGGGAGCAGGCTTTTGAGGCTCCGTACAACACTCTCACGCGCAGGATCGGTGTAGTAGACGAAGGGCCGGTCCGTCTCGTACTCCACGCCGACCAGTCGACCGTCATTGGAGAAGATGGGATTGCCCACATCGACCGCCGGGTGGGAAAACTCAAGTGTCGGGGACGAGTCGCCGCGCAGATCCATCCGCCACAGGGCGTTGCGGCCCTCGTATTCGCCGATCGCATACGCGCAGTTCGGATCGCCCGGGCACATCGCCAGCGGCCTGAGGCGGTTCTGCCGCGAAAAGGCCTGATACTTCAGAAGTCTGCGCCACACGCCCGAGTCAGAGTCGCGCACGTCATACTCGATCTGGTCAGAGTCCGGGACGACTCCCCAACCGAGCCGGATCTTGCCCTGATGGTCGGCGAGAAATTCGCGCAGCGGAGGATGACTCTGCGTACGCACCACCATCGCGCCCGTGACCACGTTCAGCTCGTAGATGCCTGGGTATTCGTCTGCCGTGCGACCGGCCACATCGCCTCCCATGGAGGCAATGGCACGGTCGACCGAGCTGGCGAGATTCGCCTGCGCCGCGATGAGAACGGTGTCCGGCTTGCCTGGAGTCCAATCGACGATCTCGTCCTGCAACTGGCCATAGGCTGCGGCCGCATCCTGCCCCTGCACCAGCACTTTCAGGTTCTTGCCGTTGGCGTCCACGGCTGCAAGACGGGTTGCAATGAATACGAAGCCACGCTCGCGGACCATGCCTCTCAAGCCGCAGAGCAGGCGGGCATCTGTCGCCCACCGGCACCAGCCGATGTCGAACTTGTGGTCCAACGCGCTGCTCATGACCGGCTTCAGGTCCGAACCCGCAATCGTCCTGTCCTGGACCATAGCGACGCGCACGCCTTTGAGGGTCATGAGGACCGCAAGATAATGTCCGTCCGGGGACAGAGCAGCATCCACGACGGATTTGCCTTGCGCGAAGGCGACGATGGGAGGAGGTGCCGCGCGGACGGGCGCCAACGCGAGCAGCATGACGGCTGCCACGCCGATGTGAAGCGCTTGCCGATTCATTCGACCCCCTGTCGCGGTTCGCCGTCCCTCTGGCGAGCCTTATCGTTGTTTACCCCTATTATTCGTCGAGTCGGGACCTCAGGCAACACCTTGGGTTCAGGCAGCCCGTCTCGACTGCCCCGCGCGCATCGAATAACGTTTGCGCACGGGTGAGCCGGGGTGGAATCAGGGTGCACGAAGTGGATAGGGCATACAGAAGTGTCAGGGCACTGAGCCGCGCGTGCCTGTGCACGCTCCTGTCGCTCATCTGCGGGTGCGTCTACTTCTCCAGGCACACGATGCAGGGCTCCTGCTCGGACGATCAGGATTCCCCGATCCGGAATTTCTGCGTTGTCACGCCGGGAGTGCTGTGGAGGGGAGAGCGCCCCACCAAGGCGGACGCGCAGTGGCTTGTGGAGAACCGAGTCGGCTCCATCGTAAGCCTCCAGCTCGATGATCGGCGCGCATTCGAGGCGGTCACCCCTGGCGAGGACCTGACGCGCTCGATGCCGTACTTTCAGGTGTCAGGCTTCGATCCGTTCCAGCTGTTGAGCAGCTCGCGCATGGACCGGCATGTGGCGATCTTCCTGGCGATCGTCAACGAGCAGCCAAAGCCGGTGTACGTCCACTGCCGCGCCGGAATCGACCGCACGGGGGTTCTGGCTGCGGCCTACCGCGTGCTGATCGAAGGCGCCCCTCGCGAAGAGGTCATTGCAGAGATGGCGCATTGGCACAGTCCCTGGTTTCGACTCGATGCCCGATACATCAGCGGCCTTTCAGAGTCGCGCCGGGCCGAGATCCTGCGCAAGGCGCGGGACTGGGAGTCCCGATTGCAGCCGAACGCTCAGATTGAGTGCGCTCACGGCAGATGCAGCTATGTTCCCGTGGCCGTGCACGAGGCGTTAAACTAGCGGCGCCGAGCGCACCGCTGGGGGCCGTCGGCGTTTCATTTGCATGGCCGTGTGCGGGGGCTTTCGGGGTCAGCTTTTGACGCGTAAGCCGTTGATTTAAAGGCCTGCGGGTGTAGTTCAATGGTAGAACTGCAGCTTCCCAAGCTGCTAACGTGGGTTCGATTCCCATCACCCGCTCCAGACCCTCTTACCGGCGTTCCGCAAATCCGAGATTCCCCGCGGAGCCGGCATAGTGCACAGCCGCACGCTTCGGCCACCAAGGGGTTCCGATGAGCACAACTGTTCCGACCGTAGTTCTCGTTCATGGCGCCTGGCACGGAGGCTGGTGCTGGCAGCGGCTCACGCCGCATGTCATGCGACACGGCTTGGAGTGTCGGACCGTTGATCTTCCTAGCGTCGGGGCAAAGCCGGGGCAGAGAGTCGATCTTTCAGCGGACGCCGCGGCCGTGAAAGCCGTGCTCGACGACGTGCCGGGCCCCGTACTCCTGTGTGGACATTCGTACGGCGGGATGGTGATTTCACTGGCCGCGGTGGGTCAAGCCAACGTCACGCGTCTCTTCTACCTCTGCGCATTCATGCCGGACAGCGGCGAATCGCTTCTATCCATCGGGGGCGGCAAGAATGCGCCCTGGATCGACGTGCTCGATGGGGGACTGACGCTGCCTGATCCCAAACAGAGCGCGGAACTGTTCTACGGGGATTGCGACGCAGCGACTAGGGATTGGGCCACTCGACAGTTGCGCCCGCAGTCGGACGCGGCATTTGGAGAGCGGGTCCCACGTCCCGCCTGGAAGGACATTCCGTCCACATACATCGTCTGCACGAAGGACAGCGCGCTCCCGCCAAAGATGCAACGGGATCTGTTTGCGCCACGCGCGACGAACGTGGTCGAAATCGAAGCGAGCCATTCGCCATTCGTGTCAAAACCGGCGGAACTGGCGGCCTTGGTCACGCGGTAGGCACGCAGACTCCTCCGCCTTGCTCCGCCGACGCCGCGTGAGTGCGGAACAGCCCGAATAGCTCTCGTCCCATGCCGTGGCCATTCGAGCGATGTTCTGGCGAAGCGTTCTCACGGCTGTTCCATTCCTCTTCGGGGACGTGCGCGCTGAGAGTTCCGGCGATGCTGTCGAGGCGCACGATGTCCCCGTCGCGGAGTTTGGAAAGAGGGCCGCCCGATGAGCACTCGGGGGTTACGTGAATCGCGGCGGGCACGCTTCCCGACGCACCCGACATGCGCCCGTCCGTCACCAGCGCCACCTTGAAGCCGCGGTCCTGAAGCGAGGCCAATGCGGGCGTCAGCTTGTGCAGCTCGGGCATCCCATTGGCTCGAGGACCCTGGTGGCGCACGACGACCACGACATCCCTCGCGAGCTCGCCGGACTTGAACGCGATGAGCACGTCGTCCTGCGAATCGAAGACACGCGCGGGAGCTTCGACCACACGCTGGGCACTCTTCACGGCGGACACCTTGATGACGGATCTTCCCAGGTTGCCACGCAACAGCTTCAGTCCGCCGTCAGCGCTGAAGGGATCGCGCACCGGGCGCAACACGTCCGTATCGCCGCTCGCCGCGGGAGCATCGCGCCAGGCGATGCCCTCGGGCGAAGCCCAGGGTTCCTGCGTGTAGCGGTGCAGTCCGTGTCCGGCGACGGTCTCCACGTCGGCATGCAGGAGCCCGGCGTCCAGCAGCTCGCGAATGAGCAGTCCGACTCCGCCGGCGGCGTGGAAATGGTTTATGTCGGCGCTGCCGTTCGGATAGATGCGCGTCAGCAGGGGCACCACGTCCGACAACGCATTGAAATCGTCCCAGTCGATCGTCATTCCCGCAGCCCGTGCGATCGCAACGAGATGCAGGGTGTGGTTCGTCGAGCCGCCGGTGGCGAGTAGTCCAACGATGCCGTTGACTATCGCGCGCTCGTCGAGGACTCGTGCGATCGGCAGGTATTCGGTCCCGAGCGAGGTGATCCGCGCGGCGCGGCGGGTCGCCGCCCCGGTCAACGCATCGCGCAGCGCAGTGTTGGGTTGGACGAAGGCGCTCCCGGGCAGGTGCAGGCCCATGATCTCCATGAGCATCTGGTTGCTGTTGGCGGTGCCGTAGAACGTGCAGGTTCCCGCGGAGTGATAGCTCGCCGCCTCGGATTCCAGGAGAGCGTCGCGGCCGCATTTCCCTTCGGCGAAGAGCTGCCGGATGCGCGCCTTGTCCTTGTTCGCAGCCCCCGAGGGCATCGGTCCGGCGGGCACGAACACGGTTGGCAGGTGACCGAAGGCCAATGCGCCGATGAGCAGGCCGGGAACGATCTTGTCGCACACACCCAGACACAGTGTGGCATCGAACATGCCGTGTGCCAGCGCAATGCCCGTCGACATGGCGATGACGTCCCGGCTGAACAGAGACAGCTCCATTCCCGTGTGGCCCTGCGTGACCCCGTCGCACATTGCCGGGACCCCCCCTGCAACCTGCGCGGTGGCGCCGGCGTCGCGCGCTGCCAGTTTGATGAGACCTGGGAAGCGCTCGAACGGCTGGTGAGCCGACAACATGTCGTTGTACGCAGTGACGATGGCGAGGTTCGGCCATCGCAGGCTTCTCAGCGAGTCCTTGTCAGGCCCCGGTGATGCCGCAAAGGCATGCGCCAGGTTCGTGCACGACAGGCGCGAGCGCGTGGTCGCGTCCGCCGATTGCGGCTGTGACCGGGACAGGTACTCGGTGCGCTCGCCCCGGCTGCGCTCGCGAATGCGCTCGGTCACCGCTTGCACACGCTGGTGTAGTGGAATGCGTGATGTAGCCATTGTCGTCCGCTCCGTCGGGCGAATCTCCGGCTTAGGACCGGTGTGGTGCGTCATTCGGAGGATTCAGGCCGCCCGCAAGGATACTGTGCGCAAGTGACCGGATTGTGGGTGAATTGCAGTCACCACGCTGGCCGTCGGAGGCCAACGCGTCACCTGCCGGAACTTCCCTGTCCATCCGCCGTTGATCCCGGGTGCCGCGCCTTGGGGGCGCAGCGTGACGGAGGAACGAACATGGCCGCAGCTTCCAAGAACGGCAGGCAGACAGCCGACACCGCCGACGTGACCGACCATCTGCGCGCGGCGGGAGAGGCGGCAGCAGAGGCGGCGCGCGCTCGGGCCGATCAGGCTCGTGAGTGGGCTCAGGACCAGTGGACCGGTCTGCAGGAGCGCGTGGAGGCGCAACCGTACCGAGCTACAGCCTGGGCTCTGGGCATCGGAGTGGCCGCGGGTTTTGTCCTTGCGAACATCCTTCGGGGCCGACGCTGAGTTCCGATTGAGCTGATTTGCCGCCCGGTCCGTCCGCGGGGCCGACCCGGCTGCACAGACCCGGTGCACAGAGTCCGGACCCCGCCCGGGTAAGGCGCACGTCCTGTGAGACGCCTGTCGCTACGCTCTCGCTGATGACCATTCGGTGACACTCGCCGGGTTCCGGCGTGGTCTGCTTTCCCCATGCATCAGATCGGCGTGGTGGGGCTCTCCTATCGCCATGTGGGCGTGGATGAAGTCGCCCGGTTTTCCTTGCCGAAAGCGGAGGTTGGCGCGCGCCTGCCCGGCCTGCGCGACTGCCTCGGGGCGGGCGAAGTCCTCTACGTGGGGACCTGCAATCGCGTCGAGGTTCTGTATACCACCGCCGATGGGTCCGCGGCAGGCGATGCCCGGCGGGAGGTTTTTCGCGCACTGACGGGCCGTGAGCCGCAACCCGGTGAGGCGAACAGGATCCTGCGCGCCTGGACCGGTGAGGCGGCGCTCGAGCATCTGTTCCTGGTGGCCTGCGGTCTGGATTCGGCACAGGCCGGAGAGCACGAGATCGCCGCACAGATTCGCGGCGCCTGGGAGGCGTCACGCGCTGCCCATGTTTGCGGCCCCACGCTCGATCGCCTGGTCGGCGAGTCGTTGAGCATGGCGAAGCGCGTTCACCGTCTCGAGGCCGGAGTGCGCGCGCCTTCCTTGGCGGATCTGGCGGCGGATCGTGTCCTGGTGCACCTGGCCGGCTCGCTCTCGAGCGGTCCGTCTCCCGTGGCGCTGGTCGGCGTGTCACCGATGACCAAGCGCTGCGGCCTGGTGCTGCACCGGGCCGGGGTGCCGCTCGTCATCGTCAACCGCACGCTCGAGGTAGCAGAGGATTTTGCCCGAACCGTTTCCGGGCAGGCGCTTTCCCTCGAAGCCTTTCGTGCCGCTCCCACCGAAGTCGGTGCGTTGGTGTTGGCGGCAGGTGGGGGTGAGCCCGTGCTCGATCCGCAGGCGCTCGCCAAACTGGCCAAGCTCACCAAACCCGCGACACGGGCGCCACTGCTCGTCGATTTCGGAGTTCCCCCCAACGTCGAGCCGGAAGCCGCTCGCAATGCGGGGCTGAGCCGTGTTGGAATGAACGACCTGATCCAGGCGGCACAGGAGCGGCGGCTCGCGCAGCTCATGCGGCTCGCGCCGGTGCGCGCGGCGATCGATGAACGGCTTGCGCGGCTGCGCAGCGATCTGGCGACGCGTGCGATCGGGCGTAAACTTGCGCAATTGCGCGGCGCATTCGAGCAGATCGCGGCGGATGAGGCACAGCGCGCGCTCGCCGGCGAGTTGCAGGGCCTGGATGAGGCCCAGCGGGAGATGGTGCAGCGATTCGCATCGACTGTCGCCCGCCGCCTTGCGCACTTGCCGCTGGCCGGCTTGCGGGCCGCTGCCGCCCACGCGAGCGCGGACACAGTCGATGCGTTTTTCCGCGCCGCCAGGTTGCGGCGCAATGGTAGAGAAGTCACAGATGAAAAACCCTGATCCGGGGCTTGCGGCGCAAGCCGCGCGCCCCCGCTCCGCCGAGCTGTATGAGCGCGCCTGCCGAGTCATTCCCGGCGGAGTGAACTCACCGGTGCGCGCATTTCGCGCCGTAGGCGGCACTCCTCTGTTCATTGCGCGCGGCTCCGGCCAGTTTCTGTTCGACGCGGACGGGCGCGAATACCTGGATTTCGTGGGCTCCTGGGGTCCGCTGATCCTGGGCCACGCGCATCCAGCGGTGCTCGACGCCGTCGGCAACGCGATCCGCAACGGCACGACCTTCGGCGCGCCGTGCGCCGGGGAAGTAGAGCTTGCCGAACGATTGGTCGCCTCCTACCCGGGGCTCGAGCAAGTGCGCTTCGTGTCCTCCGGCACCGAGGCGGTGATGAGCGCCATTCGCCTGGCACGAGCCTTCACCGGGCGGGACCTGATCCTGAAGTTCTCGGGCTGCTATCACGGCCACGCGGATCACCTGCTGGTGGCGGCCGGCTCGGGATTGGCCACTTTTGGGCGCCCTTCCTCGGCAGGTGTGCCCGAAGCGTTCACCGCCTGCACGCGCGTGCTGCCGCTGGACGATGACGCCGCGGTGCGGGAGCTGTTCGCGCGCGAAGGCGACCGGATCGCAGCCGTAATCATCGAGCCCGTGCCGGCCAATCACGGACTGCTGCTGCAACGGCGCGAATTCCTCGAAGGGCTGCGCAAGGTCACGTCCCAACACGGCGCATTGCTCATATTCGATGAGGTCATCTCCGGGTTCCGGCTCGCGCGCGGGGGCGCGGCGGAGGCGCTGAAGATCGTCCCGGACCTTGCGACCTTCGGCAAGGTCATCGGCGGCGGCATGCCCGTGGGGGCATTCGGCGGCCCGGCGCGTATCATGGCCCGCCTTGCGCCGCTCGGAGACACTTACCAGGCCGGCACTCTCTCCGGCAATCCTGTTGCAATGGCCTCGGGGCTCGCGACCCTGGAAGTGCTCGTCCGGGAGTCGGGATGGCAGCGCCTCGAAAGCCTGGGCGCCGAGCTGGAGCGGCTGATTCAGCCGGTGTTGGCAGACGCGAAGTTTCCAGTGCAGGTGGTGCGCGCGGGCTCGCTGTTCTGGATTGCGTTGCACGCAGGAGAAGCTCCACGCACTGCGGTGACGCTGTCGGAGCAGGCGACTGGACGCTTCAGCGCGCTGTTTCATGCAATGCTGGACCGTGGAGTGTACTTGCCTCCCTCGGCTTACGAGGCGTGCTTCCTGTCGCTCGCTCATCGCAGCTCGGATCTGGAGCGCTTCGCGCAAGCCCTGCGAGAGTCGCTAGCCGCGGTTTCGTGAGCCTTACGCCATGAAGACCCTCACGCCAGGATGACTCTGACGCCATGCAGTCTCTGATGCCATGCAGGCCCTGATCCCATGAAGTCCACGCGCGTCTTTCAGCTCACCGCACTGGCCCTCGTGGCGGTTTCCGCCGTCCAGGTGGCCTGGTGGCTGTTCGATCAGCGCTCCCAGGCGGTCGAGAAGGTTCAGTTCGTGCGCGCCCTGTATTCGCGGCAGGTCGATGCCGCCCAGGCCCTCCTGGCCGCGGGCACGACTGTGGACCGCCTGCACCAGCTCCTGCCGGAAATGGCCGTCAACGGCGGCCGGGCTTCGCTCGCCCCCGAAGTCGATCGCGCGCTCCTGGAGGAACAACATCGGCGTATCAATCAATACGCGTGGGAGGGAGCCTTCTTCCTGCTGGCGCTTGCGGCCTGCATCGCGGTGATCGCGCGCGCATTGCGCGCGGAGGCGAAGGTGCTGCAGGAGCAGGACAACTTTCTCGCCCTGGTCTCACACCAGTTCAAGACGCCGCTCGCCAGCCTGCAACTCTCGCTCGAGACGATGGCGTTGCGGCCCTTGTCCCCGGATCAATCCGGCACGTTGATCGAGCGCATGCTGGCGGATCTGGCACGCATGGAGGCGATGGTCACGCAGATTCTCGAGAGCGTCCGCCTCGAGCGCGGGCGCGTCGATCTGCGTCGCGAGCCGATCGAAATCGCCGGAGCGATCGCCCGTGTCGTAGCGAGCCTCGAGGATCGCGCGCGCAAGGAGAGAATCGAAATCTCCATGGACATTCCGCGCGGCGTCTACGTTCTCGCAGACCCGCTTGCGATGGACGTCGTGATGCGTAATCTCCTGGAGAACGCCATTGCGGCCGTGACTCCGGTCGGAGGCGGCACCATCAAGGTCGAAGGCCGGCGCGACAATGAGCATGTCGAGGTCACCGTGCGTGACAGCGGCGTGGGATTCAGACCTGACGATGACGTGCGACTGTTCGAGAAGTTCACGCGCCTGCATCCCGGCGGCGGCAGCAGCTACTTCGGCACCGGTCTTGGGCTGTTCATCGTCAGGCGGCTCATGCAATTGGCCGGCGGGCGCGTCACTGCCAACAGTGAGGGCCTGGGGCGTGGCGCGCAGTTCGTGCTCGCATGGCCCGCGGCTCCGGCGGAGCCCACGTGAGCACCGTCCAACCGCCCAGCGCTCAACCCTCTACCGCAGTGTTGGTCGTGGAGGACGATCCGCATCTCGCCGCCGGTGTCGTTGAGAACCTGCGCGCAGAGGGCTATTCGGTGCACTCGGTGACGGACGGACAGCAGGCTCTCGACTGGCTGCAGCGCGAGCAGTGCGCGCTCGTCGTGCTCGACGTGATGCTTCCCTTTGTCGACGGCTTCACGGTGTGCCGCACGTTGCGCGAGCAGGGGAACAACACGCCGGTCCTCTTCCTGACCGCCCGCGGGGATCCGGCCGACCGCGTTCGCGGGCTCGAGGCGGGCGGCGATGACTATCTCGCCAAGCCGTTTCATCTGCAGGAATTCCTGTTGCGCGTGCGCGCGATCCTGCGTCGCTGGGACTGGTACCGGAGCGCGTCGGCGACCCCCGCGAGCGCCGTGCTTCGCTTCGGCGGCAATGAAGTCGACTTTCGCGCGTTCCGCGCGCAATCGTGGAACGGCGTGCCGCAGGAGCTCACTGAGAAGGAGGCGATGATCCTCAAGGTGCTCGCGGAGCGGCCCGGAGAGATCGTGTCGCGCGAGGATCTGCTCGAGCGCGTGTGGGGATACGACGTGTTTCCATCCACACGCACCGTGGACAACTTCATTCTCCGCTTGCGTAAGCGGTTCGAGCGTGACCCGGCCAACCCGCGGCATTTCCTGACGGTGTGGGGAGTGGGGTACCGCTTTCTCATCGAGGAAAATACATGACGGGCGGGCCTGGGCCGGGCTCCTCTGCCGAGCGCCGCACGCTCCGGATCGGCACACGCGGCTCTGCGCTCGCCCTGTGGCAGGCCAGGCATGTGGCCGGGCTGCTCGGCCGGCAGCCTGGGGCGCCTGCGGTTGAGCTCGTGCAGATCCGCACCGAGGGCGACGTGCGGACGGATGTCCCGCTGTGGTCGGTCGGAGGCCGCGCGTTTTTCACGAAGGAGATCGATCGGGCGCTGCTGGCAGGGGACGTCGATATCGCGGTGCACAGCCTGAAGGATCTGTCGACTGTTCTCGAAGACGGAATATCCCTTGCTGCGGCGTTGCCGCGCGAAGATCCGCGCGACGCGCTGGTGAGCCGTGATGGGCTGCTCCTGAGCGAGCTTCCGCAGGGAGCCCGTGTCGGAACCAGCAGCCTCAGGCGCCGGGCGTTTCTGGCGCGCACTCGCCCCGACGTGCAGCAACTCGAGCTGCGCGGCAACGTTCCGACCCGCATTGAGCGGCTACACAAAGGGGACTACGACGCGATCATTCTGGCCGCCGCCGGACTGCGCCGGCTGGGGCTCGAAGGAAACATCTCCGAAGCGCTTGCAGCCGAGACTTTTCCGCCGGCGGTGTCGCAGGGAGTGATCGGAATCTGTGCGCGGACGGACGATACTCACGCGCTTGGGTGGCTGCGGGCTTTGGATGATCCGGCTGCACGGCTGGCGAGCACCGCTGAACGCGCCTTGCTGCGACGGCTCGAAGGCGGCTGCCAGGTACCTCTGGGCGCGTTGGGAACCGTGTCGGGCGCATCGCTTCACCTGCACGCTGTCGTTTGCGCACTGGACGGATCGCAGCAGCTATCGGCTCGCGGCGAGGCGGCCGCCACGCTGGAGAGTGCGTCGAGTCTTGGCCAGCGGCTCGCCGAAGAGCTGCTCGCGCAGGGTGCGGCGCAGCTCATCAGTCACGAGCGGGACTTGCGTCGCCAGGTGGAGGCGCCGTGAGCACTGATTCGAAGTCCGAGCGGCAAACCGAGCCGGGCCAGGCGGCCAGGCCCGTCGTGGTCACTCGGGCAGAGAGCGCGGAGGGTCCGCTGAGCTCGCAGCTCAAGAGCCTGGGCCTGCACGTGCTCGTTTGGCCGGCAGTGTCGACGGCCGCAACTCAAACAGGCCGATTGGATGCCGAGCTGCAGCGGATCGCGCAGTTCGACTGGATCGTCTTCGCGAGCCGGCAGGCCGTGGCGGCCGTGATCGAGCGCGTGAGCGTGCGTCCTCCGGCGATCAAGGTTGCAGCCGTCGGCCAGGCCACCGCGCAGGTGCTCGGTCAGCGCGGGTGGACTGTGGATCTGGTGCCGGACGATGCCAACGCAGCGGGTCTGGTGGCAGCCTTTGAGGCGCGCCTGTTGCAAGACCGTAGCGCTCCGCGGATTTTGTTTCCTGCCAGCTCGCGCGCCCTGCCCACAATCGCCGCGGGCCTGTCGCAGCTCGGGGCAGAGGTCGTTCAGGTTGAGGCGTACCGGACGGAGCCGGCTTCCCTGAACGTGGACGAGTGCCGATCGTGGATCGCGCGCGATGGGATTGCCGCCGTGACGTTCGCGAGTCCTTCCGCAGTGATCGAACTCGAGCGCTCTCTGGGGAAACAGGACTTCGATCGGTTGCTCACGACAGCCGCGGCCGTCGCGATCGGGCCGACGACCGCACGAGAGCTGGCCGACCGGGGACGCTCGGCCGTGCTGGCCGAGTCGGCGACTCTGCAGGGCCTTGCGCGCACGACACATCGATTGCTGCAGGCGAGGCGCACCCTCGTTCACGGAGAAGCATGATGGGATTCCCATTGCACAGACCCCGCAGGACTCGGCAGACCGCTGCGTGGCGGCGGATGGTCCGGGAGACGCGCCTGACAACGGACGCGTTCATCTATCCACTCTTCGTAGTCCCTGGACGGGGAGTCCGGCATCCCGTTGAGAGCATGCCCGGGATCTCGCAGCTCTCGGTCGACGAAGCGGTCAAGGAGGCCAGAGCCACGGCTGCCGCGGGCGTGCCGGCCGTGCTCATCTTCGCGGCGCCGGAGGAGAAGGACGCCAAAGCGAGCGCAGCGCTCGATCCGAAAGGCCTTGCCGCGCAGGCGATCTCGGCTATCAAGGACGCCTGTCCCGACCTCGTTGTGTGGGCCGACGTTTGCCTGTGCGGGGCGACCGATCACGGTCATTGCGGGCACGTCGTTCCGGGCACCGCCACGATCGACAACGACACCTCGATCGAGACGCTTGCCCACGTGGCGCTGAACTACGCACGTGCCGGCGCCGACGCCGTCGCGCC
>FTJO01011492.1_pt5 | contig 14173 bp, 16 predicted proteins | sample 1658761 | NCBI WGS metagenome assembly FTJO01 (sample SAMEA3914852, study PRJEB12502) | metagenome | biome: forest; material: soil | place: USA | collected 2011-06-22 | depth 0.3 m | reverse complement strand
GGCGGCGGCGGCGGTGGCGGTCGCGATCGCTGGTAAGGTTGCCCAAGCGTCCAACGCATGAAAAGGCCCGGCATTGTCCGGGCCTTTTTTTGTGCGCGGGCGGCGCAAACTGCGCATTGACTTGTGTCCTCTCGCAGACTTCCTGGCAGCAAGGCGCAAAGCGCGCCACCGGATAGAGCATCGAAACATGGAAAGCACTTCACGGCGGCGATTCGTTATGCAGGCCACGGCGGTTGCAGCCGCGCCCTTCATCAGCACGAGCGTCACACGCGCCAAGGCGAAGGCGGCGCGCAGCAAGCTCGGCTTCGCCATCTGCGGATTGGGCAGCCTCAGCGAGAACCAGATAGCGCCGGCGCTCCTGAAGACCGAGCACTGCCGCCTGACGGGGCTCATCACCGATAGTCCGCAGAAGGCCCGGAAGTGGCAGGCTCAGTACGACATTCCCTCCAACAGCGTGTACACGTACGACACGATGGATCGGCTCGCGCACGACCCGCGGATCGATGTCGTCTATATCGTCACGCCCAACGCGCAGCATGCGCAACAGACGCTCGCGGCGGCGCGCGCCGGCAAGCATGTGATCTGCGAAAAACCGATGGAAGTGTCCGTCGAAAAGTGCCAACAGATGATCGACGCGTGCGCGGCCGCGAAGGTGAAGCTCGCCGTCGCCTACCGCTGCCAGTTCGAACCTAACAACCAGGAGTGCGTCCGCATCGTGCGCGAAAAGGAGCTCGGCGCGCTCAGAATCGTCGAGGCCGCCTTCCACATCTCCGTGGGCGACCCCGGCCAGTGGCGGCTCAAGCGCGCACTGTCTGGCGGCGGCGCGCTGATGGACGTTGGCATCTATGCGTTGCAGGCGACGCGCTATCTCACGGGCGAGGAGCCCATCCTCGTGTCGGGAACGGAATCCAAGACCGACCCGGCGAAGTACCGCGAGGTCGACGAAACAGTTGCCTGGCAGGCAAAATTCCCCGGCGGCGCACTCGCCGTGTGCAGCGCGAGCTACGAGCTGCCAGGGGCGGCGCACTTCAGGGGGACCACGGAGCGCGGCTGGTTCGAGCTCGATCCTGCCTTCTACTACGGCGGCAACCGCGGCCGGCGCAGCGACGGCAAGGAGATCAACCTGCCGAGCGGCGACCAGTTCGCGGCCGAGATGGACGATTTCGCGCGCTGCATCCTCGAGAACCGGCCGAGCAAGGTAGCGGGCGAGGAAGGCTTGCGGGACGTCAGGATCATGCTGGCGATCTACGAGTCGATCCGCACGGGGCGCGCGGTCGCGCTGTAGATACGCTCATGCCCGCAGCCGACCGGTACCAGCAGATCGAGTACGCGCGTTGTGGCCGCAGCGGCCTGCTGTTGCCGCGGATCTCGCTGGGCCTGTGGCAGAACTTCGGCGGCGGCGCTGCGTTCGAGCTCAGCCGCGAGATGGTCCTGAAGTCATTCGATCGCGGCATCACGCATTTCGATCTCGCCAACAACTACGGGCCGCCGCCGGGCTCCGCCGAGGAAATCTTCGGCCGCATCCTCGCGCGCGATCTGGCCGGCTACCGCGACGAGCTCATCGTCTCGACGAAGGCAGGCTATCTCATGTGGCCCGGCCCCTACGGGGAGTGGGGCTCGCGCAAGTACCTGCTCGCGAGCCTGGACCAGAGCCTCGCGCGTATGGGCCTGGAATATGTCGATATCTTCTATTCGCATCGTTACGATCCGCACACGCCGCTCGAAGAGACCATGGGTGCGTTGGCCACCGCCGTGCGCAGCGGCCGGGCACTGTACGTAGGAATATCGTCGTACGGACCGCAACGCACACGCGAGGCGACGGCGCTGCTGCGCGAGCTGCAAGTCCCGTTCGTGATTCATCAGCCCTCGTACTCGATGCTCAATCGATGGGTGGAGAACGGCTTGCTGGATGTGCTCACGGAGCAGGGGATCGGCTGCATCGCGTTCTCGCCGCTCGCGCAGGGGTTGCTCACGCAGAAGTACCTGCATGGGATGCCCGACTCCTCTCGGGCGGCCCAGGATGGATCGTTCCGCAAGTCGATGTTGAGTGAGCGCAATCTAGCCAACGTGCGAGCCCTCGATGCGATCGCGCGCGAGCGCGGCCAGAGCCTTGCGCAGATGGCGATCGCCTGGGTCCTGAGGAAGCCCGCGATCACGAGCGCGTTGATTGGCGCGAGCCGCTGGGAGCAGATCGAGGACAGCCTCGGAGCGTTGCGCAGTCTGCAGTTCAGCCCCGAGGAGCTCGCGGAAATCGACCGCTACGCGCTCGACGGCGAGCTCAACATCTGGGCCGCATCGAGCCAGTCGAGCTAGCGGCAGCAGGAATCGGGTGGCTCTGCGGGCGCCGGTAGGGCAAAAAGGCGGTCAATCTCACAGCAGGAGTTGACGATGTCCTTCCGCATCACTGGCCTGTCGCCCGATCCCTTCCGTGGCCTGTTCGGGCTGTCCACCGAGGAGTTGGCCGCAAAGGGCATCAGGCGCTGCGTGGCCGACGCCAACCCGGGCTTCCCCGACCGCATCGAGCTGCGCGATGCCGAGCCCGGGGAGACCCTGCTGCTCATGAACTACACCCATCAGCCGGCCAACACGCCCTTTCACGCCAGCCACGCCATCTTCGTGAGTGAAAGAGCGCAGCAGGCATACGACCGCATCGGCGAGATACCCCCTGCGCTGCGCAGCCGTACCCTGTCGGTGCGGGCCTTCGACGCCGAGCACCTCATGATCCAGGCGGACCTCGTCGACGGGCGGGAGCTCGAGGGACTCATCGAGCGGATGTTCGACGACCCGAGGGTCGCCTATCTGCACGCCCACTACGCGAAAATGGGGTGCTACGCCGCCCGCATCGATCGACTTACCCCTCCGGTATGATAGGCGCCGGGTCGGTGGCGCCGCCATCGCTTGGATTGGACGAGGCGAGTCATGAGCTCATCATTGCGCGACCAGTTGATCGCAGCGGGGCTGGTCAGCCAGAAGCAGGCCAAGGAGGCCAGTCAACAGCAGGCACGGCAGTTCAAGGCGCGGGCGATGCCGACCACGGCGGACAAGCTGTCCGCGCAGGCGGCCGCCCAGGCAGCCAAAGCGGCCCGTGACCAGGAGCTGAGCCGCCGCCAGCAGGAGAAGGCAGAGCGCAGGGCGCGCCGCGCCCAGGTGGAGCAGCTGGTCGAACAGGCGGCGGTGCCGAAGATCGAGGGCGACGATTTCTACAGCTTCGTCGACGGCACGAAAATCCGCCGTTTGGCCGTGAACGCCCCGTTGCGGGAGCAGTTGCTGCGCGGCGAGCTGGCAATCGTGCGCTACAAGGGCCACTACGCGATGGTGCCGGCAGCCGCGGCAACACGGATCCGGCAGCGCGATGAGAATGCTGTCGTGCCACTCAATCCTGCACACGCCGACCCAACGCGCCGCGGGGATGATCCTAACGACCCCTACAAGGATTTCGTCGTGCCGGACGACTTAATCTGGTGACCACGGCGGCATCGCGGGAGCCGCAGGAGCCCGCGGGCGCTCCCAGGCAACGGCGCCCGCCTCCGTCCGCGCACCGCGTATAGTTTGTTACAAGGTTCGGGCAACTGTTGGGTCAACGCGCCACCCGCGCGGAACGTTTTGACGGATACTGAAGTCCAGACAGGCACAGGAGACGTCACCCCCATGAGCACATTGAGATCCATTCTTCCCGCCTTGAGTTTGAGCATGGCGCTTGCGGGCGTGAGCGCGCATGCCGATGCGCAGACAGCGTCCACGGCTGCGGCCGCAGCGGCCACAGGTGCCGCCGGTCCGGGCCACCACTGGCGCGGCCATCGAGGCGGCGGCGAGTTCAGGCATGTCCTGCACAAGCTGAATCTGACACCCGACCAGCAGACGCAGATCAAGGCGATATTCGCCCAGGCCAAGCCGCAACTGCAGGCACTGCACACGAGCAGCCGCCAGAATCGCGAAGCGCTCATGTCGATGGCGCCGAGCGACGCCAAGTATCCCGCGCTGATCGAAGCCGAGAAGGCAAACGCCGCGGCGCGCGTGCAGCAGGCGAGCGATGTGAAGACGCAGATCTACGCCGTGCTGAGGTCGGATCAGCTGTCGCAGATTCCCGGTATCGTGGCGACCGATCAGGCGGCCCGTGCCGCCCGGATCGCAGCCTGGCGCGCGAAGCACACGCAGTCGTAGTCGCTTCGATCCTGTCCGAGGTGAGGCCATCCCATGCGGATGGCCTAGCTTCATCCGCAGCTCCCTGCTTGAATCGCTCGCAAGCCATGCGAGACTGGCCGTTGGAATTCCAGGCCACCTGAAGGGAGCCGTCAAATGACCGATGAGTTGCGAAGCGGCACGGCCGTGGAGGCTGTGTCGATCAGCCGGCGCAGCTTTCTCGGCGCGGCTGCCGTTGCGGGAACCGGGGCCGCGTGGGGACTTGCGAGCCCGGCAGTGCAGGCCGAGCAGCAGGCTCCGAACGCGTCCGGGGCCAAAGCAGCCGCGGGAGCGGCGCAAGCGGCTGCGCCTGCGGCCTTCTACGGAGGTCCCGATCCCGGCACACCTAAGGTCGGCCTGCGCTGGGCGTTTTCAGCCACCGTCTTCTTCGCGGACCGCATCATGATCAACTCCCCGGCGCCGCGCGGGTACACCTCCGTAGGAGGCGGTGAGGTCTGGGGTCCGAGGCTGCAGGGCCGCGTTCTCCCCCACAGCGGCGCGGACTTCTACAAGACCACTTTCAACACGTTCTACATGTTCCAGGCCTCAGACGGCGCGCTGATCTTCATCCACAACCGCGGCACGATGCGCCGCTTCCAGGCTCGGCCGGAGCCCGGGGAGCCGCCGATTCCGGCCACTACGCCGGATCCGAAGGCGCCCGCCTGGACGCGCTTCCGCGCCACCCCGGTATTCACCGCCCCGGCCGGGCCGCACGACTGGATGAACCGGACCGTGTTCGTGGCCGCCTGCCAGCGGCAGGACAATCCTGATCACACCGTCTTCACCTACTACGAAGTGCTCTGAAGAGCCGGAGCGGTAAACCCATGCGAGACTTCGTGGTCCCCAGGACCGACACCAAGATCATGGGAGAGGTGCGGCTGGAGTACGCGTTCCAACTTCGGGCACGGTACGACCCGCCGTCGGTTTCCCACACCCCCAAGGGCTCGTTCCGCTATCAGGACCTCACGGCCGGCGAGCTTCGCGGCGAACGCCTGAATGCCACGGTCTATCCGGACAGCGGCGGCCAATACGATACCGTGCGCCCCGACAAGGTGCGGGACGTGGACGCGCATTTCATCCTCAAGGCGGACAACGGCGAATGGATATACGTGGAGCACGTGGGCTATAGCCGGCCGGACGGCTACTACCGTGCGATCGCCTACGTGGATGCGGACACCAAGGGCGCCCACGACTGGCTCAACAACACTTCGTTCGTCGTCACCGCGAAGGAGTCTGCGGACCAGCGCGAAGTCGTCTTCTACTACTACGTCGCAAACTGACCGTTGCGGACGCGGTCCTGCGCAGGGGCCATGGTCCTTACGACAGGGGTGCGGACGCCGCACCCACGATAGGGCCTTGGCCCTGTGTCTGGATGAGCACGGCCACGTCGGTTGCGTCCTGTGGAAACGCTGAGCGTTGCGTGCGGAAGCTCCGGGTCCGCCCGTCCCATCGGCCCAGCGGAAGGACGGCGCGGACGATGTTGAATTCCTGGAGGGTCCGCCCCGCGTTTTCACCACGCCCGATGGGTGAGACTGCCTTGCGAAGATAGGCCACCAGCACAACGTCGCCAGGCGCGGTGCCATCTTGCGCGGAGACGTCGATGAGCACGTCTGTTCCGCGCACGGAAATGCCAACAGGCACACCGCCGCGGCGGTCTGCCAACTCCCGGCCGACCGCCTTTCGATCCGAGCCGACAAAATCGGCGCGACCGTCGATGACAACCTGCGGGGTATAAGCCGATGAGAGCCGCAGGGTGCGCGCATATACGCGTTGGCGCTCCGTTGCCTGGCTCAGCGCGAAGCGGTCGCGCCACCCCAGGTCGTCCCAATAGTCGACGTGAAACGCCAGTGCGAGGACATCGCTGCGCCGGACCAGCTCGCCGATGTAACTCTCCGCCGGCGGACAGGAGCTGCACCCTTCAGAAGTGAAGAGCTCCACCACGGCGGGACGGGCTGCTGCGCCCGCAATGCGGGTGCCCGCAGCCACAGTCGCCACGAAGCCCAGCATTACCACAGCCCCGATCCCTTTTCGAAATCGCACTGCCATCTTGAAGTCCTCGAACCGGTTGCACCCTGTCAGCCATACAGACCGGGTCGGAGGGTGAGACATTGCACCTCAAAACGCACTCTTCACCACGCCCCCGTCCACACGCAGTGCTGCGCCAGTCGTAGCCGAAGAAAGCGGGCTCGCGACATAGGCGACGAGGGAGGCCACCTCTTCGGTACGGGCGAAGCGCTTGATCAGCGAAGTGGGGCGCTGAGTCTTGAACAATTGCTCCTCGACCTCCGCGATCGGCCGGCCGCCGAACCTGCGCGCCGCGCGGGGGTCGTCGGTATCGAGAGTCGGGCCGGGCAGGATGCTGTTCACCGTCACGCCCGTCTTGGCGACGCTTTCCGCTATGCCGCGGGCCACGGCGATCTGCGCGGCCTTGCTCATGCCGTACTGAACGCTTTCGACGGGGATCTGCAGCGCGCTCTCGCTGGATATGAAGATGATCCGCCCCCAGTTGCGCTGCTTCATTCCCGGCAGGTAGGCGCGCGACAGGCGCACGCCCGACATGACATTCAGATCGAACGTGTCGTACCAATCCTGATCGGTGGACTGCGTGAATTCATGAGGCAGAAAGCGTCCGACATTGTTCACCAGGATATCGACGTTGGGGAATGTCTTGGCCAGACGCGCGATGTCGTCGGCCTTGCTCATGTCGCCGGCGAACACGAGCGGCGTCTTACCCGTTGCCGCCTTCAGCGCTGCGGCCGCCTTGTCGACGGACTCCTGGGTGCGCCCGTTGACGATGACCTGCGCTCCCTCGTGGAGCAGCACCTTGGCAATGCCATAGCCTATTCCTCCGGTGCTTCCCGTGACGAGCGCCGTTTTGCCGGTGAGCTGCAGATCCATCGCGTCCGCAGCCCGCGGCGCCGCGAGACTGATGACGGCCAGAGCGCAAAGGAGTGACAAGCCGATTTTCATGGAGGCCCCCGGAACGATGTTGTGCGCGCGGAGCATCGCGCGCTGGGACATTCGCCGCGGGCACTTTAAACCATCGGCCCGCGCAGGGCATGCGTACCGATCAGAGCAGCCAGACCAGGCCGATCGACAGAACGTCGGCGTGGTAGTCGTCATCCGTCCGGTCGATGCGGATGAGCCGCGCCCATTCCAGATTGAGCCTGAGGTTGCGCCGCACGTTCAGGTCCAGGCCGCCGCCGAAGGAAGGGCTGTCGTCGGTCACGGTCTGGTCTGCGAATGCGAAGCGCCGGCGAAACTTGAGGGCAGAGTACCCCGCCAGGCCGTACAGCGAGGCGATCGGCGAGAGCGGAATGTTGCCCTTGAGGTAGCCGCCATACACGCTGTCGATCTTCAGGTCATACCCGCCGAGCAGCTCGGTGAATGCCGTGGACAGACCGGTGCCGACACGGCCCTCGAGGCCGATATAGGGGTTGAGCGAGACGCCCACGCGAAACAGGCCGACTTTCGGGCTGACCTTCTCCTGGCCCCCCGTGATGTAGCTGAAGTTTCCGACGCTGCCGCCAAGATAGGCAGAGGTGTCCGGCGGATACTCGCCTGCGGCGAATACGGCTTGGCAGCTCGCCGCGAGACTCAGCAGCGCGGCCAGCCAGAGCAGAGTTTTGTGATTCATGGGCGGCAAGCTTATTGGCCCACCGTCGTTGTGCAATACCGGCTGGTAAAGTATCGTTTTTCGATACTCACGGGATCGGATGGTGGCCCCCATGATTCCAGAACCTGTCGAGACGGCGCGGATCGTGCGTGAGCTCAAGCGTATCCTCAAGGCGCGCGGCATCACGTACGCCGAGCTTGGCCGGCGCATCGATCTCAGCGAGCCCGCGGTGAAGCGCATGTTCTCGCGCTGTTCGTTCACGCTCTCCCGGCTGGAGAGGATCTGCGGCGCTGTGGATACGACCCTGCTCGAGGTGATCAGGCTCGCCGGCGATGGGGACGGACCGGCTGCGGACACGCTGAGCTGGGACCAGGAGGCCGAGCTGGCGGCGAATCCCGGGTTGCTGGGGTGCTTCTACCTGCTCATCAACGGCCGCAAGCCCGTCGAGCTGGCCCGGGATCTGTCGGTCGACGAGCGCCAGGTACGTCGCTGGCTCGCACGCTTGAACGCTCTGGGGCTGGTGGAGCTGCGCTCCGGAGCGCGCGCCAGAATCAGAACCGCCACCTCTATCGCCTGGCGGCGGGACGGCCCCGTGCGTGCGCTGTACGAGGCCCAGGTGCGCCAGGAATTCCTGCGCTCGGCCTTCGGTGCGAACGGCGAAGCCCTCCACTTTCGTTCCGCCGAGCTGTCCGACGCCTCGAGTCAGACCCTGGTCAAGAAGCTCGAGCGCCTGGCGAGCGACTTCCGCGAGCTCGCTGAGCTCGATCGCTCGCTGCCCCGCCGCGAGAAGCGCAGCTTCGCGGTTCTGGTCGCATGCCGGCCCTGGGTGTTCTCGATGTTCGAGGGATTCAAGCGCTCCGCTGCGGGATGACCCGCTGAGCGGACCCCACCAGGCGAGGCTTCCTGCGGCAGCGCCGGCTGCGGTTCGCGTTCCTTGGCCTCGCGGAGCGCCCCGGCGCGGCGTAGTATCGGGGAGCACTTAAGCTCCGCAGCGATTTACGGAAGGCGACCATGGCACGCATTCCCGTCATTGCAGCAAGCGGCGGTCTGGCGATCGTCGCGGCCTCGGTACTGGCAGGGTCGGCCAACGCGGCCAATCCCTTCGACCCCGCCCCAGTGCCCCTCGACGCGTTCTACAACACGCTCTCTTTCGTCATCGTCGGCAGCACCGAGGCAGACAGGAAGTTGCAGTGGATCGATGATGCGGAAGCGCTGCTTCCCGAGAAGCCCGCCCTCCCACAGATCAAGAGCGACACCTGGCTGCCGCACCAGCCCTAGCGCACCAGCCCCAGCTGCTCGATCCGCCACACCCGCGCCGACACCGCCTCCATGTCGCGCGGGTCGCCGTCGCCCACGGCGAGGGCGATATGGGTCGCATCGAACTCGCCCAGGCCGGCGTCGTAGCTCACCCATCCGGCACCGGTCCACGCCTGAACCCAGGTGTGGGGACTGAACACGTCCTTCTTGCCGCTGAATCGATCCGAGTACACGAGGCCAACGGCGATGCGAGCGGGTATGCCCCGATTGCGGGCGAGCGCGGCCAGGAGCACCGAGAACTCCGTGCAGTCTCCGGAACGGGTGCGCAGCGCCTCGCGCGCGGTACCGTAGCCGAGGTAGCTGACTTCTCCGTCCATGTGGTCGCGCACCGCCGCGACGAGTTGCGACATGATCTGGTCGGCGGGGCCCGCACTGCTGTGATGGCTGGCGAAGGACCTCACTTCCGGGATATCGCGTTGCACCCATGCGTTGGCCCGAAGGTAGCGCTGCCTGTCAGCTTCACTGATGGCGTCCGACGTGCCACATCTGGTGCATACCGTTACGACCGCGCGGCTGCCGTCGATTGCGACGGTCTGCTCCCCGGTCATCGGCAGCCGCGGCACGGCGCCATCGGTCCTCGATAGCACGTAGCGGATCGGCCCGGCGAGAGCGCCATGCGGAATGCGATACGGCGACTGAACGACGAGGCGCGTCATCAGGTCAAACGGCTTGGCGACGCCGGCATCGCAATTCTGCGAGCAGACTTCCCAGAGCAGTTCCTCCCCGAGGAAACGCTGCTGCATCCGACTCAGCTCGCCGAGCGGATCGATCCAGACAGTGCGTAGCACGACCCCTGTTCGCGATTCCGTCGTAGTGCGAATTTCCACGAGTCCGGGTTGCCCCGCTTGCGGTCCCGCGAACCGCTCGCCGGTCATCTGCATGGGTTTGGCGGACTCCGGCTCCAGGTACAGGAATCCTGTCCGCGCCTGTCCATCGCGCCATACCGGCGCGAGCGCAGCGCTCAGCTCGTCCGGCAGAACCAGCTGCGCCGGCACCGCAATCCGCTGCGAACCGGCCAACCCCTCGATGGATACGGTGAGAGTGGCGGCTGCGTCATCGAAAATGCCTTGCCAGCCGCTGCGATCGATCCCGGAAACCGTCTCGACACGAATGCGCCGCGGCAGGCCCGCCGCGCTGCGCATGACTTGCGTTCGCGCTTCGACCTGCGAGGTGCGGCGAAACTGCGCGACATCGACCCTCATCACCTGCGAATCGATCTGCTCCGAACCCGTGATGCGGCGCTCGCGGTAGGCGTAGCCGACCCGGTCGCCGTCGATGCTCAGGGTGTACCAGACTCGTTGGGCCGGGAATGCATTGGGCGCGCAGATGGAGCATCCGATCAGCGCTGCCGCCAGAGGGATCCTCAGTTGCGCAATCGGTGCCCTCATTTGCGCTTCTCTCCTTGACACCCTGCACGTGCGGCGCAGTGGATCGACGGCAACGGCGTGTCGCACGCGGAAATAGGCCCACTCGGCCGCCCGGTCCAAGCCGCGGCCAGTCGCTCAGATACTGCGGCCCCCGCCCGTGGATTGCGGGAGACTGGCCGGATGAAGTCTATCGCCATCTGGGCTGTGGGTGTGATCGCGGCCAGCGGAGCGCTTGCACAGGAAGCGACGCCCGGATCCGAATGGCTCTCGATCAACAATCGGCTGGACGGCCAGCGATTCTCGCCATTGAAGCAAATCACGCCCGCCAACGCCTCCGGGCTGCGCGAGATCTGCCGTCTGCAGATCGACGGGCCCACGACATTCCACGCGGGGCTGATCGTCGTGGACGGCCTCATCTACACGAACACGGGCCGCGAAACGATTGCCATCGATGCCACGACGTGCGCCGTGCGTTGGAGATACAGCTACACGCCCGAAGAGGAGCGCTTCTCCCCTTCCAACCGGGGACTGGCGGTGCTGGATGGGCGCGTGTTCCGGGGTACGGGAGACGCGCGACTCATCGCTCTGGATGCGGCAACAGGCAAGCTGCTCTGGAAGAATGTCATCGGGGCGCCCCGCCTCGGGGAGTCCGCATCGGCGGCGCCTCTTGCCTGGCAAGGGGTCGTCTACATGGGCATCGCCGGAAGCGAGCTGGGGGCCCGCGGCCGCGTGATGGCCTACGACGCGCAGTCCGGCCGGGAGCTGTGGCGGTTCAACACGATCCCGATGGGCCAGGAGACAGGCGCCGCGACGTGGCAGCGGCCGCAGACGGCGAAGACCGGCGGGGGCGGTGTCTGGGGAGCCATGACTCTCGATGTCACCACCGGCGAGCTGTTCGTGCCGGTGGGCAATCCCTGGCCCGATATCGACAAGGCGTATCGCCCTGGAACCAACCTGTTCACGGACTCGATCGTGGCCCTGGACGCCCGCACCGGGGCGTTGAAATGGTGGTACCAGGTGACACCCGAGGACTGGCAGGACATGGACCTCGTTGCCGCGCCGGTTCTGTACCGTGACAGTCATATCCGCGACATCCTCGCGTTTGCCGGCAAGGACGGGTACGTCACCGCGCTCGACCGGGACACTCGCAAGCCAATCTTTCGAACGCCGGTCACGACGTTCGAGGGATCCCACAAAGCGGCCACACCGCAGGGCGTGCGGATCTGTCCGGGTTACGCCGGTGGCGTTGAGTGGAACGGTCCGGCGCTCGATCGTCTCAACAACACGCTCGTGACGGGCTCCGTGGACGCCTGCTTCATCGTCAAATCCGGGCCGACGAAATATTCCTCCAGCGAGGCGACGTTCGGCGGCACGGTCGCACCGGATGGCCCCATCACCGGCTGGGTCACCTCAGTGGACAGCGAAACCGGCCAGGTACGCTGGAAGTACAAGACCGAGAAGCCGGTGGTCGCCGGCGTCACCCCCACCGCCGGCGGAGTGACCTTCACCGGCGACATTGCCGGCAACCTCCTGGTGTTCGACAGCAGGACGGGCGCACTGCTCGACAAAGTGCAGACGGGCGGCGCGTTGGCGGGCGGCGTAGTGACCTACGAAGCCGGCGGCAGGCAGTACCTGGCATTTGCCTCGGGCAATGTTTCCCGCATGGCGTTTGGCGCACTCGGGTTGCCAAGCGTCGTGATCATGGCGCTGGGCACAGGATCAGCATCCGCCGCCGCGCCCGCCGGCGCGGCAAACATCGCAAGCGGCAGAAAGCTTTACTCCCAGATCTGTGTTTCCTGCCACGGACCCGACGGCAATCTCGTTGCAGATCACCGGTTGAGCAACCTGAAGTCCCGCCTGAGCCGGCCCGCGACCGTTGCCTACATCAAAGACCCGCGGCCGCCGATGCCCAAGCTGTATCCGGATCTTCTGACCGAGCAGAACGTGGCGGACGTCGCGGCCTATCTGCACGAGGAACTCGCCCGCTAGTTCGCCGCGCCGCGCTAGCTCGCCGCGCCACGCTCTTGACAGACGCCTGCGCCGTGGCAGTATTACGAATATCGAATTTCGTAATACTGCAGCGGGCCTGCGCTCGCGCCGGAGACTTCGCCGTGACTCTCGAGTCGATTTCCCAGCTGGCGCGGCTCAGCGTGAGCCTGCCCGCCGAGCTGCTCACTCAGCTGGACGCCATGGTCGATGAGCGCGGACTTCCCAGTCGCTCGCAGATGATCGCCGAGCTGATACGCCACTCGCTGGCCGAACACAGCGAGGCTCGCACCAACTCCGTGCTTGCCGGCACCGTGACGCTCATTTATCGCGCAGACAGCGGACGCGTCCGTCATTCGCTTGCGCAGACGGAATCGACCTACATCAAGGAGGTCATTTCCTCACAGCACGTGCTGCTCGAGGACGACCAATCGCTGGAGGTGCTGCTCGTGCAGGGTCCGGCGCGGCGCCTGAAGGCGCTGTGCGACGATCTGCGCAAGGTCCGCGGAGTCCAGCAGATCAAGCTCGTGACCACGACGGCACTGTTGCCACCTCTGCATTCGCACGGCGCGGTGGATTCGGCGGCGCCGCTCTCACGCGCCCGCCGGAGCGGCCGATGAGCAGCTCCGGCACTGCGGACCTGCACGGAGCCCGCGCGCACGCTCGCTCGATGGCTGGGGTCAGGGTCGCCGCCATGCCCACGGTTCCCGCAGGCTCGGTCGCCGACATTCCGCAAGGCGCCTCTTCGGAATCAATGCTTTGGGAGGAGACGCTTGGCGCCGGAGGCTACGCCGCCCGGGAGTTGGGACCCGGAGCGCGGCTGCGGCTAGTCGACCTCGACGGCGACGCGTGCGTATCGATGCTCGTGTTCAACGCTGAACGTCCCACCGAGCGGCTGAACGTCGCCGACACGATGAAGGTCCAGTGGAATGCGTATCTCCAGCCGGGACGGCTACTGCTGTCCGACATGGGACGCGTGCTCATGAGTCTCCTGGCGGACGATGCCCAGACGCACGACACCTTCTGCGGCCCATCGACCGAGTTCGCCAACACGCGCCGGTACGGCAATGGCTCGAACTGGGGTCGCCATCCCAGCGCTCGCGATCGGCTGCTGCTCGGCGCGGCCCGCTTCGGCCTGCACCGCAAGGATCTGCATCCGTGCATCAACTGGTTCAAAGGAGTGCGGATCGCACCCGACGGCACCACGATGTTGCAGACCGGGCCGTCTGCGCCGGGCCGCAGCCTCCTGCTGCGAGCCGAAATGAGCGTGATCGTCGTGCTCGCGAACTGCCCTCATGTTCTGGATTCACGGCCGCAGTACGTCGTGACCGCTGTGCGTGTTTCCGCCTGGCGCGCGCCGGTCGCAACCGCGGCAGACCCGATTCGCAACGCCACTCCGGAAGCGCAGCGCGCCTTTGAGAACCTGGATGAGTACCTGCGCCGCTGACGAGACCGCGGCACTGGTACGTGGCTCGCAATTTGCAGGTAAGCCGTACCGAGTGCCGTGAAAAATGAACGATCCCGCTCTTGCCGGCCTTCCGCGAAACATTCTGCTGGATGAAATCGTGCCCGCCCGCGCCGCGTGGGATCACGTTCTGCGCACGGACGAGACGCTTCGCATCATAGACCTGGAGGGGAACCAGGCCGTCGACTTCCTGCTGTACGCGGCGCACGACGATGCCGAACGCTACAGCGCCCAGGACACGAT
>FTJO01006274.1_pt18 | contig 14206 bp, 13 predicted proteins | sample 1658761 | NCBI WGS metagenome assembly FTJO01 (sample SAMEA3914852, study PRJEB12502) | metagenome | biome: forest; material: soil | place: USA | collected 2011-06-22 | depth 0.3 m | reverse complement strand
CTGCATCCGCTGCGGTTGATCCGTGCTGCGCCGGTTGCCGAGCCAGAGTGCACCGCCCGGGCGTTCCGGCTGGGCGATCCGTCTGCCATCGACGGTCAGATCCACGAGCGCGGTTCGCGAGTCGATCGTGAGCTGCTCGGGCCGCGTGCCGAAGCGCAGATTTCCCGAGATGACGTGCTCGCCGCGCAGGAGACGCACTTGCGGGGCGCCGTCGCGAGCGACCAGCTGCCCAATGCCACCGTCGACCCGCACGTCAGTCGGCCAGTGTCCCGTGTCGCCGGGCACTTGTATCCAGGACTCGGCCGCCACCTGCCAGCGCTGCGTGAACGCGCCGCTGTGCGCATCGACCGACACCGTCAGGCGCTCGGGCCATGCACAGCGAAACGAATTCGCGTTCGCCGTCGGGGAACTCGATAGAAACGGACACTGGCGGAAGTCCTCGCCCTGCAGGACCCAGGGCCGCCATTGCTCCAGCTCACTGGGTACATACACGGGAGCAGCGATGGCCGCGCCGGAGGTGAGCATGCACAGCAAGGCCAAAGCGCAGTGATACGCGTGACGAAGCATCGAGAGTCCCCCTCTGTGTGCCCACGAAGTGTATCGCGCACAGCAGGAACTAGAACGCAACGCCAGGACAGATGGGGTTAACGGGCAAAAGTCGCGGCTCTGGAGCTTCCCTGGAATCCCTATTGAGGTTCGGCGGGTGTCAGCTCGATCCGCAGGCTCTGCGTCCGCCGTACCACGTGCAGCGTCAGTGCGGTCCCGAGCGGCCAACGGCTCAGGTGACGGTGGAGCGCGTCGACTCCGTCCACCGGCGCATCGTTCACGGCAACGATGAAATCGCCGGAACGCAGATCGGATTCGGCGGCCGGACCGTTGGCATCGCGCCCGAGGATCTCCACTGCACGCCTGACAGGCAGCTCGAGTGCGCGCACCAGGCGAAGATCCAGCGGCCGGTCTCTCACCGAAACTCCAAGATAGGCGCGACGCACTCGTCCGCGAGTGAGGATTTCCGTGAGGATCCATTGCGCCGTCGTCGCCGGCACGGCAAAGCCGATCCCCTGGGCCATCGCGATGATCGCCGTGTTCACTCCCACCACACGCCCGCTCGCATCGACCAGAGGACCCCCTGAGTTGCCGGGGTTCAGGGCCGCGGTGTGCTGCACGATCCCTTCGATGGGCCGGCCATGCCGGCTGCGAAGTGAGCGCCCCAGCGCACTGACGACTCCTGCGGATACCGTCGATTCGAATCCCAGTGGGTTTCCCACCGCGACGACGAGTTGGCCGACGCGCAACGGGCTTGCTGCCGACAAGGTGGCATAGGGCAGGGATGCGGCCTGCGCCCGCAGCACCGCCAGATCCGTGGATGGATCCCTGCCGACGACCTGTGCGGGCACGCTACGGCCGTCGACGAACGCCACGCGCGCATCCTCCACCTGCTGCACGACGTGTTCGTTCGTCAGGATGTAGCCATCGGGTGTGATGACGACTCCCGAACCTGCTCCACCCCGCGCCCGGGCCGCTTCGCCGGCTCCGCCGACGTAGATGCTCACTACGGCCGGACCGACTGCCTCGACAGCTCCGATGACTGCGCGGGAATATGCATCGAGCGCTTCTTCAGGAGCGGCAGCGCCCGCGGAAGCGTCTTCAGAATTGAGGTCCAGCATGCCGCATGGCATGGGGTCCCCGCGCTCCAATCTCAAGTGCGGCGCCGGCGCGGGGGTTTCTGCCAGAATCGGCCAACTGCCCGGTCCGACGACCGGCTAATCTTGGTCCGACGTGATAACACTCGCACAGACCGCCGTCCTGCTCGCCGCCGCAGTCATCGCCGTAGCGCTGTTCCGGCTGCTGAAGCTCAGCTCCATCCTCGGCTACGTCGCCGCGGGGCTCATCATCGGCCCCTGGGGGCTGCGCCTGTTTCGAAACGTCGGCGAGGTCATGCATGTAGCGGAATTCGGCGTCGTACTGCTGCTGTTCATCATCGGCCTGGAGCTGCAGCCGACCCGGCTCTGGGTCATGCGGCGGGTCGTCTTCGGGCTCGGCTCCGCCCAGGTGGCGTTGTGCACGCTGCTCCTGGGCGCCGGCGGCTGGCTCTTCGGCCTGCAGCCCACCGCGGCGCTGATCGTTGGCTTCGGGCTCTCGCTCTCATCCACTCCCCTGGTACTCCAGGTGCTGGCGGAACGCGGGCAGCTCAAGGCCCAGCACGGGCGGTCCGCATTTGGCATCCTGCTGTTTCAGGATCTCGCGGTCCTGCCGGTGCTGGCCGTCGTACCGTTGTTGTCCCCGGACGTGACCTCCCAGCCGACGGCCGGGACGTGGTGGATGATGTTGCTCAAGCTGGCGACCGTCGTGGCGGTCGTCATCGTCGGCGGCAGGCTGGTGGTCCGGCCCGCGCTGCGCGTCGTCGCACGCATTCGCGTGAGCGAGGTCTTCACGGCCGCCGCTCTCCTGACGGTCATCGCGACCGCCCTGCTCGCCAACCAGGCAGGCCTGTCGATGTCGCTGGGCGCCTTTCTCGCCGGCGTGCTGCTCGCGGACAGTGAATTCAGACACGAGCTGGAGGCCGACCTCGAGCCCTTCAAGGGTCTGCTCCTCGGGCTGTTCTTCGTGACGGTCGGGATGTCGGCCAATCTGGGGCTGTTGGCGTCGGAGCCGCTCACTCTGCTCGGGCTGACGTTCGGCTTTATCGCGGTCAAGCTCGTTGCGGTCACGTTGCTCGGCAGGATGGCGCGACTCGAGCCGCAGTCTGCGTGGCGACTCGGGTTCACTCTGCCCGCGGGAGGCGAGTTCGCCTTCGTGCTGTTCACGCTGGTGGCCGCAGAGCACATTCTCAAGCAGGAGACGGCGGACCTGCTCGTCCTCGCAGTGACGCTCTCGATGATGATCGGGCCGCTGCTGCTGATCGTGAGCGATGCCGTGATGCGGCGCCTCGAGGTCCGCTCGACCCGGCCATTCGATGACTTCGACGATCAGAACATCCGGGTGCTGATCGCAGGATTCGGGCGGTTCGGGCAGATCGTCGCCCGTATCATGTCGGCCCGGCACATCGCATTCACCGCCCTCGACAGCAATCAGACGCACGTCGATTTCGTGCGACGCTTCGGCAATAAGGTGTACTACGGAGACGCCTCCCGCCTGGATCTCCTGCGCGCCGCAGGCGCGGAAACCGCTTCCGTGTTCGTGCTCGCCATCGATGACGTCGAGGCGTCCGTGCGCACGGCAGTTCTGGTACGGACTCAGTTTCCCCACCTGAAGCTATTTGCCCGCGCCCGCAACCGCCAGCACGCGTTCTCGCTCATGGATGCCGGCGTGAAGAACATCATCCGCGAGACCTATGCGTCGAGCCTGGAGATGTCCGAGCTCGTGCTGCAATCGCTGGGCGAGACCGCCGAATCCGCGCGCACCGCCGTGCGCCGCTTCCGCCGTCACGATGAAGCGACGCTGGCTTCACAGTACGCCGTGAAGGAGGACGCGACGAAGTTCCTGGCTGCCTCCCAGGCGGCGGCGCAGCAACTGGAGAAGCTGTTCGAAGCCGACGAGGCCAAGTCGGATGGATGAGGCGCTGCGCGTGCGCGAATTCTGGTTCGGCAGGCCGACAGCGTCCGGGTCCCGTCCCCAGGCTGCGCTGGAGCTGCAGCGCCGCATGGATTTCTGGTTCGGGGGCGGGGAGTCGCCGCAGCAGCAGGCCCAGAAGGACGCGATGATCGCCGCGCAGTTCGCCGATCTCGTCGCACTCGCGGCGAACGGCTCGCTCGCCAGCTGGGCGGACAGTCCGCGACGCCGGCTGAGCCTGATCGTTCTGCTCGATCAGTTTCCGCGCAACCTGTTCCGCGGCACGGCGCGCGCGTTCACCTATGACGAACAAGCGCTGGAACTGTCGTTGTCAGGTATGCAGTCCGCCGCCGACGGCGCACTCACCGTGATCGAGCGGATGTTCTTCTACATGCCGCTGCAGCACTCCGAACAGCCTGACGTGCAGGACGAGTCGGTGGCCGCCTACCGCCGGCTCCTGGCGGAGGCGCCCGAGGAGCTACGGTCGACTTTCGAGTCGACGCTCGGTTTCGCGACGGAGCATCGGCAGATCATTCGGCGCTTCGGGCGCTTTCCGTCCCGTAACCGCGCTCTGGGCCGGGTGAGCACACCGGACGAGCGCGCGTATCTGGAAAGCGGAGGTTCGGGCTTCGGGCAATAGCGCTCACGCGAGCCCGGCACGCGGATCGAATGCCAGGACCCGCTGCATCTGCTCGTACAACTCACGCGCTTCCGGCGTCTGGGCCGGCGGCACCACGACCTTCAGCAACACGTACTGGTCTCCGGCCTGTGTGCCAGGCAATCCGCGCCCGCGCAAGCGAAGCTTCTGCCCCGATTGCGCCCCGGGAGGGATGCGCATTTCCACGTTGCCCGCCAGCGTCGGCACCGGCACGGAGGCCCCGAGTGCGGCCTCCCATGGGGCGACGGGCAGCTCGAGGGTGACGTCACGCCCCGCGAGCTGAAACAGCCGGTGCGGCCGGATGTGGACCTCCAGATACAAATCGCCCGAGCGGCCGCCGCTCGCCGAGGCCTCTCCCTGGCCGGCCAGCCGGATCTGCTGACCGTCGACGACACCGGCAGGAATCGTCACCCTCACCGTGTGCGCGCGTAGCTCGAGTGTGCCGGCCGGCGTCAACTCCGGACGCTTCAGATCGAGCGTGCGGGTGCCACCGCGATAGGCCTCCTCCAGATCGATCTCGATCCGCGCGTGGTGGTCCCGGCCCGCCCGGCTGCGCGCCGACCGGGCCCCGCCCGCCGGACCGGCGGCCCCAAAGGGCGAGGCTCCGCCGAACAGCGAGGAAAAGAAGTCGCTGAATCCCGCGCCGTCCTCGGAGTCGGCCTGGCTGAAGCCGCCGCGCGCGCCGGAGCCGCGGAACTCGAAGCCGTTGGCCCACTCCGGCGGGGGGCGGAACTGCTGCCCGGACTTCCAGTCGCTGCCGAGCTGATCGTAGGCAGCACGCTTCTCCGGGTCCTTGAGGACCTCGTAGGCCTCCTGGACCTCCTTGAATTTCTGCTCCGCGTTGGCCTCCTTGCTGACATCCGGATGGAACTTGCGCGCCAGCCGGCGGTACGCCTTCTTGATCTCGTCCGCCGTAGCCGTGCGTGCGACGCCCAGCATTTGGTAGTAGTCACGGTATTCCATGAATGCCCTTGTCCAGCTTGAGCCGCTCCGGTGCAGTCCGCCCGATGGGAGATGGGGCCGCGCTCCCGAAGAGGCAAGAGCTTGAAAGCACTCGCCCGTGGCCCGAGATTGACGCCACCAGGACCTGCTTCCGGTCCGCTGCATTCGAGGCCGCCGCCGCCATGAGCGCCCAATTAGACGCCACCGCCGATTCTAATCTGGTCGTCTGCCCGGAATGCCACGCCGTGGTGCGTGTGCCCGCGGGACGCCTGGACCAGCACCCCCGCTGCTCCCGCTGCAAGTCCGAGCTGCTGCGAGGCAGCCCGGTTGCATTGGATGCCGCCTCCTTTCCCGTGCATGTCGAGCGCAGCAGCCTGCCCGTGCTGGTGGACTTCTGGGCCCCCTGGTGTGGTCCGTGCCGGATGATGGCACCGGTGCTGGACGGACTGGCGAGCGAGCGCGCCGCCGGTTTGCAGGTCGCCAAGGTCAATACCGATGAGCAGCCCGAGATCGCGGGCCGCTTCAACATCCGCAGCATTCCGACCTTGATCCTGTTTCGCGACGGTCGGGAGATCGCACGCCAGTCCGGCGCGCTGAACCGGGGAGCGCTGGAGAGCTGGATGGACTCCGCTCTGCGCTGACTCGGTGCAGCCGGGCCGCCGACGCCCAACGCGATGCAGGCCGCGTGCCGTTAGCAGCGAATTTCCGGCGGTCCGCGCCATGCGAGGCCGGTGGACGGCAGACAGGGCGCCGCGCCGCAGGGGCACGGAACTTGCAAAACCCCTGCAGGCTGACGCTCAAGACTTACGTTACCCATGCGCCTATTTCGTCCCCCGCCTCTGAGGAACCTGAGGGCGTTTTGCGCGGCCGCGCGCCATCGCAGCTTCAAGTCCGCGGCGGACGAGTTGTTTCTGACTCCGTCCGCGGTGAGTCACCAGATGAAAGAACTGGAGGAGTGCCTTGGCGTACGCCTGTTCGAGCGCAGGACCCGGGCCGTGGACCTCACGACTGCCGGGCACACTCTGCTGGATGAAGTGGAGCCCCTGCTCGAGGCGCTTGACAGGAGCCTCACCCAGGTGGCTAGACGCGGCGGCAGGCACACGCTGCGAGTGCTTCTGCCGCCATTCTTCGCGAGCGAACTGTTCATCCCGCGGCTCACGAGCTTCTGCGACGCACACCCTGACATCGACATTCAGATGGACACGCACGATCCGCGCCCCGGACTGCATCCGCCGACTGCGGACGTCTCGATCCTCCTCGCCGACGAGGTTCCACAGGGCCTGCAGTCCGCACGCCTGTTTTCACTTTCGCTGACCGCGGTGTGCTCGCGCGAGCACGCGGCCACCGTGGCGCGCCTCGGTAGCGACGTTTTCGGGCAGATGGCACTCATCGTGCACAAATCACGGCCGTCCGCATGGACGAACTGGGCCGCCGAGATAGGACTGCAGACGCCCGAGCCGAAGAACGTGATCGAGTTGGACACGATGTTCGCGGTGGTCCGCGCCGCCGAGCGCGGAGTGGGAGTCGCGCTCGTTCCCTCAGCCCTGTGCGACTCGTGGTTCCGCTCGGGCGCACTCGTGAGGATCTTTTCGCTCGAGCTCGAAACGGCCGACACGTATTTTCTGGTGAGCCGGCCGAAGGACGCCGAAAAGCCCGAAGTCCGCGCGCTCACAAACTGGGCGCTCACGCAGTTCGCCGACCAACACTAGGGCAGACTGCGGCTGCCGGGGGCCGTTTCACTCATCGGCGAAATTTTCCTCGTTTGTCGGCCGATGTCGGTTTTCCTATCGTGACAGCGCTCGTGAGGAAACGAGCGACCGATCTTACTGACAGGAGACCGCCATCATGCCTTCATACAGCCGTAACAGTCGCAAGCCGCTGCGAGCGCTGCACCTTGCCCTCGCCGTCGAAGCAGCCGCGCTGCTGAGCGGCTCGGTCGCGCACGCCGCCGAACAGGCCTCGAAATTCGTCATGACCGCGTACACCAACGGTGCCGGCGGCAAGAGCCTCGTCATGGGCGACTTCGAGGACGCAGTCACGCAAGTGCAGCGAAGAGCGCCCTCGTTGGCCACGGACGCCGCGACTCTGGACACGAACAAGTGCGTGGCTTACACGATGACCGCGCAATTCGCGGCGGCGGAGTCGCTCTGCAATGCAGCGGTGATTTCGGCACAGCGGGATCTCAACACCGCCACGTCCTCGATGCTGTGGGAGCGCCCGCAACTTGCCGAGTACCTGGCCGTCGCATATTCGAATCGCGCAGTGCTGCACTGGCTGTCGAGCGATGCCGTGGCCGCAGCGCGCGATCTCGCGGAAGCCGTCGCTTTGTCGCCGAAGTCGGACTTCGTAAGGCGCAACATCGTCGCTCTGCGCAGCCCGCACGAGACTGCGCCGCACGACAATGCGGTCGCTCAGGCTACCGTGACGCCGAAGAGTTGAGCCACCGAGAACGACGCGGGCGACGGAGCGTGACTGGAGCACGATTCCGTCGCCCGCGTCAATGCTTGCGCGCCCCTGGCGGCCCACGCGCCGCCGGCGCAGTGCCGCCTTCCAGCTCCTCGATCGTGCGCGGCCAGTCGTCCTTGAGAAGCCGCGACAGCGAACGATCGGCGAGCACACGACCGCCGGTCTGGCAACGGGGACAGTAGTTGGTCTCGTTCTCGGCGTAGCGGATCCGCTGGACGTGCGTGCCGCAGATGGGACAAGGCTTGCCGAAGCGTCCGTGAACGGCCATCTCGGGTCGAAACGCAGTCACCTTTTCGGGAAACCGGCCCTGCGCCGCCGCACGCAAACGCTCCATCCATTCCGCCAACACCGTCTTCACCGCATCGTGCAACCTTCTCAGCGACGGTTCGTCGAGCTTCTGTGTCAGGGTCACGGGCGAAAGCTGCGCGCGGTGCAGGATCTCGTCCGAGTAGGCGTTGCCGATGCCGCTGAACAGATGCGGATCCGTGAGTGCGCGCTTGAGGGTGTGATTTTCCCGGCGCAGGCGGTTGCGGAACTCCTCGAAGGATGCGCTCAACACTTCCAGGCCACCCGGATCGTGCCGGGCCAGCTGCTCCCGGCTGGCGAAGACGGACAGCGACGCGCGCCGCTTCGTGCCAGCCTCGGTCAGGGTTACCGTCCCAGTGTCGAACAGAAAGTAGGCCAGGGCCCCGCGCTTCGCGTGCGCCGATTTGGGCGCTGACTTGTCGACCCAGTGCAGCCGCCCCGCGATCATCAGATGCATGACGAGCCAGTGGTCGCCTTCGAATCCGATGACGATCCGCTTCCCGAGGCGCTGCACCGCGACGACGCGCCTGCCGTGCAAGGCTGACAAGGGCGGCTCGAAGGTTCGCAGCAGGAAAGGATGCGTGATACGTGTCGAAATCAGCGTGGCCCCCATCAACCGCCGCTCGAGAGCTTCGAGGTAGACGGTGATGTCCGGCAGCTCGGGCATGCTTTGCCAGCGCGATCGCGCTTGCGCCCGCGAGGCTAGCCGCCGGAGCGCGCGGGCGCGGCGCTGAACGCCGGCCGGGTCAGCGGAAATTCGGTGATCGGCCCATAGTGGGTGATCTGCTTGCGGATCTTCGCGGCATCGCCGATGAGAACGATGTCGAGCGAGTCGGCGCTGGGGAAGGCCTGCTCGATGACCGCATGCGCATCCTGGATGCTCACCCTGCGCAGCGCCGGCGGATATTCGTCGATGTAGTCCGGCCCGAGCCGATACAGCTCGATCTCACCCAGCGCGGCGGCCCAGTCTGCCGCCGTCTCGAAATCGAGCGGGTACTGCCCGAGAACGTATGCCCGAGCCGATTCCAGCATCTGCGCGGTGACGCCGTCGCGCTTCAGCCGCGATAAGGTCTGGAGCGCAAGATCAATTGCCTGGCCGGTGTTTTCCGTCTGAGCGAACGAACGGATCGCAAACTCCCCCGCCACGGTGCCGCGCGTGAATCCCGAGCGAGCGCCATATGACAGGCCGGACTTTATGCGCAGCTCCGTGTTGAGAATCGAAGTGAACCGCCCGCCGTACAGGGCGTTCACCAGGTCCAGCGTGGCGCGGCCGCTGTAGCGCCTGTCGACACCGACGTTACCGATCCAGAAATACGTCTGCACCGATCCCGGCGAGTCGATGAGCAGCACTCGCCGATGCTGTTCACGCAACGGCGGCGTGAGCAGCGCCGTGGGCTGCAACGCCTTCGGCCAGCGACTGAACAGCTTCGTTACGGAGCGCTTCAGCAGCTCCGCATCGACGTCCCCGGCGAACACGAGCGTCAGGCGGTCGGCACCGAACTGAGCGCGGTAATACTTCAGCACGTCCTCGCGCGTGATCGTGGCCAGAGAGGACTCATCGCCGATCACCGGCCGTCCGTAGGGATGATCGCGGAACAGAAAGGCGCGCCCGTAGGTGCCGATCAGCTCGGAGGGGTCCGAATCCTTCGCCGCCTTGATCAGCTCGATCTGTCGCGAGCGCAGCTTGTCCAGCTCGTCCGGATCGAAGCGTGGGCGCAGGAGCGCATCGGCCAGCAGCTCCAGCAGCAGCGGCTGATCGCGCGCCAGGAATTGGCCGCGAATCGTGATCGATTCCGATCCGGCGCCGGCGCTGAAGCTTCCGCCAACGCCCTCCACCGAATCCGCAAACTGGAACGCGTTGCGCTCGCCAGCGCCTTTTTCCAGCAGGCCCGCTACCAGCGAGGCGACTCCGGGCTTGCCGGCGATATTTCCCAGCTCGCCCCCGCGCAGCACTGCGTTGAATGCGACCAGAGGCACATCGCGCCGGGGGACAATGATCAGCGTGATGCCATTGTCGAGCACGATCCGCTCATGGGCAGGGACGTGTACGCCGTCGCTCGCGCTTTGTGCGAGCGCCACACCGGTTCCCAAAGGGGTCACCATCGATGTCACTGCCGCGACCCTTAGAAGGAAGCGCACGATCATGTCGCATGCGTCCCGGCAGGTTCGTCCGCAGGTTCGTCCGCAGAGTCATCCGGCAGCAGGACACCGACCGTGCGCTTGCGCCGATCGAGAATGTCGTGCGCCACCGCCTGGACCTGCGCGCGGGTCACTCTCCCGAATTGCGCGGGAGCGTCGAACATCTTGAGCCAATCGCCGTGAAACACCTCGTACTCGCCCAGCAGCTGGGCCTTGCCGTCGATCGTGGCGAGCTTCTTCCAGAAGCCCGCGGCCACGAGATTCTGCGCACGGCGCAGCTCCGTATCGGTCACGCCGTCGCGCACAATGTTGGCAAGCTCCGCATCGAGAATCTCCTGCACTGAGGATGGGTCGGAGCCCTCCGGCAGGGTGAGATAGAGCCACAGCAGTCCCGGATCGAATCCCTCCTGCCAGTTGCCGCTGACCTCGATGGCAACCTTCTTCTGCTCCACCAGCAGCCGATGCAGCCGCGACGCATCGCCCTCGACGAGGATCGACAGGAGCAGACTGACCGCAGGCCCGCGGGCATCCGCGGCCGCGGGCGCCTTGTAGGCATATTGCAGCAAGGGCGTCTGGGCCTTGCGCCGCACGACCACGAGGCGCTCGCCCTGCTGCTCCGGCTCGCGCGTGCGCACCGGCTCAGGAGGCGACTGTTGCGGAATCGGCTCGAAGTACTTGCGCGCGAGCGCAAAGACATCGTCCGGGACCAGATCCCCCGCCAGCACCAGCGTCAGGTTGTTCGGCGCATAGTGAGTGCGGAAGAACTTCTGCAGATCCTCGATGCGCCAGGACTGGATGTCCGACGGCCAGCCGATGGTGGGGAAGTGATAGGGGTGGGCCACGAAGGCGGCCGCCTGCACCTGTTCGGCCAGCAGGCCCTGGCTGTTGTCCTCCACGCGCAGACGGCGCTCGGAGTAGACGACTCCGCGCTCGCTCTCGATCACCTTGGGCACGAACGCAAGGTTGGCGACGCGGTCGGACTCCAGATCGAACACGAGATCCAGTGCGCCGCGCGGAAACCAGTCCTGGTACACCGTGACGTCATCGCTGGTGAATGCGTTGTTGGCGCCGCCCTGGGCCTCCATGAGGCGATCGAACTCGCCCGGCTCACGCCGGGTGGTGCCGTTGAACATCATGTGCTCGAAGAAATGCGCAAGTCCCGTGATCCCGGGCGCCTCGTTGCGGCTGCCGGCACGCACCCAGTTGTAGAGCGCCACGCTCGGGATGTTGTGAACGGGCCAGACGATCACCTTCAGGCCGTTCGTCAGTGTCATCGCCCGCACCGCGTCCCGCCCCGACACCGCAGGCTCCGCCGCCGCCGCCGCGGCAGCGGACAGCGACCCGAGCGTCAGGAAGAGAGAGGCGATCGGCTTGTTCATGGCAATCAGTGTAACGGCGGATGCCCGACTATGGGTGCACTGGAAGGGCTTCAAGCGAGCGTGACAGGGATTGTTTTCTTTATAAATCAATCTCTTGAATTCGAGGGGCCGGCCGCCCGCCGACCGCATCGATGGTCGGGCCGGGCGTCGCGTCGGCGCTCGCATCGGCGGCCGAGTCAGCGGTCGCAGACATAAAAAAACGCCGCGAGCGGGGGAAATCGCATCGCGGCGTTCAAGAGCGAACACCGGGGAAGTTGTTCGCAATACTGAAGGGAATAGCAAAGCTTGTGCCAAGCACGTGATCGTAATAAAAACAAATAGTTACACGCGATACGCGGGCTCGACACAGGTGACAGGAATTGTCACTTTGGACCGGAGCCCGTCGCCGCGGGCCGCGCCAGGTCAGTGCGGGATGACCGGCACGCAAGCCTGTGATTGCTGTCTCAGAGCCGCGCAGATCTCGCGCGCGTGCGCCTCATCGCGGGTCTGCGCCTGTAGTCTGAAAACGGCTCCCGAGGCAGCGCTTGCCGCGACGACACGCGGTGTGAGTCCCTGCAACTGCGCCCCGAAGCGGCCGACGAGGACGCCCCATTCCTGCCTCGCCTTGTCTTCGGAGCTGAACGCGCCGAGCTGGATACCGAAACCGTTCCCGGCTGGAGCGGACGGCTCCGCCGCTGCGACCGGCGGCGCGACCGGCGGGGCTGGCGAAGACGTCACCTGGGCTTCCCTCGCCGGCTGTGCGAGCGCCGCTCCCGGCTCGGCTACAGGCGTGCCACCCAGAGAGAAGTTCTCGATCCTGATGCGTGCTTCCTGCGACCACTTGCCATTGGGATGCTGCGTGAGGAACTGACGATACGCGTCGGCCGTATCGGCACTTCCCGCGCGCTGCCAGTCGCGCTGCTCTCCCAACTGTCCGATCCGGGTGCGCGCTTGCGTCGCCAGCTCGCTCTCCGGATGCCGCTCGATGAACTGGCCGTACGCCTCCATCGTGTCCGCCCCCTCCGCAGAACGCCAATCCTGCTGCTCACGGCTGCAGCCCGCGAGCACGAGCAGCGCGACGGCAGACAGCAGCAGCGCGCCAGCAAGGGGTTTTCGTGCTCGGACTGTGACCATCGTCTGCACCTTCGGGCTTCAGCCCCCTTCGGGAGAGGCCTTGAGAGTACCAATTGGCACGCCGCCCCGAGCGTAAGGCTGCGGCGGCGGGCCCGGGCCGGCTATTCTAGAGCCACTGTGCGAGTGCGAGCCAAACGGAGCCCCCGATGAGTCAATCCCCCAAGCGCCGGCTGATCGATCAGATCGGAACCTCGCCCACGTTCGTCGCCGAGGGCTGTCGGCTCACGGGAGATCTCGAGACCGGCGGAGCGCTGGTCGTGTGCGGCCTCATCCGCGGTGACGGGCGAGTCGGAGGAATGCTCAGCATGGCCGCAACCTCACACTGGGAAGGCGAGATACACGCGCAGGCAGCGGTGATCGCGGGCCGCGTCACGGGAAAGCTGGTGATCGAGGAAAAGATCGAGATAGGCGCCACGGCGGTGATTCGCGCCGACGTCGTCGCACGCAGCATCGCGATTGCAAAGGGGGCCGTCATCGAGGGCGCCATCACGGTCACGAGCGGTCAGGAGGTTGTTGAGTTCGACGAGCGGCGCGTTCCCGTCTGACACGTTCCTGCGTAACGCAGCGCCGCGGCGCTAAGTTATAATCGAGCCGCCCACGCCGACCTGTCTCTCAACAGGCACAAGGATTGTGCATTGCATCCGTCTGGTTTCGGCGACAAACCTCAGCGACCCATGCGACTGCTACATCTGGTTGCGCGTCGTGGAAACTCCGCGGATTTTCCGGAGAACACGCTGCCCGCCCTCCGGTCCGCGATCGCCCTTGGGGCTCGCTTCATTGAGATCGACGTTCACCTGTCATCCGACGGCACGCCGATGGTGTGCCGCGACGAGTACCTCGTGCGCCTCGACGGCGCGGCTGCAACGCTGTCTGCCGCGCAACTCGAGCAGCTCGACGTTGGCGAAGCCGAGCGCTTCGGCGAGCAGTTCCGGGGAACGTCGATGGCCACGCTGGCAACGGCGCTGGGCCTGCTCGAAGGCCGGCCCGAGATCACCGTGTTCGTCGTGATCGGCCGGGTAAGCGTTCTGCGCTTCGGCCAGGAGCAGGTCATCACGCGCGTCGTGCGGGCGCTGAAGCCGTTTCGGTCGCGTTGCATTCTCGGCTCCACGGATCTTCCAACAGTGCACTCGTCCCGCGCCCTGGCCGGCTACCCGATCGCGTGGGTGTTGCCTTCGTATGACGATCACACGCGCCTGAAATACGAAGCGCTGCAACCCGAGTACATTTTCTGCGACCGCGCGCTCCTGCCCGAGCGCGGCGCCCTGTGGCGCGGGCCGTGGCGCTGGGCGATCTATGAGGTGGCTTCCCTGGAGGAGGCGCGCGAGCTTGCCGGTCGCGGAGCCGATTTCGTCGTGACCCGGAATGTGCGTGCACTGAGCGAGGCGATGCTGGCCCATGCCGCTGCCTCGACGCACACGAAGCTGGAGTCGATCGCGGACGACGCGGACCGCTCCTGAGGATGGGCTCGTCGGGGGCGCGCCCGAGGCTGCTCGCGCCTGCTCAGCCGGTCCGCGAGTGCTCGGCTTCCTCGAGCTCCGCGACGATCCGGCGCTCCACCCAGCTCGGGCCGACCAGATGCTCGAGAAAGCCGCAGTGCCCGCCGTAGCGCGTCACGATCAGGCGCAGGTTCGGCGGGTGCGCGAGCTGCTCG
>FTJO01012265.1_pt1 | contig 14214 bp, 8 predicted proteins | sample 1658761 | NCBI WGS metagenome assembly FTJO01 (sample SAMEA3914852, study PRJEB12502) | metagenome | biome: forest; material: soil | place: USA | collected 2011-06-22 | depth 0.3 m | reverse complement strand
CGGCCGCCTCCGGGCTGGCGGATCGCTTCAGGCTCCCCATCACGGACACGTCGAGCCAATCCAGCAGCCCCCTCTTGCGGGGGAAGTCCGTGGCCGCGGCACCGCCGCTCGTCATTCCCTTGGCCTCTCCGCGCTGGCCCCCGAGGGGGTCGTCGGCGGTGAGATCGACAGGACGGACGTCGTGGTCGTTCGCCGCGAGCATCTCCGTTGGGTCCTGGCCGGGAGGCGGCATCTCGGCGTCGGGGAGGCTCTCCAGCTCGTGGTAGACGTTCTGGGCGTGGTCCGTGAGCTGGGCTCCGGTGTCCTGCAGCCCCTCGCGCTCAGCCCTGGCCGCCTCTGCGGTGAAGCGGTTATCCAGGGCCGCCCCCTGGTGCCCGAAGGCGGCTCCGAAGGCTCCCCCGAAGGCGAAGGCCGAGGCGCTGTCCATGAGGGCGTCCGTGATGCCGTAGGAGGGCCGTGAGGCCATCTTGAGCATCTCGTTGGGTATCTGTTCGCCCGTGGCGATCATGCCCGCCCTGACCGCCGTGGCGAGCCTTCCCAGCTGTCCAAGCTCGGCGAGCTTCCCAGCGCCGGCTCCAATGAGCCACGTCGGGATGTCGGTGAGCATGGCCGCGCCCCGCAGCCCGAGGTTCCCCCACATGCCGTAGCGGGCGAGGTCTGCTTCGTTCTGCTGGTCCTTGATGGCTTGCTGGCGGAGGTACTCGCCGTGAGCCAGGGAGTGGGCGTTGTCGATGACCCAGTCGGACTGCTTCTCGTCCAGACCCTGGGTCACCTGTTTGATGGTGTCGGGGGTCCAGCGGAAGTTGTCGTCGGGGGCCAGGGCCGGGTCACCCAGCTGCTTCATGTAGTTGAAGGCCATGACCTGGGTCTGCTCCTGACCGGCCGCCTCCTGGAAGGCGTGCCAGAGATCAGGCTTTGGCGTGGACGGGGGCGGCTCGTATTCCCACAGGTTGGGCGCGCCGCCCCCCGCCGCGAAAGGGACGTTGGCGTTCGGTCCCTCCGAGGTGAGGCTCGCGTAGACCTGGGACAGCGAGCGGGGGTTCTTGTTCTGGTCGTAGAAGATCGAGGGGTTCGCCCTGGCCGCCGCGCCGAAGTGATCGGCAGCGGGGGCGTTGGGGTTCACCTTCATGGCGTTGATCAGCTCGCCCGCCCCGGTCGGCCCCATGAAGTGGGCGGCGTACAGCTCCCCGTTGGTGGGGGCGCGGCCGAGGATGGAGCGGAGCTGCTTGCCGTTATCGACCATGTTGGCCGCGGTCATCATGGCGGCGGCGCGGGGGTCGAGCGGCGAGGTCTGCGGGGTGATCCCGAGGGATGCGCCGTACTTGGAGGTCAGGGTGGCCCAGGTGGACGGCTTGAACTGGCCGAGGCCCTGGAAGCCGGTCGTGGGGTTGACCTTGGTGGGGTCGAAGCTGCTCTCCCGCCCAATGGTGTGAGCCAGGGTGTCCTGGTCCACACCAAAGTGCGAGGCAGCCTCGGCTATCGCCGCTCTCACAGTGGAGTTGGCGGCGTCTAAGCCTTGAACTGACATAGATGTCCTTGTTGGTGATTAGCCGTAGATACGGCCCGGCTCGACCCTCAGGTCATTCTTGTGGGAGGCGACGTCGGCCGCCCGCTGCTGGAGCCTGTGCTGGACCCGCTGGCCATAGAGCTGCTCCATCTCGGAGAAAGTCTTGGCGTACTGCGGCATGGGGACCCCGGCTGCTGTCACAGGGACGAACTGGCTGGAGCCCTTGAGGGCCGGGTAGAAGGCGATGCCTCCCTTGGCCACGTTCGGCTTGGCCTCTGCGAAAGCCTTCTCGGCCTCCTGGAGGATCGGCTCGACGTAGGCCGCGGGCTTGCCCGTGCCGCTGACGTCCACGAGGTGACCGTGCATGTAGACGTGGTCATTCAGGACGCTCCCGGTGACCCTCTTCACGAGATCATCCCCCTGGGCTCCAGTGGCGTAGAAGTAGTTCAGCCGGTCCTGAATGATCCGGTTGACCTGGGCAGGGTTCTCGATGGGAGTGCCGCCGCCGAAGACGCCAAAGAACTTGCCGCTGTCCTGGAACTGCTTCGAGACTTGCTCGGTGAGCTTGTTCAGCGGGGCACCGGAAAGCGGAGCTATGTTCTGGGCATTGTCACGGCGGTAGATGGCGTTCTTCAGAGCTGTCGCCGGGTCCTGGTGCATGTCCAGCCCGACCGCGAGGGCGGTGAGGAACCGCTTCTGATCCTCATGGACGGCCACTTGGTCGATCATGTGGGGAGCGGCGTGCTGGGCGGCCTGGAGGACCGGGAGGGTGTCCAGCGCCGTCTTGGGGAGGTCGCCGGGGACGGTCGAGGCGTTCAGCAGAACCTGCATCTGCGACTGGAAGGACGGGGAGACCATGCCGTTCTGGGCGTACATACCCAGCACGTTCTCCTCGATCTGGCCTGGGGGCAGCTTCTGCTGCGTCCCCTCCTGCCTGATCTGGGCCTCCGCCTGTTGGGTGGCGTAGTTCTTGGCCTCCTCGACGGTTAGCTGAACCTTCTTCCCCGCGATGTTCCCGGTGATCGGCTGGTAGACCTGCGAGAGGTTGCCGGTGCGGGCCGCCAGGGCGAGGCTCGGGGAGAGCTGCTGTTTGAAGGTGTCCGAGGCGTTCTCCCGCTCCAGCGCAAGCTGTTCGTGCTGGATGCGGTTCTGGGCTTCCACGAAGGTCTCGCGGAGCCCGTACATCGTCTCCCAGCTGATCTTGCCCTGGTCCACGAGCGCCTGGAGCTGGGGCTTCTGCTTGTCCCAGTCGAACTTGGTCTGGTCCCCGCTAGAGGCCAGCTCCTTCAGGTTCTCCAGCATGTCGCCGTTGGTCTTCAGGAAATCGCGCTTCGTGTAGATGTCCTGGCGGCGCTCCATGGCGTCCCAGGTTTCCCCGGCGCGCTCTCGGATCGACACGCCCTGGGCGCGATCCCAGTTCCCGATGGCGTCCATCAGGGGCCGCTTGTCGGCCATCCCGGAGTACGCCTGGGCGACACTCGTCAGGATCGGCACCTGATCGCGGTAGCCGAGCTGCAGGGGTCCCTTGGCGAGCTGCTGCGTGACGTCGTTCAGGGCCGCTGCAGGGTCCTGGCCGTTTGCGGAAGCCGTCTCCAGCGCGTTGCGGACGGTGGCCATCGCATTGACGCTGCGGTCCTCCACGGTGCGCTGAACGCGGCTCTGGTCCACCTCCGAGATGACGTGCGGCATGATCTCGCCGACTGTCTGGGAGAGACCCATCTGAGCCCAGCGGTCCTGGGGCAGCGTCTGCTGGGCCTGTTGGACCTTCTGTGCGGCATACTGCTGGGCGTCCAGCTGGGCCTTCTGGTCGGACGTCATGGCCCCCAGCTCGTCGGTGATCTGCTGCTTGAGCTGATACCCGGCGTTGATGCCGTAGGACTTCATGAAGGCCGCTTGGAACCACGGGCCGCCGAACTGGTGCAGCTGGCCCGAACTCACGAACTGCTGCTGCTCGGGGAAGGTCATTCCCGCGATCTTCTGCTCGGCCCCCGCCTCCTGCATCATCCGGTCGCGCTCGGCGATCCGGTTGGCGTGGTAGTCGAGGATGGGGCTGACGGTGCCAAGGGCCTTGAGGGTCTGGACGAGGTCGTTGGTCTGTGAGGGCGCTACGAAGCTATCGACGGGGGCCGCCTGGGGCTGAAGCCCAGGCTGACCGAGGTCTCCGACTTGGGCTCTAGCCATTGGGCCTGATGCCGTAGCCGCCCGTGCGGTAGCCCATCGGGTAGATGCCACCCCAGTTGGGGTTCGTGCGCGACTGGTATTGATCGTAGCCGCCAACGGCGTCGCCGCCGACTTGGATCAGCAGCCCGGCCATGCTCGGCGGCGGGGCGGAATTGATGCGGCTTTGCATCTGTACGCCAGCTCCCATCTTCTGCTCCTGCAGCTGGTTGAGGGTCATATCGAGGTTCGCGGAGTTGGTGCTCTCGCGCATGGCCTGTTGGCTCGCGAGGTCGTTCAGCAGCCCCTGGGTGGAGAGGCCGCCGACGCCGGCTTCGCCCGCCGCTGTCTGGGCGGTGGACTGGGCGGCGAAGTCCTCGCGCTGCATCTGCTGGCCGCGCTGCGCGGAAGCGGCTTGCTCCTGCATTTGCCGGTCGTTCAGCTGGTGCGTGTCCGCCATGTACGATGACGCGGCGTTCTGGCGCATGGCCGAGCTGTAGGCGCTCTGTTGGACGAAGTTACCGGCGGACCCGGCAATGCCGAGCCCGACGCTCGCCAGCGTCATGGATAGTGGGTCACACATGAGGGGGTATGGTCCTGATGAACTCCACGAACGGGGTGCCGTCCTTGGAGAACTCGGTGGTGATGCGGGTGAAGGTGAACCCCGCCCAGCGAAGCCAGCGCAGATGCAGCGTGTTGCGGCAGTCGGCGAAGTTCCTGAGTAGGGGGTAGTGCGCGTTCATCCCGTCCACGAAGGTGCGGGTGTGGCGGGCGATGAAGCGGGCGTGGATGAGCACGGCGTCCGCGGCGACCATCCAGGGGAAGCCCTCCCCTGCCCCGCCTGGGGCGACCCCGTAGAGGAAGACGACGTTGTCCTCCTGGTCCAGGGCCGCCCAGGCGTTGTCCGAGACGCCCAGGGCCGCCGACAGCACGAGCTGGGGGTCCTGGCCGGTCGAGGAGATCAACTCCCGCCGGTCGGCGTCTCTGAGGCGTGGGGCCAGCTGCGCGACGTGCTCCAGGGTCGCTGGGGCTGGCCGCAGCATCAACCGGGCATCCTCTGGTTCCTGGTGGTGAAGTTCCCCTCCCAGCTCGCCGAGAGGAACGAGAAGGGAAGCGCGTCGAGGGACTTGAGGGTGATCTCGACGTTGAGGTTCCTGGCGCTGACAGGCACCACGAACTGGCCCTGCGCGTCCGCAGCCGTGGCCGCCACCCGGTAGTTAAACATATCCGGCGCGACGGCGACCGTGCCCTCCTGCCAGAGCGGGTCCCCGGTCAAGCCGAGGAAGCCGCTGGGGTTCAGCGAGAGGACGGCCAGGGCGGTCGCGGCGACACTCGGCCAGACCTCGATACCGTCCTCCCCGCGTGGGGCCGAGTAGGGCATCCCCAGGGGGCCGATGAAGGTGGACAGCTCGGCCATGATCTGGCGGGCGGAGGCGCGGTCCCCGATGACCAGCTTGGCGATGGCGGCCCAGGCCGTCCCCTCCGCCCAGATGCGGCCGGTGGGCTCGGCGTAGACGCCTTGCGCGTCAAGGCCGGTGACGCTGCGGGTGTAGGCGCGGGTCGTGTGGAAGTACTGGCTCCACCGCTCGTGGAACTGGGCGAGGCCATTAAACCCGGCGTCCTGCAGCACCAGCGAGCCTTCCGGCGCGAGGGTGTTGGGGTCGTCGCTCAGCCGTCCGTGGGTGCTGTCCCACAGCTGTGCCTTGATGCTGGCCGCGAGGGTGGCCGCCAGAGGGTCTCCAGCGGTCTTCAGCGCGAGGTACATCGCGAGGTTATCGGAGACGCCGCCGGGGAACAGGCCGGTGGGGAGGAGCTGACCCTTCAGGAGGGCCAGCAGGAGGTTCCTGACGCCCGTCAGCTGGGTCACGATCTCCGAGCCTGGGAAGGTGGCCATGAAGCCGTTGAAGGCTGTCACGGCCCACGCCTGATCCGCCAGGGGCTTGTCCGTATCGATGGGGCTCAGGGTTGCCCGGTCGTAGCTCACACAGAGGCTTCCGTCCGAGCCGCACAGGGAGGCGAGGCCCCAGGCCCACCGCTCGGCCAGCACGGAGTTTCCGCACACGCACGCGGCGAGGATCGCCATGGCCTGGGCGTAGACCTCGCAGGTCCGCAGCCGCGCCGCCCTGGAAACGTCCGTGTCGGCGGGGAGGTGCGAGGCCAGCAGGTAGCCGCCCATAGAGGTCCCGAGGCTGGACCCGAAGCGGGGGTTCAGCTGGAGGCGGCCTTGGCCGGTGAAGAGGTCCGTCTGGTCGTTCACCAGAAGGTATCGGTAGGCCGCCGAGGTGATGAGCGGCTGCTCGAACACGACAGCGTCGTCCGCCACCCGGATGAGCCGAACCACGACAAGGTCGTCCGGCATGGTGGGGGTGGAGAAGCTGGCGTCCGGCTGCAGCTGGAGCCGCACGTCGTCGCCCTGGGCGCTCAGGAGGCTGACCTCGTACCGGCCGTCCGCCGCGACGCCCTGGAAGGCCCCGTTGATGGCTCCCTGGTAGTTCGCGAAGTCGCTCTGTCCGAGGGCCAGGGAGACCCCCGGCGGGCAGATGGTGGGCACCTGGAAGCCCTGGAGGCAGGAGTAGGCTGCGGCCTGGAACGCCTGGAGGTCCACCTGGGTCGGCAGCGGGTTGCGGGCCGTGTCCCTGACCTGGACCTCGAAGCCCCCGGTGCGGGCGTAGTTGAGGGCGAGGCGGCGCAGCTGGAGCCGGCCGTCGTCCCGCGAGTTGCCCTGCATGTCCCTCATGAAGATGGTCGAGAAGACGTACTCGGAGGGGCACGTCAGGCCGATGAAGAACGGTGTGTGCGTCCAGTCCCCCAGGACCAGGATTTGGTTCGTGCCCTGGATGGATATGTGCTGCTGGCGGGGGAGCCTGTTCGAGCCCGTGGTCAGTCGCTCCCACATCTGGACGTTCGGCCAGTCGGCCGTGGCCAGGGTGTATGGGACGGTGATCGTGGTCTGGTTGGCTGCGGCGTCGAACGTGGCCGTGCATTGGGTCTCGATCACTCGGCGGTCCAGGTGCGTGACGTAGTTGGCTCCCTGGTCGTTCTGCGAGGTCGAGAGCGTCAGGGCCTCGATGTAGAGCCCATCTGGGCGCTGGATCAGGACTGCCAGGTCTGAGCCGAACACCGCCAAGTCCAGCACCTTGTCCGCTCCCCAGTCCCACCGGGACCAGCTCGATTGGAGGCGCTCCTCGCCCGAGTTGAACCACCCGTAGACGTAGACGCCATAGGGATCGTCAAGGCTCAGGGCGAAGTGCAGCCGCTCGCTGTCGCAGGTGTCCAGCCTATAGAGGTTCCTGGGGACGTACCTGGGGCAATGCTCGGTAAGCTCCGTGCTGACGCCGCGGGAGTTGATCAGGTCGAGATCGTACTGGCAGACGGCCGAAGCCTCGCCACGGTCCATGTCGTAGATGATCGAGGACCCGGCTACCACAGGTGGGCAGCTTCCGTAGTTCTCGTACTTCGACAGGGGACGCAGCTCGACGGTCTTGGCCGTCATCAGGTCTTGGCCGGAAGTCAGGCGGAACTGGGTCTTCCCCGAGAACACCACCACGTCCTCCGCCAGAGGCAGGGCCGCAGTCATGATCGCGATGTCCTTGTCCGTGGAGGCGACGTCGATGTAGTCGCCATCCACCACCTGGGTCGCATGGTCGCGGAAGAAGTTATAGTACTGGCCCCCCGCGTGGGAGAGCACGACGTTCTGGCCGGTCAGGAAGCCGAGGCGGTTACGGGCGAAGAAGACGTCGTTCATCTTCTGCCCGACGAAGGACGGGACGGGACAGGTGACGTCGTCACCCGCGCTCCTGGGGGTCCACGAGAGTTTCTGGAAGGTGAAGGTGCCGTCCGCCTCTGAGATCAGGGCGTGGGGCATCGTCGTCGGGTCCAGGTCCGTGGAGACCCCAGGAGCTACCGTCTCGACCCAGCCACCCGTCGTGGTGGTCGTGGTCGGTGTGCTCAAGGTTGATCCTCAGTATTGATAGGCGCGCTGGGAGGCCTCTAGGGCGGCGATGTAACCGGCGCTCGGTGTGTTCACGCCAGGATAGGTGCCGTCCGAGCCGTCCGTGGAGCCCGTGTTCCCGCCCGAGGGTTGGGTCGAGGTGCTCGGGGCGTCGATGTTGGCTTGGTACTGGACCCAGTAGTCGGTGGCGTCGTTCTCAGGGTCTCCGATCACCTTCAGCACGAAGCCGTCGATGCCGGTCTGGGGCAGGTCGGTGAAACGCTGGGCCACGCCCTTGAACGCCTTGATGTGCGTCCCGCCGTTGCCGTCCGAGACCCCGATGGTGAAGTCCACACCGTCCGCACGGGTTATGTGCAGCAGCGAGCCAACGGCGGTGATCGTGAAGCCGGAAGCCGCGCCGGGGGCGGTGCAGTAGTAGTTGTTGTTGGCCCCGTCAGTGTTCATGGAGCCGACGCTCCCGCTGGTCATAGTCCCGGCCAGCGTAGATGCGATGGTGTCGGTCATGAGGCACCATCGGCTGCTGTCGTCGCTCTTGACCGCTGGGGTCTTCAGCGTCCACGACTGGTTGTTCAGCGTGATCGTGAAGGTCTCCATATAGTCGGCGACCTGGAAGAACACCATTGCCTCTGGCGGCCTGACCGGGCTCTTGTCCGAAGTCATGCCGCATTGGATTTCGCGGTTCACCACATAGGTGTAGTCGGCCGCGGTGACAGCCCGGAAGCTGGTCTGGGGGTTGGTCACGGTCAGATAGCCCTTCCCATCCGGGAAGTTGACCGTCTTCTCCTGGCCGGTGAGGACGTCGAATACCTTGAGATCCCCGTTGATCAGGATGGCCCCGTACTTCTCGTCCACGTCCCTGTCGATCATGTGGAACCGGGCGGTGGTGAAGTCCCCGCTGGCGATCTTGCCGATATGGACGGTGGGTGGGCGGCGGTGGAGGCCGTCAACGGCGGACGATAGGCAGTTTCCCTGGGCCTCGGCCTGGGAGGATAGCCGCAGGAGTGCGGGCTGCTGGCTGACCCCGTTGATCAGGTTGGCGAGCCTCTGTGAGACCAGGGCCATCAGTGGCCCCACCGCACGGGCTCAGCCTCGAACTCGCGGTCACGCCAGATGCGGCGCACGTCGCGGGAGCCGGTGAGGAAGTTCACATGGCCGGTGTCCAGCTCGTACTCGGCGAGCACCTGGGCGGCCAGCACGAGATCGCTCTCGCTGAACTTGTACAGGGCGTCCGAGCCGACGTAGCGAGCCTGGAACTGGAGCCCGGCCTGGGTCAGGGCGTAGAGCCTCGCGGCCTCTGGCAAGTCCTCGAAGGCGAGGATGCGGACGAGGTCCACGACTAGGTCCACGGTCCAGACGGTGGTGTTCCCGGTGCGGTCGTAGAGCCGCCCTCCGCGCTCCGAGAAGGAGATGAAGGCTTGGGAGGGAACCTCCGCCTTGGTGATCTTAACGACGCCTGGGGGCACCAGGATGGTCCCATCGGGCTCCCGGTAGAGGGTCGTGCAGAGGTCGGTGTTGAAGGCCCAGCCCTTGTACTGGAGGGCGCGGGTGCAGCTGCGGAGGAGCGTGGTCGCCGCCAGGACGTCGGCATTGCCAGTCTGGCTGTCGAGGTCGTCCAGCGGCAGCTCCCCGATGACCGAGATCATGAGGTTGATCGCCTCAAGCTCGGTGGTGGGGCTTAGATAATCCATGCGGTGATCCAGACGAAAAAAAGGGACCGCCTCCCCGAAGGAAGACGGCCCCTTGATTAGAGTGGCTTAGGCGACGGCGATTTCAAGCGCAGCGTCGGGGCGGAGGATGCCGTGACCCACCGCTTGCTTGGCCAGCATCAGCGTGGACTGACGACGGGTGGACCATTCGGCCTCCATCTTCATGTCGATGAGCTTGACGGTGCCCACGGCCTGACGCGCGAGCACCAGGGCCGCCGTCTTGGAGGCGTCCACGTCGTACTTGCTGTTGTAGGTGCCGGTGACGGCGGTGTTCGGCAGGTTCGTGCTCTTGACGATCTCCATGCCCGCGATCTTGCGGACATTGCCGTCAGCGAACGAGCCCTCACCACCCCAGAACTTGTTGATGTTGGTCGTCTCTTGGACCAGCAGGTTGTACTGGAGGGGGCGAACGAAGACCGACCGGCCGTCGTCGGGGACGAAGTTCTCGTCCAGGGTCGAGGCCGCCGAGAACAGCGCGCCGCCCAGGTCGAGGCCCGAGGTCTTGGCCGTCGCGACGATCAGCTTGGTGCCGCCGGGCATGGACGGGATCACCGCCGAGGAGCGCGCGGCGAGGATGCCGGTGCGCGCCACGTTGGCGTCGAACGTCTGGGCTTGGGCCTCGCCCAGGAGGCGGGTGTATTCCGAGCGGACGTCGTAGTGGTTCATCGCTTCATCGATCTCGGCGATGGACACGTCCGAGATCAGCAGACCGTCGATGGTGATGATCTGTTCGGCGGTCGGCACGGCGTCGCCCGTGATTTCAGTGCCGGGGGTGTGGTAGCGCGCGTTGGCGCGGCCGATCACCGGGAACTGAGCGGACTTGCCGTTCGGGATGGAACGGACGTAGGTGCGGCTCATGAACTGGGTCGAACGCTGGAAGGCCGCGAGGACTTCGGCGTAGACCATCAGGAACAGAGCGTCGGTCAGGCCAGTGTTGTTGATCTGACCAAGGCGGTTGACGGAGTTGTCAGCCATTGTTTTGTCTTCCGTTGAGAGAGTGGATGTGAAGGTTTCAGCCCTCACGCACTCCGCTCGGCCTCGATCCAAGTTGTCCCTCCACTAGGCACTCCGTGCGCTAGTCTTGGGGCTCGTCTGGAGGAAGGCGAATGTGGTGGGAGGCAAGGCCACCCGCGATTGACCCCATGTCCGGGGGCCGTCTGGCGAGTGTGGCTAGTCCTTCAGGTGCTCTCAAAGAAAGGGTGGCGGGGCTCTCACCCGCCGCCCGCCTGTTTCTAGGCGGTCGCGCCCGGTTAGACCGGGAAGTTAATGTTGATCTTGAGGTTGGTCCCGTTGACCACAGGGATAACCCTGGAGCCGCCGGACACCTCGAACACGCGGAAGCTGGACGGGCTGATGGTGTCCACCCGCAGGTCAGCCGTGACGTTGGCGTAGTCCACCGCCACCCCCGAGAAGCCCAGGCCATCGGCCGTGGCGATCCCAGCGGGGAAGGTGATGTCGATCTCGCCCGTGGCCGTGCCAGCGCCGTTGGGGCAATCCAGCTCCAGGTCGATGAAGCACCGGCCCGCGCAGACCTGATAGGCCGCTGAGACGGTCCAGCCGGTGGCGAGCGAGCCGCCTCCGACAGTGACGGTGGGCGTGTAGCTCTTGCGGTTGCTCTGGACGTCCCAGCTCCAGCCGCCGTCGCCATTGATCTGCAGCTTCCCCGGAGTGGTGCTGTCGCCATATGCGAAGCCCAGGTATCCCCGGCGGATGCCGTCAGGGGTGAAGAACTCCACCTGACCTGGAACGATGCCGTCGCCAGCGCGGAGCTGCACGATCCCGGCCCCAGGCATACCCACGCGGATAGGCCCGGCGAGGGTCCCTTGGAAGTTCCCAAGGCCGCTGTCCGGGGCCAGAGGGTAAGCCGGGGTGTCCCCGTAGGTGGCTCCCTCGGAGAGGCAGCAGAGCGCCCCCGCGCGGATCACGGTCACAGTCCCGGCGCTGACCATGGCTTGCTGGCCGCCGGCCTGGACGTTCGCGGCGCTATCCTTCGAGGCGTCGTGCGCGGCCTGATAGGTGGTGAAGCCCTGGATCAGGCCAGCCGTGGCGGGCGAGGTCATCGCGCCGCCCCAGTCAGCCGGGTAGAAGCCGCCCACCAGCCGCTGGGAAGCAGCCGAGAGGGCCGTCGCGGCGAGGACCGGGGCGAAGGTCCCGGCGGTGTCCGTCAGGGGCAGCACGACCCGCTGGAAGGCCGAGAAGAAGTGGCCGTCCGTGTAGGGGTCGGTGATCGCCAGGAACACGCCCGTAGTCGCCGTGTTCCCCGAGACGAAGCCCCAGGAGGTCGAGGGGTTCGTGTTCGGCTGCAGCAGGGCCGCCGTGATGCTCTTGGCCTCGTTCAGGTACGTGGCCGTGCCGGTGATGCCGTAGAGCTGGGCGTTGAGGATGCCCGCCGCGAGTGTCCCGACGAGGCTCTCCGCGGCGAAGCCGGGGTACATCGAGCCGAAGGTGAACGACGGACCCAGGTAGGGCACGCCCACGTTGATGGTCCCGGCCTTGTCGATGTTCGTGCCCTGGCCGTAGTTGCCGGACGGGCGCTTCATGAACTGCAGCGAGAAGGCGGCGACCGCCTCGGCGTACTGCAGGAAGGCCGTGTCTCCGGTCTTCTGGTAGACGTACAGGGCGGCCTGGGCGAGCGCGCACTCGTAGGGCGTCGAGACCCCAGCGAAGCCGTAGGCCGGGTTGGTCACGTAGAGGATGCCGTACTTCGAGTAGGTGAAGCCCGAGCGGATCGTGACCTGGGTTCCCGACGTGGGATCGGCGAACCGGGCGAGCGTCGCGGGGATCATCGCTTCGAGCGCCGTCAGGGCGTCCGCATCGCCGGTCACTTCGTGAACCTGGGCGAGGTACAGCGCCTTCCACGCGGCGTCGTCGGAGGCGAAGATCGTGTTGTCGGTTGAGCCGTCCGAGGACAGCTTGGGCAACCCATAGAAGCCCTTGAGCCACGTCCAGTTCTGTTGGATGCGGAGAGCCGTTGCGGGGTTCTGGTCGAGCTTCCAATGCTCGTAGATCGCGTTGTGGACCTGACACATGATCCAGAACGTCGGGGCGGCTGCACCTTCGTTCGGCGACAGGGCCACGTTGTTGTCCACCAGACCGTCCACGCCCCCGATGCCCCTGGTGGGCCGGATGCGGTGGAGGACCGGGTCCCAGAAGTTGTTCAGGAGGTCTTGATAGGCCCGGCAGTAGGCGGAGCCCACGGGGCCTGAGGCGTATCCTCTGGAGAGGGCCTCGGTGAAGGTCGCGGGGTAGCGCACATAGTCGGCCAGGGCCTTCGCGGCGACCGACAGGAGGGGGCTCTCACCCGGCTCCGAAATGGGCAGCACGAAGTCGTCCTGGACGGCGGGTACTGGGGTCAGCTGGCCGAGGTACTGGTCAGCCATGAGCCGGCCCCCGAGAGGGCTTGGAGATGTTCATGTTGAGCTGGTCTCTGAGTTGGCCGCTCAGAGGCGGCGTCCCGGAAGTCGGGCGAGAGGACCCCCGGCGATTAAGCCGGGGGCCTCAGGTGGGTTAGGCATAGAAGACGGTGCCGACCACGTCGCCAGCCGCCCCAGCCGTAGCAGGGATGGCCGCGTCGTCGGTCGTGATCGCCCACGCAAGTCCGGTCGCCACGGCAGCTCCGCAGTCTAGGACGACTGAGGTCTGGCCATTGGCCGCCAGGGGGATCGTTATGACGGGCGTGTCGGTGCCCACGGTCGGCGCGGTGGTCTTGGCGTAGATGTGCAGGAAGCGGGCGCTGGCCGCGGTGTTCAGCAGCGACCAGCCGTAGACCTGCCCAGCGAGCGCCTTCAGGACGCCCGTGGCGGACCCGAGGATGCGCCCAGGGGTAGCTCCGCCAGAGGTCGTCGGGCGGACGTAGACGGCGCCGATGGCGTTGGATCCGGCCGGGAGCGAGCCAGCGAAGTTCACCGGGAGACCCTGGGAGCCTGTCTGGCCGCCGGGAGCGTCGGAGATGCTGACGTTCATCGCTTGGTGGTCCTGCACCATGATCCGCGAGATCGTGAAGGTGGTGCTGGACGCCGGGGCCGCTACGTTCTTGGCCCGGATCACCAGCTTGTAGACCTTGGTGTCGTTGGGCACCTGGGACGACAGGCGCAGCGTGTAGCTCGTCTTGGCGGCGGAGCTGTCGATGGCGGCCGACTGGGCGTGGATGTCCTCGGCGCGGACCTGGATCAGCGTCTCGAACGCCGTGGTCATCGCCGCCGGGGAGAAGGTCGCGCCAGTGACGCTGGTGACCGATGGGCTGCTGTCGGAGACGCCTTGGAGGATCGCCTCCGAGGCCCCGGTGCTGGTGGCGAACTCAACGCCCCCGCGGTTGGTGAAGTCCTGCGCGAGGTTCGGGTTCAGCAGGGGCACGCCGGACGCCGGATCGACCTCGACAAGTCCGATGAAGAACGAGTTCGCCGCCAAGGCCTGGGACCTGGAGAGGACCACCAGGATGTCCTCGGAGCCCGAGAACATGGAGCGCGACAGGAGCCATCGCTCGGAGCCGTTGGTGGTGCCCATGGTGAAGGTCAGGGCCGAGGCCGCGACGGCGTAGGTGATGCCGCTGGTGCCGGTCCCGATGGCGTTCTGCGCGAACGTGGGAGCCGAGCCCCCGGCAGGGAGGGAGACGCCAGCGGGCTGGACGCCGGACACGACAGCCGGGAGGCCGCCGTTCAGGTCGTCCCATTGGTTCAGGTTCAGCGAGGTGCCGCCGAAGTCGTCGGTGAAGTAGCGGCTCAGGCTGGTGACGGTCGGCACGCCCTCGCTGCGGGGCGTCTTGAAGAAGTTCTGGCCGAGGCCCGTGCTGTCCGACAGCTCGACCGTGCTGGTGCCGCCTCCCCCTCCGCCAGTGACGGCGATGGGGCTCTCAGGGGTGCCCAGGCGGGCGGCGTCGGGGATGGGGGTCGTGG
>FTJO01010516.1_pt6 | contig 14442 bp, 9 predicted proteins | sample 1658761 | NCBI WGS metagenome assembly FTJO01 (sample SAMEA3914852, study PRJEB12502) | metagenome | biome: forest; material: soil | place: USA | collected 2011-06-22 | depth 0.3 m | reverse complement strand
GTCCAGAACATAGGCGGCCAGCACGGGGGCCAGCAGATAGTTCCCGTCAATCATCGAGTAGTCGAAGATCGGCGCATCGCTCAGAACCCCGTCGCGCCTCTTGTGGCTGAGGACCGCGAATTCGCCGACGCCTTCTTCGTGCGCCACCTCGCCATCAGCGGAGAGTCTCGCCAGCACGGAGCTCAGTCCCGCCTCGATAGCCTGAGGTGCGAGCACCGGCATCAGCAGCCGGACTGACATCAGCGTGTCGCGGCCAAAATAGGTGTCGAAGCGCCACGAGCCCGCCAGCAGCTTTTCTCTGTAGCTCAGAAAGGTCAGCGTATCCCGGGCACGTGCGTCGTGACCTTCCTTACCATTCAGAAGTGCGGACGCGGGGAGCGGGGTCAAGGGCGCCTCCCCGCTCAGGGCGGTGACGCGCAGCTGGATTCGTCCGTCGGCACCGGCAGAGATCCGTCCACCCGGCAGCAAAGTGCCGTCAGTGACTTCGAGGGTGAGGCGATAGCCCGGGGCGCCGTCGAGTCGGTTGCGTGCCCAGGACAGGCTGTTTCGTGAAGACTGCGGGCGAACGAGGACCTCCACAGGCAGGCTTCCCGAAGATTGATAGTCACGCAGAACACGGACGCTCGAGAGGACAGCTTGCTTGGGTGTGAGGTCCTGGGCGGTGATCGCGGCTTCGAAGGTGATCCCGTAGAGAGGACGGCCGCCGGAGTCCCGGACAGCGGTCGCCGAGGGTGCCGAGGTGACGACCCATTCCGAGGGCGGCGGCTGCTGGGACTGGAACCAGAGCCCAACGCCACTGTCTCCTGCTGGAAACGCGACCAGCAGGCGCGGATCCTGACCCGAGCGCAGCAGCAGATGGGCGGCGGTGTTGCCGTCACGCAGGAAGTAGTTGAGGTTCTGTCCTTCCTTGACGTCGAAGTGAAACGGGGCCTCCCGCGCCGCGGCACCGCTGGCGGGCAGACCGATCAGCAGGGCAACGGACAGAATCGCTGAGCGCAATGACATCGATAGGGCCGCTCAGCGCTGCCCCGATTGCAACTGTCCGCGGATGGCGTCCTCGTGCCGTGGCATCGAGCCGACGGCCGAGCTGATCTGCTGCTCGATGCGCGCCAGATGCGCCCGGTTTTCCTCCGGCGAAAGGCTGTCCAGGAGCGGGTTGTAATCGGTGGGCTCCAACCCTTGTCCCATCATGACGGCGAACCAGCTCGCTTCCTTGAACAGCTCCTCCGTGGTCAGCACGATCCGGCCGGTGTGGCTGAAGTGCGCCATCTTGAAAGTCAGGCTTTCCGGCAGGGACATGTGTTGACAGTGTTCCCACAAGGGCTCGGATCGGCCGGCCGTGAGATGATAGTGCATGACCAGGAAGTCGCGTATCGATTCGACATCCGCCGCGAAAACGCGGTTGAACTGTTGCGCCGTCGCAGGGTGGCAGTCACGCGCGGGAAACAGCGACAGCAGCTTGGCGATGCCGCTTTGTATCAGGTGAATGCTCGTGGATTCCAGCGGCTCCAGGAAGCCGCTCGATAAGCCGATCGCCACGACGTTCTTGCTCCAGGGCTGGCGGCGGCGACCGGGCAGAAAACGAATCAACCGGGGCTCGGCGCGCGCGCGGGAATCCAGACGAGACAGCAACGCTTCGGCGGCATGCTCCTCGCTCCAGAACTTGCTGCTGTAGACCATTCCGTTGCCCGTGCGATGTTGCAGCGGAATGCGCCATTGCCACCCGCCGGCGTGCGCGATCGCGCGAGTGTAGGGGATCGGATCCTCGGCCCGCTCAGTGGGAAGCGCGAGCGCACGATCACAAGGCAGCCAATGAGACCAGTCATCGAAGCCGGCGTGGAGCGTGTTTTCTATGAGCAGCGCGCGCTGTCCGGAGCAGTCGATGAAGAAATCACCTTCGATGACTTCGTCCCGGTGAGTACTCAGCGAGGTGATGAATCCTGTCTCGGGATCTTGGCAGATCCGGCTGACCGTACCCTCGATGCGCCGCACGCCTTGCGACTCACAGCGCCGGCGCAGGAAGGCAGCGTACAGGCTCGCGTCGAACTGGTAAGCGTAGCCGAGCGTCGCGAGAATCGAGCTCGGATCACTGCTCGGCGGGGCGAATTTTCCCGCCAACGCCGCCTGGGTCGAGAGCGAATAGTGCGGGTGACTGCGCGCCGTACCGGCCAGCTTCGCGCGGATCCATCGATGGTAGAACATTGCCGCATCGTAAGAGCCGCCGTAGCGGCCGAAGGGATGGAAGTAGCGCGTGCCCTCTGCGTTCCAGTCGACGAACTCGATGCCGAGCTTGTAGGTCGCCTGGGTCTCGCGAATGAGGTCCGTTTCGTGCAGATCGATCAGCCGGTTGAACCAGTGGATCGTCGGAATCGTGGCTTCACCGACGCCAATGATGCCGATGTCGTCGGATTCGATCAGTGTGATCGTGAATTGCGGCGGCGAATTGACCTTGGCCAGGGCGGCCGCGGTCATCCATCCCGCGGTCCCCCCTCCAAGAATGACGACCTTGCGGATTCGTCGGTCAGGCATCGGCGCGATGGCCTCGAGTCTGCTTCAATCAGTCCGGTAGGTCAGGGAGACGAGGGCGGTCGGACCTACGATCCCGCGCCCGTAGAAGTAGCCATTGACGATTTGCTGCGTGAAGCCCTGGCGCGGGTTCCCTTCGGTCAACCCCAGCACGTTGGTGACATTGTCCACACTCACATTGAGGGCGAGCTTGCGGGTGATATTGGCGATGGCTCCGATCGACAGGACTCCGTAGCCGGGCAACGCCACCTGATTGCCGTTGTCGGCGAAGATCCGCCCGATGTACTGGTAGCGGAGGTATACCTGTCCGTAGTTGCCGGGCAGATCGTACTGCGGGGTAATCGTGTACATCAGATTCGGCGTGCGGCCCGGGGTCTTGCCGTCATAAAAGGCATTCGCCTGCGCCGAGATGTTGACGTTGTTGATGGTGATCGTGCCGGTCGATACGTTGTTGAACGCCGGATCCTGGTACGTCGCCTGGACATGCAGCGCGAACGGGCGCAGCGGATCGAATTGCGGGCGGTAGGTGCCATCGAAGTCGACGCCATTGGTGACCGAATTCGCGAAAAATCCCAGATTCAGGTTGGGGTTCGCCGGATCGACGCCGCCGCCCCAGGTCTGGTTGTCGAACAGGGTGCGGAAGCCGCGCAGCGTGCCGATGAAGCCATAGTCGGAGTAGGTCACTCCCGTCTCCATCAGGATGACGGCAGTGCCTTGTTTGTTGACGCCCTGGGTCTGATAGCCGCGCTCGTAGCGCCCATAGACCGACAGTTTCGGCGACAGGGTGTAGTTGACGCCAAAGGTGTAGTTGGTGGGCGTCTCATGCCCCTCGGTATGGGCGAACGTGCCGTTGAAGGCATTGGGATTGCTCTGATTGACACCCTGCACGCCCGGGGGGATGGGCAGGTTGGCGCTGTTGCCGGCGGCGGCGGTCTCCTGCTCGCGCTCCCAGCGCACGCCGAAATCCACGTGCAGGCGCTGGTTCCAGGTGAATTCGTTGTTGAGGTATGCCGATCCGGAGTCCTGGTTGTAGTTGCTGATCCCGGCGCCCCAGTCGCCGTAGCTGACCAGGCCATTGTTGGTGAGCGTCCCGAGCACGCCGCCGGTACCGTTCAGAGCGACGACGTCGTAGATGTTCGACTGGTTGACCACGTCGTTGAGCACCGGGGCGACGCCGGACTGGTCGTTGTCCTGGTGAGTGGAGTAGAGCATCGCCCCCACGGTGAGACTGTTGCTCCAGCCGGCGCCGCTCGCGTCCCATTTGACGCCGAAGTCGCTGCCCCAGTCGCGCATCCGGATCAGCTGGCGGTTCAGGACGGTCTGCTGCAGCAGTCCATTGCCGTTGAGCGCGTTCAAGGCGGCCACATTCCCCGCCGCGATGACCTGGCCGGTCGAGACGCTGCGGATGCCGAACTGGGTGGTTCCCGGGAAGGCGGCCTGACCCAGAGCGAGAAGACCCTGGATCGGGGAATCGGCGGTCGGCATCAGATAGGTGATGGCCGGGGCCAGACCACCGTTGCCGGTGCCGCTGCCGGCGAACACGCCATTGAAGTTCCAGTCGGTCGTGGTGTAGCGGGCCCGCGCGAACAGGCTCACCGAGTCGGTGAGCGGCGCATTGAGATCGAGGCGGTAGAGGGCGCCGGTGGCATGAATGCCCTCCGCGGCGCTGAAGGTCCTGAAGCATTCATTGGTGCAGGAGTCCGGCACGGTGATGTACGCGAAATCCTTGCCGATGATGTTGCCGAACTGCGAGTCCAGCCCGGGAACGCTGCTGATGTTGCCATTGTTGTAACGGTAGGGCTGATCGGCGTAATAAGGGTCGTGCTCGTCCCACTTCTTGAAAGTGAGACGCACCCAGGCATCATCGCCGAAACGCTTCTCGAGCTGCAGCTTGGTGTGCCAGGTATCGTAGCGGAACGAGGAGTCGCGAGTCCCGGGATTGGAATCGTAGTAGCCGCTGACGGCGAAGGCGAGACCCTCGGTGATCGGCGCCGAATACCAGACGTCCGCCCGCCGCTCGCCGTAAGTCGTGCCCCCGACTCGCGCGAGTCCGCCGCCCTGATCGAAATTCAATTTGCGCGAGATGAAGTTGATGGAGGCGCCTGCCGCGTTCGGCGTGAGAATGCCCGAGGTACCGCCCTGGAGCGCTTCCACGTGATCGATGGACAGATCGTTCTGAAACAGCTCATCGTCGTTGAGGCCACCATAGATCGGTGGCATGCCGTCCTCGATCAACCGGATGAATTCCTGACCGCCACCCGGCAGACCGCGCACGGAGTAGTTGTTGGAAACCGGTCCGGCGGTGCCCTCGACGAAGATGCCCGGGACCATCTCCAATACATCGACGGTCGTACGCGGCGCCTTTTGGTCGAGGGACTCTTCGTTGATGGCTGTGATGGCCACCGAGGCATTCAGCAGAGTGCGCTGGGAGGTCGAGCCCGTGACAACGACCGTGGCGAGTTGATCAGCGCCGCCTGACGCTTGGGTCGTCGGTGGCGCAGTGGTCGTGGGCGCCGATCCCTAACCCGGCTGATCCGCCGGCTGGTAGGCGACTCGCTGAAAAGGCGTTGCCTCCTTCGTTGGCACGAGGTTGCGCGTGGTGTCGATGATCGTCCTTGCCCCAATCGTCAATACGCCCGAGGAATTCGCATCGACTCGCAGGTCGGTTCCCGCGAGCAGCGCCTCCAGTGCTTCGCCGGCGGTATAGCTGCCATGCAACCCGGGCGTCTTGCGACCCTTTACCATTGCTTGGGAATAGACGACCCGCCGAGCCGAGGTCCGGTTGAAATCGGCCAGCGCCTGGCTCAACGATTCGGCCGGGATGTCGAACCGATGGGCGATATCGATGGCCTGTGCCGACCCGATCCGCAGGACAGCACCGCCAACGAGGCTCGAGAGCACCCACGTACCCCGGCGTTGTTTTGAAGCCATCGCGTGGTCCCTCGTCGAAGGCTGGCTCTATCGCGCACAATCACGCGCCTTACTGAAAGAACTAATTCGCGAGGCGTTCCGTCGCGTGCAGATTAAATTTCGTCCACGCGCCGCAATGGCCGCGCCGCTCGAGCCCGAGTGTTTCGTGGTCGCAACTCGAGAGCGGGGCGCCGCTGACTTGACCGCTGCCATCCGTACCCGAATGACTACGGCCCACCTCGAGCTTATGATGCACAGCCGGACAACCGGCGGTGAGCTTCGAGCCGATGACTCCCGATCGCTGGATAGAGGTCTCGCGCATATTCGACGAGCTGCTCGCGGTCGAGCCGCCCGCGCGCGAGTCGCTCCTCGAGGCGCTCTGCCGCCAGGACCCCGGGCTTCGCGCCGAAGTCCACTCGCTGCTGCAGGCCCATGCGCGGGCGCAGAGCCAGTTTCTGGAGTCGCCGGCGACGCCGCACCTTGAAGTCTCGCGCACGGGGCAGACCGTAGGCGACTATCGCCTCGAGCAGGAAATCGGCCGTGGAGGCATGGGCGAGGTCTATTTTGCCACCCGCGCTGATGGGCTCTACGTCAAAGCGGTGGCCATCAAACTGGTCCGCGGCGGTCCGACGGGCCCGCTACTGTTGGAACGTTTCCGTAACGAGCGGCAGATTCTTGCGAATCTCGATCATCCCAACATCGCGCGGCTGCTCGACGCCGGCATCACCGAGGACGCGGTCCCCTATCTTGCGATGGAGCTGGTGGCGGGGGTTCCGATCGATGAGTTCTGTGACCGGCACGAGCTGGACATAGACGCACGCCTGCGCCTGTTCCTTCCGGTCTGTGCCGCTGTTCAGTACGCGCACCGCCACCTCGTGATCCATCGCGATATCAAGCCCGGCAACATCCTCGTGACAGCGGACGGAACGCCCAAGCTGTTGGATTTCGGGATCGCGAAAATTGTCGCGGCGACGCCGGCTTCCCCGCTCGCCAAGCCCGAGGCGGTGACATTGGTGCACGCGATGACGCCGGAATATGCGAGCCCGGAACAGATTCGTGGCACTCCGATCTCCACGGCTTCGGACGTGTACTCACTCGGAGTCGTCCTGTACCGGTTGCTGTCCGGACATTCGCCATTCGACGCTCGAGCGCGAAGTGCGCACGAGCTCGCTCAGGCGATCTGCGATCAGGAGCCGCCGCGGCCCAGTCAGTGGGTAAGCCGGCTGCGGGGGGACCTGGATGCGATCATCCTGAAGGCGCTGCGCAAGGCGCCGGAGGACCGTTACGGTTCAGTCGAGCAGCTCTCGGATGACATCCAGCGTTATCTGTCGGGGCTGCCGGTTGCGGCGGCGAAGGGCACGTGGCGCTACCGCGCGGGCAAATTCATCGATCGCCACCGGGGCGGCATTGCGGCCGGGGTGGTCCTGGCCGCCATCGTCGTCGCCGCCGTCACCGCAGTCGTCCGCGAGGCCCGGGTCGCGCAGCAGCAAGCGCTCATCGCCGAACGGCAGCGCGCGTTGGCGCAGAAGCGCTTCGATGACGTGCGCCAGTTTTCCAACTCGCTGATATTCGACATCCACGATGCGATCCAGCGTTTGCCGGGAGCGACGCCTGCCCGGCAGTTGCTGCTGGACCGCGCCGTTCAGTACCTGGACGGTGTGGCCGCCGACGCCGCCGGCAACCCGGATCTGCAACGCGAGCTCGCCTGGGCCTTTCAAAGGCTCGCGGTGGTGCAGGGAAATCCGGCGGAGTCGAATCTGGGGGACGAGCAGGCCAGCCTGAGAAGCGACCGCAAGGCGCTGCAGCTGTTCACCGCCGTCGCCCAGCCCAATGCCGGTAACGTCATCGACCAGCTGAATGTGGCGATGATGCACCGGATCATTGCCTACTCGACGCTGACGGCGCCTGAGGGCCGCAGGCATCTGCAGGCGGCCATGGCGATCAGCGGGCCGTTGATGACCTCCAACGCCGGCAATCCCAAGGTTCGCAGCGAGCGCTCCATCGAGTACCAGGACCTGGCGCTGCTGCAGGATTCGACGGGGGACCTCGCCAGCGCCCTCGACTCGTTCAAGGAGTATCAGCGCCTGCGCCTCGGGATTCTTCGCAGCAATCCCGACTACCCCGGCATCGTTCGAAGTTGCGGGATGTCGACCTCCCTGGTGGCCAGAGAACAGTACCGGCTCGGTGAGCTCCGCGCAGCGATTCCCACGCTGCAACAGGGAATCCGATTCTTCGAGTCCGCATCGAAAGACAATATGGGCGCGACCCGCGAGCTGGCGGTAGCCCGGCAGATGCTCGGGGATATCCTGCTGAGTGAGCATGATCTGCCCGGCGCCACGGCCGCGTACGCGCGTGCTGGCGCGGTTCTCGGGCCGATGGCGGCGGCTGACCCACAGAACGCATTGCTGCGCCTCGACGTGGCCGGAAGCGATTTCCGCGAAGGCCGGGTGCTCGTCATCGAGCATCGATACGCTCAGGCGATCCCGTTGTTGGTACGCTCCGCGAACGTTTTTGCGGCGATGATCCCGGCAGGGCGGGTGCGCGACGAGGCTCCGAACGGGCCGGGCACGGTCAATATCTGGCTCGGCGATGCCTTCGCGGGGCGAGGCGCCATGCAACAAGCACTGGAGAGCTACCGCAAGTCGGCAGCCGGGGTCAGTCTGGTCGGCTCGAAGCCTCTGGATGCCTCACTGCTGTGCGAGCTGGGCGTGGGTCTGGTCAAGATGGGAAACGCGCTGGTCCAACTGAAGAAGGGCGCCGAAGCCGAGACGGCCTATCGCAAGGCCCTCGAGATTCTCGGTCCTGTGACCGCGCCGCGGTATCGCAATGTTCCCGCACTGCACGTGATCGCCGACGCCTACGCTGGATTGGGTGACCGTTCGGCTGCCCTGGCCGAAGGCACGCACGATGGGGAGCAGCGTCTGCTTCTCTGGCAGCAATCCCGAGCTGCCTACGAAGACAGTCTTGCGGCGCGGCGCCAGATCCCGGAGCCCTCGAGCATCAGCCCGGCCGGCTTTGCCGGCGGGGATGAGTCTGCCGTCCGGCGAAGCCTCGACGAGGTCCTCAGGCGCCTATCAGGCTCGTCGAGCCACTGAGAGCTTCTTCTTCAGCGCCTGTTTGGCGCAGTACACCCGGCTCTTGACGGAATTTTCCGGGATATCCAGGCGCCGGGCGATCACCTCGTAGGGCAGGTCCTTGTAGTAGGCCAGAAACAAGGCCTCCTGGTGATCCTTGCTCAGCAGACCCAGGGCGCGGCGTGCAATCACCCCTCGTTGTTGCGCGCACACCGACTCGAACGGCGTCAGCCCATCCGCCGCGAGCCAGCCGGAGCTCTCCAGCGGCACACTCTGCGGGGTCCGCGCCCGAGTCCGCGCCGCGTCGATGGCCTTGTAGCGCGCAATCCCAAAGATCCAGCTCGACACACGCGAGCCGCCGCGAAAGTCGCTCGCGCCATGCCAAACCGCGGTCATCGTGTCGGTGACGAGCTCTTCAGCCGTGCCCCCTTCCCGTACGATGTTGTGCACGTAGGCAAAGATACGTTTCGCGTAGCGGCGATACAGCTCTGCGAATGCGCGATGATCGGTCGCACTGACGGCGATCAGCAGCGCCCGATCGGTCGAATCGTCAGCGGTGGCCCGCTCGAGACTTTGTACGTTCATGGTGTTTTCCGCCCCCCTTTGTGCCCTCTGGCTGCGGGGTATGCGAAATCCACCCGCGAATCGGCTCATCGTCAGCGGCTTTTTTGTGGGGGAGGGGTCTCGCGGGCACCGCATCGGGCCGGTTGACAGGGGATGCGGCAAGGGCTATTCGCTGATGTCTCGTGACCAATGAGTCCCCGGGTCCAGTCACTCAGCTGCTGATCCGCTTACGGGCGGGAGAGCGTGGCGTGCTCGACAGCCTCTTGCCGCTCGTCCATGGCCAGCTGCGGCAGCTTGCCCGCCGCTACCTCAGGAGCGAGCGCTCGAACCACACGCTTCAGAGCACGGCACTCGTCAATGAGGCGTATTTGCGCCTTCTGGATCAGGACGCCGCGGCCTGGCAGACGCGGACCCATTTCTTCGCCGTGGCGGCCAATCTGATGCGGGAAATCCTGGTCGACCACGCACGCCGGCATAAGTCAGCCAAGAGGGGTGGAGGCGCTTGCCGCGTCACGCTCGATGAGCGTCTCGAGCTTCTTCCTCAGGCGGACCTCGATCTGCTGGCCCTCAACGATGCGCTCGTCGCCCTGACCAAGCTCGATCCTGCCAAGGCGCGCCTGGTCGAGCTACGCTTCTTTGGGGGTTTGACGATCGAGGAGAGCGCGGATGTTCTGGGGATGTCCGTCGCAACAGTCAAGCGACACTGGTCCCTCGCTCGCGCCTGGCTCTATCGGGAGATCTCGCAAAGGACCGCGCCCACGCCGTGACTGGGCTTCGCAAGCTACTTCACGGTCGCCACGCGTATGACGACCTCCGGGCGCGACTGGAGTACCGCGACAGTTTCCGCCATGTGCCCGGGATCGGCGGTCGGAATCACCACGAGATAGCTTCCATCGAGATCGGGCCCGTCCACGACCCGGGCGTCGAGGCGGTGCAGCAACTCCTCCAGGAGTCGGGTGCTTGCGGTCGGATTGGGGAGCAGCCGCAATGGCGTGCCCGCCTGGGGTGGGCGCGCAGGGGGCGCGGCCGTGACCGGGTGCCTCGGCCAAAGGCCAATGATCACCGCCAGCTGGAGAGCAGCCACCCCGGCGAGAACGATTCCCATCCGGGCTACGATCCTCCTGGGCACCCCGGGACCCGATTCCGCAAACGATTGGCGCACGACCCTTCGCATGAGCGTCAGCGACTCGAGCTCCGCCCGGCAGAGCTCGCAGTGCCCCAGATGCGCCGTGACCTGCCGTGTCTCTACAATGTTGAGGGTTCCGGACAGATACCAGGGCAGCAGTTGCATCTGGGGGTGGCTCGATGGGTCGGCTGACACTCGCTCGCTCATTTCCTGTGAGTCGTATTTCGGGGCGAGCGGTTGAGAGGGAAAAATTTGAACCGCCGCCCCGCGCTCATCGACAGACCGCTCATGCCCCTTCAGCACGGAGAGATCTCAGGCTTGATGACTGAACGAGCCAGCGAACCGGCGCAACGACCGATCCGGTCGCGGTCGCCGCGGGTCCGCACAGCGGCCTTTGGAGGCGTGTGCGCTTGCATTTGCGCGCTCGCCGCCGCTGCTCCGCCGGCGCAACCGCCCATGCCGTCGGAGCAGGACATGCAGCGGCAGATCATGCAGATGATGGGCAAGATGGCGCCCCCGAAACGGGAATCACCCGATGCGGTGCAGGTCGTGGTCCAGAGCGGCCACTCGGCGGCCATCACATCGGTCGCGGTGAGCGAGGATGGCAGGTTGGTTGCCTCCGGAAGCATGGACGAGTCAGTCAAGCTATGGGAGGTCGCCAGCGGACAGGCAGTGCGCACGTTCACGGGAGACGGCGTGCTTTGGACGACTGGGGTTGTGTTCAGCGCAGACGGAGCTCGGTTGATCGTCACCGATATTCAGTCAGCGCGCGTGTACGACACGTCCTCCGGGGCACAGTTGTTTCGTTTCGTCGCCGACGGGGAGCTCCCGGTTGTCTCGGGTGATGGGCGCATCATCGCCGGGACCACTGAGGCAGGGGATCGCCGGGAGCTCGTCGCCGTCAACGCGGCGACCGGAGCCACCTCATGGACCCTCCCCAGCGATGCGGGATTGGAGGCCATTGCCATCGGGGCCGACGGCCGCATGCTCGCCACGCAGAGGAAGCAATTGCGGCGCATGAGCTCGGATTCGAGCGCGCAGCTCGAGATCTGGGACCTGACTGACAAGGTGAGAAGGTCCCACTGTGAGATGACCCTACCGCGCTCGGACCTCGATTTTGTCGCTGCGCTGAGCGTGGACGGCAAGCTGCTGGCTTTCGAGGATGCCGCGCGCAATGTCGTGCTTGTCAACTCGGCGAGCGGCACGGTGGTGCGAACGCTACCGACCGGCGCGCAGGCGATAAGTGGACCGACCACGTCCCTTGCTTTTAGTCGCGACGGACACTCGCTGGCGTGGGCCGCCAGCGGCAACCTCGCCAAGATCTGGTCGGTAGACGACGGACACGAGACTGCCGCTTTCGCGGCTTCCGCTGTGAGCTGGCGGGCCGATGGGACTGTGATTGCGCTTGGGCATGGTGAGGGCGGCGCGCCGTCACTGCGGGACACGGTAAGTGGATCCGAGACGACGCTGTCAGCAGGGGCCGCAGAGGCCAATGACGTGGCTCTGGTCGCCGGTGGGCGCGCGCTGGTCGCGGCCATGCAGGACGGTGGCGCGCGCTGGTGGGACCTGGCGAACGGACAGATTGTCCAGACTTTCCAGTGCCCCGGGGGCGGGGCCGCCAACTCCGTCTCAGTGAGTCGGCCTCGAGGGCTGCTGGCGCTGGGATGCGCCGACGGCTCCGCATCGATCTGGGATCCGGAAACCGGCTCGCTCCAGCAACTCGTGCTGGCGCCCATCTCACATGCAATGGTTCCCGTCGTAGTCAGATTCACTCCCGACGGACGAACGTTGGTGGCCGCAAGGAAGGATCAGCTCAGTGTCTGGGACGTGTCACTGGGCAAGGAGCAGCGGCGCATCACGATCCCTCCGGCGCAGGCGCCCATCCGGACGGCCGAACCCTCCTATGAGGAGGAGCAGTGGGTCCGCACGCTGGCTGTTCATCCTGAGGGTCAGATCGTCGCGGTGGGACAGCGCAATGCGCTGAAGCTATGGAATCTGTCGACCGGCGAGCTGGTCACCCCCCTTGTGGGGAAAGGATCGCCTTTGGCTGACATGTTCTCCCTTCCCTCCATGCCAGGGGCGGCAAGCCGTGGTCGCGGAGCAGCACGGACTGCGCCAATGCCGATGCCAGGCGGGATGGCCTTCCCGGGCGGGGCGTTGCCCGGAGGGATGACGATGCCCGCCGGCGCAGTAAATCCTTTTGAGGCATTGAACGCCATGACGAAGGCAGGTGGCGCACACAGCGTAGCGTTCAGCGCGGATGGGCGCTGGCTGCTGAGTGTCGGACAGTACGGCCAGCAACTCTGGGATGTAGGCACGCGGCAGGAGGTTCGAGCCCCGTCTCCGCGCGCAGACCTGGCACGCGATCCGAGTCAAATGATGAATCTCATGGGCGGAATGCTGTCAGGGAATGCCGGACGGGGTGTTGCCTTTGCTCCGGACGGGCGCATCGCGGCTCGTGGCCTGGGTCATCTCATCAAGCTCTGGGAGCCTGCTTCCGGGCGCGAGCTCGGCGAGTTGAGCGGACATACCAGCGATGTCACCGCGGTCGCCTTCAACGACGATGGCAGCAGGCTGATCAGTGGCGCTCGCGATGGCTCGATCCGGGTCTGGAAGGTGACGGAGCAGCAGGAAATCGTGGCGCTGACAGCCCTCGGACCCCGTGACTTCGTCACGGTGACTCCGGATCAGTATTACCGCGCCTCGAAGAGCCGCCTGCAGGGAGTCTCCTTCCGCTTGGGGGAGCGACTGTTTCCCTTCGAGCAGTTCGACCTGCGCTTCAATCGTCCCGACGTGATCGTCGAGCGTCTCGGACTGGCGGGGCCGGAGATGACGCAGAGCCTGCACCGCGCCTACGAGCATCGGCTCAGGAAAATGGGATTCACGCAGGCCATGCTCGGCAAGGATTTCCACATGCCCGAGCTCGAAGTGCTCACCGATAAGGTGCCGGTATCCACGACGGCTTTCCAGCTCGGCCTGCGTGTGCAGGCGCACGATGATCAATATTCTCTCGATCGCTTCATGGCCTACGTCAACGATGTGCCGGTCTTCGGCAGTGCCGGGCTACCGATCGCAGAGCGCGGCCGCGCGGCTGCCGCTGACCTCAGTGTGCCGCTCGTACCAGGCAGGAACAAAGTGCAGGTCTCGGTCTTCAACTCCGAAGGCGTCGAGTCGCTACGCCAGACGCTGTATACCCAGGCAACCGGCGAGCCCGTCGCTGCAGACATCTGGCTGGTCACGGTCGGTGTCAGCCACTACCAGAACAAACACTATGACCTGCGATACGCGGCAAAGGATGCGTCGGATGTCGCCGCGCTTTTGGCATCGCGGTACACGGCAGGAGGTTCCGCTGGGGTGGCACATGTTCTGGCGCTGAACGATGAGAAGGCAACACGAGAGGGAGTGCGGGCTGCGCGCGCGTGGCTTCAGCAGGCGAGACCGCAGGACATGGCCGTCATCTTCGTGGCTGGCCATGGGATGACCGACCCGGACCAGAACTACTACTTCGGCACATACGATATCGATGCGGCGCAGCCCTCGACCAATGGATTGCCGTTCGAGGAATTCGAAAAGCTGCTCGACGGCATCGCTCCGCTGCGGAAGCTGTTGCTCGTGGACACGTGTTTCTCCGGCGAGATCGAGCGGGATGAGCCCTCCGCCATCGCTCCCGTGCCAGGTGCCGGTAGCGTCACGATGCGCTCGTTCAACGCCATGCGCGGGATCAGCGTCCAAGCGGATGACACCTCGGGCACGTCCCTGACCTCCACTGTCCCGGAGTACGCAAGGTCACAGCAGGAGTGGTTCGCGGACCTCAGACGGGGCACCGGCGCCGCCGTGATCTCGAGCGCCAGCGGGAATGAGTACGCGCTGGAAGGCGACCAGTGGCACAACGGAGTCTTCACTTATGCCGTGCTGGACGGGCTGAAGAACGGCAAAGCCGATCGCAACGGCGATGGCGTCGTGACGGTGAGTGAGCTCGAGGCTTTCGTCATCGACGCGGTGCGCGGCTTGACGAAGGGAAGGCAGAATCCGACCGTTCGGCGCGAGAATCTGGACTACGACTTCGTGGTCTACTGAGTCGCCGCAACGCGGCTCGCCGCTTCAGTGCGCGACGGTCGCAGGGTGAGGCAGCTTGAATACCCACAAGGTGGTTCCGGCGGGCGGGTCGATGATTTCAGGCGTCAAACTGCGCATGCCGGAGTCAAACGCCCCGCCGCCGCCCGCCACGACCGCCACGTACTG
>FTJO01372224.1_pt1 | contig 14489 bp, 11 predicted proteins | sample 1658761 | NCBI WGS metagenome assembly FTJO01 (sample SAMEA3914852, study PRJEB12502) | metagenome | biome: forest; material: soil | place: USA | collected 2011-06-22 | depth 0.3 m | reverse complement strand
GGGGCGATCGACGACAAGCAGCGAGCGCTCGAATGGCTAGAGAGAGCCTACCGGGAACACAACCCGGATCTCATCGAGCTGACTCGCGAGCCCTCCTTCGCCGGGCTGCATTCCGACTCGAAATTCCGCGAGCTGGTGGACCGAATCGGTTGGCGCAGCGTTGCCGCTGACTGACTGACCCAGACTACAAAACCGTGTGTCGAGCTCGGTCAGGCGGCTGAGTCGTCGAGGTGTCAGACACACGCGCCGAAGCGGTGCAACGAGGAAAATCTCACAAGAGTCTGCCACGTGAAGTCGCAATGCCGAGCATAGGAGTTGGTTGAAGGCGCTGTGAAATATATAACTTAGTCCACACTGATTTCCGTGCTCCATAGCTCGCGTATCTCCCGACCGAGCCCCTGAAGCCCGGGGAACAGCACGCTTTCGAAGATTCCGGCGGTCAACAGCTGGCGGCGCAGCGGGGGTTTGCGCTCGGTGGGTATGTCGATCCGAAGAAGATAGGGTGCCATTTCGCCCACCAGATTGATTGGAGCCCTGGAGCTGCCGAATACGACAAACTTTCCGCGTTGTGCGGTGATGCGCCGCGAATTGTGGGGCGGATCCAGGGCCATGGGGTATTCGGGAAGCGGGCAATTCTCCGCCCAGAGGGCCGGCAGGTATGGCGCCGCCCAGGCGTCGCTGTAGATGGGCACGAAGTCAGCGCGGTTGGCGTTGAGTCTGTTCAACTCGTCAGGTTGCAGCACCCAGACACAGGCCGGGACATCCGCCAGCGTCGGCAACACGGCGAAGTACAGCGCCGCGAGCGCGCTCTCTGTCCAGTCCAAGAGTCGCGTCGGGACGCCGTAGTGTTGCATCAGGAAATACCAGTCCCAATCGTCCTTTGGCGCGGTTGTAGCTTCGTCCAGAAATGGCCGTGCGCGCAATGAAAACTCGTGGCGATAGCGGTCTTCATCGACATCGGCGTAGGGGGTGCGATAAATCGTGGGTAGCAGCGGCCACTGGGCGTCGCCTTGTCCCCTGAACCAGATATTTGGGATGCCCTCCGAATTCTCGCTCCAGCGCAGCCAGATGTCGTCCACGATCCTGAGGTAGTCTGGCAAATCCCCAGCTGAATATTCTCGTGCAGCCATTTGACACCCACAAAGCCGAACGTCCATGCCGGAAAGGGCCGGTGCATGTGGCGAACTGCGCGATTATGGACCGAAATGCCGCGACACCGTCAGTGCGGTCCTGATAGGGCACCGATCGCACCGGCTGCCTTGGGCGCGCGGCCTTTAGCGATTCAAGCCATGCTCATTCCGCTGTCCGACATGCTCACGCCCTCGCTACGAGCTTCCGGCCGCGGGAGTGAGGTCGCGGATACGGCCGAATACCCGAGTGTTCGATCCCTGAAGTTAATGCCGCTGCAATGCATGGGAATGACGACATCTGTGGAAGCCACCGACGATCGCGTGGATTTTGCGCACACCAGAAAACTCCTGCGCTTGCCGCACTGAATTTACGATGCAGACATGACCGCATGAGCTGATCACGACGAGACCCTTGTCCTGCAGGTTGTAGCAGGTGGCGTGCACGTGCTCATCCGGCACAATCTTGCCCAGCAGCTCGGCAGGGGTGTAGTGACTCGCGTTGCAGAGCTTCAGACAAACGGTACCGAATGCACGCACGAACGCGAGCGCTGCGACGATCTGCGACCATGTCGCCGTGATGAATGCCCGTGGCAGGGCGGCCTTCGAACCAAGTCGCGTCGTTGCTGTAGGGATCGCCTTGCGTTGCCTTCCGGAGTTCTGTCGCACCTTCCGAGGGAAGGGATAAACATGGGCCTGAAGACAGAGTGTCAGCACGTGTCCGCCCGAGGACCGCGGTTGCCGCCGCGCCCGGGTCCGGCGCGCGGCGACCCCTCGCCCGGACGGTTGCAATTTCCCGATTCGTCAAGCTCAATGGAACGGAGGTCACTGGGGCCTCGTCATGGATAGCCGCTCTGGTGAGTTCAGACAACCGCACGGATGCCCTCGTGGGCCTGCGCGCGCAACCGCCGGGCGAAACTCCGCCATCTTCCGTGGAGGAGGCCCCTCCCGAGGCGGGTACCGAATCCAGGGAGCGAGGTTCCCTCGCCGAACCCGACGTCCACAGCCTGATCACCCGCGACTACTTTGGTCTGCGGCTCCTCATCACCCGCCGCACCGGCGATCCGGAAGTCGCCGCCGACCTGCTCAACGAGGCCATCTGCACCACCTGGGAGAAGTGGCGGGCCGGACAGATCCTGCGGCCCGAGCAGATCGCGGGCTATGTCTTCCAGGTGGCCCTCAACCTGCTGCGCAACCGGCGGCGCGCGGTGGCTGAGCGCTCCGACAGGCGTGTCAGTCTCGACACTCTGCACGAAGCGCAGACGCCGGCGAGCATCCCCGATGACACCCTCGAGGAGTGGATCGCCGCCAAAGTCAAAACCCTCATCCAGAGCTTGAGCTCCTCCCGTGATCGTATGGTCCTCGTGCGCTTCTATCTGCAGGAAGAAGACAAGGAGAGCATCTGCCGGGAAATGAAGCTCACCGCGCTGCAGTTCGATAAGGTGCTGCACCGGGCCCGCCGCCGGCTGCGCGACCTGCTCGAGTCGCACGGCATCAAGGGCAGCGATGTCCTGTGCCTCCTCGCTATCGTATGACCTCTGTCACTCAACACGCAGGTTTTGCCGGATGAATCCGGACGATCCCACGCTCGCCGGACGCTACCTGGCAGACCAGTTGAGCGAGCAGGAGCGCGCCGACTTCGAGTCCGCACTGCACAAAGATCCCGGTGTCATTGAAGAAGTCGAGGCCACCGCCCGACTGAAGGTCGGGCTGGAGCGGCTGCGTGCGTCCGGTGAGCTCGAAGCCCTCATTGGACAGTCGCCGGTCCAACGATGGACTTCGCTGCTGCCACTGGCTGCGGCCGTGGCCGCCTTGGTCGTGGGCGCATTGCTGTGGCGCTCCTCCCACGGTCCCGAAGGCACGCCCGACGCGTCCTCCTGGCTGGCCGGTGCACGTGCCGCTCTCACCGACAGCGCCGGGCGGCCACTGAAGATCTCGGCAACCGTAGCTGTCTTTCGCAAGCGCTCCGCTCCAGCGGATGCCATCCTCGCGGTGCCGCAGTCTCCCGGCCTCCTCGAGCTGCGCGTCCTCCCCATGAACCCCGGCGCCTCAGGTCACTACCGCCTCGAACTGAGCGGCCTCAGCGCCGACAGCTCCGTGAAGCCCCTGGGGGCCCTGACCGATCTACAGCCCGATGCGGAGGGCTTCGTGACCGCGTACGCGAATGCCTCCCACCTGCCACCGGGGCGGTATAAACTAACACTCACGGAACCGGGGACAGGCGGTCAGCCAGCCACTTCCGAGGCCTTCCAGATCGAGCTGACCGGCGGAACGAAGAATTAACGCGAGGTCGGCCGCTGCAGACAGCGAGCCGACACCACCGAGAGATCCGCGCATCGATCTGCGATCGCGCCCGTGCAGGCGCAGGGTCAAGGCTGTATCGCAGCGATCGCGCGGACGGTGGAACAAGAAGGGACGCAGGCAATAGCGTGCTCAGGACTACCCTCACGCGCAGCTCGGCGATTGGGCTCCCCCTGTGGGCGGCGAGCGCGTTGTTACACACCAGCCCAGCCAATGCCGCAGACCTCACTTGCGATGCATGGCTCGCCGCTCAGCGACCGGTGTTCCAGACAAGCGTGGACCTCGGCGCGCCAACCGTTGGAACGACACACCTCAGCAGCCGCATCCTGGTTCCCGGGCCCACCGCTACAGACGCCCTGCTTATCGTCTCCGAGCACGGTGTCGACGTCGTCGTGTCAGCCTATGTGGGCGGACAGGAAGTCGGGCGCGCCGCGAGTCCCCTGCAGCGCACTGGAAAACCACGGCTGCGGCTGAAGCGCAGCTCCTTCGCCGAGCCGCTGTCCCTGCGGTTCGAAGGGACCGGCTCGAGCGCCCAGCGGAAGCTCGGGATTCAACTCTTCAACTTCGCAAGCGCTTCCGACTCTGCTTGCGCCGCCGCCGTTGGAGAGCTGGCCGCCGGTGATGCCGCCTACGCCGCAGCCGAGTCGACCACCGCCGGGTCGGCGACGGCCCCGCAAACAAACACTCCCGCTGCTGCCCCCGTCGAGTACAGATCCGCAGCCAACCACTATCTTGCCGCGATGCACCTCCTGCAGGCTCACTCCGCCTCACCCGGCCCCCTGCTCGCCGACGCGCAGCTGCAACTGTCAGCGGTGCTCTACGACGCCCTCCAGGACTGGTCCACCGCTCGCGAGTGGGCCCGCAGTGCCGAGCAGACTTTCGCCGCGATCGATGACCCCTATGGAAAGGCGCGAGCCGCAGCGATCGACGCCGCCGCACTGATGGAAGTGGCTCTCGCCTATAGCTCGCCCACCTCGGGCAAAGAGGGCAGACGCAAGACCCACCAGGCTTTGCTACAGGCGCGCACGATGCTCGGGTCGCTCACCGCCTTCCACGCAAGCCGCGACGAGCCCTTCGATCAAGCGCTTGCCCAGAACAACATCGGCCTCGCCTTCTACTACGAGGGCTCCAACGAGCAGGCGATCAGCGCTTATCGGTCTGCGCTGGGGCTGTTCGAGCGACTCGACGAAGAGCGCTGGCAACAGGTCTCACTGCAGAACATCGCGCTCGCGGAAAACGAGCTCGGACGGGTATCGCAGGCGATCACTCAGTACGAGCAGGTGTTGCACGTCACGGAAGCGGATGACGATCCGGTACTTCGCGCCAGCGTGTTGAACAACTGCGCTGCGGCGTACTGGACCAGTGGACGATTCGACTTGGCATTGCAGAGATTCGTGGCCGCGCTCGAGCTGGAGCGCAGGCTGCAAAATGCGCGCGAGCAAGCGCGCAGTCTGCATGGCATCGGCTCCGTCTACGAGTCCCTCGGAGAGGCACCGCTGGCGTTGGAGTTCTATCAGCAGTCACTGGCCCTGCTCACGAAGGACCTGGATCCCAGGGGTCGGGCCGCGGCGCTACGCACCACAGCAAACATTCTGCGCTCGCAAGGCCGCGCCGACGAGGCCCTCGTCATGCATCAGGAGGCGCTCACGCTCGCTTCCACCGATGCTACCCGGGCGCAGATCGAGGTCCAGGTAGCTCGAGATCTGGGCGCGTTGGGACGTTGGCAGGAGGCACTCAGCATCCTCGCTGCGGTGATCACCAACCCGGCGAGTGGAAACGAGGTGGTGCGCTCGCAAGCACGACTGGAGCGCGGACAACACTCCATTGTCGGAGGCGATCTGCGCGCCGGCGAGGCCGATCTGCGCAGCGCCCTGAAGATCTTTCACACGCGCGACTCGCCGATCGACGAATTCACAGCCTGGGTGGCGTTGGCGCAGTCCCAGCAGCGCCGTGGCTCACTCGATCAGGCGCTCGTCTCACTCGAGAAGGCACTGGGACTGGCCGAGCAGGTGCGGCTGCAGAGCTCCAATCCAGAGTTACGAGCTTCCTTGCTGCAGCCGCTGCGGCCGGCAGTGGATCTGAAGATCGCGTTGTTGGCCCAGCAGTATCGGCAAGCCGTGCGCGCCGGCAACGATGGTGACCAACAGCGGTCTGCGATGCAGGCCTTGAGCACTTCAGAGCGCGCCCGCGCGCGGGCGCTGGAGGACTACGAGCGCCTGGACACGGCGGGGGCGCACCCGGAGCTGTTGGAGAAGCGCCGGACGCTCTACAGGGAGCTGGCGGCACATCATTCCCTGCTCGAGTCCCGCCGGGATCACGCCGGCGAGGAGGATGCCCGAGTCCGTGCGATCCGCACCGACATCGCAACACTCCGCGCCCAATTGGATGAGACCGAAGCGCAGATCGACTCCGTGAGCCACGCGGGCCCGCGAACGGCCTCGGGGAATGGTCGCTGGGCGGCGCTCGATCTGGAAAAGATCCCGCCCGAGGTGGCGATCGTGGAGTATTGGCTGGGTGAGCAGGAGGCAATCGCCTGGGTGTTGACACGAGGACGCCTCGACATGACTCCCCTGGGACCCAGCGCGAAAATAACGGACGCGGCGCGCGCGTTCCAGGCCGCACTCAGCGGCTTCGGCTCGACGAGCCGAGCCGAGCGGTTACGGGAGAGTGACCGTCTTTCGAATCTCGTGATCAAGCCCATCAGCGCACTCATCGCAGGCCGCCACACGCTGATCTTCGCACCGGACCAGGTGCTCCACTACGTCCCCTTCGCTGCTCTGCGCACGCAGGAGGAGGAAGGTTCGACATTTCTCATCGAGCGCCATGACGTTCTCGTCACGTCCTCTGCGAGAAGCCTGCTGGATTCCCCGCCGCGGCCTGCCCTTGCGGTGTCACTCTCGGACCGCATGTTGCTAGTCTCGGATCCCGTGTACGCGCGGGACGACGAACGATTCGCGACGCGTGTGGCGAGCCGCCGTGCTCCCGCGAGCGCGGCCGGCGCCCTGCCGTCGTGGCTATTCAGTGGCAGCGCGATCGGAGCGGCTCCTGCGCGCTTGCCCGGGACATCGGAGGAAGCCGCGCTGATCGCCTCGCTGCTCCCCACGGGTCAGGTTGACGCCTTGCAGGGCTTCTCGGCCACGAAGGACCGGTTTCTGCGCAGCCCCCTGGAACAGTATGCGTTCATCCACGTGGCCTCACACGCCACTACCAATGCGGAGGTGCCCGGGCTGTCCGCGCTGGTGCTCTCATTGGTCGATTCCGACGGTCGCGAGCTGGACGGCGGTGTGTTGGTGTCGGATCTGTCGACACTGCGCCTGAACGCCAATCTGGTCGTATTAAGTGCCTGCGACACGGCCCTCGGCAAGAGTATTGCCGGCGAAGGACTGATCGGACTGCGCTACATCATGCAGGCGCGGGGAGCGCGCTCAGTGATCGCTTCTTTGTGGGAGGTTCCGGATGCGGCCGCCGCGCAGCTCATGGGCGGGTTCTATCGCGCCTATCTCGGCGGCCACGTCTCCGTCGGCGCGGCACTGGGCACTGCGATGAGAGCCCTGTTATCGGGACGGTTCTCCGATCCGAGCCAATGGAGCGCTTTCACAGCGACCGTGAGCGATTTCGGGGGAGTTCAGTAGAAGACGGACCCGGGAGGGAGAGACCAAATGCGACAGTGCAACAAGTGGGCGGTGCGATGGACCATCAACGATGCGACGGACACCCACCTCGAGAACGTTTTGATGGTGAAGAACGGCAAGACACGATTCCGGCTGAAACCGATCCGGGATCGCCACCGCGTCGTGTGCTACCGAGTGGATTACGCGAAAGGCGAAATGCGATCGTGCTGGAAGGGTCCGGTGTATCTGTTTCCACGCGGCTCGACGCCTCCCGCCAAGCCCAAACCGGGCCAGCACGTGCCCCCGATGCCCCTGCACCCCTGGCAACCCGCGCCGCATAACGGGACGCCACCCTGGCGATCCGAGTACGAGACCGTGGCCAAATTGGTTCGGGGCGCGTGCGGCCAGAACCTGAGTATCGAGCGGCTCGAAGGGGACATCCACGTCGCAGGTCGCCCGGAGACCATCATGCTCTACCGCGTATCCTCGGGAGTCGTGCCGGGCAAGCGACCTTTCCTGGTCATCGATGTGCATGCACAACGATCGATACGGCAGTCGGGCAAAGGGCGCAGAACACCCGCGGGTGTGCGCGAGAGTGGCATCGCCCACGGCAACACCTAGGCACATCCGCCGTTTCCTCGCAGCACAGCGCCTGCGATGGGAGAGCAGCCAGGCACAGATAAGGTCATCCCATCACAACACAACGAAGGGAGAGGGCCAATGGCTGACAACTGGAGCGGGCGGACGTGGAAGCTGGTGGATGCCGTGGGTGAGGACGGCACCTCCAAGCTCTTCGATACTATCCTGGCGACCGACAGGAAAAACAGCTTCGAGCTCACGCCGATCACGGTCAACGACCAGATTCGTGCCTACAGCATGATCGCCGATCGGATGGCCGACTGCTGGCAGGGGTGTGTGCTGCTGGTTCGGGGATCCTCCGCGGCGCAGGCCCCCACGGGTCAGAATCTGCCCGCCCTGCCGCTGCCCGACTGGATCGGGGCGCAGCCGAACCAGACTCCGCCGCTGCGCGGCGACTATCACACGATCGCCGTGGCCATGAGGGCCAAAGGTGCTACGCATCCGAGTATCGAGCGACTCGAGGGCGACATTCAGGTCGCCGGAGTGGCAGAGTCCGTCGTGCTCTACCAAGTGCCCCAACCCCAAGTTCTGAAGAACAACACCTTTCTTCTGGTCGTCGTCAGCGCCGATGAGCAGAAAATCAGCTCGCGCGAAAGCGGTATCGCGCATGGGAACACGTAGTCGCGCCTCTGAGCAGCGCGCTGCGGGGGGATATCGGCCGCCGCGCCGGGGTGAGTCTGGCGCGGCGGCGCGAGTACGCTTTGCCATGCGGGGGGTGCTGTTGGTTGCAGCGGCTGCGGGCTCTGGCGCAGTCCTCGCAGAGCGTGAGTGCTCTCTGAGAGCTCAGGATCGAGTCGCCGCCTTGTCGGCGTCGGCCGTGTCGGGGTGCGATCAGATCCTGGTCGATTCCCCCACGGCCGCCCGTCTGGGCGCCGCCGCTTTCGAGCCGGACTCGCCCCTGGGCCGGCAACTGCTCCCGCTGGGGATCACCCACGTCACCATAGGGGTGGGGTCCCTCAAGGAGACTCTCGTGCTGAAAGTGCGCCCCGGCGCCCTGGTCGCGCAGGGCGGACCGGAGGCTCTACGGTCGAACCTGAAGAAGCTGCCACAGTGGGCCGATGCGGGCGAACCCGAGCTCGCTGTCAACTGGAGCGCGCGCAGCGTCGGGCGCGAGGATCCCAGGTTCAACGCTCAGCGCAGGACCTTTGAACAGGCCAACGTGCCGCCGGCGTGGGAGCGAATCCGCCGCATTCCCGTCCCGCCGGTTGCGGTGGCCGTCATCGATACCGGCGTGCGATCGACGCATCCGGATCTCACGCATCAGATGTGGAGCCGGGGTCCGGGTGACCGCGCGCACGGTCAGAATTTCTCCGGGGGAGCGCTCGAGGACACCGACGACCGCGCCGGGCATGGGACCGAGGTTGCCGGAGTGCTGGCGTCCGAAAGTGATAACGGCGAAGGCATCGCCAGCATTCCCTGGCGCGATCACGTGCGGATCGTCATTGCCAAGTTCGAGGAGCTCCCCGGCAGCGGATGTACGCAGGATCTGATCAACGCCATCGACTATGCGGCCAACGACGCCAGGGCTCCGATTCTCAACCTCAGCGTGGGACTCGAGGAGTATTCCGCCCATTTGAAGAGCGAGTTGGAGCTGCTCGCCGCCAACAACCCACGCACTCTGATCGTCGCCGCCGTCTCCAATGCGGACATCGACCTCGATGCGCCGGGTGCGCACGACTATCCTACGGACTATCGCCTTCCGAACGTCATCTCCGTGCAGGGCTCCAATTGCTGCGGCGGTAGTTTCCACACTGCCTACGGAGCCACTTCCGTGCAGCTGGCCGCGCCGGCGGACGATGTGCAGACGACCAGCCTCACCCGCGAAGGGTACTGTTCGGATCCCGGCACCTCGATGGCCGCACCCCAGGTGAGCGCCACCGCGGCGCTCATCATTGGGTTTGCTCCTCAGTGGAACTACAGCCAGGTCCGCCAGTACCTGATCGATTCGGCGCGCAATCCGGCTTGCGGGCGGCCGGGCACCCCGTTGGATGACACGTCCCTGTGCGGCCGCTCGGAAAGTGGTGGGATCCTGAACGTCGATGCCGCAACAGGCGGACCGATAGTGATCGATCTACCGTTTGAGGGTGCAAGCTGGAGCCGCGGCTCGAGTCACACCCTCCACTGGCACGAGCTGTTCGCCACCGAAATGTGCCCCCAGCTGCAGACTCTGCTGTCGACGGATGATGGCAGAAGCTGGCAGGACCTGACCTCCGATCCGCAGGTCGCGCAGACACGCGACATGAAGGCCAAAGTCCGCCTTCCACCGGATGTCCGCAGGACCCATGAAGCGCGCATCGCGCTTCGCTGCGTCAAGACGGCGCGCCTGGAGCGGTGGTCGGATCGGTTCGAGATCCGCTAGCGGACGCCGTCTCAGCCCGCGCGATACAGTGGGAGACTCACCGGTACGAGTTCGTCGTCCACGAACCATACATCGGATTGGGCAACACAAAGTAGTCGTCACCGAACTCGCTCGGCTTTCCCTTGTTCTTCTGGTTGTGGTCCGGGAAATCGTCGATGTTGTCGCCTATCCACGCCAGTATCTTGAGCGGCGCAGTGGCAGCGGTGCCGGCGAGGACTTCTCTGAAGCGCCCCGTCTTGTTGCCGTCCCCGACTGCATCGCAAAGCACCGCATCGAACGGGATTCTCACCGCCCTGAGGTTGTCCTCAGTGGCTGCGCACTGCGCCATGCGCCGATTGGTCACCAACACGATCTTGCCGCCCTGCGCCTTCACAGCTCCGAGAAACGACTGCACGCCCGGCAGAGCGGTGGCGTGCTTCATCCTGACCCAGGTATCGAAGCTGGCAGGTTCATACGCAATGGCGGCTACAGCGATCTGCTGTTGATAGTCAGAGTTGTCCAGGACGGTCTCATCAACGTCCAAGACGACGCCCCACTGAGTCCCGGCCGCCAGCCGCGCCCGTCGGGACTCGACGGCCGCCGCGGCGGCACGATAGATTTCCAGATAGACCGCTTGCTGTTCCGCCGAGTCTCGAAACCAATGCACGGCGACGGGAGCGGCTGTTGGGCGACGGGGTTCCAGCGCCGCGTGCGTGACGAAGTATCCATACGCACGCTTGGCGTACTCCGCTTCATCCCAGGCGTACGCGTAGTAGCCCGCCAGGTGCAGAACCACCAAGACCACTGCCAAGGCGGCCATCCGTGCCCCGGAGCGCCTCAGACCCGGCCAATCGCGGTGCCATTCACGCTTGAGCACCAGCAGAAAGCCCAGGGTGACCAGGCCGGAAACGCATCCAAACCAGTATTGGGCCCAAATGGGTCTGCTGTCCTCCCCGAGAACGTGGGCATCGAAGGCCCACATGCAGGTGACGCCGGCGGCTAGGACGATCGCGGCTGCGAGAACGTGCAGGCTCAGGCGCTGCAACGCTGATGGCCCAACCTTACCGCCAAAGAGAATTTTCTCGAACGCAGGGAAGGTCGCCGCAGCCTGTGTTCGCCGAGTCCAGATTTGAAGCGCAAAGGCCGCGAAGTAAAACACGAAAGCCCACGGTACCAGGGAGACGCAGGCGAGTGAGAACGTGCGCGCGAAGTCGATGCGAGCCTGAAATTCCTTCAGCTCATCGTAGAGGGGCTGTTGCGTGAATGACCAGTTCTTGCTGAGGTAATAAAGCGCGATCAGGCAATCACGCAGTCCGTCCGAGGCCACTGCCCCAGGCCGGGCAGCATCGACCAACTCATCGAGCGAGCTCGGAATCTTCGCCTTTGGACAGTAGCGCGGCACGAGGTCTTGACTCGCGATCTCCTTGAGCAACGGCGTCGCGGTCCACTCGTATTTCACCTCGTGGATCTTGAAGTAGGCCCCCCCTGCAGGAGGGCTGCCCTCGAATGCTTTGGCCTGATACAGAACACTCAGCCGGAGATTGTTCTTGGATGACCTGTCTGGCAGGCACGCGAAGTCGCTTGAGCTCGGATCGCAAACGAATTGCGACAGGGATGTCGGGAGCGCGTGGATAGGAAAGTCCGCATTGTCGATCAAGGACTGAAAAGCCGACTGGCAAATGAGCCCGATGATTGTCGCGATGCCGACAAAGGCGCCGAGCTGCATTCCCTCGACCTTCTCTGGCGGGGGAGCCGGTGGGACACCTGCCACACCGGGTGCCGGGGGGGAGGGAAGGTTCACGGTCGAACCGCCGAAACCAATGGGAAGCTTGAAGAAACCGGTGATCGTCCACTCCGCGCAGAAGTACAGGTAGCCCTCCAGGACCAGCAGGATCGTCGCCCCGACCAGGAAGGCGGAGCCGATCTCCTTGATGATTCCGAAGTCCATGCTTTGCGTTCTCCCGCTAGCCCCTCAGGCGTTGCTTCGATCCGTGTGCCAGCCCTGAGCGGTTCTGCAGGCAAGGCTTTGCGTTCGATCATGCTCCGTCGCAACGCTCAGGGACGAAGCGAGTGAAGAAACTCCGCAGTCCCTTGTGAGCCGTCCTGTCGCGTCAGGCGCACACCCTTATAGTTGCTATTCTTTGGCTCAGTCCCGAATCACTAGCATAAGGCAAACGGTGAGCGGCGCAATAGAGAAAAACTGCAAGTCCCGCTCCGGGGTGATCGCGTCGCAGCAGGTCAGGCACCCCTTCCTCCAGCCGCGGTGAAAGCGGCACTGCGATAAACCATTCAGCGCATACAGATGTCCTCATCGCAACAACAACAGGGGACGATGCATGAGCACGCAAAACATCTGGGCTAACCAGTGGAACATCAACGACGCCGTGACGGACGACGGCACGAACGCGCTGGCAGAGATTCTGCTGGTGCCCCAAGGCCCCACGCGCTTCAGCCTGACACCCGTCTACGATGGCACGCAGTTGACCTGCTATCGAGTGGAATATAACGCCGGCGAAATGACGCAGTGTTGGGATCCCCCCGTCTACATGTTCCCGCGCGGAGCCGATCCTGTGGCGACCCCCCTCAGCATGAGCCTGCCGTCACTGCCGCTGCCGACGTGGGTACCGGCTGCGCCCAACGAGAGCCCCCCTGAGAGAACCGGATACCATGAGATCGCATCGGCGGTCGTCACGGAGTGCGACGGAGACCCGACCGCCCTGTGCCTGCAGGGCGACATCCATGTGAACGGAGTCCCCGAGGCCGTCACGTTTTATCAGGTCCAGGGCGTGCTCAGCGACTCGCCCTTCCTGGTGATCAACGTCGAGTCGCGCACCAGTGAGGTGACGACACGCGAAAGCGGGATCGCTCACGGCAACACCTGAATGCACGCAGCCATTCAATCAAGGATCCGCCGCATCTGCGGCGGATCCGCTGCCTGTTTGACAGCGGGAGTCTTGATCTCGTTGGTGAGCTGCGGCTGCAGTGAGGCGAGTGACGCGCACATCAACTGTCCGACGCTCACGGGAGAACCGACCCGCCCGGATCCGGCCACGACGCCGGCGCCGCCCTGTGAGAATGTCCTGGTCCGCTATGCCGGACCCGACCCGTTGGACGAGCACACCTTCGCTGCCGGGTCTGCGCTTTCCGCAGCGGTGAGCTCAGCAGGGTGGTCAGTGCTGAGACACGGTGTCGGCTCGATGTCAGACGTCCTCGTACTCAAAGCCCCAGCCGGGTTCAGTGCGCCGCCCGGGGTGCTGTCACAGACTCCCGCGGGCCTGCCGGCAAGCCTGCAGAACTTCGAGCACAGCCTTCTATGGCAGCCCAGAACGAGACTGCCGAATGACCCCCTGTTGGGCCTGCAGCGCGTGGCGCTGGAAGAGACCAATGCCTTGCAAGCCTGGGAGCGCATCACGAAGATTCCCATCGATCCGCCCGTAGTGGTTGCTGTGGTCGACACCGGCATCCACTACACCCACGAAGACCTGGTTGCGGAGCTCTGGGGAGGCAATCTTCAGCACGGATGGAATTTCTCCGGCGGCGCGGGCGAGGATACCGACGACGTCGCCGGACATGGTACCGCCGTCGCCGGTGTCATCGCCGCCCGCAGCGACAACCACAAGGGCGTGGCGAGCATTGCCTGGCACGGCCGGATCCAGCTGGCCATCGCCCGGTACGCAAAGACCCTCGCCGGCGGCTGCACGGAAGACCTGATCGAAGCGATCAACTACGCGGCGCAACTGCCGGCGTCGGTCATCAATCTGAGCGTCGGGCAGAGTCAGTATTCGTTCTACCTGCAGCAGGCACTGCTGAAGATTGCAAGCGAGCACCCGAAGACCCTGATCGTGGCCGCGGTTGCGAACGAGGCGCTCAATCTGGAGGCCTCTCATCCGCCGGTGCAGGATTACCCGGCGAGTTATCTTTTGCCGAATGTGATCGCCGTGCAGGCCGCTACTACCGAGGGCGGCCTGCAGCGGTCCGCGTATGGCTCCCTGACGGTCCATATCGCAGCACCGGGCGTGGAAATCTGCAGCACCGGCGTTGGGAAGGAGCCGTACGTCTCAGGCGCAGGAACCTCGCTCGCCGCCCCGCAGGTGAGCGCAACGGCAGCGTTGATGAGTGGCTATGCGCCTGAATGGAGTCAACAACAGATTCGACAATTCCTGGTCGATTCCGCGCGCAATCCAGTGTGTGCCCTGCCCGGAGTCACTGCCGACCCGTTCTCGCTCTGCGGCAAATCCCAAAGCGGTGGCATCCTGAACGTCGATGCGGCGACCGGAGCACCGGCCCTGATCGATTCGCCCTCCGAGGGCGCCCACTGGAGAGTGGGTGCTGCACACTCGCTCACCTGGCATCGCCTCTTTTCCACCTCCCTGTGTCCCCAGCTCGATCCCATTCTTTCCGTCGACGACGGCGAGCATTGGCAACTCCTGGGTCCCCACTCGACGCTGTGGACCCGAGACGCCCGCGCCGAGG
>FTJO01009968.1_pt2 | contig 14698 bp, 3 predicted proteins | sample 1658761 | NCBI WGS metagenome assembly FTJO01 (sample SAMEA3914852, study PRJEB12502) | metagenome | biome: forest; material: soil | place: USA | collected 2011-06-22 | depth 0.3 m | reverse complement strand
CGTTCTCTCCTTGGGGCGCGCCCGCTTATGCGTGCGGGGTCGGGTAAGAGTAACGCATCCGCGCGGTCGAACGAAACGGCGCCACCGGCCGCTGACGCCGGTGGCACCTGGAAGCGGCGCCGATCAGATCAGCTCAGCAACCCGGCGTGCCCTTCTCCTCGTCGCGCTGGTCGCCCGGCAGGCACACCGAAGGGTCCAGGGTACCGAACAGACTCACGTTCGGATCGAACGACTTCCAATCCAGGCCCAGCACCGACTGCACAGTGGCCGTCTGGTTCTGGATGGAGCGCACGAGCGTCTCCGCCGGCGAGGTGAACAGCGTGTCGCTGAGTCCCTGGAACTGGCCAAAGCCGGCGAGCCCGGCCAAGGTGTTGGGGGCGCTGAACGTGGTCAACGTCGAGGTGACGCCGCTGGAGGGCAACGTCGAGGGCGCGCGGTTGGGATCGTTGGTGTCGAGGGTCTGCGGCACGTAGATGTGCAGGGTGTTGCCTGCGCTCAGCTGCAGCGACAGCGGTTGGGCAAGCGTACCGATGGACCCGGCGCTCGCGTCGGCCCCGCCGGCACGCAGCTCGGCGGCCCGCGCCGAGATCGTGCCCAGCCCAGGTAGCGCGAAGAGGTTGCGACCGGCCGAGAGCAGCAGATTGTTGCTCGCGCTGACGTGCTGAAGATTCAGATCGCCGGCCTGCGTGAGCAGCTCGATGTTGCCGCCGGTGCCGCCGCTGGCGCTGACCGACACGCTGGAGAGGCCGGTCATCGAGTTGATGTAGATGCCACCCGCGGTGGCTGTCGCGTTCAGCGTGTTGGCGTCGAGGTCAAGGCGCGGTTTGCTGTCGAGCACCGACCCCGTGAGGGTCGAGGGCGCACCGATCGATCGAGCCGTCAAGGTCACCGCCTTCCCTGTCAGCAACGTCGAGTCGTCTCCGTCGTCGGCGATCGCGCCAGAGCTGGCGGTCAGCGTGAGGCCGTTGCCAGCGTTCACAGAGTGGACCGTGATGTCGCCGGTCGCCGAGGACACACCTACGTCGCCCGCGGCCTGCACATTGATCAGAGAGAGGCCGTTTTGCTCGCTGATGTACACACCACCCTGGGTCGCATTCGCCGTCAGGGAGCTGATGTTCGTGCTCAAGGGCGAGGCGCTGGAACCAACGGACGAGCCGTCGGCAGTCAGAGTACCTCCAGCCACCGAGCCTCCCGCACCGGCCGTGATTGCGCCGCGGCTCGCGGAACTCCCCGCCGTCAGTGCGACATCGCCGGTACCTCCATCGATTGCCCCATTAACCGTGATGCCATTTCCCGCACCACCGGCAGTCAGAGTAATACCTGTACCCATTGCGCTGGAGACGGTGATCGTTCCACTAGCCGTTTGAACGTTGACTGGCCCGCCCGTCGCCTTCGCGGTTAGCGTAACCCCATCGGTTTCGTTCACGAAAATGCCACCGTTGCTGCTCGTGGCGTTGACCGAGGAGACGCTGGTTAGCAGTGGGTTGCTGGAGGACCCGAGAGCCGAGCCGCTCGCGGTCAACGAATTGCCAGCGATCTGGCTTCCCGTGCCCTCCGTGATCGCGCCCGTGGAGGTGAGCGTCACCGGGCCGGTAGAACCGTTGACCGAGCCATTTAGACCGATGCTGGAGCCCGCAAGCGTGACCCCCGCGCCGCTCGCCGAGGCCACTGTGAGTGGGCCGCCCGCCTGCACGTTGAGGGCTCCTCCGGTCGCGCTTCCCGTCAACGCAAGACCATCTGTTTCATGCACGAAGATGTCGCCACCGGTGCTGGCGGCATTCAGGGAAGTGGCGGCAGTGTTGACCGGCGCGCCGTTCGCGCCGATGGCCGTGCCGGCGAGCGTCACTGAGTTGCCGGCAATACTGTTGCCTGTGCCGCCAACGATTGGCCCCGTCGCCGCGAGGCTGGCGTTGCCGGCTCCGGCATTCACAGCGCCAGCGAGCGTCAACGCGCCTCCGGACGTCAGGCTTGCGTTGCCGCCTGTGGCGGTGACACCAGCATTGACGGACATGGCACCGCCGGATGTGAGGGTTGCATTTCCGGCACCAGCCGTTACCGCACCATTGAGTGTGAGAACGCCTCCCGCGCCGTTAGCAGCGAGAGTTACTCCATTACCACTCGCCGAGGCCACTGTCAGGGGACCGCTGGTCGCGACATCGACCGAGCCGTTGGTGCTCGCCGCAGTCAGCGCAAGGCCATCGGTCTCGGTCACGAAGATACCGCCGTTGGTCGTCACCGCATCGACTGAATCGACAGTCGTATTGAGCCGCGCGCCACTCGCACCGATGGCCGAACCTCTCAGCACTGCGGCTCCGCCTGTGACCCGACTGCCGTTATTCGCCACGATCGCGCCGCCAGCCGTCAGGTCCACCGCCCCTGCTCCGGCATTCACCAGGCCGTTGAGTGTCAGCGCGCCGGCTCCGCCGGCCGTCAGGGTGATACCGTTGCCGCTCGCGGACGCCACGTTCAATGCGCCGTTCCCCGTAGTCACTTCGAGCGCACCGCCAGTGGCGTTTGCAGTCAGGTTGAGCCCATCGGTCTCCTTGACGTAAATGCCGCCGTTGCTGGCCGTAGCATCCAGCGATGTCACCGTCGTGCCCAGACGCGAAGCGTTCGACGCGGATGACCCGATGGACGCGCCCATCGCCGTCAGTGTGTTGGCAGAAACCGTTCCGCCGTTGGACGTGATAGCTCCGCGACCACCCGCGGTTCCGGCAGTGAGCGCCACGTTGCCCGTGGTGCTGACAGCGCCGTTCACATTGATCTGTCCACCTACGCCGCTTGCGGTGAGACTGACATCGCCCGTACCGCCGCTCACCGGGCCGCCCACCGTCAGGGAGCTTCCGCCGGCGACGAGCGTGACGCCCGAGCCGCTCGCGGACACAACGCTGATCGAGCCGCTTCCGGATTGAACATCGACCGTGCCTCCAGTCGCGTTGGCCGTCAGGGACGTCAGATCGCCGACCGCCTGCCTGACAACGATGTCGCCGTTCGAGCTGGCCGCGGTCAGTGACGAGACGGCGGTGTTGAGAGGATTGGCGCCGGACCCGATAGAGGCGCCTGTGGCCGTCAGGTTCGCGGCACTGACGGAGATCCCGGTGCCGACCGCGATGGCGCCCCGATTCCCATTGACTCCCGCGGTCAGCGAGACATCACCGGTGGTGGTGACCCCGGCATTCAAATCGATGGCGCCACCGGCGCCGGAAGTAAGACTCACGAGCTGCGAGCCGCCATTGACGGCAGCGTTCACATTCAGGGCATCGCCGGTCCCGCTTGCGAGGGTGACGCCCGTCCCGGACGTGGCTCCGACGACCGTCAGCGCCCCGCTGCCCTGTACGTCGACAGCGCCACCCGTGGCTGCGGCCGTGAGATTGAGGTCGCCGGTCTGGCGGACGCGGATGTCGCCGGCCGATGAGCTAGCGGTGAGCGACGTTGCCTGAGTATCCAGCTCGTTGCCGGCGGCACCCAGGGAGGTACCTGACAGGGCCACCGTCGTCCCAGTGATCGCAGTTCCGTTGTTGTTGTCATCCAGCAGCGCGCCGCCGGTGCTCGAGAGATTGACGGTAGTCCCGGAAATCGCTCCCACCGTCACATTGCCCGTCGCCGTGATACCCACGGTACCGCCGGTGACGGTGCCGGTCGTCAGGTTTCCGGTGGTAGCGACGGTCACGGCGCCACCCGTGTCGGAGAGATTGCTGAGCGTCAGGTCGCCCGTCTGATTCACGGTCAGAGCCTTCCCTCCACCGATAATGGTCGCATCGAGCTGCCCCACGGTGGTGTTCAGGGTCGTCGCACCGCCCGAGGAGCCCGACTGGAAGACGAGAGAACCGCCGCTGAAGGTAAAATTATGCGACGCACCGCCGTTGACGACGTCGGTTGCGCCCCGAACCAGCAGTGTGTTCGGGGGTGCGTCCGTGATGCCGCCGAGCGACGGCAGGATTAGCACGGCGTCGGTGCTGAAGCCGAGGCTGCTCGTGTTGTTCGCGCCGATATTGATGGCGCCGGCCGAAAAGTTCGACAGGTCCAGAGGGTTCGAGGACTGAAGAAGGATCGTGCCCGCGCGTCCCGTGCCACTGCCGATCTGGATGTGACCGGCCGCGACGGTCGGCGCGCCGGCGATGCTCAGGTTTATCTGGCCCGTATTGCTCGTCGAGATTGCCGTAAGGGGACCATTGTTCGTGTTCACCGCGATGGGCGCGCCAGTCCGCGCCGCAAAGTTACTCACGGTTCCGATATTGGTCCCGGAGTTCAGAGAGACTCCCCCCGCGCCAGTGCTGCTGATCCCGGTGCCCGTGCCGGCCAGGATGGATCCTGCCGCCGTGAGCGCCGCTTGATTCGAAGCCGACACCGTTCCGACAGTGATGTCGCCCGAAGCATTGGTCACACTGACGGTTCCTGCAGCTCCGCTCGCCGTGACTCCGGTAGTGCCGCCCAGTATCAATCCAGAATTCGGAATGCCGGTGTTATTGGTGAGGTAGACGCCGCCATTGGTGGTGCTCGCGTCTATCGAGCTGGCCGCGGTATCAATGTCGTTCGGAGCGCTCGCGGCACCTATCCCCGTACCCGCCGACAGATTCAGGTGGTTGGTCGTGATCTTCGTCGTGTCATTGCCATCGTCCACGATGGCCCCGGCGTTGGCTGTGAGTGCGACGGATCCGGAGGCGCCCACAGTCCCCACCACCAGGTTGCCGGCCGTGTCTGTTACGTTGACGAGGGTACCCGGCGCAGACGCTGTCGCTGTCGTGAGCGTGACCGGTGCAGCGTTCGTGTCGGTAAGGTAGAGATCGCCGCCACTAGCCACTGCGCTGACCGTTGTTGCGTTGGTGCTGATCGCCTGGCCACTCGTGCCGATGCCGGCCCCGGCCTGAAGATCGATATTCGGAGTGATAATCGTGCCGGGCGCGCCCTTCACGATGCCGCCGGAGGCATTGAGGGTCACCTTGGTCGGGGAACCCACCGACCCCACCGTGAGCGACCCACCCGACGTGGTGCTGATGTCGACGTCGCCAGTACCGCTCCCTTCCACGATGCTCGTCAACGTCACATCGCCGCTGTTGCGGATATACGTGCCACCGCCGTTGGCCGTCGTGTGGAGCGTGTTCACGCCCGTCGCGATCGGAGTGCCGGATCCCCCAATCGCCCCACCGGCGGTGAGGGTCAGGTCGTCGCCGATGATGCCCGCGCCGCTGTCGACGATAGTGCCAACGCTGTTGACGATAGAAATGTCGTTAGTGGACCCCACGATGTTGCCGGCGCCCCTCGCAATGATGCCGTCCAGCGTCAGGGTCGCGCCGGGACCGGAGAGGGTGATGCCGCCAGTGGCGGTCGCGGTCACGGAGCCCACCGCGAGCGGAATCGGGTGGGCGAGGGATCCGACACTGCCATTCCCGGCTGTGAGGGTTGTCGAGGGGGCCTGAATCCCAGAGCCTGTCCCGTCCCACTGCACACCGCCCTGCTTCGCCCAGAACACGACAGGACCGTTCGCCGACACCGACTCCATCGTCAGAGCGCCGTTGTCGGTCGTTACATTCACGCTTCCCGTGCCGGCCCCGGTCGTCCTGCCCACCCCGCTGGTGAGCAGTAGAGCACCGGCATTTTCCACGTAGACATCGCCATTGATCGCCGTCACCTGGAGCTGCGACGCGTCGATATCTATCGCGCCACCGGTACCGGCCACTCCCACGGTACCGCCGTCACCCTCCAGGTCCAGCTGACCGGCGGTAATGGCGGCCCCTGTGTGGGTTCCCGTGGAAATGCTCCCGAAGCTGGAAATGACCGAGGCGCTCCCCGTCGTGGCGATCGAAGTCACGGTGATGTCGCCGTGGGCGCCGAGCGCCGCGACTCCGCTCCCCGCGCTGATCGATGACCCGGTCTGCATGGTGAGCGTGCCGTTATCCGATAAGAGGCTCACAGCACCCGTCCCCGTGGTGGATACGGTCCCGCCCATCGTCAGATTGCCAGCCGACTCGGCCCCGAACGAACCGCCGTTCAACTCAACAGTCCCCTGGAGGTCCAAGGTGCCCGCGCCATTGGTGTTGAGCACCTTGAGCTGCAGATTTCCGTTCAGCTTGATGGTCCCGTTGAGCTGCATCGTCCCATCGGAGTTGAGGGCGATACTCTTCCCCGACGCCGCGCCATCTGCCGATACGTCGATGTTCGACGCACTCGTCTGGGTGATGTCGTTGTTGGCATTCAAGGTGAGGCTGGTGGTGTCGAGCAGCGTGTTGATCCTCTGGGCACCGATATGAGCCCCGTTGGGACCCAGCCCCGTGTCCACCCCGAAATCCCACAGACCGGTGCCCGTATTCAGACCCGGTGGCAGGGTATTCGAGTTGTCGATGATGATGTAGTCGGGATCGAGCAGCAGCGTGCCCCAGGAGCCATTCAGGGCAGTCAGATCCGCGGTTCCCGTAAATATCAGCGACTCCTTGCCCGACACCTCGGCAAAGCCGCCATTGCCGGACAGCGCCCCACCGCGCGCACTCAAGAAGCCCTCGTACTCCGTAGCTCCGTTTGCCCACACGACGACCTTGCCGCCGTCGCCGTGCGCACCGGCATCCGCGCTGATCGTCGCGCCGGGGCTCACATACGTGTCTTGAGCATCCAGCACCGCTGGATTGCTGCCGTGCTCGTCACCGCCAATGAGCGCTGTTCCTCCGTTCATCGCTCCGGAAACATCGACTGAGGCGTTTCCCACGAGCGCGACACGGTTGCCGAGCACGGACACCGAACCGCCGCTGCTCTTGTTGTCGCCCGCCGAGGCATCCAGGGTTCCGCTCGAGAGCACATCGCCACCGGGTCCGAGTAGCTCAATGCTGCCGCCGGAATCGTCGATGCGATTCGCACGCACGATGCCGGTGTTGTTGATGAGATTCGAAAAGACGTCTTTGACCGCGCTAGCGGTGAGCAGCACTCGTCCGCCGTCGGCACGGATCGTGCCGCTGTTCTCGACCGCGGATGCCGCGCCATCGCTGTTCGCAACGATCTCGGAATTGACCTCGAGGCGCAGCAATCCGTCGCCCGCGAGATCGAGCGTCGCCGTGCGCCCGGCCGCGAGATTGACGGTGCCGAAATCGGCAACGATGCTGCCGGAGTTGCTGACTCGTCCTCCCAGCAGGGTGACCGAGCCACCGGGACCGGCGGTGATGGCGCCCTCGTTGATGACGGAGCCGGGATTCCCGGTCGCGGAAAACCGATATCGGCCGCTGACGGGATCGAAGTCGATCGCGTTGAGGGAGCTCACGACGAGCGAGTTGACGTTGAGCGTCGCCGTGCGCCCGATCAGGAAGCCGTTGGGATTGACCAGCACCACCTGCCCGTTGCCCTGCACGTGGCCGAAGATCTGGCTCGGGTTCTGGTCGAGAATGCGATTGAAGGCAATGGCCGAGGAGGAGGGCTGCTTGAACAGCACGCTCTCGTTCGCAGCCACGTTGAACGTGTTCCAGTTGAGCTGCAACTGCGAGGAGGACTGATTGATCACCGTGGTGTCGGTGGAGGGCTTGGAGATCGAGCCCTGCCCTGACACCACGACGCCGCCGCTAGGCCCGGCGATCGCCGGCGCCACGGCGCCCAGACTCAGCGACACCGCGAACGTCAACGCTGCCGGCGCGGGCATGCGCGCGCGGCGCGGGCGACGAACACGAGGTGCGGTCTTGCAGGGTGCGACGAGAGTGCGAATGTGCATGGTTCTTAATCCTTGATGGCGCGGACGAGCACGCCGTGCCTCAGAAAGTCACCCCAAGGCGAAAGTAGTACTGCAGGTTGCGACCGTTGCTGGGGTCCCGGGAGGTCAACGGTGTGGCGAGATCGAGCCGCGCGAACACACGGCCCGGCAGGCTGAACTGGATAGAGCCGCCGGCTCCGGACAGCGAGACGCTGCGATCCTGGGTGGCTGTCAGAGGTGCATTCAGCCGGCCGTTCGCGTAGTCCACGAACAGCGAGAACTGCAGAATCTGGCCCCAGGTATGGTTGCCGAAGGCCGGCCTGCCCGCGAAACCGGGCGCCCCGCTGATCAGCTCCACGGAAGCGACGCCGCCCTTCTCCGCCAGCAGCTCCGCCACCGGATAGGCACGCACGCTGTCAGGTCCACCCATGGAGAACTGCTCGAGGGAGACCAGCGGATCGGAGGTGTACTGCCCGTCGACCCGGACGACGAGAGAGGTGTACTGCGTGATGCGCTGCAGTCGCTGCAGCTGCAGGGTCAGCTTGTTGAACTCTCCCGAGGCCCCGAGCCGGCTCACATGCGAATCGGTCGCGTTCGGATCGTAGGCGCCGAGCGCTCCGAGCAGATTGTTGAAACCATGCGTGTACGAGAGCGTCGCACGATCCACGCCCTGAAAGCGGGTATCGATGCTTTCCCACTGGGCATCGATCCGCGCGGTCGTCAGCCTGTCATCAAAGAGCGTGCTGGGAGGCGCATCGAAGGTCGCCTTCTTGACGTTGAACGCCACGTCGATGCTCGCCGACCCCAGCCGGGTGCGCGCAAAGTCGTGGCGATATGCGATCTCATCGACACGCGTGTTGCCATTGCTGCCGCTGCTCGCGACGACGGCGGCGGCCGCGCCCACGTCGTACTGGTTCGTGATGTGCACGAATCGCAGCGAGTCGTTCGGGCTGAAGAGCGGAATGTCGTATTCCGCCCCGCCGTAGGCGCCGTGCGCCGAGTGGCTGAACGAGTTCAACGCGTACAGCCCGGTGAGTTTCAACTGATCCGCCTGGCGCAAGGGATCGTTGATCGTCAGCGTCACCTGCTCGCGGTACTGGCCGGCGTACTGAGTTCCGTAATTGTCGGTTACGCTCTCCAGGTGAAGCCGGTCCTCGCTCTGCACCCGCAACGTGAGGTTCGTGGTGCCGACGTCATGGCCGGCGCCGAGCACACCGAACGCCGCGATACCGGGGTAGTTGGTCAGAGTGAGGAGCGCGGACTCGATGGAGTCCTTGTCGAGCGGCTTGTCGATCAGCGGCTTGAAGGGCCGCTCCAGTGTGCGCGCCGAATAGCGCTTGTTACCTTCGACGCTCACCCCTGACAGATGCCCTTCCAGCACCTGCACGATGACTTCACCGTTCGCCACCTTTTGTGCCGGCACGAACGCCTGCGCCAGGATGAACCCATGCTCGCGGTAGTACGCGGCGACCTTGTCCGCGGCCTGCTGCAGCTGATTGATCGAGAAGCCCTGCGGCGGCTGAGCCGCACGAGCGGCTTCCAGTATCGCCTGCACTTCCGCCACTCTCACGTGGTGCTTGGGCCGATCCTCGGCTCCCTGGAGCTTGAAAGCCTTCACGGCAATCCGGGGCCCCTCGTCGAGGCCGAGCGGACGATCGTAGACTCTCGGGACCTCGAACAGATCTCCCTGGCGCTCGGGAGGCTGCACGGCCGGCTGCACGCGCGGCAACGCTCCTCCCGGAGTCGCTCCCGCGGGCACCTGTGCCGCCAGCGGCAGGCACCACCAGCCCATCAATGTGGGAAGCAACGTCCGCCCGACCTGCTTGACGATTCGCACTTTGTTCAACCCCCGAAAGCCTTCTTCGTCTAAGTGTTCACGGCAACTCGCGCACGATCCGGAATCCGGTCGTCGTATCTCGCGTGCCAGAGGCAAGCCCTTCGCGCATCGACACCCGCAGGCGCGCGGAGCCATCTGCATAAGAACCGCCGCGCGCGACGCGCATCTGCGCATGCGCCGGCTTCACGGCAGAACCGTCATTCGGCGCTCCTGCGAAATTCTGAACCCAGGCGTCTTCCACCCACTCGCGCACGTTGCCAACGGTGTGCACGAGCCGGAATGCGTTTGCGTTGAACTTCTGACTGCGACGCGCCGCGACGCTCTGCTTCGTCAGCATCGAGTAATACGCGTCGGTGGGCGACAGAGTGCTGCCACTGGGGAAGAGCCCTGTCTGGCCAGCCCGCGCGGCATACTCCCATTGGGCTTCCGTCGGCAGGCTGTAATGATGGTGGGTAACGCTCGACAGCCAGTCGGCGTACGCTCGAGCGTCATCCCAACTGACGTTCACCACGGGGTAATCGTCGCCGGCCCAAGGCTGCGACGGACAGGCGCGGTGCGCGGATTCGCAGTACTGCTTGAACTCGCCCTGGGAGACTTCGTAGACGGAAACCGCAAAGGCCGCACCGATCGTCACATGATGAACAGGCTGTTCTTCCGCGGAAGCCGTGCTGCCCATGTCGAAGGCGCCGGCCGGGACCAGTGCCATCACGGGACCCTCTCCAGCCGCGGCAAGCGAGTCGTGGCAGAGCGGGCGACGTGAATGAATCAACTCGATGCGACAGCCTTCTTCGTCAGAGTGCGTGGCCGGGCTGGCGGGCGCAGTCGGGGATGCAGGCGGCGCCGCGACCGGCTCCGAAGGCGCGGCCACCTTCGGGCTCGGCGCCTCGCTCGGGCCCGCGGCCGGCGCATTGCTCGTATGTGCGACTGCGGGCGGGGTGGCCGCCGCATGCTCTCCAGTCGATGGCATCGGCCTCGGTCGCGGCACTTCCGGCTGAGCGGCGGGAGGCAGAGGCGGCGGGACCGCGGCAACATGTATCGAGGCATCCGGAGAATCGAGGTCGAGCCCAACGGTCACCGCCAGGGCAGCCAGCGCGTTGTTCTCCGCGGTCAACGTCGTCGTCGCCAACGCCTGCTGCTCCTTGAGCCGGCGCCGAATCTCATCGACAAAGCGCTGGAACCACGTCTCGCGAGCCACCGCCGCCAGCTGCTCTCCCCCCAGCCTCCGCAGCGCACTGTTGATGGATACCAGGCTCGCGTCGCTCCAGTCGCCGTGGCCGATGAACTCCTGAATCAGATCTTGTGCGCGTTCGGCCCCTTGCTGGCTGGAGCCCGTTGCGCTCGGAGTGGCGGTGTTGCGCACGGAGCTCATTCGCCACAACCAGAAAGCCAGGGCGGCGACAGCAAGCACGCCGATCGCGAGACCTGCTACGCCGAATCTGTTTCCCGCTGCTTCGCGGCCGGGGGCGGCGAGCTCCTCGGGAGTCCGCCGAGGTGTTGCCGGACGCGTGATCGCCTCTCGCTGCGGAATGCCTGCGGCACGCGGCTGAGTGATCTCCATCGCCGGTGCCGCTGGAGCGTTCGATACCAGAGAATCCAAAAGAGGCGCGCGCAGCGAACGGTAAGCCGCGAGATCGAGGCGGCCGTCCTGGTAGTCCTGCGCTAGCGTGCGAAGCCGCGCTGCTACATCTGCGCTCATGGGAGATCGCGTACCACCCGCAGCCCCGTGATTGCGTCCCCCGCGTCGCCGTGCGGACGTTTGGAGTCCAAAGTGCAGGACGACAGGTTGTCGCTATAAGCACCCCCGCGAACCAGGGCGCTCGAGCCGGAGAGCACCCATTCCTGAACGTTACCCAGGGCGTTGTACAAGCCCCACCCATTCGAGCTGCCCGACTGAACGGGCTCTGCAGCGAGACCACGCACCTTCTTGCCGCCGATCTCCACCAGACAATTCACGGAGCTGAGATCGAGGTTGCCTCCCTGCGCCGTCACTGCGTAGGTCCACTCGCTATCGGTGGGCAATCGGTAAGGCGCACCGGTCACCTGCGACAGCCAAGTGACGTAGGCGCGAGCGTCTTCGATTGAGATTCCGGTCGCCGGGTAATCGCCGTCACCTGCCGGAGCAGTGCAACGCCCGGTACGCGAGCAATACGCCGCGTAATCGGCATTGCTGATTTCCGTGCGGCCCAGTGCAAATGGCTTCGCCACGCCCGCGCCGGCAGGAATCACGACGAGATCCGGTCCGCGCCCGCCACCGTCAAAGGTGTCGTAACAGACGGCCTGCTTACGCTTTCCGTAACCTGCAAGGCGATCAGCACACGGGATCTCGGGCGGAAGGCGCGCGGTTCCTGCAGCCGGTTCCGAGCTTCCCGGGCGGACCATGGCGACGCGCGTATTACTCTGCGTAGCAGGCCGTGCCTTGGACGCGGAGGATGTACCTGCATCCGCGCCCGTCGCGTTCGCGGACGTGGCGCTATTGGTTTCCGCGCCGGCACCCTCCGTCGTACTCGCCGGCGTTCCGCCCTCAGCAGGACCCGAGGTCGACGACGTCGGCGGCGTTGGGGTCGGCTGCGGTCGGGCCGCCGGCTGCAGCAAGCTCTTGACGGCCTGCTCGCCGAAGACCTGTTGGGCCTGCGAAGTCAGCCGCTTGGCTACGGCCTGATCTCCGAGGGTGCGAATGCGGGCGACCAGCTCACTCGCCAGACGGTCGTTCACCGCCGCAGCTTCGCTCGCGTCCTGCCTGCCCAGGCGATCCAACTCACTGCGGGTCGCCGTCGCGTCGAGGGTCGCCGACGATTTCAGTGTCTGTTCGATGGACTGGTAGCGGCTGTAGCGTTCGTTCGCAGTCGCCACGTCCTGCAGCGAAGGCGCCACATCTTTTGCCCGACCGGTCAGGCTGACTGCGTTGGCGAAGCGCCCGTCCTTGGCGGCGTTCGAGGCAAGGCGCAGGTAGGCGGTGCCAATCGCCTGCGGCGCTTGTATAGCCAGGTATCCATCGTCTGCCGGCAGGTTCGAGCGCAGCTCCTGCAGCGAGGCCAGCGCCTCGTTCACCTCGTTCGCGCGCGCCTGCACGAGCAGCTTCGTCTTCAACGCATCGAGCTGAGCCAGGCGGTTACGCTGCTGAGCCGCGGACTCTTGCGTGGTACGCGCCTCCGCCAGCAGTTTCGACTCGGTGGCGAGATCGGCAGACTGCGGCGCGTAGGCTTTCGCTTCCTCCAATATCCGCGACGCTTCCGTCAGTCGCTGGGAAGTCCGTAACGAACGCGCCAGCGCCAGATAGCCGCCGGCCGCACGCGCCTTGACCTGTGCAACGTAGGGGTCGGACGTCGACACATACGCTCCGAGCTGCCGCAAGTCGCGATCGAGCTCGGCGCTCCAGGCCGTATCGGCCTTCTGGCCTTGAAGCAACGTGTCGATGCGCCCTTTGATCTGCGTAATCGCCGCCTGCTCGGCTTCGAAGGCGCCGCGCGCGGAGGCGAGCTTCTGCCGCTGTTGATCGACGAAGGATGTCGGGAGCAGATCCGCGTAACGCGCGATGAGCTCCAGTGCCTGGGCATGCTGCCCGGCGCTCGCCAAGCGCTCCGTCTGTGAGCTGACACTCCGCTGCGCGAGCTCCTGAACGCTCGCGAGCACGGGGCTCTGAGGTGCGATGCCCCGCAACTCATCCAGCTCCGCGCGTTTCGAGTCGATGTCCCCGAACGCCGCCTGCGGGCCGGCCAATGCGGCGAGCGAGGTCTCGAGAACCTGCCGTCGTGCGGCCAGCTGTTGCGTACCGAGCGCGCGCTGGACCTGATCGCGCAAGTCCGTGAGCGTCGTATCGTTCGAATCGAAAGCCAGCCCCGCGCCGACGAGCGCCTGCGCCAGGGTCGCATCGTTAGCCTGCAACGCCTTCTTGGTCTGCTCCGCGAATGCACCCGGCAGGCGCGGATCGTGCAGCAGCCGATTCTGGCCATCGATCCGCCGGAGGGAGGCGAGCACGGTGCCGATGTTCTGGCCTCCCTGGCGATCGATGAGCAGGCCGCGCTTCAGATAGTCGTCGAAGCGGTCGCTCAGGCGCTTGATCTCATCGTTCTCCCGTGCGCCAAGCCGATCGCCCAGGTCCCGCACGGCCAGCGAGTCGGGCAGGAATGCCTGCAATTCCCCGAGCAGCGTGTGAGCGACCGGATAGTCGGCGTTGGGCTGAGTGGGCTCGGTGGCGGCATTGATCCGCGTCTCGAAGGCCTTGATCAGGCCCGCGCGGGCGCTTTCGTTCAGCAGGATGGCCGCGCGCTGTTCCGGAGTGAGTGCGCGCAAGCTGGCCACCAGGGCATCCAGTCGTGTCGCATCTCCCGCCGTCAGCGAATCGATGATGGCTCGCTCGCGCCGCTTCGCGAGGTAAGTCGGGATCAGGAAGCCGGCGACGACCAGCGCGACCACCACTACGGCGGCGATGCCGATGCCGACGCTCCGACGCTCCTTCTTGGGCATCAGCTCATTCATGAACTGCTGTGCCGAGGCGGTGCGATTCTCGCGACTGAACTCCAGCCCGTGCTGGATCGCGCGCCACCGCTGCCGCTTCAGCCCGCGAGGCCGCTTTGCCACCATGCGCTTGTTGCGCGCTTCGACGGCCGAGATGCGATTGAAAGGATGCTTGCCCGTGAGCAGCTCATAGGCAACACAAGCAATGGCGTAAACGTCATCGCGCGGATCCGGCTCGAGGCCTTCGAGCATCTCGCAGCTCGCATACGTCGGAGTCAGCGCACCGAGCGTGGAGGGATCGAACACCGTCACCGACCCCGAGGCGGCCGTGTCCGTTCGCTTGACGGCGCGTGCGATGCCAAAGTCGAATACCTTGACGAGGTTGTCCTTGGTGACAAAGGCGTTCGCGGGCTTGAAGTCCGAATGCACGACTCCCTGCTCATGGGCGTACGCCATGGCACGACACAGGTCGCGTGTCAGGCGCAGCGCCTTGTCGACACCGAGGCCGGAGCCTTCGTTGTCCCTGATGACCCGGTCGAGCGACTGGCCTTCGAGCAGCTCCATGACCATGAAGACGTTGCCGCCATCGCGGTCGAAGTCGTAGACGGTGACGACATTGGCGTGCGCGAGGTGCTGCGCCTTGCGACTTTCACGCTGCAGTGCCTTCAACGACTCCGGGTGGCGCCGGAACTCATCGTTCAGCAGCTTCAGGGCGACCCAGGGATTGCGGTCCTGGGCTTCCT
>FTJO01001015.1_pt1 | contig 14757 bp, 13 predicted proteins | sample 1658761 | NCBI WGS metagenome assembly FTJO01 (sample SAMEA3914852, study PRJEB12502) | metagenome | biome: forest; material: soil | place: USA | collected 2011-06-22 | depth 0.3 m | reverse complement strand
CGCTGGCGCCACTGAATGAAGATTTCCTGTCCCTCTCCGACCTGATACGAGAGGTCGTCGGTAAAGTTGGTGAACCACGAGCCGGCGCTGTCGGAGCCCGAGTTCGCAGGGATCGTGAAGCGCAGCGACGACCCTCCATCTGCGGACTGCGTGCTGTCCCGTCCTGCAAGGGAGTAATCGCTCGTGCCGGAGGGCGGCAGCTGGCCGAACCGTGAGCCCCATGCACCGTTCGTACCCCCTGTTCCGTGGCTGAAGTCCGCATCGGTATCGAAGTTCACGCACTTCAGCACGCCCGTCTGCGCGCACCGCGTCGCGAAGTCGCTCGCCGCATCTGCGTGTGCCAACTGCGCGGCGGTACCGAACAGCACCGACAGGCTCAGGGCGCGCACCCAACTCGTCAAAAATCTCTTCACTTAGTGGCTCCTACTGCGCGACTACGGAGGTGGGTGGCATGGGCTTCACCTGTACCGCTGCCGTCGGGGAATGCTTGTACAGATACACCTTCGAGCTGCCATTGTCGTACTTGGTATACATGATCACCCCGTAGGTGCTGATGGAGGTCTCGACCAGTCCATCACCAACGCCGTTCAGGGCCAGAAGAACAGACGGAACCGTGATAGCCAACTGTGTCCAGGTGTCCGTCGATGCATCGTACTGCCACATGGAAGATCCGGACAGTACGATGTATTTGCCGCCCGTGGAATCCACTGCGACCACCGCGTTCGTGACACCGAGTGACATCGGCGGCGTCTTCAGTGTCGTGATGGTCCCGGAGGCGCTCAGCTTGTAGAGATTGCTGCCGCCGCCAAACAGCACGATCTTCAGGACCGGATCATAGAGTGCGAACACCGCCGTCGAGGACATCGGCAGCTTCGGCAAGCTGGATCCGGCATTGGAGCCGTTCGTGTTCGCAAGGAGGGTCCATGCGCTGCTGGACGGGTTGAATGCCCACACGCCCCAGTCGCCGTCCACGAAGATCAGCCGGCTCATGTCCGGGAAGAACTCCAAAGCTCCACAGCATTGGACGGCCTGCATGGCCGGTGCGGGAAGGCTCGACCAGGAGCCATTGCGGAAACGCAGAAAAGTCGTCGATGAATAATTCCGATAGTACAGATCGCCGGTCGCCGGATCGACCGTGTTGTGGTCATACGCGTGGCTGAAGCATGGACTGGTTGCCGTGCCGCTCTGGCAGATGGCCGAGGGCCACGGCCCCTGGCTCCAGGCATTCGTGGAATCTCCATAGATCACGAAGCGCCCGCCATAGCAGTTGCCGTGGGTCTGACCTACGAACATCACGCGCTTGCCAACCGGATCCCAGGGCGCCTTCTCCGCGTACTGCGTGATGTAGTCGCTGGTGATACAGCCCAGATCCGTAGGACTCAGAATGGCGCCACTGCTCCACCCGCCCATGCCGGTCAGTTCGGCGAACGTCCCGGGTGCCATTGAAGCGGCCAGGTCTCCCAACGCGCTCGCGCCAGCGGGGTGCGAGAAAAAGCTGCCCGCGATGCAGGCGATGGCGACGCTCAGGGCGCGCACAGAACCCAACGCTCGTTTCATTACGATTGTTCCTTTCACAAATGAGTCGCGGCACCCGGACGGTGCGCGATTATTTGCTCGCCTCCTCCGCGAACTCAAGACGTATGTCGCACTAACTGCAAACATTTCTTGCATTGTCGGGGCACACCGACACATTGATCCTCGGAACGTGCCACGGCTGTCGCCGGGCGGTGACGGTTTTACCGAATACGGGCGATTTTCAGGAGCGAGCCGCGCCACCGTGCGCAGCTCGCAGCAGTTCCGCCAGAGCGCCACTCTGCGCTTCGCGGGAGAACATCGCAGCGACGCTGCGCTGCGCCCGCGGCGCAGTGCCGGCACGCAACGCGTCGAGAAACGGCGGCAGTTTGGCGGCAATGTCGGCGGCGGAGGCGAGATCGGCAATCGTGTCGATGCCCGCGGAGCGCAACGCCGCAGCCGTGTCACCGCGCTGATCGGTCAACGCGAGGATCGGCCTGCCGGCGCGCAGATACTCATACAACTTCGCCGGAATCTGGTGATTGCAATTGGCCGCCTGAAACAACAGCAACGCATCGGCGCCAAGCATCTCCGCGAGCGCCGGCTCGTATGCGATGGAGCCTGCGAGCTTCACGATGTCACCAACATCGGACGCATCGATCAGCGACTGAATGAGCGCGTCGTGCGCGCTGGCACGCAGGACGATCTGCACGTCCGCAGCAGCTATGCGTCCTGCGCCCTTCAAAGCCGAGAGCGCCTCGAGGAACGGGCGCGGATCGCGTTCGCTGGGGTAGAGCACGCCGCTGTGCAGCAACACAAGCTGCGTGCTGCCCTGCCGGGCGGGCGCTGCCCGCACGAGCGCCTCGGCGCGTTCAAAACTGGCCTCACCGTACCCGTTGGGAATGACGTGAAAGCGCTTGGCGGCCGCTTCCCCGTAGCGGGACGTGTACATTCGCCGCGTTCCCTCGGTGGTGAAGACAACCGCCGCGGCGCGCTTCACGGTGCGTTGCTCTATTGCCTGGTAGAGCCTGCGTTCCGTTGGATTCTGCGGATAACCCTCCTCCGTCATCGAATCGCGAAAGTCGGCGATCCAGGGCAGTCCGGTCAGCCTCTGCACGGTGAGGGCCACCAGGTGGGCGGAAGCAATCGGATACGTCGACCAGATCAGCCGCGGACGGTACCGACGCACGATTTGCAGGGCGCGCAGAACCGCCGCCGGATACCAGGAAACCCAGCGATCCGGCAGCGCCATCCAGCGCAGGTAGCGGCCGCGAATGGACAGATGCCGAGCCGTATCGAACGCGGCCGCGCGCCAGAGGCGCAGCCCCGGCGGCACTTGAAGTCCGCCTGGCCTGTCCTCCAACGGTCCATAAGCGGTCGGTGCCGCCGTGAGCACCAGGGGCGACCACCCGTGGTCGGGGAGGTAACGCGAGAAATTCCAAGTGCGCAGCACGCCGCTGCTGCCCTGGTAGGGAGGGTAGTGAAAGGCGATCATGAGAACGCCATTCACGGCAGTCTGGGCCGGGGGACGGGTGCCGGTCACGTCGGGACGTGCGCCTTGCGGCGGCTTTGGAGCTTTGCGATCCACGGCCAACGGTAGTAGTTGACGTGATACATCGTCCGCATTTCGTCCGTCCAGCGACGATGCCATTCCATGACCTTGCCGTAGAACTCGATGCAGCGGACCTCACCGGAGCCAAACAGGCGCTCGAACACCTGCTCCTTCATCAGCAGGCTCGGCGAAAAGGTCTTCTCGGTTTCATCGAACGCCGTCTTGAGCACGATCAAGGTGCCATTGCGGTGTACGCACAGATCCGAAGCGACCAGGCGGTCACCGAAGAAGTAGCGATACACGGTAGCCTCGCCCGATGCGCTCAAGCGCTCGAAAAAACCTCGGTAAAATCGTCCCTGGGCGTTCTCCGGATGCACCGCGCTGCCCTCGCCGCCCTTCCAGCCCGCTGATTCCAATCGGCCGAAATCATCCACCGCGGCACCGACTTCCTCGGGCGAGGCGATGCTCTCCAGGCGTGTCGGGACGTTCTCCCGCGCCAGGCGGTTGCGCTGCTTCTTCAGATTCTGACGTAGATTCGAGCCGCGCGCCTGCCAGTACTCGGCAAAGCTCGAGACGACGGACACCCGCGATGTCTCGATGTAATCGAGAGTTCGCAAGCGCCCGTCGGCCTCGGGACGCGCCAGCAGCTGCGGATCCTGTTGCGTGATGCCAAACAACAGGCACGCCCCCGGAAGCGCTCTCACGAGGGATGCGAGCAACGGTTGCAGCGGATGCTGCGGCGCATGCAACCAGGCGCCCAAGGGAGACTGCCCGGGCTGAAACGTTTCCCATTTGCCACGGCCGCGACTGCCGACGATCGTCATCGCCGCCACTTCCTCGCCGCACCGGCACACCGCGAGCTGCTCGGATCCGTCGCCGAATTCCCGCAACAGCAGGCGCACCGTCTGGCTGTCGAGTATCGGCAGCGCACCGCGCTTGCGGTTCAGGGCATCCCATTCGGCGCCCAGACCTTGCAGCGCCTCGGCGCGTTGCATGCTCCAAACCAGCTTGCTCGACATCGCGACCTCGGGTTGGAAAATTGGCAGTGTCTTAAGCGACACGCGTGCTCTGGCCGGGGCCGCTCAGCACCTGGCTCGCGCGGCGGATGATCCAGGCGGCCTGCTCGTCGCTCAGCTCCTGATGACACGGAAACTGGATCAGGGCGCTGCGGTAACCGCTGGACACCGGGCACACATCCCCCGCCACGTCTTCCCACCTGTACAGCGGAATCTGCTCATTCCAGAGCGCATCGAAACTGACTCCCGGGTCATTCAACACATACGGAAACACGTACGGCACCACCCCGTCCGGAAGATGCCCGTACAGCGGCCGACCGCCCGGCAAATCTGCCAATGCGCGCAGGTAAGCCGCATACAACCCGCGCCGGCGCTGTATCAGACGGCGTTGGTCCGAGAGTCGCCAGACGAGCCGCGAAGGCCATGTCATGCGCTGCCGGCTCTGGGAGGGATCGAACCCGAATCCGCCCTCGCCCGCGCTTGGTATGTACGCCGCGCTGCGCCCGCTGCGAACGCGCCGCAAGCTCGCTGCGGCGGCCGGCACGCGACGCCAAAAGGACGAATCGGCAAAGGCGAGCCCGCGCTCGAGCATGTTGACCGCGGCCTTCAGGCTGCTCGCCACCCCGTTGCGATGCAATTCCACGTCCGACAGATGCCTGCGGTAAGAGACGAGACAGCCGCCGTCGAACACCGGGAAAAACTTTATGAGGCTGCCGATGGCAAGGTCTCCGAACCTCCCCACCGCGGTCCCGTTACGCTCGCCGTAGAACGCGTGAGCGCAGTCTTCGATCAGCGCGATCCCCGTTGAGTCACAGAATGAGCGCAGCTCCGTGAGATCCTGGATGAACCCGAAGTAGTGCACGCCCAGGACCGCGCGCGTCCGCTCGGTCGCGCGCCGACGCAAGTCCTCGAGCTCCACGCTCAGATCGGCTTGCATGCGATAGAACCGGGGAGTGGCGCCGAGCGAGGTGATCGGACCGATCATCGCAACGCAGTGATAGGCCGGGACCAGCACCTCATCGCCCGGGCCGACACCGAGGTGGCGCAGTGCCAGCGCCAGGGCGGCTCGCCCGCTGCCGGTCAACGCATACGGCTCGCCCTCCAGCAGGCACGGCACCCCGGCACCCCGGCGAAGTCCGAGCCCCGCCCGGGAAAGGACGGGGGCAATCGGGACGGCAGCCTTTCGGGCTCGTTGCGTTGCCGGACCATTCGGAGCAGGAGTCATGCGGTATTGGGCTGCAGGCAGGACGCGGTGGGCCGCGCTTGGTGTAAACGTTGGGCGTCATTCTACAAAGTTGCCGTCGCGATGGCCGCCTCGGCGGCGTATTTTGCGATCGGTGTCCCACCGGGCTGGACGGGCGTTTCCGGTATGGCGCTCTCAGTCGCCGGCCCGGCAGTTAAGGTATAGTCCCAACCTTGCCTCGTGTGGCCGAAGGATACCCCGGCGCGGCGCGCCTGGCTGGTGGGCTTGAAGCAATGAGCGTGAACGACGACGCGTTCTACAAATATTACGCCGCGGAGAGCCTGAACCGCGCGACCCTCGATAGATTCGCTGCCACGCAGGACGCGGTGGTCAGAGCTGCGCGACACTTTGGACTGTCGGCAACGCCCTGGCGCGTCGCCGACATCGGCTGCGGAGCGGCCACCCAGTGCGCGATCTGGGCGCGCGCCGGACATGACGTGTCGGGCGTCGACATCAACGAACCCCTCATCACTCTCGGACGCGAGCGCGCCGCCGCGGCCGGCCTCAAGATCGATCTGCAGAGCGGCAGTGCGACCGCCCTGCCCTGGCCCGACGACGCCTTCGATGTGTGCTTGTGCCCGGAGCTGCTCGAGCACGTGGCCGACTGGGAGTCCGTCCTCAATGAGGCGGTCCGCGTACTCAAGCCTGGAGGTGTGCTCTATCTGAGCACCACGAACAAGCTGTGCCCCGTGCAGGAGGAGTTCGATCTGCCCGGCTACAGCTGGTACCCGGCACCCCTGAAGCGGCGCTACGAGCGCCTGTCGGTGACTACGCGGCCCGAGCTGGTGAATCACGCGAAGTACCCGGCTGTGCACTGGTTCACGTATTTCGGCTTGCGCGATTATCTGGCCCGGCGTGGATTGCGGTGCCTGGATCGATTCGATGTCGCCTCGTTTGGCAGTCACGGAACGGCCGGCGGCATCGTGCTGGGCGCTATCCGCGCGTTGCCGCCCCTGCGCTGGGCGGCGCACACGCTGACTCCCTACACCATGGTGTTCGCGCAGAAAACCGCAGCTTGATCCGTCATGGCTTCACAGCAGACGGATCGCCCCCGGCCGCGACGGACGCCGCCACCGCGCTGTCATCTGCGGCGCTCCAATGTCCCACCTTGCGCAGCTTCTCCTTGAGTCCCGGCAGCGGATACCCCTTGGCGTAGGCCTTCTTCGCATTGGCCACCGCGTCGTCGAAATCTCCCAGCTCGGCGCTGATCAGGCCCAGATTGTATTGAATGTCGACCGACCTTCGATCCGTAGCCTCGTCCGCCTGACGCAGAATGTCGCGCGCCTCCGCAAGCTTGTGCGCTTTCCGCCGCAGCAACGCGAGCATGAGATAGGGTTCGGGCCGCCTGGGCTGCGCTTGAATGCTTTTCTGCAAAAACTGCTCGGCTTCGTCCGGCTTTCCCGTTTCCACCCAGACCTGCGCGAGGGTCACGGCTATCGCGGGATAAACCATGCACTGCGGATCGGCTCGAATGTATGTGTACATGGCATCGGACCGGGCACGCTCGAGGTCGAACTGGCGCTTCTGCGGGTCCGGCTCGACGCGCGCGCGGTTCAGAAAGTGGATGCTGGCGCAGAAGTGATGCAGGTGTATGAACGTCTGTTGCCCGACCGTCCGGCGCCATTCATCAACCACGTCCGCGGGAAGGATGGTCGAGACTTCGAACGTGGCCTCGTGATCCACTGACGCATATTGTGCGCGACAGTATGCTGGCCAGCTCTGCCACTCTGCAGCCGTGGGCACGAAGTCCCAGGCCGCGCGTGCGGGAGAATGAACCAGCGCAGCGGCCAGCAGTAAGCCGACCGACAGCGAAGGACGTGCGAGTTTCATGGTGAACCTCCGATTGCACCGCCTCGGCCGGGCCAGGGAGCGGTTCATGCCGGCCTCGCCGGATTGCCGGAAACTCTCGCCAGTACCGGGGCCGCAGCTGGCGCCTTTGCGAGCGCCGCGACGGGCTGAATCAATGACGCGAGCATCGCCATCAGCCACACCTGCACCTCGCATTTGGAGAAGTCGGCGAACTGACCCGCAATCAGCACGACTGTGAGGCCGCCTCCGATTGCGGCGGCAAGCACGGCGCGCGTGTCCTGCTCCGGCGTCGAATTTCGCGTGGCCGTCTCGCGCTTCAACCTGTGAAGCGTCTTAGCGGTCCACCCCAACAGCATGACAAGGATGATGACGCCCGGAATGCCCTGCTCGACGAGAACGGTCAGAAAGACGTTGTGCGAGGAACGCGCGCCGCCGGCCCCCCCGCTCAGGTACTCCGCCGCGAGAAACCGGCGGCTCAGCACCTCGGAACCGCGATGTCCGCTCCCCATGGGATAGAGCTCGAACATCTTCATCTGCGCCTTCGCCATCTCGATCCGCGATATCGCACTGACGTCCAGCTCCTGCGTGTTGCCGGAGGCGGCGACTTGAACCGAGTTCATGCGCTCCCAGAACTGCTGCGAGGCGACCCGTAGAAACAGGGCAATTCCCAGCACAGCAAGCACATAGAACATCTTCTTGTAGGCCACCGGCCTCAGGTAATACAGGGTCAGTCCGCCTGCGAGGAGTGCGAGGAAAGCCCCGCGGCTGCCGCACAAGACGATGGCATTCATCGCGAATGCACAGGCGATGACGCAGAAATAGCGGCGCCAGTCGCGCAGGTGCAGAACGAGCATCGCACCGGCGATGACGCCCGTATCCAGATGCATGCTCAGCGTGTTGGAGTCGTCGATGCCGGGGCCGCCTACGCCATCGAGTCGCTCGGAAGCGTCGGCGCCGAATCCCAGGAAGCCCAGATAGAAGCAGCCGGCGATGTGCACCAGCAGGAATGCGATCATCTTCGCCGGCGTATCGATCAGCTTGTAAACCATATAGTACACAAGCAGGTACTTGCTCAGCAGGATGGCAGCCGGGAAGTGCTGCGCCGTGTCGAGTGCCCACAGGCCCCCGATCCAGAACCAGATGACGAACGCAATCGTGAGCTTCGCCGGTGTGGTGGCGTACCAGGCCTGGCGGTATGGAGTTGCAGGCGTCCTGATCCAGATGGCAACGATCGTGACCAGCGCCGCGAGCAGCGACCAGCGCAGATCGGGCAGGAAGTGTCCCCACCAGCGCGACTCAGGATGCAGGTAAAAATCGGCGACGTAGGCAAACAAGCCGTAGATCGGGTCGCGACCCAGCGCCAGCGCAAGCGCGCCGAGGAATGCGACCATGAAGAGCAGACCGGTGAGGGTCACGAGAGTCTCCCTCCTCCTGCAATCGCGCTCGCATTCTCTGTGCTCGACTGCGCGGTGACCCCGTCGCCCTGCAGCCAATCGAGCGCGGCGGCCGTCGCCGCGTCGCGCGCGGCGGCGGACGAAAACGTGTGATCCGCTCCTGCGCACGCGCGCACCGCCACTCCTGGCCTGCGAATGAGTGCGCTCCAGTCACCGGAGGCTCGGCAAAGATCGCGAAACTCCTGAGCCGTCAGGTCGCGTTCGCTGAGCAAAAACAGCACGCGACCCTGGAACGACGCCAGTCCGCGCAGCATGCGATCTATGAAGCTGACCGAAGTGGCGCCCTGGTGCACCTCCCGCCCCTGCCGCGCGTGCGCCAGCTTGCGTAACAAATCGGCAAGTGAAGCCGCAACCTGCAAACGCCCGGTCAGAAGTTTGCCCCAGAACGAGCCCTGCAGGAGCCGACGCCCGTAGTAGTGCTTCACATACGACTTCGCTTCGCCGGCGACGCTGCGGACCCAGGGATTGGCGAGTATCAAGCCTGCGACGCGGGCGTCCGACGCACAGTAGAGCAACGCCGCAGAGGCCGCATCGCACAAGCCGAAGATGACAACGCTCGAAATCCCCGGAAGCTCGCGCGCGAAGGTGTCCATCGCAGCGCGAATGTCCGGACCGATGTTTTCGAAGCCAGGGAAGGTACCCGAGCTGTCACCCATGCCACGACAGTCGAAGCGCAGCACGGCATGTCCGCCTGCCGCGAGTGCCCTCGCAAGCTGCGTGAACTGACGATGGCTGCCGACGCGATATTGCGGGCCGCCAACCACGATGAGCACGCCCGGTCGCGCACGCGGCATCGCAACCGGGTGAAGGATAGCCAACAGCTCCTCACCCCGGCATTGAAAAGACAGCGGTCTTTCTGCAGGCGTACTCATGCGGCCGCGCAGAGCGCCTCGGCGGTGCGGGTCACCAGTTGTGGAATGGAAACGATCTCGGTCGAGGTCCAGAACGGCTCACCGACGATCTGGTGGTACGTCACCTGACGCCCCTGCACGCGCAAGGAGTCCATGGCGGCGGCGGCTGGCGCGGTCGGAGGCTTCGCCTCGCTGGCCACTTCCATCCAATCGATTGCCCCTGCGGCAGAACCTGCGAGTTGCGCGAGGTCGAGTGTGTCCACGGCGCTCGCGAGCGCTCCTGACAAGCGATAGCCGGCGACCTCGAGTGTCTCGCCGCTACGCAGGCGCTCGCGCAAGTCCTTCACGGTCTCCTTCCTGTCCTGCTCCATCATCGAGGCCACAACACGCAGGCGCAGAAACTGCTCCAGGAAGCGCGTGCCGGCAGGAACGGGTTGCCAGAACACGCTGGTACGCAATGGCTGCGCGAAGCGTGCCGCCGCCTGCGCCGCCAGCAAGCAACCGAGGCGGATCCCGACGACCTGCGTGACCGGGTAGCCCTCAGCCGCGGACCACGCCGCCGCCCTGTCGATATCCGACACCCATCGTTCCCAGGTCGCCTGCTCGAACTCGCCGTCGCTGTCGCCCGTACCATAGAGATCGGCTATCACCGCGGCACGGCCACCTGTGGCGAGAGCCTCACAAAGCTGGGTCATCATCCTGCGGCTCTTGTTCATCTCCTCGGCGAAGGGAGGCACAAGAAGTACGGCTTCTGCAGTGCCTGGGGGGCGCTGCGGCACGCGCAGCAGAACGAATGTCCGCCCGCCGGGAGGACCCAGGAACTCAGCGCGCAGCGCCCGCGAGCTCATTCACGCTCCTGTCTTCTCCGACACGAATTGCACGAGCGAGCCGACCGTTGCGAAAGTGTCCGCCGACACCTCATCATCGCCGACCGATATCCCGAATTCCTCTTCGATGAGGGTCAGCACCGTGACCACGGCCATGGAATCCAGCTCGGGAATGCTGCCGAGGAGCGGGCTCGATTCGGTCAGCCCCTCGGCCCTGTCCCTCAGTTGCAGGGCGTCGCGCAGAATGCGCTTCACTCGTCGCAGGTTCTCCATCGACTCTCGTTGATCCCCTGTTATGGCGCCCCGGCAGGGCGCGGATTTGTAGCCGTACCTTCTACCATATGGGGCAACCCAATATTTTGACGAGCTTCAAAGTTCGCGCGCCCCGGCAGCCGGTACACTGCGCCTCAGGCCAAAGCATACCAATAAGCCCTTGAGACCCATGCAGCTCTTCGGTTTCTTCCGGCCCGGGGCCCCCGCGGGTGACCCGGCTCTGGACGAATATGTCCGCACCCAGGCAGGCTTCGGAGCGCGTATTCCGCCGGCCACGCCCGCCGGAGTAGCCTGCGCTGCGCCCCACCTCTGGGCGGAGGCGGACCTGACCGTCGCGCTCAAGGGGGAGCCCATCTGGTTGCCCGCGCCAGCGGCCTCGGCGGCGGACTCGGCAGCGAACCCGGCCGCCGCTGTCGCGGCGTCCTATCGCCAATGGGGGGCGGGTTTCCTCGACCGGCTGCACGGCTCCTTTGCGCTCGCCCTCATCGATCGGCGCTCCGAGACCGTACTGCTGGCCGTCGACCGCATGGGGATCGAGGCGCTCGCTTACACCGTTTCGGACAGCACGATCGTCTTCGGCAGCGCTCCCGGCGGGGTTGCGCGCTTTCCGGGGCTGCGCGTCGCCGTGCGCAATCAGGCACTCTTCGACTACTTCATGATGCACATGATCCCCTCGCCGGACACCGTGTTCGAGGGCGTGCGCAAGCTCGAGCCCGCTACCTGTCTGAGCTTCTCGGCCGGCCGGGTTTCGCTCAGGCGGTATTGGCAGCCGGCTTTCGTCGAGGGCTCCGCCAATCGCGCCGAGCTGGAAGCTGAGCTGCATGCGAGCCTGCGGACTGCCGTCGAGACGTGCAGGCCGGACGGGGCCACGGGAGCGTTCCTGAGCGGCGGTCTGGACAGCTCCACCGTGGCCGGTGTCCTGGCCGGGGTGAGCACACAGCCCGCGCGGACGTTTTCGATCGGTTTCGGAGTCGAGGCCTACAACGAGCTCGAATACGCCCGCATCGCGGCGCGGCGTTTCGCAGTCGACCCCGTCGAGTACCACGTGACTTCGGAAGACATCGTGACGGCGTTGCCACTGATCGCAGGCGCGCACGAGGAGCCGTTCGGCAACTCCTCGGCCGTGCCGACCTACTTCTGCGCGAAGATCGCCGCGGATCGGGGTATCCGCCATTTGCTTGCCGGCGACGGCGGCGATGAGCTGTTCGGCGGCAACGATCGATATGGGAAACAGGGAATTTTCGAAGCCTACCAGCGACTGCCGCGGGGGCTGCGCCGGCATCTCATCGAGCCGCTCGCGGATCGCGTCCGTGCAGAGCATCCGTTCAGCCCGCTGCGCAAGTTCCGCAGCTACGTGGATCAGGCGCGTATCACGCTGCCTGAGCGCTTCGAGTACTGGAACCTCATGCGGCGGTCGGATGCCTCTGCGATGTTCGATCCGGGATTTCAGGCCTCGGTCGATCCGCGTGCCGTCCTGCGCCTGATGCAGGAGGTATTCGAGACTTCGAACGCCGCCTCAGTGCTCAATCGCACGCTGTTCTACGACTGGCACTTCACGCTCGCGGACAACGACCTGCGCAAGGTCGGGACGATGTGCTCGCTGGCCGGTGTGAAGGTGTCCTATCCAATGCTGGATCCGCGCGTCGTCGATCTATCGATCCGCGTGCCCTCGAAAATGAAGATGGAGGGCACGCAACTGCGCTCGTTCTACAAGAAGGCCATGCGCGACTTCCTGCCGACCGAGATCCTCAACAAGACCAAGCACGGCTTCGGACTTCCGTTCGGCGAGTGGCTCAAGACGGATACCCGACTGGCAGAACTGGTTTTCGGCCTGCTCTCGGATCTGAAGGCGCGACGTGTGGTGCGCGCGGAATTCCTCGACGGGCTCATTCGTGAGCAACGCGGCGGGGATGCGAGTTATTTCGGCTATGCGATCTGGGATCTGGCCATGCTGGAAGCGTGGCTGAAGGCGCACACACCCACCTTCAGCGTCTGAGCCAGGCAACCGCTTGTGCGAAAATAGGCTACCGGCTGGATTTCAAGAGGTTACAACGTAACAATGCCGCCGATGCTCCGCATCATCAGCATCACGCGCACACTACCGACGCCCGATGATTCGATCGCCGGCACGTTCGTCGCGAACCGCCTCGCTGCCCTGTCGCGGCAATCGGTTCTGCGGGCCCTGCAACCTGTGCCGTACTTCCCTCTGGTGAAGCCCCTGCCCCTCTGGGCGGGCGAGGCGGAGCGCCTGATCCAGGGCGTGCGCGTCGAGTCGGCTCCCATGTTCTATGTGCCCGGCGCGCTCAAGTTCCTGGACGGCTGGTGGCTTGCGCGCAGCGCCTCCGGGCCCCTCGCCCGGCTGCGCAGAGACTCACCCATCGACCTCATCGATGCACATTTCGGATATCCGGATGGCGTCGGCAGTGTGCGTGTGGCGCGCTCGATGGGTCTGCCTGTGTTCGTTACCATCCGTGGATCCGAGACCGATTTTCTGCGGGACAGGCGGATCGGCCCGCAACTCGTGCGCGCTCTGAATGCTGCCACCGGCTGCATCAGCGTCAGTCATTCACTGCGCCAGTTGGTCATGGGGTACGGCGTGGACGGGGAGCGAGTTTGCGTCATACCCAACGCGGTGGATCGCCAGGTCTTTCGCCCTGGCTCCAGGCAGCTCGCGCGCCAGAATCTGGGCATTGCCGCTGATGCACGTCTCATCGTCACGATCGGACACCTCGTCAGCGGCAAACGGCATCACATTCTGGTGCGCGCACTCGCCGGACTGGTCAAGCGCCACCCGCAGGCAATGCTGGCGATCGTGGGCGGACCGACCTACGATCGCGCGTATCCAGCTCAGCTGTCCGCCGTCGTGCGGGAGTTGGGTCTGGAGCAGCAAGTGAGAATACTGGGCCCCACCCCCCAACCCCTGGTGAACAGCTGGCTGCAGGCCGCAGATCTGTTCGCCCTGGCCAGCCAGCGGGAGGGGTGCTGCAACGCGGTGCTGGAGGCGCTCGCGGCAGGGCGGCCTGTCATCACGACTCCAGTGGGCGACAATGCTCATTTCGTTCATCCGGGGGTGAACGGGTCACTGGTTCCCGTCGACGACATAGTCGCTTTTGATCGTGCGCTGGGCGCCGCTTTGGAACGCGACTGGGACGCGGACGCCATTTCCCGTGGCCTCAATGTTGGCGGGTGGGACGACGTTGCGCGCCGCGTTCTCGAATTTTTCTCCGAGCGGCTCGCGTACCCGGAGCAGCGCCGGATGGCGGCGGTGCGCGCGTGAAAAAACTGTCGCCCATCGCGGCGGCAGTAGTGCGCGGCTGCGGCGCACTCGTGGTACCGCGCAGCACGCTCTTGGTGCTGATCTTTCACCGCGTGCTACCGCAGCGCGACGCCCTCCTGTGGGATGAGCCGGACGTCGACGAATTTGCGGCGCAGATGGACATCCTCCGCGCAACCTGCAACGTCTTACCCCTGTCCGAGGCGCTGCAACGACTGCAGCGCAGCGCGCTCCCGCCGCGAGCAGCCTGCATCACCTTCGATGACGGATATGCGAACAATCTCACCCATGCGGCCCCAGTGTTGCGGAAGCGAGGGCTGCCGGCCACGGTGTTTGTCGCCACTGGATACCTCGGTGGAGGGCGCATGTGGAACGACACGGTGATCGAGTCGGTACGCAATGCGGAGGGCGAGCTCGATCTGTCCGCCCTCGGTCTGGGTCGGTTCGAGCTGCCCGACACGGCGGCTCGCCGTCGCGCCATCGAATCCATCCTCACAGAGCTGAAATATCGGCCGCCACACGAGCGGCTGGCCAAGTCGCTCGAGATCGCGGCACGAGTCGGCAAGGATCTGTGTCCCGATCTGATGCTCACCGAGTCGCAGGTGGGCGAGTTGGCCGGGCAGGGGGTGGAGATCGGGGCGCATACGGTCACGCACCCCATTCTCGCACGCGTCGATGCAGAAACCGCGAAACGCGAGATCTGCGCGAGCAAGGCAGCGCTCGAAGCCATCGTTAGCGGCCCCGTGCGTCTGTTCGCCTATCCTAACGGCCGACCGGGGCGAGACTACGAGCGGGAACACGTGGAAATGGTGCGAAATGCAGGCTTCGACGCCGCGGTGTCGACGGCCTGGGGCGCCGCACACCGTAACTCGGATCTGTTCCAGATTCCGCGCATGACGCCCTGGGAGAGGACGCCGTTGCGTTATGCAGCGCGCCTGCTGTACAC
>FTJO01005199.1_pt4 | contig 14973 bp, 13 predicted proteins | sample 1658761 | NCBI WGS metagenome assembly FTJO01 (sample SAMEA3914852, study PRJEB12502) | metagenome | biome: forest; material: soil | place: USA | collected 2011-06-22 | depth 0.3 m | reverse complement strand
CGCGAAGCCATCGTGATGCAGCAGCAGGCGCGCGGCGTCACCGGCGTCACCGCCGAGGAAGTGTTTCTCGGCAACGGGGTGAGCGAGCTCATCGACCTGGTGCTGCGTGCGCTGCTCAACGACGGGGACGAAGTGCTGGTGCCTAGCCCCGACTACCCGCTCTGGACCGCTGCGGTGACGCTCAACCGGGGGCGGGCGGTGCATTACCCCTGCCGGCCGGAGAACGCCTTCGTTCCGGACCCGGAGGAGATCGCCAAGCTCATCACCCCCCGCACCCGCGCCATCGTCGTCATCAATCCCAACAATCCCACGGGCGCGGTCTATCCGCGGGCGGTGCTGGAGGCGATTGCGCGGCTGGCCGAGCGCTCCGGCCTCATAGTGTTCAGCGACGAGATCTACGACCAGATGGTGTACGACTCCGCTGAGTTCGTGCCGATGGCGACGCTGGTGCGCGAAACGCTGTGCGCCACCCTGTCTGGCCTCTCGAAGGTGTATCGGGCGTGCGGCTATCGCGTCGGCTGGGCCGTGTTCTCAGGGCGTCTGCATGGGGCTGCCGACTACTTCAGCGCGCTGGAGCTGCTCAGCTCGCTCCGGCTATGCAGCAACGCCGTCGGGCAATGGGCAGTGCAGACGGCGCTCGGCGGCTACCAGAGCATCAAGGAGCTGGTCTGTCCGGGAGGGCGGCTCTATGAGTCGCGCCGCACGATCCTGGGCGCGGTCAAGGAAAGCCGCTTCCTGAAGCTGCTGCCGCCCTCGGGGGCCATGTATGCCTTCATCGGGGTCGACACCCAGGAGCTGCCCGATTTCGACGACCGCCAGTTTGCGCTCGACCTGCTGGAGCAGAAGCACGTTCTCGTGGCTCCGGGGGTGAGCTTCAACGTGCCCTACAAGAATCACTTCCGCGTCACGACGCTGCCGGACTCGTCGATGCTGCGCGACGTATTCGGGCGCATCGAGGAGCTGCTCACGGAGTACGCGAGCAAGCCCAGCGAAGCCGCCACCGACAGCGCCGGGCAAGGCACTGCGGCTGCCGGGAGCGCGTCGAACAACGTCCTAGAGGCCCGCTCACGCTTCAAGTAACTTCCGCGTAATGTGCGCTAATAGTTTGTTTTGATTAGGCTTAAAACCGATCTTCGGGAGACTCTCCAGCAAGGCGGCACTCTCGTTGTCCCTTCGCCTCAGCGGGCGCATGCGGCCCGGCTTGCGTATGCGTCGGCGCAGCTCCGCGACGGACGGCGAGTCTGGAAGTCCCCGGATATTCTCTCCGTCGATGCGTGGCTGACCCGCGAGATCGAGGGCTACTCACGATCCGCGGATGCCAGGCTGCCGCGACTGCTTTCCTCGACGGAAGAATGGCTGTTGTGGCGGCAGTCCGCGGCCGCGGCCACCGACGAGTGGGATCTCGTCAATCGCAGCGCGCTCGCCGAGGCACTGCGCGCGGCCAGCGCTCTCGCCGCCGACTTCAACATCGATGTCAGGAGGCTGCCCGACGCGCCGGGTACGGAGCCCGCGCTGCTGCGTGAGGTGCAGAGCGTAGTCGAGGAGCGATGCGGCGCTCTGGGCGCCGCGACCCTCGCTTCGCTGCTCGCCCGGCTGCCGGCTTCCGGGGATGCAGCGACCCTCGTTCTCAGAGGCTTCCTGAAGCTCTCTCCGCGTCTGCAGGCAATCGCCGCGCGCAGGGGAGCGGTTGCGGACGGACGTGTCACTGCGGACCTGCGTGGCGCTGGAAGCGGGATCCAGCCGGGCATCGCATCCAGGGCAGCCCCCAGAGCCGTGATTGCGCCGGACGACGTCGGCGAACTGGAGCTGATAGCGCAGTGGTGCAAGGCGCAGATCGAACGTCGCGCGGACGCCCGCGTTCTGGTCGTGCTCGCCGGTGCTGCGGGGGCTCGCGAACGACTGGCGACATTGATCCGCCAGATGGCCGACCCACGCGCGTGGCTCGACGATCCGGCTTCCGGCTCCCTCGTCGTCATCGAGGGCGGCAGTCCGCTTGCCCGCAATCCGGCAATCGCGCACGCACTGGCGACTTTGGAATCCCTTTGCGGCCGGTCGCTTGATTTCGATGTCCTGAGCGAATGGCTGCGAGCGCCGTTCTGGAACAGGCCTGACGCCGCCGCACGGGCGCGGCTCGATCTGTGGCTGCGTGGGTGCGGACGGCTGAAACTCGCTTTGCGCGACCTCGTCGTTTCACTTCGCGGCGTTCCGAGCGAGCTTGCCGAGGCGGCGCGGGTGCTGAGCTCGCAGATCGAGGAGGCCACGGCTGTGCTCGGACCGGGGACATTGTCGCCGCGCGACTGGTCGCAGCGCTTTCGCGCAGCGCTCGAGGCTTTCGGATGGCCGGGAGACCGGGAGCGAAGCAGCGGCGATCAGCAGACTCTCGCTCGCTTCCATGAGCTGCTGGATGAGTTTGGGCAACTCGCCTCGACCGCCCGCTCCATGCCACGCGAGGCTGCGATCCAATGGTTCGCCGAGCTGGCGGTCCGAACCCCCTTTCGCCCCGCCGACGAGGACGCGGTCGTCACAATCACGCCCATGCTGGCGGACCCGGTCGTGCACTACGACGCAATCTGGGTTGCGGGGCTGCATTCCGAGGCGTTTCCGCAGCCGGTGCAGCCCGATCCCTTCCTGCCCCTGGCGGCGCAGATCGCCGCTCGTGTGCCGTGGGCAAGCGCGCAGGGTCGGCTGTTGGAGGCGCGCGGACTGCTCGAGGCGTGGCGCGAGTCGGCTGACGAACTGGTGCTGAGCGTTCCTGCGCGCAATCAGGACCTGGAGCTGTTGCCGAGCCCCCTGTTGGCGCCGTGGCTCGAGCGGGTGACTGAAACGAGGCTGCAGCACGGGTCAGCCTGGCTGGCGCAACGGCTGCATCGTGAGGGGCTGCTCGAGTCGCTCGACGACGGATTGGGGATCGCATGGCCCATCGAGCAGCCGCTGCCGGCCGGAACCCGCAGCCTCGAGCTGCAGAACACGTGCCCGTTTCGCGCCTATGCGGAGCTGCGGCTGGGCAGCGTGCAGCTGGGCGCTCCGGAGCCCGGCGTGGCCGCCGACCTGCGCGGCAAGCTCCTGCACGCGGCATTGCAGAAACTGTGGATGCGTTGGCGGGACTCGGGGACCATGACGGCGCTGACGCAGACCGAGCTCGGAGCACAGATCGCCGAGTCCCTCGAGGCGGCGGCGCGCGAGACCGCAGGGACGGATGCGATGCGTTCACGCTCCATGGCCCGCGAGCTCCGGCGCACCGCGCGCCTGATCGGGGCACTGTGCGATCTGGAACGTGAGCGCGCGCCTTTTCAGGTGCGGGACACGGAGCGCGCCGCGGCGCTCAGCGTCGCAGGCGGGAACCTGAACCTGCGTATCGATCGGGTCGACCGCCTGGAAGGGGGCGGACTGGCCATCCTCGATTACAAGAGCGGCCAGCGAACGAGCGCCGATTGGTACGGCGAGCGGCCTTCCCACCCGCAGCTGCTCGCGTATCTCGCTGCGCTTGGTGATGAGGTCGTCGCGATGGCTACGGTCAACGTCACGGCGCGCGAGGTGCGGTTCGACGGCGTGGCGAGCATACCCGGCATTCTTCCCAGGATTCGGGGCGTGAAGGCCCCGGAAGGGTGGGAGTCCAGCGACGCGTGGGCCTTGCGCAAGGTGGAGTGGCTGAGTCGCCTCGAGAGAATGGCCGCCGGTTTCATCGCTGGAGAGGCCGTCGTGGACCCAAAGCCGGGCGCCTGCGACTACTGCCATGTCAGGGGCGTCTGCCGGATTTCTGATCGAAGCATGGTCGAACCCGATGTCATCGCGGACGAGGAGGCGCTGGACAGTGACTGACTCGTCCGACGAGCGCGCTCGCGAACAGGCGACCGATCCGCGCCGCTCGGTGCTGCTGCAAGCGCCGGCTGGATCGGGCAAGACCACCGTGCTGACAGAGCGGCTCCTGCGGCTGCTCGCGAATGTCGACGAGCCTGAGGAGATTCTCGCGATCACCTTCACGCGCAAGGCTGCCGCCGAGATGCGTGCGCGCGTACTGAAGGCGCTGCGCGGCGACATCGACAGCTCCAGCGCACAGGGCACGAGACTCCGCACACATGCAGAGGCAGCGCTGCGCCATGCCGCCGCGCGCGGCTGGAATCTTGCCGACGATCCGAGCCGCTTGCGCATCCAGACGATCGACTCCTTCAATTTCCGTCTGGCCAGCCAGCTGCCCGTCACAGCTCAGGCGGGCGGCTCTCTGGTCATCGCCACCCGGGCCGATGAGCTGTATGCGCGGGCCGCGCGGCACACTCTCAGCGATGCCGAGGACGATGAAGCGCTGGCGGCGGACGCGGAGCTGCTGTTCGAGCGGCTCGACAATCAATGGCGAAACCTCGAGCGGCTGCTCGCGCACATGCTCGAGAAGCGGGGACACTGGCTCCGCTACGTGCTCGGGCAGGAGGCCGCGGCGCTGACCGCGCGCATCAATGACAGTCTGATGGAGATTCTTCGCGAGCGTCTGGCGCGGGCAGCGGAGTGCCTTCCGGCGGTGCTGCGGCAGGAGGCCAGCGCGTTACCGCACGTCGGGACGCTCGGTCACGAGCCTGACTGTCTGCTCGCATGGAAGCAGCTGGGGAAGCTTGCGCAGACCGCGAAGTCCGAATGGCGCCAACCGCGTGGGATCGGCAGGAGTCTGGGATCCGGCTATGAAGACGCGGCAGCGAGGGATGCGCTGCGCGCGTGTATCGGCCGGCTGGCAGGTGTGCCGGGCGCGAAGGAGACCCTGGCAGACCTCCAGGCTTTTCCCGGCCCGAATCTGACGCAAGGCGATGCGGCAGCAGTCGAAGCGTTGTCCCGGTTGCTGCGCTCCGCTGCCGCGCATCTGCAGGCTGAGTTCTCGACTGCGGGCCGTGTCGATCACACATACGTCGCGGGTGCCGCGCGTCTGGCGCTGGCCGATGCGGGTCTTCCCACGGACCTCGCGCTGCGCACGGGACTCTCCCTGCGCCATATCCTGGTCGACGAGTTCCAGGACACCTCGCTGGCCCAGTTCGATCTGCTGGAGGCGTTGACAGTGGGCTGGGAAGAGGGCGACGGGCGCACCCTGTTCGCCGTCGGGGATCCGATGCAATCGATCTATCAGTTCCGCGAAGCGGAGGTCGGGCTCTTCCTGCGTGCGCGCGATCACGGTATCGGAACTGTGCGGCTGGAACCGTTGCAGCTGCTGCGCAACTTCCGCTCGGTGCCCGGGTTGATCGGCTGGACGAACGATGCGTTCGCGAAGCTGTTTCCGGCGGCGGACGACCTTCGCGCCAGCGCGGTGGCCTTCACGCCCAGCATAGCGGCACGCGCGGAGCCGCCGGCCTCCCTCGAGAAAGCGCAGGTTCAATTGCCGCTGTTTCAGAGCGGCGCCCGTGGCGCCGAGCCGTCGGGCTTCCAGCTGCGGCTTTTCCCGACTGGAGATCGTGAGGCGGAGGCGGCTGCGATCGGCGAGCGGATTCGCGAATTGCGGCGGTCCGACCCGGTGTCGAGCATCGCCGTGTTGGTTGCGTCGCGGGCGCACGCCGTGCCCGTCATGGCGGCGCTCGAGGCTCGGGCCCTCGCGGCAATCGGAGTGGACCTCGTTCCTCTGAGCGAGGTACCGATAGTTCGCGACCTGGTTTCACTGCTCCGGGCTCTGCACCATCTCGGAGACCGGACGGCGTGGCTCGCGGTGCTGCGTGCGCCCTGGTGCGGTGTTTCCCTGGCGACGCTGACCGAGCTCTCCCGACGCTCGGATCCCGCGCTCATCTGGGAAGCGCTCGCCGACCCGAGCCGGCTCACACGCTGCTCAGCGCAGGACCAGGCGCGTATCGGACGCCTGAGGGAAGTGTTGGAAGCGGCACTTGCGGAGAGCACCGCCGCGCCGCTCGCGGACCGCCTCGAAGCCGTATGGCTGCGCCTTGGAGCCGCGGATGCCTATCCGCCGCAGGAATTGCGCCACGCGCGGGCTCTTCTCGCCGCGCTCAGCGAGCGCGTGGCGGCGGGCGAATGGCGGGGGCCGCCGGATCTGGAGTCGCTGCTTGCCGACCTGTTCGCGGAACCGGGCAGCGGCTCCACAAACCCCGTCGAGATCATGACGATCCATCGTGCCAAGGGCCTGGAGTTCGATCATGTGTTCGTTCCGGCCTTGGATCGCGATCGCGGACGGGGCCGTGAGCCCCTGCTGCGCTGGCTGGACCTGCCACGCAACGAGGGCCGGAGCGATCTGCTCATGGCTCCCGTACCCGCCATCGGCGACAGCGCCGGGGGCGAGCTCAGCAGTTACCTCAAGCGGCTGATCTCCAAACGAGACGCGAACGAGCGCGCGCGGTTGCTCTATGTCGCCGCGACGCGGGCCCGCCAGACGTTGTTTCTCTCAGGCGCGCCCCGGTCGATCGAGGGGCGCGTATTGCCACGAGCCGGAACGCTGCTGGCCACATTGTGGCCCGCGCTTGATCAGTCATTCGTGGCGGCCGCGGCGGGCGAAGGCCCGGTGGCGGAGGACGTGGCCGCTGAAGGCGCGAAACAAGGCGCGCCAACCGACGAGATGTCCGCGCCGCTCGCACGGCGGTTGGCGGCCTCCGAGTTGCCGCTCCCAGCGGGCCAGCCACTGCGCCGACTCGCCGCTGACTGGGCCGCCGTCGAGCTGGACAGTCTCCCGCAACTGCCGCGGCTGCCGATCGCGCGTCAGTCACTGGAGCAGGAGCTCGAATTCAGCTGGGTGCAGGAGACCTCCAGGAGCATCGGCACCGTCGTCCACGCCGCACTCCAGCAGTTCGGGAGCGCCTCCGAATTGCCTGCACGGGCGGCGATTGAGGCCAATCGCGCCGAATTCACACATCAGCTGCACCGTCACGGCGTGCCGGAACGGGAGCTGCAGCGGGCCGTACGAGTGGTCGTCGATGCACTGACGCGCACGGTGGATGACCGGCGCGGACAATGGATCTTCTCCAGGAAGCACGCAGAGGCGCACAGCGAGCTGGCCTTGACCGGCATCGCGGCAGGCCGCCTGACGAACGTCGTCATCGACCGTTCGTTCGTTGCGGACGGCACGCGTTGGGTGATTGATTTCAAGACGAGCGCCCACGAAGGCGGCGGACTCGAATCGTTTCTGGAGCGCGAAATGGACCGCTACCAGGGGCAGCTGCGCCGCTACGTCGAGCTGGCCCGCGCGCTGGGCCCGCTGCCGGTAAGGGCAGCGCTGTACTTCCCGCTGCTGAGCGCGTTTCGCGAGCTGGACTAGAACGTTCCGCCGAGGGAGAACGGCCGGCGGCCCTGGGAGTCCGGCGAGCCCAGGTACTGGATCTGCTTCTGCAGGTCCGCGGGAGCCGAGGCGCGGGCGGAGACCATCCCCTGCAGGTCGAAGCCGGGCGCGCGGGTCAGCCGCAAAGTGCCCTGCACCGACAGAGGTCCCCCCAGGTCGTGCAGTTCGCCGGTGGGCTCCGCGGAGCCTCCAGGAAAGCTCAGCGAGTAGCTGCCCAGCGGTGCTGGCTCACTGCCGACCTGCTGCAGATCCCGCGCTTCCAGATGGCCCTTCAGATCCGTCACGACGCCGTTCTCGATGCGGGCCAGTCCCAATTCGGCGTGGACGTTGCCGCGCAGGTTTGCGGGAAGCTGCGGCATCAAAGCACGCTCCAGCGGCAGATCGGCTTTCAGATTGCGAGCCGTGAGGATCCTGCCGGAGAAGTTGGTTTCCAGATCCCCCTGCGCCGAAGCCCCCGGACGCGTCACCGCCACGTGCGCGGCAATCTTCCCGGCGAGCAGTTTCAGGGGATGCAGCTCCCACACGACGTCTCCAACCGCGAGGCCCTGTAGGGTGAGGCCGGTGCAGGTGCCGCTCCACACGGTGCCATCCGTTGCGGTGCACGAGAGCGCTGCAGGCGGGACCGGGACCACCCAGCTCGCAGGCATGCGCGCGACGAGAATGATCGCGAATGCCACCACCGCGAGCAGGGTGATCCACACGGCACGCATGGGCAGGTGTCAGCGCGTGTGCAGCACGACCGCGGCGTTGACCAGCCCCGGCTTGCCCGCGTTGTCGATGGTGGCGGAGTCGACGCGTATCCCGTTCTGCTCCGACAGGCGCGCGAGCCAGGCAACCAGCGTGTCGAACGGCGCCTTTTCCAGCCGCACGCGCAGGCCTCCGGCGCCGCTCGGCTCGCTGCCTGCCAGCGACGTGCCCAGATTCGATTCGCGCGCCGAGCGATCGACGACCACCAGCAGCGAGTCCTGCGACACCGGCGCGGCGGGCCCCTGTGCGGCCAGCTCCGGCGTTACGCTGCGCATCCAGGCCAGGTCCGAGGTCTTCTGCACGATTCGCTGGCGCGCCTTGGCGACGCTGCGGTCCAGCGGCAGGACGATGCCGAACAACAGCACCAGCACGGCGATCACCGTGCCGATGACGACCATGCGGCGTTCGCGTTCCGACATCGAGTTGAGCGACAGGTTCATGCTGGCAGTACCGTTGGATTTCAGTTGGGACGCATCTCGATGCGCCCCTCATAGCCGCTGCTCACGACATTCCCGGAGGTGAGATTCGCCGTCCAGCCGCCGCTCTTCAGCGACTGCGTGACGTGATCGAGACTCGAGGCATCCGGGGCCGATACCTTCATCTCGACAGCGCCTTCGTGAAAGCTCATGGCCTGCACCGTGGCGCCGGGTGAGGAGCCGTGGGCCTGCGACAGCGCCTCCAGGGCCGATAGCAGTCCACCCGCGCTGCTGCTGGCGCGAGCCGCTGACAGGCGCCGCTCCATGCGGTGCCGCGCGTCGCTTGCGCTCTGCTCGCCCGGCATCGCGGCATGGAACGCTTCGGTGATGGAGGCGTCGAGCTTGTGCTCGTTGCGCTTGAGAATGCCGAGCTCGGCGGCCTTGCCCGCGACGTGCAATCCCACGAGGCCCAGCAGCAGCAGCGCGGCGATGCGCCAGGCAGGCCAGCCCACCGCTCGGGACGTCGTCGGGGTGTAGGCTCCCTGCAGCAGGTTGATGGGCGCGTTCAGCGGCATCTGCTGCCCGAACAGCGCAAGCGGCCCGCTGGTCAGCAGCTGGATCTTGATGCCGTCGAAACGCTCCCGCAATCCCTCTACCTGGGCCGAGTGCTGATGCCACTCCGCGGCCCCGGTGTACAGGATGAGCCCGCGGCCGGCGGCGCCGCTTTCATCTGGCGCGGCCTGGGCTATCTCGAGCGCCTCGCTGAGCGCATCCGAGGGCAGCGTGACCGGCGAGCCTGAAGGAGGGCGCACGACCACGACGTCCTCCTCGAGGAGGGCAACCGACTGGCCGGGGTTCAGGGGCAGGAGGTCGCTGTCCGCATACATGACCTCGGGCTCGATGCCGCTGGATCTGAGCAAAGTGAGCCACTCGTCCATGAGCGCGCGCGCCACGACGGCTACTGGAGTGCGCGTGGACTCCCCGGAGCGCTTGCCGATCGCGAAATGCAGGTCGTCGATGTCCTCGGCGAGCTGCTCCTCGAGGGCATACGGAACCACCTGAGCGAGCTTCGTGCCGGCCCGCATCGGGACCTCGGGCTCCGCCAGCAGCACATCGTTGCCTGGCACGAGGACACAGATGCGCCGGCCGGCGGTGCGTGCCGCGGCGAGCGACAGGGGCCCGGTCTGGGGCGGTCCTACCGCGTTGCCGCGTGGATCCACGATCAGCCAGGAAGCTGCCTGGTCGGCCACGCGGGGCAGCCTGAGCAGAAGCCAATCAGCCATGGGTGAGCATCCGCCTTGTCTCTAGTCCGGTGAAAAGCTGCGCTGGATCGGGCGCACCAGGCCGTTGGCGTCCTGGTAGAGAAGACTGTACAAGTTGAATTCCGTAGTGCCAATAGTGATGTGGCTGGTAAGGCGAAAGTAGCTCGAATTGACCGCCACCTCGCTCTGCACCTTGTTGAAGTTGTCGGGGGAATCGAACGCCGACTTGAAGTCGGTGCTCTTGTCCGGGAAGCACCCGGAGGCGGCGGCCCGGTTCTTCGCAAGCGGCTCCCCATTGTCGACGCTGAACGTGCTCTGCCCGCTCATGAAGGCGTCCAGCACCTTGCCTGGGGCCGTGCAGACGTTGACGACGACGTCCGGCGGCAGCGCCGTGATGTACGGCGCGAGCCGCAAATACCGGTCGCGGCCGAATTCGGGCAGCGCCAGCAGCTCGCTGGTGCTGGTGATGAAGCGGTTGGCCACGAGGTAGGGAGGATCCTGCCCGAGATAGGTGCTGTCCTCGGCGCCGTCGGGCATCGGCTGAATGTTCGGATCGATCCAGTCGATGATGTAGTCGGCCCATTTCGGCTCCAGATCCAGGCTCTGCAGCAGGTTGATGAACGCCTCGCGGGCGACGGCGTTCACGCTCCCGTTGGCGTCATCGTTGACCAGGCGGTTGATGTTGAACCGGCCCGAGACATCCTCCAGCGAGGCATCGAGCATGACGTCGGGGACGATCTCCGTGGGCGGGAGGGGGTTGGCCCATGGCTGCTTGAAGTTGACGTTCGTGGAACTCTGTTTCTTGGACTGGTACAGCCCATAAGCGGCCAGGGCCTCGGCCCCCTGCGACACGAGCAGCTCCTGATCGAACGCGAACGTGGCGACGCTGCGGCGCGCAGCCATCGCGTTCTCATAGCCGATGGCGGCGGCGATGATCGTGCCCAGGGCGACGAGCAGAATGGCAACCAGCAGCGCGATTCCGCGCTGCCGTGTGCGCAGGACAGGGCTTCGGCGCAGCCGGGGCGGATTGCGCGATTGCAGCGCGTGAGAGCGCATGTCTGGCGCACGCGGCCGCGGCAGCTGTTCCGATGCGCTCATCCCGTGATCTCCAGGACGCGCACGAGCTTGCCCCAGTCTTCCGTCTCCAGGGTGATCTCGACGGCGATGGGTCGTTGGATCAGGGACAATTGCTGCGCGAAGCCGCCCGCGACGGTGACAGGGGGCCACTGCACCTGCCACTGGCGTCCCTGGTCCATGTAGCGGAACTGGACGGACTTCAGGTGTGTCATGAGGTCGCGCTTGACCGTCATGCTGGTCTGCGTCGCATCCAGCACGGTCCAGTACTCCCGGCGCAGGGTGCCGTTGTCGAAGAAATAGGCGACGCGCTGCAGCCCGGTTCGCTGCAGTCCGTTGGGATTGGTCCAGCCGCTGCGCGTCAGGCTCACCACAGGCTGAGTCGTCGCGCTTGCCTGCAGCGCGGGCATCCACGTATAGCCCGTCGGTGCCCTGACCGGTCGCGGCGCAAGCTGCACGAAATCCTGTTCGAGCACGCGCATGGCGGTCTGAACTTCGAGGAGCTTCGCCTGTTGCTGCTGAATGGTGTCGCGCCCGTTGAGCGCCTGGCGGATTGCGCCGTAGCCCATCGCGAACATCACCGCAGCGATGAACAGCGCAACGAGCAGTTCGAGCAGCGTGAATCCCCGCGCGCGGCGATTCATCGCGTGCCCCCGGTGCCGGTACCACCTGTACTCCCCGCGCCGGTGCCACCTGTGCCCGCGCCGGTGCCGCCTGTGCCCGCGCCGGTGCCGCCTGTGCCGCCCGTTCCACCTGTGCCCGTGCCAAGGCCGGTGTTACCTGTGCCGCCCGCGCCTGCGCCCCCTGCAGCGGTGCCCCACATCGGCGTGATCCCCTGTGGAGTTGCGAGGGTATTGCCGGCGATGCCGCTCACCGTGACGAACCAGCCGTCATCGTCGCCTGCTTTGATGTCCGCGGGGCGCACCTTGACGTCGATACGCACGAGGCCCTGTATCTGCGTGGTCGTGACCTCCTGCCGCCAGTGCCAACTGCGACCGGCGTAGTCGATGTCGCCCGTAGTGTTCCCAGTAGGGGGCAGCTGTTGCTGCTGCAACTGCAGCCGCAGATTGGCGAGCTGGTTGAGGCCGACCCACTCCGCGAGAGTCTTGTCCCGGAGGTAGGAAATCGTGCTGGCGGAGGAACTCAGGGCTCCCAACACCGCCGCCATGCCGATGACGACGATCGCGAGAGCGACGAGAACTTCCACGAGCGTGAAGCCGCGCGGAGGGCATGGCGCTCGACGCACAAGCGGATTCTGAAACGCACGCGGACCGCGATGCGTGTCTGAGGGCCAGCGGTTCACGTCTTGCTCTCCACCATCGGTTTGGCGATGACCTGACCCTTGTCGTCTTCCGTGAGCGTGACACTGCGCGTACCACCGTCACGCTCGACGGTTGCCTCGAACGTAGTGAGATCTCCATTGGCGAAGATCATCACCTGGGGAGTCTTGTCCTTCGAATCGGTGGGCTGGGTCAGGACGACGGGCCGGGCTTCGACGGAGAGCTTGATTCCAAGTCCTCCCGGGAGACTCCGGTCGCGCAGCGCGTCATCCTCGTACACGTCGCGCCACAGCGACCGGCGGACGTCGTAGGTGAGGAATTCGTAACCGTCGTCCCGGAAGCGCAGGCCGAAGTCGCGCGTCTGCAGTTCCGCCTGCTCGCGCGCGTAGTTCACCAGGGTCAGGAGGCGGGTGCTCTCCTTCTCGAGCTCGGAGTCACGCCCGGTCAGATTGACGGACAGGAGGATCCCGGCGGAGACCACGCCGATGATGACCACCACGACCAGCAGCTCGATGAGAGTGAACCCTGCGGCCTTGCGGACTCCGCGCATGGCAGCGGCCGTTCTCAATCGGTGAGGTTCCAATTGCCGATGTCCGCGGCCGTGCCTTCGCCGCCCTGCTGGTCGTCGGAGCCCAGGGAGTAGAGATCGAACTCCTTGCCGTGCGTGCCGGGGGCGTCGTAATGGTAGTCGAAGCCCCACGGGTCCTTGCTCAGATGCGGCACGTAGCCACCGGGCCGCCAGTGGCGGATGCTCGGATCCGTCGGCTGCGTCACCAGGGAGCCCAGCCCTTGTTCCGAACTCGGATATTTGGAATTGTCGAGGCGGAACATGGTGAGCGCCGTCTCGAGGGCCTGGATGTCCGACTTGGCCTTCGCGACCTTCGCCTCGTCGACCTTGCTGATGACCGTGGGGACGATCACCGCCGCCAGCAGGCCGATGATAATCACGACCACCATGATCTCGATGAGGGTGAAGCCGCGCGCGCTCCGCCACGTCCGGCCTCTGCTAACCTGAACGTCCGCGGTGCTGTTCGTTTGCCTGGTCATGGGCTTGGGATCTCGGATGGGGAAGAAGGATGCGAATCCTGGAAGAGCGCGGATCATAACAAATGGCCTCCTTTGATCCTGTGAAGCGCACCCGAAGCGGGTGGGCCGGCGGGCGGCGGCTGCTCTCGTCTCTCAATTGCGACGGCCGCTACGGAATCGCGCTTCTGGCGGTTTGCGCGCTGCTGCTCCTTCCCGAGCTTGCCGGCGATGCGGGGAGGGCGGCTCTTCGCTACGAGCGCGCGGGGCTGGCCGCCGGGCAGTGGTGGCGGCTGATCACGGCGCACATCGTTCATCTGGACTTCGAGCATGCCGCGCTCAACAGTCTGGGCCTGGTTCTGATGTGGGCGCTCTTCGCACGCGACTACACCCCGCGGCAGTGGCTGGCGATCCTGCTTGCGGCGATCCTCTCGATCGACGCAGGGCTGTGGATGCGCGATTCGACAATCGGCTGGTATGTCGGTTCCTCCGGGGTGCTGCACGGTGTCATGGCGGCCGGGACACTCGCTCACGTGCGTCGACGTGATCTGGACGGATGGATCCTCGCGGTCTTCCTATTTGTAAAGCTCGCTTACGAGCAAGGCCACGGCGCTCTCCCGTTCTCGCAGGGGGAAGCCGGGGTCGTGGTCGATGCCCATCTGTACGGGGCACTGGGAGGGCTTGCCGTCGCGGCCTTCATGCGGCCACGGGTGTCGCTATAATCCGCCCGCTTTTCGGCCGGTACCTTGGGGTTCTATGTCCTTTGCGTTCGTGTTTCCGGGCCAGGGCTCACAGGCGGTGGGCATGCTTGCAGCTCTTGCGGCCGATGGCCCGACCGTGCGGGAGACGTTCGACGAGGCATCGACTGCGCTCGGCTACGACCTGTGGCAGCTCGTACAGCAGGGCCCCGAGGACCTCCTGAACGCCACGGAGCGCCAGCAGCCTGCCATGCTGGCCGCAGGCATTGCCACTTGGCGCCTGTGGCGGCGGCGTGGCGGTCCTGAGCCTGCCGTCGTCGCGGGCCACAGTCTCGGTGAGTTCACGGCGCTGGTGTGTGCTGAGGCCCTCGAGCTGCGCGAGGCCGCCGCTTTGGTGCAGTTTCGCGGCCAGGTGATGCAGGAGGCGGTTCCCGTGGGGTCAGGAGCCATGGCGGCGATTCTCGGGCTGTCGGACGCCGATGTTGAGCTCGCCTGCCGCGAGGGTGCACAGGGGGGTGTCGTCGAGCCCGTCAACTTCAATTCCCCGGCGCAGGTCGTGATCGCAGGGCAGGCCGATGCGGTGCAACGCGCGATGGAAGCGGCCAAGACACGCGGAGCCAAGCGGGCAGTTCTGCTTTCGATCAGCGTTCCTGCCCACAGCAGCCTCATGACGGCCGCTGCGCACCGCCTCGAGGAGCGCCTCGCGGCCATGCAGATCAGGGCGCCCCGCATTCGCTATGTGAGCGCCGTCGACGCCAGCGCCCACGAGGATCCGGCCGATATCCGCAGGCTGCTCGTGCGCCAGCTGTCGAGCCCGGTACGCTGGACGGACACCGTGCGCGCCCTGTCGGCCTCCGGTGCGTCCCGGATCATCGAGTGTGGCCCGGGCAAGGTCCTGACGGGGCTGAACCGGCGCATCGAGAAGCGGCCGGGGCTCGAGTTCATGTCGATCGACGACCCCGCAACGGTGGGAGTCGCTCTCGGGGCCGTGCAAGGAGCTTGAAAATGCTTGAGAACGACGTAGCCCTGGTCACGGGTGCCTCCCGCGGCATCGGAAATGCGATCGCCCTGGCGCTCGCGGGTGCAGGGGCGCGGGTGATCGGCACCTCCACCAGCGGTGAGGGGGCGGCAGCGCTCACGGCGACGTTTGCGTCGCATGGATACAACGGGCGGGGAGCGGTCCTGGACGCCGGGAACTCCGCGTCGATCGACGCGCTGCTCGCCGAG
>FTJO01001157.1_pt5 | contig 15133 bp, 13 predicted proteins | sample 1658761 | NCBI WGS metagenome assembly FTJO01 (sample SAMEA3914852, study PRJEB12502) | metagenome | biome: forest; material: soil | place: USA | collected 2011-06-22 | depth 0.3 m | reverse complement strand
ATGCGCGCCTGGTACGACATCGCGGGATTCGATCGCCAGGCCGCACAGGACGAATCCGGCGTTCGCGCATCAGACGCCGCGATACGTGCACTGATCCGTCGCGAGAACGAGCGGGGAATCGCAACGGAGCGCGTTGCGGTCGCCGGCTTCTCACAGGGCGGAGCCATGGCGCTGTTCACAGGCACACGCTACCCGGAAAAGCTCGCCGGCATCATGGGACTGTCGTGCTACATGCTGCTCGCCTCGAAATTCGAAGCAGAACGCGCGCCCGCCAATCAGTCCACGCCCGTGTTCCTCGCACACGGCGTATACGATCCGGTGGTTCCACCCGCGCTCGGCGAGGAAACCCGCCGGCTGCTCGCGGCGGCGAACTATGCGGTGGAGTGGCACAGCTATCCGATGCCGCACAGCGTTTGCCCGGAGGAAGTGGCGAGCATCGCTGCGTGGCTGCGCAAAGTGCTCTGACTCGAGGCCGATCCAAAAATGAGCGAACAGAAGGTGGCCGTCACGATTTACCACAACCCTTCCTGCGGCACGTCGCGAAACACGCTCGCGCTCATTCGCAATGCGGGGATCGAGCCCACGGTGATCCCGTACCTGCAGACCCCGCCGGATCGCGCGACGCTGGTGGAGCTGCTGCAGCGCATGGACATGAAGCCGCGCGAGCTGCTGCGTGAGAAAGGGACTCCGTATGCCGAGCTTGGACTCGCGGCCGCGCATTGGACGGATGAGGCGCTGATCGAGCAGATGCTGGCGCACCCGATTCTGATCAATCGGCCGGTGGTCGTCACTCCCTGGGGAGTCAGGTTGTGCCGTCCGTCCGAAGCGGTGCTCGACATCCTCCCCATCCCGCAGCGAGCGGGCTTCAGCAAGGAGGACGGTGAGCTCGTGATCGATCGTGAGGGCAAGCGGGTCGTCTGAGGTGCGCCGCCGGCGTTGCGCCGAAGTGGCAGGGGCCATTGGCATTTCAGGCAGTGGAAAGAGTTATCATAAAAATAATGTTTGTATTCAAATAGATAAGATTAAATTGCAATGTAACTTCTGGCACACGCGCGGCGCGCAGGCGTAAGGTACTGGCGGCTGCGCGGTGAACCTTGCCACGTGTTCCAACGACCTAACCAACAGAAACCCCGTCAGGACCGCCGCGGCCACGGAGCGAATGCGTCCGGCGGCGATGGACGATGATTTGATTCAATGACCCGACAGCCAGCCATGTGGATTGCGAACGAGAACCCGCGACGCCTCCAGGCGCCGCACGTGGCGGCGTGCGGGCTGACGATCCTGGCTCTGCTGCAGGCTGGGTGCGCCTCTTCCTATCATATGGGAGATCCGCTGAGAGCCAAGCCCGCCTCGCAAGCCCCGGGGTCCGGCGCGGCGAAGGCGCAGAGCGCGCAGGACCCGAGCGCCCAATACCGCAGCGGCAGCGCGCAACGTAAGGCCGACCAGTGGGAGCTCAAGTGGCAGCAGATTCAAACTCCCTCCGACCGGGTGAGCTGGTCCGATCATTTCCAGGTCTGTGGGCTGAAGTACCGGTTTCGCAACTACGATCAGCTGTTCCGCTGCCTGGATCTGCTGGATGCGAAGATTGCGGCCGGCGGCGCCCGCGTCCCGAAGGCGCAGCTGGTGCAGCGTGGCGCACCCGTGATGACCGGATGGCTCCGCGCTTCCGCCTATGCGGAGCTGGGTGACCCGCAGGTCGCGCTCAAATGGGCGGAATCGGCCTGGGCCGCACTGCCCCAGGCGTTTCGCACCGCCAACGCCCGCATGACCGGGTCAGGGATCTTCGAGGGCGCTCAGGATGAGCAGTTTGCCGTCCTTCTTGTGGGAGCCACTCTCGGCAGCGCCGGGTTGGGCATCGGGGAGACGGACGTTGAAGAGGGAATGCTGTACGAGGGCCGCAACAATCCCGCAGCTCTGGACTTGCGGCCGTCGATGGTTGCGATGTCGCTCGCCGTGCAGCGCGCTCTGTTGTATCAACGCCTCGGCGAGACCGGGAAGGCGGATGCCGCGCGCGCTGACCTCAAGCGCTGGGAGAGCGTGCGGCTCAAGGGCGGCTGGGGCCTCATCCCCTCCAAGATCAGGCCTTTCATCGGCAAAGCCCAGCTCCTTTCCATCGGGCCCCTGTTCGCGCGGGGCGAGTACGGCCAGGTCATCGCCATCTACGAGCCGCTCGCGCGGAAGGTAGGGTCCGTGCGGACGCGCGAAAGCGCCGAGACGGCGGCGGCCTGGACACTCTTCCTGCCCTACACCTTGCTCAAGGAGGCGATCACCGCGCCCCTCCTCAAGGGGCTGGGCCCATCGGACGCCCGCCTGTTCGCCGTTGCGGTCGAGGATGTCTCGAATGCGTTGTTGTACGCGCAGAGCCTGGTGCGGCTCGGCAGGACCGATCAGGCCCGGGCCATGCTCGACACCCTGCTCGCGATGCCGGAGATCCGCGCGATGGGCAATCTCTACTGGGTTGCGCTGTACGAGCGCGGCCGCATCGCGCTCCAGCAGGGGCAGGGCGCCGAGGGAATTCGCCTGCTCACGCAATCCGTCGACGCGATCGAGTCGGTGCGCAGCACGATCTCCTTCGAGGCGGCCAAGATCGGCTTCGCCGGCGACAAGCAGACCGTCTACGCAGCACTGATCGGCGCGCTCGCTCAGGCCGGCGATTGGCAGCAGGCGTTTCTCTATGCCGAGCGCGCCAAGGCGCGCGCCCTGGTTGACCTGCTCGCCCAGCGCCGGGACCTTGGGCCGCCGCCGTCGGCCGACGCCAAGGTGCGCGAGCTGTTCGCGAATGCCGTGACCGTCGACAGCAGCGTGGGTCTCGCGACCACCGATGAGACAGTGCGCGGCATCAAGGTCGTGGCCGATTCGCGGGACACCCTCTCCAATGTTGCCCCCGAGGCCGCTTCGCTGATTTCGGTGCAGAAGGTGGGACTCGCCGAGGTGGTCTCGCGGATGGGCCCGGATGAGACCCTCGTCGACTACTATGGGCAGGGCGACGATCTGTATGCCTTCGTGCTCAGCGGTCCGTCGATCAAGGGCTACAAGCTGTCGGCGCAGGGACTGGAGGAAGACGTCAGAGCCTTCCGTGCCGCAATCGATCGGCGCGATGGGCACGCGCGGGACATCGGTCTGAAGCTGCACGAGCGTCTGATCCGGCCGCTCCTTGCGGACATCCAGGGCACGAAGCTCATTATCTCCCCCCACGGAGTGCTTCACTATCTGCCCTTCGCCGCCCTGCCGGAGGGCGAGGGATACCTTCTCGACCGATTCAGTCTGCGGCTGATTCCAAGTGCCAGCACGCTCGTGTATCTGCGGCCCGGACAGCCGCAGAAGCTCGGCAAGCTCCTCGCGCTGGGCAATCCAGACCTGGGCGCCCGTGCCTTCGACTTGCCGAACGCGCAGGTGGAGGCGGTGAAGGTTGCCGCCATGTTCCCTGACTCCCGGGCGCTGGTGCGGGCGGAAGCGAGCAAGAGCGCCGTGAAGGCGCTCGGCAACGGATTCTCGATCCTGCACTTCGCCACCCACGGAAAATTCGACGCCAACGCTCCATTGAGCTCCGGGCTCTATCTGGCGAAGGGCACTGAACCGGACGGGGTGCTGACCGTGAGCGATCTGTACTCGCTGCGGTGGGACGTGGATCTCGTCACGCTGTCTGCCTGCGAGACAGGTCTCGGCAAAGTCGCAAACGGCGATGATGTGATCGGCTTGACGCGCGGATTTCTATACGCCGGCGCGCGCTCGATCGTCGCAAGTCTCTGGGAGGTGGATGACGCGGCGACCGCGCACCTGATGGAGAGCTTCTATCGCAACCTGGCGAGCCACGACAAGCGTGAGGCGTTGCGGCTCGCGCAGATCGAAACCAGGGAGCGATATCCCGAGCCGTGGTTCTGGGCGGCATTCAATATTCTGGGACGGGCGGACTGAAGGCGCCCGTTCCGCAACCGATCCTCGGCATTTCGCAAACAAACGACAACAGGAGTTCCTGATCATGACGCATCGATCCTCTCGGCTGGTCAACGTGCCGGCAGCGTTCGCGCAGCTTACGTTCGCATCCATGGCCTGTGTGCTGATGAGCGGCTGCGTCGCAGCGTACACGCAGCCCCCCTACGTTGAGCCGGACGCGAAGGCCAAGGCCCAGGACCAGTGCCAGGCGCAGGCAAAGACCCAGCAGGAGAAGGATCAGTGCCTCAAGAAGCCTGACTCCAAGTAACAGCCCGACGCTGCAGGGTCAGCGGGCGTGTCCGCTGCTGACTCAAAACTGGACGTGCAGCCGCACGGCGAACACGGACACCGGTCCCCGGTCTTCGCTGTAGGCCGGGTGGCCGATCCATTGGTAGTCGAGCGTCAGCTTCACGTGCTGCAGGGCTGCGAAATCGTAGTAGGTTTCCACGATCCTTTCCGGGCCAGGATGCGGAAGCTGCCCATCGCCCACGAGGATTCCGAGGCCACCGGCGTCGAGATAGCGCACCCGTGCGGCGCTGATGCGGTTGGTGATTCCGATGAGGCCGACGATGTCCTGGGGGCGGCTCCAGCGCAAGCCCTTGAGCGACCATCCCACCGAGAGCGTCCGGTCCACGTCCGTGAATTCGTAGGCTTCGACATTGCCGGCCGCCGTGCCGATGCGCGCGAACATCCCGAGCTCGCTCGAGAGCTGCTGCTCGAGGCCGAGGCTTGCGCCCAGGCGGCTGCGGTAGCGGCGCACTGCGGCGATGTCGACGGGAGTCATCGTGTCCGCGGCCAGTTTCACTGCATCTGCCAGCAGGCCCATGCGGCCGCGGTTGTCGAAGGCGGTGAGGAGGAGCCGGCCCGGCTGCCCGTGGAGCTCGTGACGCTTCTCGAGCTCGGCGTCAACCTCAAACTCGTGCAAGCCGGGCTCCAGGTGTTCGCTGTTCGGGACGTTGGATAGATCGAACCAGCCGGTGCGCAGTGTCCACGAGCCCTCGTACCACTCGGCGGCTGCGCCCACGGTATAACCCCACGCATCCGCTGCGTAGTCGAACGTGCCCACATCAACGGCTGTCCAGTTCAGGAAGTCACCGCGCGGATCGTGCGCGTACTGATTTGTGTCAAAGACGTCGGTGACGCTGAATTTGCCGATTGTGAGGACCACGCGGTTCGGACTGCGATCGACGCCCAACTGGTTTGCGCTGTCGTCGACCGTCTCGCGCGTGTCGTCGAGGCTGAGCGTCTGGCGCACGAACAGGCGCGGCAGGCGCAGGTAGGGTTGGCTCCGGCCGATCTTGTAGGCCTCGCCGCTCGGAAAGCCGGCCACGCCCAGCGTGTTGTCCAGCCCAAATCCCTGATCGATCTCCGGGTTGACCCAGACTTCGGCCCCGGACCACGCGCGCATGCCGATGTAGAGCGTCGCGTCGGCCGTTTCCCGATCCATGCCCGGAGTCAGGCTGTTGGGCCCGCGGTAGGGAGCCCGAAAGCCCTCCGCCGCCTGCTCCACGTACGTCGCCTGCCCGTGAAGCGCAAATCGCTGCGGCAAGTTCGGCCGGGGCGCTGCCGTCGCGGCTGGGCTGGTGTCCGGGCCGTCAGGAGTGTTGCCGGGATCGGCAGCGACGCTGCGGCTGGCGAGCACGCCTGACAGCAGGGCCAGGGCCGCCCACGGCCGCGGCAGGTGGCCGGATTCGCCTCGCGTCACGTCTCATCCTCCCGTCAGGCAAGCGAACTATTTGCAATCAATCGGTTAGCGGCAAGCGTCCAGCGCCTCGCCCATGGATTCTGTCCCGTGTTTGTTGCGCCGATGCGTAGGGAAGGCCCCGAGTGGCCCAATAATGCGCGCCCAGGCTATGGTGATACGCTGCCGCTCGACGAGCATCAACAGCCACGTCCGTCGCAAGGGGTCATCATGAGCGATACGGCAGCAGGGTCCCCGAGTGCGCCGCGTGCGCTGAGCCGCAACCAAAGGCTGGCAAGCGCGGTGGCGCTCCGATGAGCGCCGCTGCCAGGCCAGCGCTGACCCAGCGCAACGTGGAGCTGATCGCCTCCTATTGGACGCTGGCAGGCGGTGCGCTGCCGCACTCGCAGGCGGAATTCAGCACCTTCGAGTTTCGCCGCCGCATCGAGGCGGCGGCGCGGTCGGGCTTCAAGGGTGTGGGGCTGTGGCATGCCGATCTGGAGCATGTCCTGAAGAGCTACAGCCTGCCTGAGATGAAGCGGATCCTCACGGACAACGGCATGCAGTACGTCGAGATCGAGTTTCTCGTCGACTGGTTCATCGATCCTGCCGATGCGCGCCGCAAGGCTTCGGACCGACGGCGGCAGCTGTTGTTCGAGGCCGCGGCGGGCCTGGGCGGCCGGCACATCAAGGTGGGCGACTTCTATCGTTCTGCCTGCCCGATGCCCCAGCTCATCGAGTCGTTCGGCGAGCTCTGCCGGGACGCCGCGCGCCACGGGGTCGTGATCGTGTATGAGCTCATGCCCCACTCGGTGATCGAGTCTCTCGCCGCCGCCCGGGAGCTGTTGGCAGGGGCCGCGCAGATGAATGGCGGCATCATCTTCGATCTGTGGCACATCGTGAAGCTCGGCATCCCCTACGAGGAGGTCGTGAGATTTCCAGGCGCCTATTTCAAAGGCCTGGAGATCAACGATGGCTACCTCAAGACCCCGGCCGGAATGGACATCGTGACCGAGACGACCTCGCATCGAAAGCTCTGCGGCCAGGGGGAATTCGACATACAGGGCTTTCTGAAGCTGCTGGAGCTGTCGGCTTACCGGGGTCCGGTGGGCATCGAAGTCCTGTCGCAGGAGCTGCGGTCCTGGGACCTGCGAAGGACCGCCGACACGGCATTTGCCACGACGCTCGCGCAGTTTCCGCCGTAGCCGCGGCAGAGCCTGCTCCGGCGAAGCGCCGCAGCAGGCCCCTTCTTAAGGCCCGAAGCTCATTGAGCCGGCAGCTGTGCCGGATCCCAATGCTCGTCGGCCTTGCCGTCCTTGAAGCGCCACATGTCGAACCACGTGGTCGTGTACGTCTTCGTGGCGTCCTTCGGGTCCTTCATTTCGCGCGAATAGGCAACCGTGACGAGATCGCCATTCGCCAGCACGGCGACGACCTTGCTGCTCATTTTCGGGGCGATCGGCTTGGGTTGGACCTTCATCACCTGCGTGAAGTAGTACACCACGCCATCGCGTCCCGACTTCGCGTTTGGATTGTGCTGGATGTAGCGCTCGGTCAGGTATTTCGGGGCCTGCTCCCAATGGCCGGCCTCGATCAGGTCCTTGATGATCAGGTACGCGGCCTGCATGTTGGTATTGAGCTTGGGATTGGGGCTGTGGAACAGCGCATCCGGATCCGCAGCTCCCGTGACGGGCTCCTGCGCTTGGGCGAGCGTGGCTGCAAAGGCCAGACCGCAGGTCAGCAGAATCGAAAGTCTCATGTCATCCCCCTCTATCGAGCTTTGGTGTTTGAACTTGCCATGAATTGGCGCAGCAGCGCCACCGTTTCCGGATGTGCATCGGAGCCGCTTCGGCCAGAGCTCGCCGCAGCCCCCGCAGCAATGTCGGCGGCGGTGCGCCCCTGAGCATCCTTGGCCAGCAGGTCCGCATTGTGACTCAGAAGGCTCCTGACCACACCGTTCCATCCCCAGCTGGCGGCGCCATGCAGTGCCGTCTGCCCGTTCCGGTCCCGGGCGTTGACGTCCACGCCGGCCTTCAGGAGCAGATCGACCCGCTTCCACCGATACAGGGGACCTTGAATGACCGAGATGCGAAGCATGCTTTCATTGTAGGCGTGGCTGGTTTAGGGTTGCAATCTGGCCCTTCTGCGAGCGCTTGTCCGCGACACCGTAACGGAAACAGTCGCTGCGCGCGCGTGGCAATCGGCCCCCCAACGCCGCGCTCACCGGAGAGACCGCATGACGGACACGATTCTGGATCAGGACCGCCTGGAGCACCTCCAGGAGGTGATTCGGTCGGACATCGCGGCACAGCTGTACCACGGTGCGGTCATCATGGTCGCCCGCGCCGGCCGCGTGGGCCTGCAGGCCGCCATCGGCACGGCGGACGCCAACGCCACCCTGCCGCTGAAGCCGGGCTCGGTATTCAGCATTTTCTCGATCACCAAGGCCTTCACCAACGTCCTGGTGCTGCGCGCGATCGAACGTGGCCAATTCGCCCTCACTACGCCCATCTGCGAGTTGGTCCCTCCCTTCTCCGGCGCCGCCAGGAAGCGCATCACCGTGTTTCATCTCCTCACGCATATGTCCGGACTGCCGATCATTTTCGAAGTGAAGCCGGGCTGGTACATCGACCGTTTCGATGAAGTCATCGCGGCGGTGTGCGAAGTGGTTCAGCCGGCGGAGGAGCCGGGTGGGCGCGTCGCCTATTCCCCGTTGGTGAATCATGTCCTCATGGCCGAGGCACTGCGCCGCACCGATCCCAAGAAGCGCGGCTACCGCGCGCTCGTGGAAGAGGAGATCCTGACACCGCTGAAGATGCGCGACACCTCCGTCGGGCTGCGCGCGGACCTGAAGTCCCGGCACGTCGTGCCGGATTTTCGCGGCAACTATCCGATCGGGCACAAGGGCCATAGCAATCTGGGCCCGAATGGAGCCTTCGAGGAGCAGAACGCGGAGATGCCCTGGGTCGGCATCGCTTCCACCGTCCCGGACATGTACCGCTTCGCCGAGATGCTCCGCTGTGGCGGTGCACTCGATGGCAACCGGATCCTCTCGCCCGCCGTGCTCGAGCTCGCGCGACGCAACTGGACAGGCGAGAAGCCCAACGAGCTGTACACGCAACGGGCACAGGCCCGCGGGTGGGAGCCGGCGCCCGCGTACATCGGTCTCGGATTCTCCCTGCGGGGCACTGCTGCGTGCCATCACATGTTCGGGACGCTGACCTCGCCTGGGACCTTCGGCAACTATGGCGCGGGCAGCACGCTCTACTGGGTGGATCCCGAACGGGATGTCACCTTCGTGTGCCTGTCCGCCGGCGTCATGGAAAGCAACGCCAACGTCGAGCGATTCCAGAGGCTGTCGGATATTGCAATCTCAGCGGCGGTCTGACCGCCTCATGATGCTGGCCAGGGCGCGTGCGATACTGGCGCACACCAAGGAGCGCGACGGGTCGGGCACATGGCAGGACGCGGAAGAAAAACTCAGCCGACGCAGCGTACTGCTCGCAGGGAGCCGCCGCGCAGAGCGGGCCCGATCCGCTGGATGCCCGATGTCTCCGCGTCGGGCGAGCTCGTTCTGCGCCGCTCCGAGGCCCCCGCTGCGGGCACGGCCGAGGACATGAGATATCCCTTCTCGCAGGGCCTGAGCTTTCTCGCCCGGCGCTGGCGCAATCTCATGAACGATGAGCTAAGGGCGCTCGGACAGAGTCAGGCGCGCTGGGGGACGCTCTACTGGATCAAGGTGTTCGGCGAGTCGGTGAACCAGACCGCGCTCGCCGATCGCATCGGCGTCGAGCAGCAGACCCTCGGCCGGGTATTGCGCGACCTGGAGGCGGAGGGACTCATCACCCGCTCCGCCGGCGACGGCGACCGGCGCGCCAAGCTCATCCGCATGACGCCTGCGGCGCGGCCCCTGATGCGCCAGATCAACGGGATCCAGGAGGCCGTGCGGGCTCGCCTGCTGCGCGGCATTGCCGAGAAGGACCTGACGCGCTGCCTGGCGGTGTTCGCCAGGATCCTCTCGAACATGGATGAGCGCTGATCGCCGGCGCGGACGCGCCGAGACTCACTTGCGCCGGGGTCGGGTGAAGTCGGGTTGCCAGTCTTCCTGGGCGCGGGTGATCAGGAAAGCGTGGATATCCCCAGCCTGCTCCGGCGTGAGCCGGTCGCCGAAGCTCTCCATGCCAGCCTGCTTCAGCAGGCCGCCGAGGACGATATCGAGAAACTGCGCGTGCCGCTCCGGTGTCATGTAGCGCAGGTCCTTGACGCCTCCGACGACGTTCTGTCCGTGGCAAGTTGCGCAGTGCGTGCTGTACAGCGCGGCTCCTGATTGCGCCCGCTCTACAGACTGCTGGTCCGTGGGCGGCTCGGGCAACGATCCTGCCGGAGGAGCCGGTGGCAGCTTCGGGCCGTTGGCATCCAGAGCGAACACGACCAGGCGGGCGGGTCCGACGGAGAACGGTGCTGCAGGAGTATTCAATCCGTGCACGATCGCGCTGTTCCATCCTGCGTTCACCGCAATGTACTGCCTCCCTGCGGCCTCGAAGGTCACCGGCCCGGCGACCGGCACGCTCTCGACGGGCATCTCCCACAGCTTCCTTCCGTCGTCCGCGCGGTAGATCGCCAGCGTCCTGTCTATGGTTCCCTGCACCAGCAGATTGCCGGCGGTCACCAGCGTTCCGCCGTTGGCCGGATGCGGGTACGGGATGCGGAACGCCTCTTTCTGAAGAACGGGGTCCCACGCGAGCAGGTAGCCCTTGTCGCGGCTCTCCGCAAGCTCGTTCAACTGCTTGCGTAGTTGCGGGTCGTTGCCGACTCCGGCCCCCAGCGTTGATTGCCCGAGGACGAAGCGGTACTGGCCCTCGGGCAGCCTGGATTCGACCATCCACTGCTCCATCGTCGGGATGTAGACGAGTCCGGTGAGCGGACTGTACGACATGGGATTCCAGCTGTGCCCGCCGCCATAGCTGGGCGTCATCAGATGCGGCGTCTCCGTGACATAGGCTTCGGGGTTGATCGCCGGCCTGCCCGTCGCGAGGTCCACATGCGAGGCCCACAGGTTGGGAACGAAGTTCTTCGCGGAGATCAACTCGCCGCTGGCGCGGTCCAGGACGTAGAAGAAGCCGTCCTTCGGTGCATGCATCACGACCTTGCGGATCCGGCTGCCGATCTTGAGGTCGGCCAGCATCAGGGGAGCCGTGCAGTCGTAGTCCCACTGCTCGGCGGGAACCTCCTGGTAATGCCAGCGGTAGCGGCCCGTGCGGGCATCGACGGCGACGATCGAACACAGAAACAGATTGTCCCCGCCGCCGGGACTGCGGAAGGTCTGGGGATGGGGCGAACCGTTGCCCGTGCCGAAGTAAACCAGGCTCAGCCTGGGGTCATAGACGATGCCGTCCCAGGCGTTGCCGCCGCCTCCGACCTTCCACCACTCCCCCTTCCAGGTGCTGGCCGCCATCGGCATCACCGGATCGGAGGCGGCGCCGTCGGGCCCCTTGGACGGATCGCCGGGGACGATGAAGAACTTCCAGGTTGGCTTGCCGGTGCGGGCATCGTACGCACTGAGATATCCGCGCGCCCCGAAGTCTCCTCCCGCATTGCCGATGATGACCTGGCCGGCTGCGATGCGCGGAGCGCCGGTCAGCGACAGCGGCTGGCCCTTCTCGAGCGTCTGCGTCGTCCAGACCGGCTTGCCATTGCTCGCATCCAGAGCGATCAGCCGCCCATCGAGCGCCGCCAGAATGATCTTGCCCTCCCAGGCCGCGAGCCCCCGGCTGACCGGGCCGCAGCAGGCGAGGCGGGCCCATTCAGGGGAGATCTTCGGGTCATAGGTCCACAGAACCTTGCCGGTTGCCGCTTCATAGGCGGTCGTGACGTCCCATGCGGAGACGTTGTACAGGACGCCGTCGACCACCAGGGGCGTCGCCTCGACCCCCCGATAGGTATTGAGGTCGGCGAACCATGCAAGGCCCAGCCGCTGGACGTTCGCCGCATCGATCTGCCTGAGAGGACTGAAGCGCTGCTCGCTCCACGTGCGACCATGCGACATCCACTGGTCCGGGTGTGCGTCGGCCTCCTCGAGGCGCTTCTGATCGACCGCCGCGAAGGAACGGCCGTCTGCGGCGCCGCTCAACTGCAAGCCGAAGAGCAGCGCGCCGAGCGCGGCAACGTTGCGGTGAGCGCGCATCGCTAACTGGTGATCCTTAGTCGGAGTGCATGAAGTAGGGCAGTTGCGTGGCGACGGATTCGATCCGCACGATCTTACCATCCACGACTTTGAACGCCTCGATGAAGCCCTCCGAGCGCGAATAGGGAACCGGCTTGTCCACGCCGCCGCTTGCAGCAGCGTCGGACTCGCCCGGCGTGGGCTCACGATCGACGTAGCCCGAGGCCACCACGATGCCGTGATCTTCATCGACCAGCGGATACTGCCGCACACGATAGGCCACCGCTGCGCCTCCGCCGAGCGTCGCGGCGGGCATGCAGGCCGCGGCTCCCGCCGGCACTGCGTTTTCCGTGCGCCTGCAGTTCGGATCGATCCGGCTCAGCCTGTCAGCGCGGCCGGGTCCATGCTGCGCGCCGGCATAGTAGCCGTCGACGATCGCAATCAGCTTCGCCCGGCTGAGCCGCTGCGAGCCGGAGGCGCTCTGGGCGAAGCCGTCGTCGGGCCGGAACGCAGCGGGGTCCCCGAATCGATCTGCAGTGTTCTTGCGAGTGACGACCGTCTCGACTGCGGCGATACGCCCGCTTTCGACCTGCATGCGCATCGCGAAGTAAGCAGGCTCGCCATGCTCGGCCACCGTGCCGAGCCATGCGACATTTCCCGAATGCGGGTCTGCGATCCGCAGCGCATCGGTGCAGGCCGCCGTAACGGTTGCCCACAGGGCATCGCCAATCATCATGGAAACGCCGTTCTCCTCGAATCTGACGCGGTCTGCCCACGGCAACGTCGCATGATCGTGGGCTACGAGCGCGCTCATGTAACGGTCGGCCAGTCCGATCAGGCAGGCCGACTCACATCCGACGGAGTGCTCCGAGGGCCTGGCGGGCGGCGCTGTGGTGAACGCATCGCGCGGCTGCAAGGCGGTGTCCTGTCCGCCCGGCGCCCACGGAGAATGCATGAAATAGGGGACGTAGGTGAACACGACCTCGACGCGATAGATCATGCCGTTGCGGATCTTGAAGGCCTCCATGAGCATGATGGAGTTAGGCCACTTCAGGGCGGTGCGGTGGGACTTCCCATCGTTCGTGAGGTACGTGTCGACGGCATTGTCGTGGTCGAAGAACGCCGTCGCCAGAACGATCCCGCGCTCCTCGTCCACGAGGGGGAAGCGGCGCTCGCGCACGCGCTTGTTGATTCGATACAGCCCCAGCTTGAACTGCGCCTCGCACCCTTGCGCATCCGCCGCGGCGCCAAAGCTGCCCTGAGTGGTGCTGATCCCGTTCTCGTTGCGCTGGCAATCCGGATCGAATTGAGTGAGCACGGCGCCATCGTTGCGCTCGACCGTGCTGAAATAGCCGTTCGCCACCGCGATGAGGCGCTCGCGCGAACGGCGCTCCGTCGGTGCCAGCGGCTGTTGAAAAGCGGCGTCGTGCCCGAGCTTTTCCGGGTCCCCGAACGGGGCCGGCAGCCTTCCCTTGCGGTGCACGAGGGTTTCGATCTCAATGATCTGGCGGTGCGCTACGCGAATTCTGACTGCGAGGTACGCAAGCTCAGTCCCCTCGCGAACGGTGCCGTACCACGCGCTGCTGCCACTGTCAGGATCGGCCAGCTCGAGCCCCGTGGAGGAGAGTGCGGTTGAGGATTTCCACAGTCCGCGCTCCCCCAACGGCATTGGCACACCGTTTTCGCTGAGGCGAACGCTTGGCGCGCAGTGCGCCTGCGAGCGATCCTTGCGAATCATGGCTTCCAGGTACTGGTGGGTCAGCCCGATGAGGCAGGAGCGATCGCAGTCGGTATCCAGAACCGCGCTGTGCTCGCCGGGCCCCTGCGCAAGTCCCACGGTCGGGACGGTGAGCGCGAGCGCGCTGACCCAACGAAGGATTTGGCGATGCAAATGGCGAGTCATGGAAGACGGTCTGTGGTGCACGTTGCTTTTGCTTCAGGGCTTCCTGAAGTTGCGTGCGACGTAAGCGGCCAGGGTCGCGAGCTGCGCATCCGTGATCTCCGTCTTGCGGAATGGCGCCATCAACAACACGCCCTGGCGCACGAACAACGATACGGTCTCGGGTGCGAGGTCGGTGCGTTCGATCAGCACCGCTGGAATCTTCCCGCCGTATTTCAACTGCAGAGACTGCGTCCCCGGGTGTCCCGGTCCCGGCGCGTGACAAGGCGCGCACCAGTGCTCGTAGACCGCCTGGCCTGACGCCGTGGGCGCTCGCTCGGCCGGGCTTGCCGCCTGCGTGCCGGAGGCCAGCGCCGCTGCGAACGTGAAGAACAGCGCCAATCGCGGCTCGGTCATGAGCGAGCGCGTCATGTCACGCCTTCCTCAGGTGCTTCGGCCAGACTCCGTAGCGGCCCGCTGAGAGGATGCCATTCGGATCCACGGCGTCCTTGATCGTCTCGCGCAGCCGTCCGAGCGAATGGTTGTTGTAGGAGTACGTGTCCGCGATCAGGTCCTGAAACGCGGCGGGCGCACGGTACTCCGCCCAGCCGCGCTCCGCCGCAAGCTTCACCCAGCCCTCGAAGGCGCGGCGCATCTTGGCGTTGCGCTCCTTGTCGCGGCCGATCGGAAACATGATGAGGCAGACCAACGTCCGGTCCCAGCACGTCATGTACACCGGACCTACGACGCCGAGGTTCTCGCCGCCGCTTACCTTGGAAAGGTTCTCGGCATAGAAGCGCTTGAATTCCAGCAGCGACTCGCCGGTGCGCGGCACGATCGGCGAGAAGCCGATATGGCCGCCGGCGGGGTCGGGATTGGCGGGGCTGCGTCCCAGCATCGCAAACGTCGAGAGATTGGGAATGCCGAAGTTGACCAGCCGCACCCGCGCCAGTGCGTCGGCCGACAAGGGCGTGCGAAATACCTCGCCTGCGACGAAGTTCACTCCGGGGATCGCCGTGAAGCGGGCCTTGGCGTAGTCCATCTGAACGCGTACGACGCTTTCAGGTCCGTAGATCGGCACCTGGATCGTCCAGGCCGGCCCAGCAGAGCCCGGCCGGTCCGGCCCCCCGAAGATCTGCGTCGAGCCGTTCACGAGGTGCTGGTTCTCGAGCAGGTTGAGCACATCGAGAATCGGCACGATGTCCGCGTCACGCGCCGACGTCACGATGGAGGTCATCAGGACCTCCGGCCGCGGCATCAGGTGGAAGCCCATCTTGGTCACGACCCCAAAGTTGGACTGACGGAACAAGCCGTCGACCCAGGGGCCGAAGCCCCAGCGGTTGTGCTGCCAGGACTTGGAGTTGGGCAGCGCGCCCATCCCGGTGCGCACCACCTCGCCATTGGCGAGCACGACCTCCATCCCGCAATGAGCGCCGAAGTGGTCGCGGAAGGGCGAGGCCGTCCAGCCGCCGCCGCC